>ERZ724516.365-NODE-365-length-28337-cov-4.625027_pt1 | contig 28337 bp, 25 predicted proteins | sample MGYA00376049_ERZ724516 | MGnify/ENA primary metagenome ERZ724516 (study PRJEB28724, sample SAMN07190886) | activated sludge metagenome | isolation source: activated sludge of sewage treatment plant in Hong Hong | place: USA: Christiansburg, Virginia | collected... | reverse complement strand
CGGAACCGCCCTGTCCGACTTCCGAGCCACCGCGCTCCTGGCCCGACTGCAGGAGATCACGCCCGAGATCAGCGCAGTCTCTGCGCGCCACGTGCACTGGGTGCGCAGCGCCGGTCCCCTCGAGGACGCGGGCCGGGTGGCCGCCCTGCTCACCTACGGTGACCCGCATGCCGCCGGGCCGGACGGGCCGTCCTCCCTCGTCGTCGTCGGGCCGCGACTGGGCACGGTGAGTCCGTGGGCGAGCAAGGCCACCGACATCGCCCACAACTGCGGCTTTGTCCTCGAGCGGGTCGAGCGGGTCACCGAGTTCACTCTGCACGGCGCCGAGTTGGCGCAGGACCAGTGGCAGTCGTGCGCTGCGATCCTTCACGACCGGATGACCGAGTCCGTCCTGCGTCACCGCGAGGACGCGGCCCACCTCTTCGACGAGCGGGACGCCTCCCCGATGGAGCGCGTCGACGTCCTCGGGCAGGGGCGCGCCGCGCTGGACGGTGCGAACACGGCATACGGCTTGGCCCTGTCGGAGGACGAGATCGACTACTTGGCGGAGGCCTTCACCGGTCTGGGCCGCAACCCGACCGATGTCGAGTTGACGATGTTCGCGCAGGCCAACAGCGAGCACTGCCGGCACAAGATCTTCAACGCCGACTTCGTCATCGACGGCCAGGCGCGCCCGCGCAGCCTTTTCGGGATGATCCGGCACACCGAGGCGGTCGCCGGCGAGGGAACGGTCGTGGCCTACAAGGACAATGCGTCAGTCATGGTGGGCGGGGAGCGCTCGCGCTGGTTGCCGGTCGCGCAGTCCGAACCCAGCCCGTATGCCGCGCGCGAGGGTGTCGCGCACGTCCTGATGAAGGTCGAGACCCACAACCACCCGACGGCGATCTCACCCTTCCCGGGGGCGGCCACGGGTGCCGGTGGGGAGATCCGGGACGAGGGCGCCACCGGTCGTGGATCGCAGCCCAAGGCCGGTGTGGCCGGTTTCGCGGTGTCGAATCTCCATCTGCCCGGCACGGACGAGCCTTGGGAGACAGGCGATTTCGCCGCGCCTGACCATTTGGCGACTCCCTTGGAGATCATGCTCGACGCGCCGATCGGGGCGGCCGCCTTCAACAACGAGTTCGGTCGGCCGAACCTCGGCGGCTTCTTCCGGGTCTTCGAGCAGACCGTGGACGGGGTGCACCGCGGATTCCACAAGCCGATCATGAGCGCCGGTGGTCTGGGCACGATCAGCGCGGACATGACCGAGAAGGTGCTCTTCCCCGAGGGCACCCTGCTCGTGCAACTCGGGGGTCCGGGAATGCGGATCGGCATGGGTGGTGGCGCGGCGTCGTCAATGGCTGCCGGTGCGAATGCCGCTGAGCTGGACTTCGATTCGGTCCAGCGGGGCAACCCGGAGATCGAGCGGCGGGCCCAGGAGGTCATCAACCACTGCTGGTCAATGGGGGACGAGAACCCGATCCTCGCCGTCCATGACGTCGGTGCGGGCGGGCTGTCGAATGCCTTCCCGGAGCTCGTCGATGGTGCGGGGCTCGGCGCGCGTTTCGACCTGGCTGCCGTCCCGCTCGAGGAGTCGGGCCTGGCACCCAAGGAGATCTGGTGCAACGAGAGCCAGGAGCGGTATGTCCTCGCGATCGCCCCGGAATCGTTGTCCCGCTTCGCTTCTCTTGCCGACCGTGAGCGTTGCCCATATGCCGTGGTTGGCGTCGCGACGGGTGACGGGCAGTTGCGACTCGTCGATCCGTCGGCAGGCAGTGGGGACCACCCGATCGACATGCCGATGGAGGTATTGCTCGGCAAGCCGCCACGAATGACCCGCAACGTGACGACCGTGGCGCGCTCGGGAGACGAGGTCGACCTCGGCGCGGGGGACCTGCGCGAGACCGCGTATGCCGTGTTGCGGCACCCATCGGTCGCCTCCAAGCGCTTCCTCGTCACCATCGGCGACCGGACCGTGGGTGGTCTGACGCACCGCGACCAGATGGTGGGGCCATGGCAGGTCCCGGTCGCCGATGTGGCCGTGACGCTGGCCGACCTCTCCGGGTTCGCCGGCGAGGCGATGGCGACGGGGGAGCGGATGCCCCTCGCCGCGATCGACGCGCCCGCCTCGGGACGGATGGCCGTGGGGGAGGCGCTGACCAACCTCCTTGCCGCGCCGATCTCCGCCCTGAGCGGAATCAAGTTGTCCTGCAACTGGATGGCCGCTTGTGGCGAGGAGGGTGAGGACGCTGCGCTCTATGAGACGGTCCACGCCGTGGGCATGGAACTGTGCCCCGCGCTCGGCATCTCCGTGCCGGTCGGCAAGGACTCGCTCTCGATGCGGACGACGTGGACAGCGCCGGACGGCGAGGCCCGCAAGGTGGTGTCGCCGGTGTCGCTCGTCGTGACCGCCTTCGCGTCGCTGCCCGACGTGCGCGGGACGCTGACCCCCGAACTCGCTGGGAGGTCGGCCCTGATCCTCGTCGACCTCGGGATGGGGCAAGACCGGGTCGGCGGCTCTATCGCGGCCCAGGTCAACGGATCCTTCGGCGCGCAGGTGCCCGACCTCGACGATCCGATCCGGTTGGTCGCCCTCGCCGACGCGATGGGTGCGTTGCGGGAGAGGGGAATTGCCGCGGCATACCATGACCGCTCCGACGGTGGCCTGTGGGCGACCGTGTGCGAGATGGCCTTTGCGGGTGGGGTGGGGGTCGACGTGACGGTGGGCTCGCGCGAGGCACTCTTCGCCGAGGAGTTGGGTGTCGTGCTCGGGGTGCCGCTCGAGCGGGCCGAGGAGGCGCTCGACCTGCTCGCCGTCCACGGGCTGGGCGACCTCTCTTCACGGGTCGGTGTCGCCACGGCCGAGCGGCGGGTCCGCGTGCGCATCGGGGAGTCGGGCGCGCTGGACGAGTCGGTGCACGACCTGGCCCAGGCCTGGGACGAGGTGTCGTGGCGGATCAGCCGGCTGCGGGACAACCCGGCCTGCGCGGATGAGGAGCACGCCGCCGTCGGTCGCGGTGACGATGCGCTCGTCGTCGACCTCGCCTTCGATCCGCGTGACGATGTCGCGGCTCCCTACCTCAACCTCGGCGCGCGGCCCAAGGTCGCGATCCTGCGCGAGCAGGGCGTCAACTCTCATGTCGAGACCGCCTTCGCCTTCGACCGGGCCGGTTTCGAAGCGTGGGACGTCCACATGACCGATCTCCAGTCGGGTCGGTTCGACCTCGCCGACGCGGTGGGACTGGTCGCTTGCGGCGGCTTCTCCTATGGCGACACGCTCGGCGCGGGTGAGGGGTGGGCGCGCTCGGTGCTCTTCAACGAGCGGCTCACCGAGTCCTTCCACGCGTTCTTCCACCGCGAGGACACCTTCGGGTTGGGGATCTGCAACGGGTGCCAGATGTTCGCGGCGCTGGCCGACCACATCCCCGGGGCGCAGGCGTGGCCGCGGTTCACCCGCAACCGGTCCGAGCAGTACGAAGCGCGCCTGTCACAGGTCGAGATCCTCGAGTCGCCCTCGATCCTTCTCGCCGGAATGGCCGGGTCACGCCTCCCGATCGCGGTCGCGCACGGCGAGGGGTTCGCGAACTTCTCGGCCCGGGGGGACGAAGTCGCCGTGCTCCGGGCCGCGCGCTACGTCGACGGAGCTGGGAGGCCGGCCGCGGCATACCCGGTGAACCCCAATGGCTCGCCGGACGGACTGACCGCGGTGACCACGCCGGACGGCCGGTTCACGGCGATGATGCCGCACCCCGAGCGGGTGCAGCGCAATGTGCAACTGTCGTGGACCGATGGGCCGATCGACGAGGCGAGCCCGTGGTTGCGGATGTTCCGCAACGCCCGCGTGTGGGTCGCCTGAGCCTGACTCTGGCCTTCCCCTTGTGTCCGGCAAGGTGGTTGGTATGCCGTCCTCTTGCCGGACACAAGGGTTAGCGGAGGCGCCAGCGGCCGAGGTCGGGCGGCGGGGGTGAGGGTTCGGCGTCCGCGTCACTGAACCCCTTCCCGTATGCCGCGGGGCCGGGTCGGCGGGTCCCCGCCCGGAGGGTGCCCCGGGCGACGGCCCGCGCCAGTTCCGGCCCGGCGACCACCCCGGGGCGTCGAGCCACGAGCACGAGGTTGCCGAAGCGTCGCCCTTTGAGCACGTCATGGGTGCCGAGCAGGTCCACCTCGGTCAATCCCGCCTCGACAACGCCACCGACGACCCGGCCGGTCCACCGACGGTCCGGCTCGTCAGCCAGATTGGCCAGGAGCATTCCGCTCGGGGCCAGCACGCGCTCCACGTCACGCCACCATTCGATGCCGACCAGCTCAGCGGGCACGCACCCCTGGGCATAGGCATCCACGACGATCACCTCCGCAGACGCAGGGGCCAGGGCCGCCAGCCCGCGTCGCCCGTCGACCGCCCGCACCCGGATCCGGTGGCCTCGCGGCAGCGGCAACTCCCGCCGCACGAGCTCGGTCAGCGCGGCATCCGGTTCCAGCACGACCTGCGGAGTCCCGGGCCACCTGTGCTGGACCCACCGCGGCAGGGTCAGCCCGGCACCCCCGACATGCGTCACCGTGCGAGGCGGAGCCAGCCCCACGGCATACGTGTCGAGAGCGGTCGCCATGAGTTCGACGTACTCGAATCCGAGGTCCGTCGGGTCGGTCACGCTGACGTGGGACTGGGGTTGGCCGTCGAGCATGACGATCGCCCCGGCGTGACCATCGGGGATGATCTCGCCGGGGCGATCGTGGGTCATGCGCTCAGGGTGTCAGCCCTTGCTGACCTTCATCGGCACATAGGCCACCGTCCCGGTCGGGTCGGCCACGACACTGATCATGACGTCGACGTCACGGTGCCCGTTGCCCTTGGTCCAGGGCAGCAACTGCTGCTTGGTCAAGGTGAAGGAGATCTCGGCGACACCCTTGCGAGACGGGATGGGGGTGGTGTTGATGACGGGCGTGATCGTCGCCGTCGCCACCTCCGTGCCGTTGATCCGGATCGACGCGGTGCTGTTGGCCGGGGAACCCAGACTTGTCAGGTCAAAGCCTTCGAGCCGCATCGTGATCGTCTGCGGTCCGTTCTTGCTCCCGGTCACGGCCGGGGTGCCGATGACAGCGACCGAGTGCTTCACGAACGACGGGCTGAGCGGGTCGTTCGCCTTCACCCAGGCGACGAAGGCGTCGAGGTCCTGAACCAGGGTGTCGCGATAGTTGGCGCCCTTCTGGAAGGTCCGGAAGTTGTCCGGGGCGGCGCCGACGTCGGTGATGAGGAAGGCGTTGGAAGCAACCGTGTAGGTCCGGGCCATGTCGATCGGCTGCCCGTCGACGAACACTCCGGTGATCCGCTCACCTCTGACCCGGTTGGGGTCAAAGGTGTAGGTCACGTTCTTGCTCAACCCGAGTTGGAGGAACGGACGGTTGGTGACCCAGTCCGGCTGCCACTGCTCCTCGAGCAGCGCCTTGATCTGGGCCCCGGTGTACTCGGCGGTTTTCAAGGTGTTGTTGAAGGGGAGCACGAGCGCGGCCTGGCCGTAGTTGATCGAGCCATCGGCTGCGGGAATCAGGTCCTCACGGACGCCACCAGGGTTCTGGATTCCGATGTCGGCGGAGAATCCGTCGATTCCGTTGACCGACTCCAGGACCTGCTGGGCCAACAGGTTCGACATGGTCGACTCGCTGGCACGGTCGTCCTTGCTCGTGCCGAGGTAGGCACGAGTGATCGGCGCCGTCGCCGAGCCGATGACCACGGCCGCGATCGGCTTGGCGTAGGCGACCGCATCGTCGACGATCTGCGCTGCGCGCTGCCACTGGGGATCGGCGGCACAGGCCGCGGCCGCGGGCGGCACGGGTGCTTTCACCTCGACATTGGCTGCCTTGTATCCCAATACCTTCTTGGTGACCGGGTCGATCCCGAACTCGATCTTGCCGACATTGGCGGCGTAGTTGCCGGTCTGGAGCACCGGGCGGGTCGAGCCGTCGGTGGCTCCGGGCACGGGCACGTCATAGACGTAGGACTGGTGGGTGTGGCCCTGGATGATCGCGACCGCCTTGGGGCTGGTGTCGTTGACCAGGTGCTTGAAGATCGGCACGGCCATCTGATCAGCCAGGTTGCTGCCGTTGCTCGAGGTGTAGGGCCCACCTTCGTGATACGTCGCGACGACGACATCGGCCTCGCCGTTGGCGGCATTGCCGTCGGTGAGTTGGTCGATGACCCGGTTCACGCCGACCACCGGGTCACCGAAGTCGAGGTCGGCGATGCCGGTGCCCGCCACGAGGTTGGGGGTCTCGGCCGTGACGGCCCCGACCACACCCACGCGGATGCCGTTGACCGTGTAGGTCTCATAGGCCTTGATCGCCGGGGTCGTGGTGCCCTTGAGGTAGACGTTGGCGCCGAGGTACTCAAAGCCGTCGGTGTGCGCCCGAGGAATGTAGGTGTCCCGCAGGGTGGCAAAGCCGTCGTCGAACTCGTGGTTGCCCACAGCGGACGCCTGCAGGCCGATGGCGCCGAGGAAGTCGATGCTGGGGAGGTCGTTCTGCAGGCTCGACGCCAGCGGCGAGGCGTTGATGAGGTCACCGGCGCCGATGGTCACCGTGTTGCCCGCGCCGAGGGCGGCTCGCTGCGTGATCATCGTGCAGGCAAAGTTCTTGCCGCGCGCGCCGGTGAGGTTGCCGTCGTCGATGCGCCCGTGGAAGTCGTTGACCGTGAGCAGGTTGACCGGTGTCGAACCGGCGGGGATCGGTCCGCTCCCGACGTTGGTGCCCGCGCTGGCCGAGGAGGCGAAGGCTCCCGTCACCAGTGCGGCGCCGGCGACGAGTGCGCCGACCTTGGTGTGTTGTCGCATGAAGAAAGTCCTCCGTGTCAGGGTCGTTCTCGGCCGCGCAGGTCGAGACACCCTCCGAACTCTGCCCCAGAGTGGGTGGCCCGGGAACTGGCGCAAGTTAAAGACAAGGTAAAGATCAAGGTGTCGACTGGCGAAGTGCTTGGATGACGGGTATGCCGCCTCGCCGCCGAACTCCGGTCCCCGCCGGTCGCGCTGCGCTCGCCGCCTGGCTGGAGACCCCTGACCTCGGCCGCGAGGAACTGGCCACGGCGGTGCGCTACACGCTCGAGGAGCTCGGGCAGCGCGCCCCGGGCCGCAGTGTCGAGGTGCGCGTCCCGCCCTTCGGCGCCGTCCAGTGCATCGAGGGGACCGTGCATCGCCGCGGCACTCCGCCCAATGTCGTCGAGACCGATGCGCAGACCTGGCTCGCCGTCGCGACAGGACGCCTGGACTGGGACGTCGCCTGGGAGTCCGGCCGCCTCCAGGTGAGCGGCACCCGAGCCGACCTCGCGGCATACCTTCCCTTGGCGGGGGTGCTCTGAGGTGCGGCACGGCATCGTCATCCTCACCGACCTGCCCTGGCGAGAGGCCCGCCCACGGTGGGAGGCCGCCGAGGCGCTCGGTTTCGACCACGCCTGGACCTACGACCACCTCGTCTGGGGCGGCCTGCCCGAGGCGCCGTGGACGGGGGCCTTTCCGGCGCTCGCTGCCGCCGCGATGGCGACCACCAGCATCGGCCTCGGAACGTTTGTCGCCTCACCCAACTACCGGCACCCCTACGTCCTGCTCCGCGACTCGGTCGGTCTGGCCGACATCAGCAGCGACCGCTTCCTCCTCGGTCTGGGCACCGGCGGCGACGGGGACGCCCAGCGCCTCGGTGAAGACCTCACCCTGCGCCAGCGGGTCGATCGCTTCCACGAGTACGTCGAGCTCCTCGACCGGCTGCTCCGCGAGGACCACGTCGACCACGACGGCGACTTCTATGTGGTGCGCGACGCCCGCACCCTGCCCGGCCCCGCCCGAGACCGTATCCCCCTGTGGATCGCCGCCAATGGGCCGCGCTCTCTTGCGCTGGCCGCGTCGAGCGGCGATGCCTGGATCACCTATGGCGGGTCGGGCCAGACCCTCGAGGCGTGGTTCGGCCACGTCGAGGGACTCATGGGCCGGTTCCGTGAGGCCGAAGCCGCCGCCGGCCGCTCCGGGGTCCGGGCCGTGCTGTCCCTGGACTCCTCACCGCAGTTCTCGCTGTCGTCGGTCGGTGTCTTCGAGGAGATGACCGGTCGGGCGGCGGCCCTTGGTTTCGACGACGTGGTCTCCCACTGGCCGCGACCGGACGGGCCGTATGCCGGTGACGAGGCAGTCCTCGAGGGGCTTACCCTGCGGTGAGCAGGGTCCCGTGGTCGGGTTAACCTGTCGGACGTGCCCAAGCGTCCGAACTTCACTCGCTTCATCGCCACCGGTGCGATCCTGGGCTTCCTCGTCGGCGCCTGGATCGCGTGGAGCGGAGTCCTCGAGAAGCCTGCGGCGATGCCGCAGGGCTACACCTACGGGGTCAGCGACGGAATCGGCATCGTGGGCATGCTCGGCGCCGTGCTCTTCGGCACGATCGCGGCCGTCATCGCGGTGCTCGTGGACCGCCGCAACCGCTGACCCCGGGCAGCGGGGGATCGGGGGCGCACGGCATACCCGTCCCGGCATGGGAGAATCGACGGGTGCCTCGCGGAGACGGACGCCTGACCCACGACCTGCTGCCCGGTGAGAAGGGTCCGCAGGATGCCTGTGGTGTCTTCGGCGTCTGGGCCCCCGGCGAGGAGGTCGCCAAGCTGACCTACTACGGGCTGTACGCGCTGCAGCACCGTGGTCAGGAGTCAGCGGGCATCGCGACCTCGGACGGTCAGCGGCTCCTGGTCTACAAGGACATGGGGCTGGTCTCGCAGGTCTTCGACGAGCGCTCCTTGGCCTCGCTGCGCGGGCACCTGGCGGTCGGGCACTGCCGCTACTCGACGACGGGTGGCTCGACGTGGGAGAACGCCCAGCCGACTCTCGGCGGTCACGACGGCGGCACGGTGGCCCTTGCTCACAACGGCAACCTGATCAACTCGGCCGAGTTGCGCGACCTGGTCGAGGAGCGCGCCGGCCTGGCCGGGCACCCGGGCGAGGTCGGGCGCGGCAACACGACGGACACGGCGTTGGTGACGGCCCTGCTGGCCGATGACCCGGACCGCACTCTGGAGGATGCCGCGCTCGATGTGCTGCCGCGGCTGCGCGGGGCCTTCTGCTTCGTCTTCATGAACGAGCAGACCTTGTATGCCGCCCGCGACCCCCAGGGGATCCGCCCGCTCGTCCTCGGTCGCCTCGACCGCGGCTGGGTCGTGGCCTCCGAGACGGCTGCGCTCGACATCGTCGGCGCCTCCTTCATTCGCGAGATCGAGCCGGGCGAGTTGCTCGCGATCGATGCAGATGGGTTGCGGTCCAGGCGTTTTGCGCCGAAGGATCCCAAGGGCTGCGTCTTCGAGTACGTCTATCTGGCGCGTCCGGACACGACGATCAACGGCCAGGTGGTCCACGAGTCACGCGTCGAGATGGGTCGCACCCTGGCGCGTGAGCACCCCATCGAGGCCGACATGGTCATGCCGACGCCGGAGTCGGGGACGCCGGCCGCGATCGGCTATGCGCAGGAATCGGGCATCCCTTATGGCCAGGGCCTGGTCAAGAATGCCTATGTCGGGCGGACCTTCATCGCGCCCTCACAGACGATCCGTCAGCTCGGGATCCGGCTGAAACTCAACCCGCTGCGTGAGGTCATCAAGGGCAAGCGACTCGTCGTCGTCGACGACTCCATCGTGCGCGGCAACACCCAACGGGCTCTGGTGCGCATGTTGCGTGAGGCCGGAGCCGTTGAGGTGCACGTGCGGATCTCCTCGCCGCCGGTGCGCTGGCCCTGCTTCTACGGGATCGACTTCGCGACGCGGGCTGAGCTGATCGCGACGGGCATCGGCGTCGAGGAGGTCTGCCGGTCGATCGGGGCCGACACTCTGGGCTACATCTCCGAGGAGGGGATGATCGCGGCCACCAACCAGGCGCCCGAGCGACTCTGCACGGCCTGCTTCACCGGGAGTTACCCGGTGCCGCTGCCCGAGGAGGACAAGCTCGGCAAGAGCCTCTTCGAACTCGAAGTGCCCGTCGACGTGGTCGCCGAGGCGGTTGCGCGCCCGTGACCGAGCAGATCACGTATGCCGCGGCCGGCGTCGACGTCGAGGCCGGAGACAAGGCCGTCGAGTTGATGAAGGCCTCCGTCCGTCGCGCCACCCGACCCGAAGTGCTCGGCGGCCTGGGCGGCTTCGCCGGGATGTTCGACGCCACCGCGATTGCCCGCATGGACCGCCCGGTGCTCGCCACGTCCACTGACGGCGTCGGCACCAAGGTCGCCATCGCCCAAGCGCTCGACATTCACGACACGATCGGCTTCGACCTCGTCGGGATGGTCGTGGACGACATCGTCGTGTGCGGAGCCGAGCCGCTCTTCATGACCGACTACATCGCGTGTGGCAAGGTCGTCCCCGAGCGGATCGCGGCGATCGTCGGCGGCATCGCCCGAGCCTGCGAGCAGGCCCGCGTCGCACTCGTCGGTGGGGAGACCGCCGAGCACCCCGGGCTGCTCGACCCCGACGAGTACGACTGCGCCGGCGCCGCCACCGGAGTCGTCGAATACGCCGACATCCTCAGCCCCGACCGCATCCGCGAGGGCGACGTCATCCTCGGACTCGCCTCCTCGGGCCTGCACTCCAACGGCTACTCCCTCGTCCGCCGCGTCATCGCGCACGCCGGCTGGGCGCTCGATCGCGAGGTGGCCGAGTTCGGGCGCACGCTCGGCGAGGAGTTGCTCACCCCAACCCGGGTGTATGCCGCGGACCTCGTCGACCTCCTCCGTGACCCTTCCGTCGTGGCCGGGGGAGGCGTGCACGGACTCTCGCACGTCACCGGCGGTGGGCTCGCCGCGAACCTCGCGCGGGTGCTGCCGCAGGGTCTGCACGCGCGTGTTGACCGGGCGACGTGGACGCCGCCAGCGGTCTTCGCCACGGTCCAGTCGCTCGGCAATGTGCCCCAGTCAGACATCGAGCGGACGCTCAACCAGGGTGTCGGCTTCGTCGCGCTCGTCCCGGCAGATGCCGTGGGCGCGACCACCGCGTTCCTGGACGCGCGCGGCATAGCCACGTGGGTGATGGGCCAGGTCCACGACGCCGACCGAGCCCCGATCGACGCCGGCCACGAGGTCATCCACGGGGCAAAGGGTGTCGACGGGGGCTCGGTGCAACTGGTGGGCGTGCACCGCTAGGCAGGATCGGGCTCGACCATGCCCTCGAGGTGGACGACCTCCTCGTCACGGTGACGACCGATGAGCGAGAGCGCGACTCCGACGACCGCCCACCCGGCTCCTTGGGCATGGCCAGGGAGGAGAGCGGGTTGCCGACGAACATCGTGAGGATCGCGCCGACGGCGATGCCGGCGCGGCCGATGAGGGCGTGCAGCCCGACCATCGCGCTCGCGGTCGCGGCCAGGGTGAGCGCCATCGCGCCCCACCAGGCGAGGAAGGACGCGGGCAGCCAGCCGAACCAGGTGTGGACGATCAGGGTGAGGAGAAGGCCGCGCGCCGTAGCCTCGCGCTTCCTGACCATCGACTCGCTGGAAGCCGCGCTCGACGGATCCCTGAGATCGGCCGCGATCTGACACGATCAGGACATGCTCGACAGCCCCCAGGCCTATCTCGATGCCGCACCAGATGCGGGCCGGCCATGGCTGGAGGAATTCTGGGCGCACGTCCATGATCGCTGCCCCGGTCTGGAGTGGAGGATGAAGGGGAGCGTGAGCGTGAAGTACGCGAACGAGGCCGCCAAGCCGGCGCTCAGAGCATTCGTCGACGAGGTGCTGACGCGCCACGGGATGATCTGACGGTCGGGAGGCAGGGATGTCAGTGACTCGGCCGAGCGCGTCAGGATGGCCGCGCGTGCCCGAACAGGCCCGAGTCGCTATGTCACTGGCCGCCCTGGTGCTGGCCGTGGGCACCCTCGCCCTGATCGCCTACGTCCTGCTGCTCATCGTCGGGCTCTCCGTTGTCGGCGCGATCCTCGAGGCCCTGTCCTCACTGGATGGAGATCTCGACCCGTGGGGTGTCGTCCTGCGGGCACTGCCTGCTCTCGTCGCTGGGTGGGTGACCGGCCTGGGCCTGGCGTCGCTGGCCGGCGGCCTCTGGCGTGGGCACGACGGAGCGACCGGCATCCTGTGCGGGCTCAGCGGCGTGGGTGTCGGCGCTCTGGTCCTGCGGTTGACGGGTTTGCTCTAGGTTGACGGTCATGCGCGAACTCACCGTCGTCCCCGTGCCGGGCCCCGGCGCCGAGGACGTTCTCATCGGCCACGACGGCACCGCCTACACGGGCACGGCGGACGGCTCCATCCTGGCGGTCAGCTCGGACGGCGACACGATCCGTCGGATCGGGAACACCGGTGGGCGACCACTGGGTCTGGAGTGGCTGCCCGAGGGTCGCATCCTGGTGTGCGACGCCCACCGCGGGCTGCTCACGATGCGTTTGGACACTGGGGCGGTCGAGGTTCTCGCCGACTCGGTTGACGGTCGGCGAATGCGCTTCTGCAACAACGCCGCGATCACAGCGGACGGGACGATCTGGTTCTCTGACTCCAGTGCCAAGTGGGGCATCGAGGAGTGGAAGTCCGACCTCATCGAGGACACCCGCACCGGGCGGCTGTTGCGGCTTGGGGTCGGTGAGTCCGAGCCCGAGGTTGTGTTGGAGGGGCTGTGCTTCGCCAACGGCGTTGCCGCCGGGGCGGATTCCTCCTTCGTGGTGGTCGCCGAGACAGGGACCAGGGTGCTCAGACGTGTCTGGCTCCGGGGTCCGCACGAGGGTGAGCGGGACCTCTTCGCGAGCGACCTGCCGGCGCATCCAGACAACATCGCGCGCGGCTCGGACGGCCTGATCTGGGTCACCTATGCCTCACCGACCGATCCGGCGCTCACCTTCCTGCAGACCAAGGCCAAGCCGTGGGTCAAACTCGCCGTGCTGCGGGCCCCGGAGCACCTCAAGCCCAAGCCGAAGCGGACCGTCCGGGTCGCGGCATACGACGACGAGGGCCAGGTCGTTCACGACATCGAGTGCGACGCGACGAAATGGCACATGGCGACGGGGGTGCGTGAGCACGAGGGCAAGGTCTGGTTGGGCAGCCTGGTCGAGCCGGCGCTGGCCTGGTTCCAGCGCTGAGCGGTCAGTGCACCGAGGGTCGCGGTGAGAAGTCGCCCTCGGTGAGGATGAGCCCTCGTGCGAAGGTGCGCAGCTCGGCCAGGTCGTCATCGGTCAAGGGTGCGTCGTTCTGGGTCTCGATCCGGTCGCGCAGTTGGGCGAAGCCATCACCCATGATTCCGCGGAAGACGCCGAACCCGGCCTCGGTGAGGACCAGTCCTTCGGCGTGCCGCTCGACCAAGCCATCCGCCACGGCATCGTCGACGGCGGGTTCATCGAGGGCGATGTCGGCGTCGTCGCCGGCTGCGGGTGACCACGGCCGTCATGGTCGGGAGTCCAGGGCTCCCACGGCGGGGATTCCCCCCGACGAGCCCGGTCATTGCCGTCAGTCGTCGGAGACGGTCACCGTGACCTCGATGTTGCCCCTGGTGGCGTTGGAGTAGGGACAGATCTGGTGAGCCTGGTCGGCGAGGGACTGTGCGGCCCCGTGGTCGAGGTGCGGGAGGGTGACTTCGAGGTCCACGGCGAGTTGGTAGCCGCCCGCGTCGTTGGGCCCGATGCGCACCCGTGAGCCCACGCTCGAGTCACGGACGTCGGCACCGGTGCGTCGAGCGACCGCATGGAGGGCGGAGTGGAAGCACGCGGCATACCCGACAGCGAAGAGTTGCTCGGGGTTGGTGCCCTGGCCGTTGCCGCCCATCTCGACGGGGATGGCCAGGTCGAGGTCGAGACGGCCGTCGCTGGTGCGGCCGTGTCCGTCGCGGCCGGCGCCGGTCGCGAGCGCCTCGGCGGTGTAGAGAGTCTTCATGCCTGGACTCCTTCGTCGGATGGTGAGTCCACCGTGCCACGTGAGGGTCCCCGAGGAAACAGGCCGCTGACGAGTTCGTGGTCGAGACGGAAGCCAATGGCTCGGTAGAGAGCGCGGCCCACGAGGTTGTCCTCATCGACGCCGAGAATGACGGTCCGGGATCGTTCCAGACCGCGATCCACGAGCGCCTGGGTGACCGCCCAGCCCAGGCCTCGGCCTCGCTGCCGAGCGTCGACGGCGATGCTCGTGAGTCGGATGGCGCGCCCAGGGGTGTATGCCGCGAGCCCGGTGGCCACGATCTCGCCGGTGCCGTTGTCGCGCAGGGCTGTCCACTCCTCGCCGACCGGGTCCGGGGGGATCCAGCGGGCGGTGTGGTGACGGGCCACGAAGTCGCGGGCGACGGCGGCGTCGTGATCGTGCTCGATGGTCACGTTGCGAGGGATCGGTCGGCGGACGAGCTCGCCGGCCCGGATCGACAGGCTGTCCCAAGTGCCCAGCCCGCGCACGCCCAGTGACTCCAGGACCGGGCGCAGCGGCCGGTCGGCGGTGATCGAGCGGCACGCCGCCCACCCGGGCTGATGCCGCCAGTCGGACCGCAGCAGTTCCTCGACGTCATCGTGTGGTCCGATGGCAACGGCCCCGGCGGACCCGAGTTGGTTCTCGCGGACGAAGAGCACCGCGTCCCCAAGGGCCAAGGGAGGGGCGAGCGGTTCCGGCGCGAGTTCGAACTCCACGAGCGGATCCCGGTCCGCGGCCGCCAGCAACGCGGCATACGAGTCGAGGGTGGTGAGCGTCCGCACGTGCCCAGCCTGCCGGAGGTGAGTCCCCCGGGGACGAGGGGGTCCACGAGCGTCTGCAGTTGCGCCATATTCCGGGCCATGTCACATGCGCCACCATTTGGCGCAAGTTACATGCGCCACGACCTGGCGCATGTCACTTGCCCCGGTGGGTGGCGCAACTGCAGACGCTCCGGAGGGGGTAGGTCAGGTGCGGGTGAGCAAGCCCGGGACCAGGTCGGGGATCGATCCGACACCCGTCAGGCCCATGGTGAGGTCGAGTTCGGCCATGACGTTCTCGACAACGGACGCCACGCCGTCGGCGCCGTCGAGCGCCAGGCCGTAGATGTGGGGCCGGCCGAGTAGGCAGGCGTCTGCTCCGAGGGCGAGCGCGACGAAGAGGTCGGCGCCGGTCCGTAGGCCACTGTCGAACAGCACCACTGGCTGGCGGCCGATCGCCTCACGGATGCTCACCAGCGCGTCGAGGGAGGCGATCGCGCGATCCACCTGACGCCCACCGTGGTTCGAGACGACGATGGCGTCGACCCCGAGCTCGAAGGCGTGCCGGGCATCGTCGGGATGCAGGATGCCCTTGAGCACGACCGGCAGGCGGGTGCGCTCCCGGAGCGTCTCGAGGTGTGCCCACGACAAGGCCGGGTTGGAGTAGATCTCCAGAAAGGTCTCCACGGCCGCGCGTGGCTCGGGCGAGGTGAGATTGGCCCGGAAGTCACCGGGGTGGGAGCGCGACATTTCGATGAGGGATCGCACCGCACCGACGGTCGGGCGCACCTTCTCCTTGACCTTGACCTTGGCCGCTGCCGCCGCCACCCGCGACGCGACGAGTTCTCGGAAGCGGGGGTCCGACGTGTATTGCGCAATGCCCAGCCCGCGAGCAAACGGCAGCGAGCCCAGGTTCAGGTCCTGTGGTCGCCACCCCAACATCGTGGTGTCGAGCGTGATGACCAGCGCCGCAGCTCCCGCAGCCTCGGCCCGACCGATGAGCGAGTCCACGAGCGCCTCGTCGGTCGACCAATACAGTTGGAACCACCACGGCACGTCTCCCATGGCGGCCGCCGTTTCTTCCAGGGGGTTTGCACCCCTGGTTGGTGAAGACATACGGCACGCCGGCGGTCGCCGCCCCGCGAGCGATCTGCACGTCGCTGTCCGCCGCGACGAGACACCCAGCCCCCACCGGGGCCAACAAGAGAGGTGCCCGCAGAGCGGTTCCGAGCAGGGTGGTCGTGAGGTCGCGTGTCGTCGTCCCGTGGAGCACCCGCGGGGTCACCTGCCAGCGGTCGAAGGCCGCCCGGTTGGCCCGCATCGTCGCTCCCTCGCCGGCTCCGCCCGCGACATAGGCCCACGCGGTGGACGACATCGCCGCCTGCGCCCTCGCCTCGAGCGCGCCCGCATCGGTCGGCACCGTCGGCCGCTTCCCGAACACGCCGTCGCGATAGATCGCCGACTGCCGGGTGCGCCCGACGCCGGGGTCGCTCATCGCAGCGCCCTCATCGCAGCGCCCTCATCGCACCACGGTGATCTGCGGCCCGAAGAGCTCCATGGCCGCGAGCGCCCGCTCCCCGTTCTCCGCGGTCGACCCGGCGCACGCCGCAGCCATGACCCGCACGCTGGCTCCCGCATCGGCGGCCGGGAGCGCGGTGGCGATCACGCAGCAATCGGTCGACACCCCGGCCAAGGCCATCCGCGGTTGCGCACCGACGATCCTGCGCAGGTCGGCATTCCACTTCCCGAAGGTCCCGGCGGTCACCCCGTGCCCGGCGGCCGAGCGCAGGGCAGGCACCACGGCATACAAGGGGTCGTCATCGGGGACGAGCGCGAACCCCCACTCGTCGTAGTACGACCCCCACGACCCACCGAGCCCCGGATCTGCGACAAAGCGGGTCACGACGGTCCGTTCGCGGCCGAAGGCCTCCGCGAGTGCCACGATCCGCGGCTCGACGTCGGCCCAGAGTGGCGACCCCCACGCTGATGTCGACGGCGAGGCGAAGATCGCCTGCGGGTCGATGATGACGAGCCATTCGTCGTCGTCCACCGGCCGGTATGCCGCGGGGTTGGCCGGCGCGGTCACGCCCGCCCCTCCTGGCGGGCCACCTTCGCCTTTCGCGCGGCATACGTGACGAGGAAGGAAACGACCAGCGCGAAGAGGACGCCGAGATTGGCGTAGGCGAAGGTGCCGTCCCAGTAGGGTGCGCCCTCGCCTTCGGTCACATAGGTGCCGAGCCCGAGCGGCTCGAGGAGGAAGCCCTGCCAGTTGTTCCAGGTGGCGTCTGCGGCGTAGTTGTTGACGACCAGGCCCCACCCAATGACCGAGGTACCGACCATGGTCCCGATCGACACCCAGTCCCAGGCGCCGTAGCGACCGCCGGCGTCGAAGAGGGCGTCGTCGTCGTAGTCGCGCTTGCGCAGCGCGATGTCCGCGATCATGATCCCCGCCCAACTTGCCAACGGCACCCCGAGGGTGATGAGGAAGGACTGGAAGGGATTGAGGAAGTTCTTGGCGACGAAGACGACGTAGAAGGTGCCCAGGGTGAGGATGACACCGTCGACGAGGGCTGCTGCTGGCCTCGGGATCTTCACACCCAGCGAGAGCAGGGTCAGGCCGGAGGAGTAGATGCCGAGCACCGCACCCGAGACGAGGGAGAGGATTGCCGCGGTGAGGAAGGGCACGAGCACCCACGTCGGGAGCAGAGTGGCCAAGGTGCCGATCGGGTCGGCCGCGATGCCGTCCTTGACCTTGTCGTCGGACCCGGCGAGCGCAAGGCCGTAGCAGACGAGCAGGGCCGGGGCGAGGGCGCCACCCAGGGTGTTCCAGGCGACGATCGCGCCACCGCTGGCGCTGCGCTGCTGGTAGCGCGACCAGTCGGCGGCGATGTTGATCCAGCCGAGCCCGAAGCCGGTCATCACCATCACGAGCGCGCCGATCGTCGCGCCGAGACTGCCCGAGGGGATGGCCGAGGCCTTGGTCCAGTCGATGTGGGTGAGGGGCATGAGGACGTAGAGGATGGTGATCGCGCCGGTGATCCAGGTGAGCACTGACTGCATCCGCATGATGATGTGGTAGCCGGCGACCGACGCCAGCACGATCATCGCGGCCACGACGACCGCGGCGATGACCTTGGTCGCGGTCCCACCACCCCAGCCGAGTCGGTCGAAGATCGTCGCGGTGGCGAGCACGGCCATGATGGCCAGGAAGGTCTCCCAGCCGATCGAGACCAGCCACGAGATGACGCCGGGCACCTTCTGTCCCTGCACGCCGAAGGCAGCGCGCGACAGGATCATGGTGGGAGCCGAACCCCGCTTGCCCGCGATCGCGATGATGCCGCAGAGGGCGAAGGACACGACAACGCCGATGACGGTGACGAGGATCGCCTGCCAGAAGGAGATGCCGAAGCCCAGGACGAACGCGGCATACGAAATGCCGAAGACCGAAACGTTGGCCGCAAACCACGGCCAGAAGAGGTCGCGGGCGGCCGCGGTGCGCTCGGCCTCGGTGATGATCTCGATGCCGGTGGTCTCGACGCCGAGGCGACGGACCTCCTGGGCGGACCCGGTGTCAGTGCTCATGGCGTGAGCATGGCAGAAACCCGCTGGTCAGCGGCTGAACCACAACTCCTGCGTGACGCGGAAATTGTCGTGTCGCGCGGCTCTTGCTGCGTGACCTGCCAAGTTCTGCGTCACGCGGAACTTGTCCTGGTGCGGCGTCAACGACGCCCGGCGGCCCACTGCTCGTAGTCGTCGTCCTCGTCGTAGGACCGGCGACCGTTCTCACGGGCGACGGGCTCGGACGGGGTGGAGTGGTGGAGTTCTCGCTCAAGCGCTGACAGGTCGGTGTCCGGGCTGTAGTACTTCAGCTCGCGTGCGACCTTGGTCTGCTTGGCTTTGGCTCGGCCGCGCCCCATGGCGTGACCCCCTTGGGGAATCAGCCGGAGGCGCATCGTGAGCATCGAGACGACCCGTCGAGTGCCCGGGGCGGTCTCGACTCCACGGAGCGGCCCCGGGAATCGTGTTATGTCGTGGGTCCAACACTACATGCGGGGTGCAAATTTCGCCGCGCCCCGTTCAGCCCGCGATCCTGGCCCTGGGGCAGGCCGAGCGGGTCACTGGGCCATGCCGATGACGAGGTTGATCGTCGAGGCGATCACGCCCGTGCCGAAGACGTAGGAGAGCAGGGTGTGGAAGAAGACGATGCGCCGCACGCCCTTGGTCTTCAGGTCGGTGTCGGACACCTGGTAGGTCATGCCCAGGCAGTAGGCCAGGTAGGCGAAGTCGGCCAGGCTCGGCTTGTCGTCGTTGTTGAAGTCCACGCACCCGCGCTCGTTGACGTAGTAGTGCCGGGCGTAGCGCATCGTGTAGACGGCGTGGATCGCCAGCCACGAGGCCGCGACCGCGCCCAGGCAGATCGCCGCCTCCAGCGGGGCGACCGACTTGTCCCCGGACGAGGCGAGCACGGTGGCGATGCCGGCGAGGCTCGCGAGGGCCCCGATGACGACGACGATGTCGGTCTCGGTCCGGCCGCCGTCCGCATCGGCCATCGCCTCCTCGGTCTCCGGCTGCTCGGTCCGGAAGACGTGCCAGAGCGTGGCCCCGGCGAAGACGAGCTCGCCGACGGCCAGGCCGACGAGGACCGGGGTGGACCAGAGGACCTTGTCCGGAAGCGGAACGAGGAGCCCGGCGAGGACTCCGAGCACGGCGGCGACGACCAGGACCACACGGGACCGCTTCATGGCCTCACGATAGGACCGCCGCGCGCCTCAGCGGCCCCGTCGCGACGGTGTCCTTCACGGGTATGCCGCGGGGCTGCCTTCCGCGGGTAGCGTCACCGGGCATGGGCATTCGCATCGGCTACAAGGCGTCGGCGGAGCAATTCGCCCCGGGTGAGCTCGCGGCATACGCGGTGTTGGCCGAGGAGGTGGGGCTGGACTCGGTGACGATCAGTGACCACTTCCAACCGTGGCGGCTGACGGGCGGGCATGCGCCCAATGCGCTGGCGTGGCTGGGCTTCGTCGCGGCCCGCACCGAGCGGGTGGTTCTCGGGACGTCGGTGCTCACGCCGACCTTCCGGTACAACCCGGCGGTCGTCGCGCAGGAGTTCGCGACCTTGGGCTGCCTGGCGCCCGGGCGGGTGTTCCTGGGGGTCGGCTCGGGTGAGGCGCTCAACGAGATCGCTGTCGGGTCGGTTGCCGACGGGAGATGGCCGGACTTCAAGGAGCGTTTCGCGCGGCTGCGCGAGGCGGTCGGGCTCATGCGGCGGCTGTGGACCGAGGAGTCGGTGACCTTCGAGGGGGACTACTACCGGACCGTGGACGCGCGGATCTTCGATCGGCCCGATGAGCCGGTGCCGGTCTTCGTCGCAGCCGGCGGCCCGATGGTGGCGCGGTATGCCGGTCGCGTGGGTGATGGCTTCATCTGCACCTCGGGCAAGGGCCGGGAGTTGTATGCCGATGAGCTCATTCCCGCGGTCGCCGAGGGTCGCGCGAAGGCTGGTCGTGCGGGGGAACCGATCGAGCGGATGATCGAGATCAAGGTGTCCTGGGACCCGGACTCTGACCTGGCTCTGGAGAACACGCGCTTCTGGGCGCCGCTGTCGCTGACCGCGGAGCAGAAGCACTCGATCCACAGCCCGGCGCAGATGGAGGAAGCGGCTGATGCGCTGCCCATCGAGCAGGTGGCCAAACGGTGGATCGTCGCCTCGCGCCCCGAGGACGTGGTCGAGGCGGTGAGGTTCTACACCGACCTCGGCTTCGATCACCTCGTGCTGCACGGGCCCGGCCACGACCAGGAGCGTTTCCTGCGGACGTTGTCCGAGCAGGTCCTGCCGGGACTGCGCGAGCTCGTCCCGGCGGACCCTGCGGTCGGCTGACCCCGCCGATCCCCCAGAGCCCATCACCCAGCGCCCATCACCCAGTGCCCATCACCCAGATCGCACGCTACGTCGCAGTAAGTGCGACAGGAGCAGCACCTACTGCGACGTAGTCGGAAAGGAGCACGCTACGTCGCAGTAGGCGCTGCAGGAGCAGCACTTACTGCGACGTAGCAGGCGACATGGAGATGGATAGGGAGCCGGCAGACCAGCCGGCCGTGATCAGGCCTGCTTGATGGCGCTGACGTCCAGGACGAGCTTGATCTTCTTGGAGACGAGCACGCCACCGGTCTCGAGGGCGGCGTTCCAGGTCAGGCCCCAGTCCTCGCGCTCGACCTCGGTCTCGGCGGAGAAGCCGATGCGGGCGTTGCCGAAGGGGTCCGTGGCCGCACCGTTGAACTCGGCCTCGAGCTCGACCGGCTTGGTGATGCCCTTGATGGTCAGGTCGCCGACGAGGGTGAACTCGTCGCCCTTGACGTCCTTGATGCCGGTGGAGACGAAGGTGATCTCCGGGGTGTTCTCGGCGTCGAAGAAGTCGGCCGACTTCAGGTGGCCGTCGCGGTCGCCGTTGCCGGTGTCGACGGAGTCGACCTTCATGGTGGCGGTGGCGCTGGAGTTGGCGAACTCGTCGGCGACGACGATCTGACCCTCGACGGCGCGGAAGTAGCCGCGGACCTTGGTGACCATCGCGTGACGGGCGACGAAGCCGACCTCGGTGTGGGACGGGTCGATCACGTAGGTGCCGGCCGGGATGGAGACGCTCATGCCAATTTCCTCTTTTGGTTGTCGGTTGAACTTTCAGGATGGACTCTAGACCCGTTTACTCGAATCTTCAACTATTTCCTTCGCGCTAGGTTTTCCCCATGACCCAGCGCCGCGGACCGCTCGCCGGCCTCACCGTCGTCGAGCTCGCCGGCATCGGCCCGGCGCCGTATGCCGCGATGCTCCTCGCCGAACTCGGGGCCGACGTCGTGCGGATCGATCGACCACCCGCCCACGGCACCCCCCAGGTCGGCCTCTCCGGCCTCGACCGCTCCCGCCCCAGCGTCGCCGTCGACCTCAAGACCGACGAGGGCGTCGAGGTGGTGCGCCGGCTGGCGGACGCCGCCGACGTGTTCATCGAGGGCCTGCGCCCCGGCGTGACCGAGCGCCTCGGCCTGGGTCCCGAGGTGCTCCTGCCACGCAACCCGCGCCTGGTCTACGGGCGGATGACCGGCTGGGGTCAGGACGGACCGCTGGGCCGGCGCGCCGGCCACGACATCACGTATGCCGCGATCTCCGGCGCCCTCCACGTCTCCGGTCCTGCGGACCAGCCGATGCCGCCTGCCAACCTCGTGGCCGACTTCGGTGGTGGCTCGCTCTTCCTCGTCATGGGAGTCCTGGCGGCGCTCCATTCCCGCGAGCGGACCGGCTCGGGCCAGGTCGTCGACGCCGCCATGGTCGACGGCGCGGCATCCCTGACCTCCATGCTCCACGGGATGCTCGCCGCCGGGCAATGGGTCGACGCCCGCCGCGCCAACGTCATCGACGGCGGGCGTCCCTACTACGACACCTACGCGTGCGCCGACGGTGGCCACATGGCCGTCGGGTGCCTCGAGCCGCAGTTCTACGAGGAGTTCGTGCGACTCCTGGAGGTCGAGCTCGAGGGCGGCCAGGACGACCGCGAGCACTGGGAGCAGCACCGGGCGGCCATCGCGGCGCGCTTCCTGACCAGGTCCCGCGCCGAGTGGACGGCGATCTTCACCGACACCGACGCCTGCGTCGCACCCGTGCTCGCCCTCTCCGAAGTGGCCGACCATGCCCACCACCGGGCCCGGGACACCTTCGTCGACCTCGGTGACGGCCATCGGATGCCGCGCGTGGCCCCGCGCTTCTCGGCCACGCCGCCCGGCGAACCCACGCCCGGTCGTGCGCCGGGCGCCGACACCACGGCATACCTCCTCGAGAAGGGGTTCGACCCTGAGCAGGTGAGAGACCTGCTCACAGCCGGTGTGCTGCACCAGGCCTGAGGACTGGCGGTGTGCGTTTCGTCGCGACCCGGTGGGCAGGCCACGCCCGGACCATTAGGGTCTGGGGAACGCCTTCCCCCGACCCGTGAAGCCTCGATGACACTCTCTCGCCTCAGCCCTGAAGACCGCGTGCTGCTCCGCGGCGACCGTGACCCGCGCTCGCGGTCGACGGTCGGTGGCCTCGCCGTCCTGGACTCGACCCCGGACTGGACCCTCGTGCGCACGCGCATCGATCGAGCCAGCCGCTCTGTCCCCGCGCTGCGGTCCCGGCCCGTCGAGCCCAGTTTTGCGACGACCGAGCCGCGGTGGGTCATCGACCCTGACTTCGTGCTCGACCGTCACGTGCGCCATATCGCGTTGGCCGCACCCGGTGACCGCGCCGCCCTGCTCGAGCTCGCCGAGCGCTTCTTCGCCGAGCCCTTCGACCCCGCCGCACCACTGTGGCGAGTCCTCTGCGTCGACGGCGTCGGTCACGGTGGAGCCATCCTCACCGCGGCGAGTCCTCTGCTGCGCGTCGAGGAGGTGCCCGTCGACCTTCTCGACGTCGCTCTCGACAGTCGCCACGACAGTGCCGACCTCGCGCCCATCCCGGTGCCCACCGATCTCGAACCGGCCGACCTGGCCCGCGAGGGCGTCCGCGAACTCCCTTGGCGCGCAGCGGGTCTCGCGGTCAGTGGGGTTCATGAGGTCGGCAGTCTCGCGATCCATGCCGTCACCGACTGGCGTGGCGCGGTCGACCGTGCTGCGGGTCTTGTGACGCCGCCGGTTGCCGTGCAGGGCTCGGCCCTGCTCGCTGGCCGTGGGACCGAACGGGCCATCATCCTGCGCTCCTACCCGCGGTCCCGTGCCGATGGGGCCCCGACCCATCGCGGTGGTCAGCGGGCCCACATTGCGGCGATCCGCGAGGCCCTGATCGCCTATCACGCCGAGTCCGGTCTGCCCCTGACCTCCCTCGGTATCACGGCGGCCAGCCACCCCGCCGTGCTGCGTCGCGCGCTCGCTCCGAGTCAGGACAGGGTCGAGTCCCTGGGCCGCTTGTTACCGCTGCTTCCCACCGGCTTCGTCGACGTCGTTGCCCGCCCGACGCGTGGTGCCGATGTCGCGGTCAGCCACGTGGTCGCGGCCGCGGGATCGGTCGGCAAGGCCAGGGTGGTCGAGCGGTATGCCGTGGGGCCCGTTCCCGGCAACGCGCTCACCTCCGTGGCGGTGACGACTCCCGAGCGACTGGACGTCGCGGTCCGCTATGACCCGGAGGCGATCCGCGATGTCGCCCTGCTCGAGCGGTGCCTCGACGCGGCCTTCGAGCAGGTTCTCGCCCCCGCTCCGTCTGCTCCTCGCGCCCCCCGCAAGGCGACTGCCAAAACTGCCCCCGCCGCCCAACGCACGCCGTCGACGCGGAAGAGCACGGCATCGAAGACGCCGTCATCGAAGACACCGGCGTCGAAGAAGACAACGGCGTCGAAGAAGACAACGGTGTCGAAGAAGGCGACGGCGAAGAAGGCGCCCGCCCGCAAGGGGGCCGGCGCATGAGCCCGACGACGCGACGGCCCGGATCGGTCGCCGAGGTGCTCGCCTCCGAGGAGGGGCCTGCGGTCGCCGCCTTCTTCGACCTCGACGGCACCTTGGTGGCCGGGTTCACGGCACTTGTGCACTCCAAGGAGCGGCTGCGCTCGCGGGAGGTCAAGGCGGCCGAGGCGCTGCGCCTGATCACGACGGCCATCGACTTCCAGATCGGTCGGGCCGGTTTCGACCAACTCATCACCGATGGTGCGCGCGCGCTCGCGGGGCAGTTGGAGACCGACCTGGATGCGTTGGGGGAGAAGATCTTCCGGCACCAGATCGCCGACCTGCTCTACCCCGAGACACGCGCGCTCGTGCGCGCCCACCAACAGCGCGGGCACACCGTCGTCCTCTGCTCGTCCGCGACCTCGATGCAGGTCGAGCCGGTCGCCGCCTACCTGGGCGTCGACGAGGTGGTCTGCAATCGGTTCGTCGTCGATGAGGAGGGGCGGGTCACCGGCGAGGTCGTCGACCCGATCATCTGGGGTGAGGGCAAGGCGACCGCAGCCCAGCGGTATGCCGCCGAGCACGGCCTCGACCTGACCCGGGCGTGGTTCTACGCCGACGGGGACGAGGACGTCGCGCTCATGCATCTCGTGGGGCACCCTCGGCCGACCAATCCGGGACCGCACCTGACCAAAGTGGCCGAGCGGCGGGGTTGGCCGATCTCGCGCTATGGCTCCCGGGGGACGTCGGCAGTCACCAACGCCGCGCGCTTTGCCGTGGGCTTCGGCGCTCTCGGGCCGATCACGGCTCTGGGCACGGCCCGGGCGGCGATGACCGGTAGGAAGTGGGACGGGCTCAACGTCCTCACCTCGACCTGGCCCAAGTTCCTCCTCGACAGCCACGGCGTCAGCCTCACGATCCTCGGCGCGGCGAACGCCGAGGCGCAGCGGCCGGCTGTCTTCATCTTCAACCACCGCAACCAGATGGATGCCTTCATGGCGGCCGCCGTCGTCAAGCACGACTTCACCGCGGTCGCGAAGAAGGAGCTGAAGACCAATCCGCTCTTCGGCACCTTCGGGCGGCTGATGGACATTGCCTTCATCGACCGGGCCGACAGCGCCAAGGCCGTCAACGCCATGCACGAGGTCGAAAAGCTTGCCGCACAGGGACTCTCGATCATCGTTGCACCCGAGGGCACCCGTCTGGACACGCACGAGGTGGGCCCCTTCAAGAAGGGTGCCTTCGTCATGGCGATGTCGGCGGGCATCCCCATCGTGCCCATCGTCATTCGCAACGCCGACGACATTGCCGGACGCGACTCCCTGACCGTGCAGCGTGGGGTCATCGACATCGCGGTCCTGCCCCCGATCGACGTCTCCGCCTGGACCCGCGCGGAACTCACGGAGCGCATCGACGAGGTGCGCGCGGCATACCTCGACCTCCTGGCTGACTGGCCGACCGACGATTCCGACCCACGACTGACCGGAGGATGACGACATGAGCTCCCACGACAACGTCGTCGTCCTCGCCTCGACCCGGACTCCGGTCGAGGACTCCCTGGTGCGCGCCTGGGTCCGATCGGAGGTCGAGCCCGAGCATCGTGACGTGCGGGTGGTCACCCTGCCGCCGCTCTCCGGGACACCGGCGGCGTATGCCGCCCTCGGCGCCCTCCTCGACGACCCCGACATCCTGCTGTTGCCGGCTCACGTGGTGTGGCGCCCGGGGGAGAAGGACGGCAATCGGCGAGTGGCCATCTCGGACCTGGTCCGCGGACGCAACCCGTATGACCCGGCCTCTCGCAACCAACGCTCCATCGCGGATGCCGATCCCGATCGCGCCCCGGTCATCGCCGGGATCCCAGGCACCGTGGGCTTTCTGCAGCAGCGGTATTCCGAATCGCATCAGGGCGCAACGGCCGACGCCGAGGCCTTCGGCCGCTTCGTGGCACGCCGGGCCAGGCTGGCGCTCGAGCGCGCTGACCGTGCCGTGCTGGGGCCGGAGTTCCGGTCACCCGGGTTCCTCACCGAGGAGATCCTCCACTCGGCGCACTTCCGCCGCGGGCTGCAGGAGCTCGCCCGGCGAGTCGGTCCCGATCAGGCCTCCGAGGCGCGGGCCGAGGAGATCCTCGACGAGCTGGCCACCGGGTGGGGTCGACTCTTCGTCGACCTCGTGCCGCGGATCCAGCGGATGGTCTTCCAGCGCGGCTTCGACCCGGACATCGACGTGGTCCCCGCCGAGCTCGATCGGTTGCGGCAGACCGTGTCCGGGACTCCCGTGATCTTCCTCTGGTCGCACCGCTCCAACCTCGATACACCCGTCCTCAACGTCGCCCTCCATGAGAACGGGCTCCCCCTGCCGCACCTCTTCGCCGGCATCAACATGGCGTTCGGGCCGTTGGGTGTGGTCCTGCGCCGCAGCGGGACCATCTTCATCCGGCGCAGCTTCGGTGGGGACGAGCTCTACAAGTACGTGCTCAAGGAGTTCGTCGGCTACCTCGCGGAGAAGCGCTTCAACCTCTCGTGGTCGATCGAGGGCACTCGGTCACGCACCGGCAAGATGCTCCCGCCCAAGCTGGGGCTGCTCGGCTACACGGCTGAGGCCTACCTGGCCGGCCGGGTCGACGACATCTCCTTGCAGCCGGTGTCCATCACCTTCGACCAGCTGCACGAGATCGGGGAGTATGCCAACTACGCCCGGGGCGGTCGAAAGTCGGCAGAGGGTATGTCCTGGCTCCTCGGTTTCATCAAGGCCCAGGGCGAGCGGAACTTCGGCAAGATCTATGTCCGCTTCCCCGAGCCGGTGTCGATGCGCGCCGCGTTGGGCGCCCCCGGCGGGGCCACGACGACCGACGCCGATGCCCGCCGCCTCGCCCTGCAGAAGACCGCCTTCGAGGTCGCGTGGCGGATCAACGAGGCCACCCCGGTCACCTCGGTGGCGCTCGTCACGAGTGTGCTGCTCGGCACGCGAGGGATGGCGCTGACGACCAGTCAGGTCCACACCGCGGTGTCGACCGCCGTCTCCTACATGGATCGTCGGGGCGTGCCCGTCGTGGGAAGCGGTCGGGGCCTCAAGGACATCGCTGGTGTCGAGTCGACGCTCAAGGCCCTCGCCGTCCCGGGCGGCATCGTGACCCGCGTGGATGGTGCGCGGGACACGGTGTGGCGCATCGGGACCGACAAACAGCTCGAGGCGACCTTCTATCGCAACTCGATCATTCACGTCTTCCTCGTGAGCGCCTTGTGCGAGATGGCTATCGTCATGGCCGCTCAGGCCCCACCGGCCGAGCGGATCGAGCGTTTCTGGGCGGACGTGCAGCAGTTGCGCGACCTGCTGAAGTTCGAGTTCTACTTCACCGAGCGCCGTGAGTTCCTCGAGCAGGTGCGCACCGAGGCCGATCGGGCCGGCAAGGACTGGGAGGAACGGCTGACCAGCGACCCGGTGGACCTGCGCGCGCTGCTCATGCGACGTGCTCCACTGACGGCGTCCTTCCTGCTGCGACCGTTCATCGAGGCCTACCTCATCGTCGCTGACGTCGTGTCACGCACGGAGGGCCCGATCGATCGCCCGGCCGTCGTCAAGGAGGCCCTGGCACTGGGTGAGCAGTACCTCGCGCAGCGCCGGATCGACTCGGCCGAGCCCGTGTCCGCGCTCCTCTTCGAAACGGGCCTGAAGATGATGGACAACCGCGGGCTCCTCGTCGAAGCCCCCGATCGCGCCGAGCGGGTGGGTGGTCTGGTCGACCAACTCGAGCGGGTGCAGTCGGCCATCATCACCATCGAACGCCTCACCTTCGACCTCTTCATCGCCGATCGCCGGCGCCTGCACAACCGGGGAGCCTCGTGAGCGACGGAGACACCGTGCTCGTCGACACCCGGGCGGGGGTCGGACGGATCACGCTCAACGCTCCCGACCGGCTCAACGCCGTCGATCCGCAGATGCTCGCCGACCTCGCCGACGCGATCCACCGACTCGACATCAACCCGCAGGTGCGGGTCATCGTCGTGGCGGGTGCGGGCCGCGGCTTCTGCTCGGGTGCGGCGCTCGGCAACGGCGACCCGGGCGGCTCCGGCGAGCTGGACGCGACCTTGGTGGGACTCGGGCAGGTGGTGCGTGCCCTCGTCCACGGCGCGACCCCGTCGGTCGCGCTCGTCCACGGCGTCGCCGCCGGTGCCGGAGTGTCGATCGCCCTCGCCTGCGACTACGTGCTCGCCTCGGAGACCGCATCCTTCGTGCTGGCCTTCGCGCGGATCGGTCTGATGCCCGACGGTGGGGCCACCGCGCTGGTCGCCGCCAACATCGGCCGGGCCCGGGCCATGAGGCTGGCCCT
>ERZ724516.361-NODE-361-length-28498-cov-5.192877_pt1 | contig 28498 bp, 20 predicted proteins | sample MGYA00376049_ERZ724516 | MGnify/ENA primary metagenome ERZ724516 (study PRJEB28724, sample SAMN07190886) | activated sludge metagenome | isolation source: activated sludge of sewage treatment plant in Hong Hong | place: USA: Christiansburg, Virginia | collected... | reverse complement strand
AGATATTGCCCTCGGTCAGGCCAACCTCCGCCTCCAGCTCGCGCGGCGTGCGGACCTCGACATGCAAGACGCGATCCTTGAAGCCGGGGCTGTAGGTCTCGATCTGGTTCAGGCAGGTGTCGCGGAATGCGTCGCGGTCGGCGTCGGTCCAGTCGCGACCCTCGATCTTGGGGGGAGCATATTGCACGAAGGAGGACATGAAATGCTTGCCCGGCGGGGTCATCGTCGGGTCGATCATGGTCGGGATCATCACGTCCTGGAACGGATCGCGACTGAAACGGCCATTCTTCCAGTCGTCATAGCCGCGCTCCATCTTCTCGATGGAATCGGTGAAATGCAGGTCGCCGCGAATGTTGGGCGCTCCTTCCGGCAAGGCCGGGAAGACCGGGGTGCTATCAAGCGCAATGTTCAGCTTGCCCGAGGAGCCGCGGATCTTGAACGCCTTGACGCGCTTCACGAAATCGTCCGGCAGTTCGGCTTCATCGACATGTTTCAGGAACGTGCGCTTCACGTCCATGTTGGAGATCACGCGCTTGCCCCGCACTTCATCGCCATTGGCCAGCACGACACCAACCGCGCGACCGCCCTGGACCAAGATCTTCTCGACCCCCTGCCCCGTCCGCACCTCGCCCCCCGCAGCCGTCAGACTGGCCGTCAGCGCCCGCGTGATCGACCCCATGCCGCCACGCGCAAAGCCCCAGGCGCCGACGTTGCCATCCACATCACCCATGTAGTGGTGCAACAGGACGTAGGCCGATCCCGGCGACATCGGTCCAAGCGCGGTGCCGATGATCGCCGAGACGGCGAGGTACCCCTTGATCACCGGGCTATCGAAATACTCGTCCAGGAAATCGGCGATGCTCATGGTCCAGAACTGCACCATCCGCGCGCGCATCTCCTCGGACAGCGCGCCCATCTGGCGACCGAGCCACATCAGTTCCGCAAGGTCGCGCGGGCGGAAGCTTGACGGATCAGGCGGCGTGCGCAGCAGCATCGGCCGGATGAAGCGGCAAAAGCGCAAAACGTCGCGGGCGTAGATGTCATAGGCCTCGGCGTCGCGCTTCGAGTGGCGTGCGAACTCACGGCGGTTGGCGTCGTGGTCGCGGAACATGCCAAGGTAGCCTCCACCCTCCTGGAACACCGCGCCGCCCTCGTAGGGCAGGATCTGCAGGCCATGCTTCGGCAATTCCAGGTCGCGCATTATTTCGGGTCGAAACAGCGAGGAGACGTAGGAACAGTTGGAATAGGTGAAGCCCGGATAGAGCTCGCGGCTGACCGCGGCGCCGCCGATCCAGTCGTTCTTTTCGACCACGCAGACCTTCATTCCGGCGCGTGCCAGATAGCTGGCGGTCACCAGTCCATTGTGGCCCGCGCCGACGATCACTGCGTCATAGGTCATTCAGCCGCATCCAGCCGTCCGTCGGCCTGATCCTGCAGGGTCAGGTCCACCGCAGTTTCCACGGCCCTCAGCGTGTCGGTCAGGCAGGTGTCATCCAGACCATGCGCCTCGCACATGAACCAGGGCTCGCGGCTGTCCGGCTCAACGATGATACCGAGGTCATGCAGGTAGTGCGCCATCCGGTCGTAGAAGCTGTAGTCGCTGGTTTTCCACGCCCGGTAATTGTCGGGCGGTTCGGCGGCGAAGAAGATGCCGAACATGGACGGATGGCCCGAGAAGCTGTGAGTGACCCCGCGCGCGGTCAGGATTTCGGAGATACCGGCCTTCAGCCGCTCGCCGTAACCAGCCAGAGTGTCCAGCGCTGGGGTCTCGTCAAGGATGCGCAAACATTCCTCGGCTGCGGCCAGGCTGACGGAATGGGCCGTATAGGTGCCGCCATGGCTGGCGCCGCCATAGCGGAAAGTCCGCATCACATCCTCGCGTCCCGCAACCAGGCTTATCGGATAGCCGTTGGCGATGGCCTTGGCGAAGGTGGTGATGTCGGGACGGATGCCTAGGATGCCCTGTATCCCGCCCTTGCCAACGCGGAAGCCGGTCTTCACCTCGTCGATGATCAAGAGAACGCCGTAGCGGTCGCACAGATCGCGGGCGAGCTGCACATAGTCGCGACGCGCGGAAATCCCGCAGCAGTTGCCCTGGATCGGCTCGATCAGCATCGCCGCCAGTCGGTCGCCCTGTGTCTTGAACGTGTCTTCCAGCCGCTGCAGGTCGTTCATAGGTACAAGATGAGCAAGCTTTTTTACCGTCGGCGGGATGCCCTTGCCATAGGGCACGACCTCGGGGTCGGCATTGCCGCCCGGCGACCAGTGGTCCATATCCGCCATCCACATCGCCGCGTCAAAGAGACCGTGATAGCCGCCTTCGACCAGGAGGTACTCCTCGCGGCCCGTGTAGGCCCGGGCGAGCCGGAGCGCGGCCATCACCGCCTCGGTGCCAGAATTGGAGAACCGGACAAGTTCCGCCGCCGGGACCATCTTCGAGATTCGGTCGGCGACCGTCAGTTCCTTCTCGGTCGATAGCGCGAAGACGCCGCCCACCTCCATTCCCTTGCGCGCTGCGGCATCTACCCGGTCGTCGGCATAGCCGAGGATCGCCGGGCCATACCCCAGGCGGTAGTCCACATAGCCGTTGCCGTCGATGTCCCAGGTCCGCCCGCCCTTGCCGCGGTGGACATAGATCGTTCGGTCGTCGCCCCAGTAGCGGAAGGTCGAGGACACGCCCAGCGGCAGCCGCTGTACCGCACGCTGGAACTGCGCGTTGGACTTTGTCAGGTCGCGGTGCGGATAGGCGGTCGTCGCGACGGGCATGAAACCTCCAGCGGATGCTTGTGCCACGACAGCTTGGCACACGACTGACTGAACTGTCAATCATATTGACGCCTCTCCTCACCAGCCTCCTGGTTCATGACGAGCGCCTCGCACCCGCGAAGAAGATGCTCTCGGCGGTTGGCGCGTGTTCACGCCCCTTGAAGGTCGGACCGCATGACCGGTCACAGGCGCGCGACTTCATCTATCTTGCAGGCCTTGTTTCTGGATCAGCAGCCTTCGGGTCCCAGGAAGTCAAAATCGCAGCCCTCGGTCGCCGAGGTGACGTGCTCATGGTAAAGCCGTGTATAGCCGCGCTTCGGTTGATGTGTTGGCACCGTTCTTTCCGCAGTGCGTCGCGCCAGCGTCGCATCATCAACGAGCAGGTCGATCCGCTTGTCAGCGGCAGAGAGACGGATCCTGTCGCCAGTGCGCACGAGAGAAAGCGGTCCGCCGATTGCTGCCTCGGGCGAGACATGAAGAACGATGGTGCCGAAGGCAGTGCCGGACATGCGGGCATCCGAAATGCGCACCATGTCCTTGACACCCGCCTGCGCCAGTTTCTTCGGGATCGGCAGGTAGCCGGCCTCGGGCATGCCGCTGGGGCTTTTCGGACCGGCGTTCTGGAGGACCAGGATGTCGTCGGCGGCCACGTCCAGACCGGGGTCGTCAATCCGTTCCGCGAGGTCTTCCAGCGAGGCGAAGACCACTGCCCGACCTTCGTGTTCCAGAAGCGCGTCGGTCGCAGCGGCTCGTTTCAGGATGGCACCTTCCGGCGCAAGACTGCCCCGGAGTGCGATCAGCCCGCCCACGGGAGAGATCGGATCAGTTGCCTCGCGGATCACGGCACGATCGATCGGATCGGGCAACGGGTGGGCCAAGCGATCGGCAAGCGTCTCGCCAGTGACACTGACGGTTTCTGTTTCCAACTGCGGCGCGATTTCGCGCAGTACGCCTTCCAGACCTCCGGCATAGTGGAAATCCTCCATGTAGCCCGCACCGACGGGCTTCAGATCGACCAGAACCGGCGTTTCGTCCGAAAGCCGATTGAAAGCGTCGAGGTCCAGCTTGATGCCGATGCGGCGGGCGACCGCAGCCAGGTGGATGACGGCATTGGTCGAGCCCGACACCGCCAGCAGAACGCGCTGCGCATTGCGGACAGCGGCGGGGACAACAACTTCAGTCGGTCTCGGCCCTCCGGTCAGCGCCATCCCGGCGGCCAGCGCCCCGGTTTCCTCGCAATTGCGCAGCCGGTCGGCGTGGACCGCCGGGATCGCGGCCGATCCGGGCAGCAGCATCCCCAGCGTCTCGGCCAACAGCGCCATGGTCGAGGCGGTGCCCATCACGGCGCAGGTGCCAGCGGTCACCGCAAGGCGCCCCTCAACCTGGTCAATCTCGTCCGCAGAGACCTTTCCTGCACGAAAGCTGCCCCAGAAACGACGGCAATCGGTGCAGGCGCCCAGCCGCTCGCCTCGATGGCGACCCGTCATCATCGGCCCGGCAACGACCATTACGGCAGGCTTGTCGGCGGAAATCGCGCCCATCAGCATGGCGGGCACGGTCTTGTCGCAGCCGCCCATCAGCACCACGGCATCCATCGGCTGGGCGCGGATCATTTCTTCCACCGCCATCGCCATCAGGTTGCGATAGACCATCGACGTGGGCGACAGGAAGACCTCACCCAGCGAGATCACCGGGAAGGTAATCGGCAAGGCACCGGCGGCAAGGACACCGCGCGTCACTGCCTCGATCATCTCGGGGAAGTGGCGGTGGCAGTTGTTGAAGCCGCTTTCACTGGTGCAGATGCCGACGATGGGTTTATCCAGTGCCGCACCGGTATAGCCCATCGATTTGGCGAAAGAGCGGCGCAGATAGCGCGCGAAGTCCCGGTCGCCATAGTTGGTCAGTCCGTTGTCAAGGCCCTGCTGCTTGGTCATGGCTCGGTCCTTTCAGGCAAGACTCAGGCGGTGTCGGGTGTATTTCGGGCTGAGGTAGTCGAGGATGCCAAGGCTGCCGCCCTCGCGACCGAAACCGGACTGTTTCGAGCCACCAAAGGGGGCTTCGGCGGTGGCGAGCAGCGTTTCGTTGATACCTACCATACCTGCCTCCAATCTGTCGGCGGTGCGCGCGGCAAGCGCGGCGTTCTCTGTGAAGACATAGGCGGAAAGGCCGAAGTCAGTGGAATTGGCGCAAGCGATCACTTCGTCGAAATCCTCCCAGGCGGCGATCGGGGCGACCGGTGCAAAGGGTTCCTCGTGCATGATGCGGGCGTGGTCCGGCACATCGGACAAGACGGTAGGTTCCAGGAAATGCCCGTGGTTCAGATGGGCCGGTCTGTTGCCTCCGGCCAACAGGCGCGCGCCGTTGTCGCGGGCGTCGGCAATGAGGGCAAGGGCTGTCTCGACCGCGCCGGCGCGGATCATCGGGCCCATCGTCGTGGATGGATCCAGCCCGTCTCCCAGGCGAAGGTCGCCGGCGACTTCAGCGAAGGCCGTCTCGAAGGCTGGCAGGATCGAACGGTGGACATAGAAGCGCGACGGCGAGATGCAGACCTGGCCGCAGTTACGGAACTTGGTCGCGGCAAGCTTGCGCGCGGCCGCTACGGGATCGGTGTCGGCATGGACGATAACTGGTGCATGGCCGCCAAGCTCCATCGTCACCTTCTTCACGTCATTTGCGGCAATGCGAAGCACCTGCCGTCCGACCGACACCGACCCGGTCAGCGAGACCTTGCGGATCACCGGAGCGCGGATCAGCCGCTCGACCATCGGCATCGCGGGACCCGTGAGGATCGATAGAATGCCGCCGGGCAGTCCCGCTGCGACAAGCGCATCGGCCAGCGCGAAGCAACTCCCAGGCGCTTCGCTGGCGGGGCGGGCGACGATGCTGCATCCGGCGGCCAGCGCGGCGGCGATCTTGCGGGCCGGGAGCAGCATCGGGAAGTTCCAGGCCGTCAGGGACAGGCAGGGGCCGATGGGCTGGTAGCTGACGGAAAGTCGTTCGTGCGGGTTCCGGCCCGGGATCGTCTGCCCATAGATGCGCTTGGCCTCTTCGCCCTGCCATTCGAACTGGTCCGCGCTGGCGTTGACCTCGGCACGCGCCTCGGCCAGGGGCTTGCCGGTTTCGGCCGACATCACCCGGGCGAGCGGGTCGGCGTTGGCCCGCAGGTAGTCAGCCGTGCGTCTCAAGACCTTTGAGCGATCCCATGCCGAAGTGGCCGCCCATCCGGGAAAGCTGCGGCCGGCGGCGGATAGGGCGGCGTCTTGATCGGCTTCGGTCGCGACGGGGATGGTGCCGATCATGGCCTCGGTCACGGGACTGTGGACGGGCATAGTCGCGCCATCGGCAGCGGCACGCCACTGGCCGTCGAGAAAGAGCCCTTGGGAGGAATACATCGGCTTGTCCTTCAGATCAGGGTTTCGGCGTAGCGGGCCTGAACCGCAGTGCACCAGTTGCCGACGTTCCACTGACCAAAGGACCCCATGCCACCCGCCGGATCGGGCCCGAAATAGACGGGAACATGCACCAGGCTGAGGCCCGGATGGGCCTGCGCCCGAGACAGCGCTTTGATCAGGTCTTCCGGGGAGGCGCCGCCGCCGAAGGCTGCGACGCCCTTCACCGCCCGCCCAAGGGCAAGGTAGTCGACCTCAACCCCGTCGTGGGTCCGCCAGTTCACGCCATACTGCGCTTCCTGCAAGCTGGAAATCGCGGCCATGCGGCGGTTGTCGAACAGAAGGATCGTGCCATGCACTCCATGCGCGACGGCATCGATCAGGACCTGCGGGTTCATCATGAAGGATCCGTCGCCGGTGAACGCCACACCATATCTCCCCCTCTCTGCCAGCGCCTGCGAGAGGAGGGCCGAGACGGCAAAACCCATGTAGGAGGCGCCACTTTCCGTGAAGGTCTGGAAGGGTGCGTCGTCCTGGATGATCTGGAAGCCGTTGGCCTGCACGTCGCCAGCGTCGAAGAACTTCAAAGCGCCCGCCGTCCGGCACCACGCATCCGCCGCAGCAATGGCTTGCGGCTGCGTCATCACTGGCCGCGGCCAGAACGGATCGGTCAGGGTCGGACCCGCAGCGCGGGCCGCGCGGAAAGCCTGCCATTCGGCCTTCTTCGCCGCTGCCGCGCTCAGCCATTCGGCCTTGGCCGGGGCCTGGCTCACTCCCTCCAGCAGGCGGACCAGCCGGTCTGCTACCGTCGCCGCATCACCCGTCAGGGCGATCGTCGCATTGTAGTGCTGCACGTCGACCGGATCGGCGTTCAGGTTGATGACCTGGCGCACGTTCGGCCAACCAATTCCGGAGCAATCCGCCTGGCACACCGCGCGGCTGCCGATGACCACCAGAAGCTCGGCTTCCTCCATCACCCAGTTGCCGCTGATCGACCCCTTCGAGCCGCCGACATGCAGATTCTGCGGATGGTCGTCAGGCATCACCCCAACCGACCCGGGCGACAGGACGACCGCCGCCCCCGCGGCTTCCGCCAAGCGCCGGACGGACGCGGCCGCCGTGCGTGCGCCGCCCCCGGCCTTGATCGCCACCCGTGCAGTTCCGGCAATCGCCTGCGCCGCTTCGGCCAGCGGGTCGTCGGCAGCGGGGGCCATTGCCGGAAAGGACGGGCGCTCTGGCAGGGCGTCCAGCCGCAGCGTTACTGGCGCTTCCTGCGTGTTGATCGGCAGATTGAGGTAGAAGGGCCCGGGCTTCCAGGGATGGAAGACGGAAGACGCACCTTTCCGTAGTCCGTCACGCAGAGAGCCCGGGCTATGCAGCGTGTAGGAGGCCCCCATCAGGGAGGAGATCTGGGAAAAGACCCCCTGTGCCGGTTTCGGCACCTGCTGCATGTTGTAACCTTCGCCATGGGTCGTCTCATCACCATAAAGGTGATAGACGCCGATACTGTTGGAGCTGGCTGCCAAAGAAGCTGCCATGGCCTGCAGGGCGCCTGGACCGATGGAGGTCACGACCGCCGGTACCTCGCCGTAGACCCAAGACAACGCAGTTGCCGCATGGGCCATTTCCACCTCGTTCCGGAACTGCCAGCAGCGCACCAGGCCGGCGGCCTCATAGACCCGCAGAACATCGGCGAGAGCGGTCGAGCCATGGCCGAAGATCGCCAGATACTTGGTCACGCGCTGGCGCATCAGTCCGAGGATCAGTCCTTCGGCCAACGGAAGGGTCACGGTCGGACCTGCGCCGTCGGCCGCAAGCAGGGCCGATAGCCCACCCGCTCTGGCCAGGAAACGCGCGCGCTCTTCCGAGGTGGTGAGGTCGGCGAAACGAAAAGACGGTGCGTTCATGGCCGCTTCCCCTGTCAGCCGTCCAGCCGGATGGTCCGGCCTTCACGGGCCGACTGTTCGGCGGCGAGCGCAAAGCGCAGGACCTGACGGCCTTCGGAGGCTGTAAGGACAGGTGGCGCCCCGGTCCTAAGGGCGTTGATGTAATGGCGGGTCGACTGGATGAAACTGTGCTCCCACCCCGTCGGGATGTCGTAGGTGGTCAGCGTCCCTTCCCGGTAGAGCGTGACCGGAGGCGTGGCCCCCAGCCGCCCATGCCCACCGTTGATAAAGATCACTCCGGCAGTGCCGGTGATCTCTACCCGGTCATCCTGGGCATAGTGCCGGGTCATCAGCTCCATATCGGGCGAAAAGACGATCTCCAGGTTTCCGACGCGGTTTCCGGGGAAGCGAAAGGACACCATCGACTGGGCGTCGAACCGGATGCCGCCCGGGCCTTCGCAGTCGCCGATGAAGGCATGGACTTCCTGAGGGTTGCCCATGAAATGCCAGGCGAGCGCAAACTTGTGGTGCCCGTCGTCGAAAACCAGCGGCCCGCCACCCGCATGCCCCTTCTCCTGCCGCCACGCATTCGCAGCCGCGGGCACGTCCCAAGAGGTAGCGCTGCGGGCAGGGTTCGACTTGATCCGAATCGACTGAGGCGTGCCGATGGCGCCCTGGTCGATCAATTCGCGCGCCTTCATTACCGGCGGGTAAAATATGAAGTTCTCGAAAATCTTCACCGGGCGGTCATGTGCCTCGGCGGCGGCGACCAGCTGGTCGGCTTCGGCCAGGTTCAGACACATCGGCTTTTGCAGCGAGATGATCTTGCCCCCCGCGATGGCTTTCAGCGCCACCGGCAGATGCAGGTGGTGTGGCAGAAGGATCTCGACCAGATCAAGGTCGGGGCGGGCAAGGAATGCATCAATATCGTCGTCAACCGCCACGTCCGGGATACCCCAGGCGGCGGCCTTCGCCTTGGCCTGCGCGACATCGTGGTCACACAGCGCCACAATCCGCGCATCCGGGTTCTGCAGATATTCGATGGCGTGCAGGTCCGAAATCCGTCCCGTGCCGATCAGTCCGACACGCAGGGGCGCCAAGGTCATCGTTGAGGTTCCTTCTGTCGTCCGCCCTGTCCGGCTGCGGCCACGATGCGGCCAAGTTCGTGCAGGCGGGCATCGGTGACTCGAACTGAGGGGCCAGAAATCCCAACAGCCGCAATCATCACTCCTGCCCCGTCGCAGATCGGCCGGGCAACGCAGCGGATGCCCGGGGCAAATTCCTCGTCGTCGATCGAATAGCCCCGGGCGCGGGTGCGCTCGATCTCTTCTGCCAGCGCGCGGCGGGTGGTGAGGGTGCGGGGCGTGAAGACGGGCTGGTCGTCCGGCAATTGTGCGCGGCCGAAGCTGAGGAAGGCCTTGCCAAGCGCGGTACAATGCAGCGGCGAAAGCGCGCCGATCGGATGATCGACCTTCAGCGGCAGCGGCGAATCCACCTTGTCGATGTACCAGACCCGCGAACCAACCAGCACTGCGAGATGCGCGCATTCACCGGTTTCGGCAACCAGCGTCTCCAGAGTGCCGCGCCAGGCTTCCTTGACCGCGACGATCTCTTCCAGCGTGTGTTCGGTCCGCGGGGTGCCGACCAGCCTGGCACTTGGCCGATAGCGGCGATTGTCGTCCTGCACCGCGTAGTCCTTGGCCACCAGAGTCTTCAGCAGATGCGCCGCGTTGGACTTGTCGACACCGAGCGCCTCGGCCACGTCGGTCAGGCGAACGGGATCGGACTGGGCGGTCATGTAGCTGAGGGCCTCCAGACCACGGGACAGGGATTGCAGCAGGCGCATGGGGCGGGCTCCGATCGCGTTTCGTTTAATTTGCGCTATGCTAAACAGATAGTTTGACATAGCGCAACTTATCCATCCTCATGCTTCCATTTCAGGACTTTTCTCGCATTGTTGGGCGATATGCAATACTTTTCGTTGACATGGTGGCAATTCTTGGCAATCAAGGACAGGACGGCAGGAAGAAGTGCCGCATGTTTAAACTTCTTGGGAGGATGAGATGAAGCAGATCAGTCGGCGCGGCGTATTGCTGGGGTCGCTTGCCGTCCCGCTCCTGAGCATGGGCCGGATGGCCCGGGCGCAAGCGGGCGAAGTGACGATCAGCCACTACTTCACCGGAGAACTGGGGCTCAAGGCCTTCAACGAGCAGATCGCCAAGTTCACCGAGGCAACCGGCATCGCGATGAAGGAAAGCCCGGTCGGGCACGAGGATTTCAAGACCGACATCCTCGTTCGGGCTGCGGGCAACAGCCTGCCGGACGTGTTCAGCTACTGGGCCGGAGCGCGGGTGCAGTTCATCGTCGATTCGAATTCGCTGCATCCGATAGACGAAATGTGGGGGGCCAACGGCCTTGACGGGATCATCGCCAAGCCAGTCGCCGACAGCGCCACGCTATACAATGGCAAGCGCTATCTGGTGCCGATGAACTACCACTACGCCGGCATGTTCTACAACGTGAAGGTGCTTGCAGACGCCGGAATGACGGCCCCTCCCGCAAGCTGGGATGATTTCCTGGCGCTGTGCGAAACGCTGAAGGGCAAGGGCGTGGCCCCCGTCGCGCTTGGGTCGAAAAACCGCTGGCCGGCACAATTCTGGTTCGACTACCTGCTGCTGCGCACCGCAGGACCGGACTATCGTGCGCGCCTGATGACGGGCGATGCCAAGTACTCCGACCCAGAGGTCGCCGCTGCCCTGGCAATGTGGAAAGAACTGTTCGACAAGGGCTACTTTGTTGAAAACGCAAACGCCGACGACTGGACCGATGCCTCGGACAAGGTGGCGCGCGGAGAGGCGGCGATGACGCTGATGGGAACCTGGATCACCGGCTACTGGAACGGCAACGGGCTTGTTCCGGGACAGGATTACGACTTCTTCGAGTTCCCCAAGATCAAGGACGGCGTGCCCAACGCCGCGGTCGGCCCGGTCGACGGGCTGGTGATCGCCGCGAATGCCGCGAATGTCGAGGGCGCCGAGAAGTTCCTGGCCTTCATGGTCTCGGACGCCGGGGTGCAGGCGGCCTGGGCCAACGCGCAGGGCGCGCTGTCGGCGAACGTGAACGTCGACCCGGCAAGCTACAATGCGGTGATGCAGAAGGCGGCCGCGAGAGTGGCGGCGGCCGAGGCCTTCGCCTTCAACTACGACCTCGCCACGCCGCCTCCGGTGGCCGAGGTGGGACTTTCGATGTTCACCCGCTTCATCGACGACCCTTCGCAGGCCGAGGCCATTCTGGCACAAGTCGCAACTGACGCCGAAGCCGCGTTCAACGAATGACCGGAAGACCCCGGGCCACCAACTTCCGGGCGGCCCGGGGTCTTCGGGAAAGGGACGGATGGAACAGCACAACCGCTTCTGGCGCATCGCGCTTCTAGGCCTGCCGCTGGGGCTGTTCGGGCTGTTCGTGGTCTGGCCACTGTTCAGTTCGTTCTACTACAGCTTCACCGACTGGAACGGATTTGACACCAACTACAGTTTCGTGGGCTTCGACAACTTCGCCAAGATCGCCACCGACCGTCTGTTCCTGCAGGCAGCGATCAACACCACGATCTGGATGGCGGCTGCAATCATCCTGCCAACGACTCTGGGATTGATGCTGGCTTTGCTTCTCGATTCCAGGGTGGCCGGGGCGCGGGTGTTCAAGAGCATCTTCTACCTGCCGATCTGCCTGTCGGCCGTGATCGTCGGCCAGATCTGGACCTGGATCTACCAGCCCGACTGGGGCCTTCTGAACACGATCATTTCCCAAATAACGGGCGAGAAGTTCAAGTACGCATGGCTGGCCAAGCCCGACACTGCGCTCTGGTCGGTGATCGTCGCCTGGTCCTGGCAGCAGACCGGGCTTGCGATGGTGATCTATCTCGCCGGGCTGACCGCCATTCCCGGCGATCTCCTGGAGGTCTGCGAGATCGAAGGTGCCTCGCCCTGGCAACGCTTTCGCCGGGTGGTGCTGCCGCTGCTTGCGCCCTCGACCGTGGTCGTGGTGGCGCTTTCGGTGATCAACTCGCTGAAAGGGTTCGACATTCTCTACATCATGACCGGCGGGGGCCCGTTCAACAGTTCGGACACGCTGGCGATGCACATGTACAACGAAAGCTTCAAGAAATACCTGATGGGCTATGGTTCGGCGATTTCGGTCGTCCTGTTCCTGATAGCGCTGGCGATCATCGGGCTCTATTTCCGCCAGCTGCGCAAGGTTGATCGCATCTATGGCTGAGCCCCTGCCCGTGACCCGCTTCAACCCATGGCCCACGACCATCTTCACCATCCTCAGCGCTCTCGCGGTGCTGTTCCTGCTGCCCACCCTCGGGGTACTGCTCTCCTCGATCAAGACCACTCGCGAGATTTCGATGGGTGAGCTCTGGTCCTTGCCCGCAAGCCTTTTCCTCGGCAACTTTGCCGAGGTTCTGGGCAACCCTGCGGTCCATCGCTACTTTCTGAACACCCTTCTGGTGACGCTGCCCGCAACCGCAGTTTCAATCACGCTCGGCGCGCTGGCCGGCTACGTCTTTGCCAAGTTGCCGTTCCGCGGCTCGAATGCCCTGTTCCTGGGGATCGTCGCTGGCATGTTCTTTCCGCCGCAGGTCATCCTGGTGCCGCTGTTTCGCCTGTTCAACGGGCTGGGGCTGATCGACACGCTATGGCCGGTGATCATCGTCCATTCGGCGCTTGGCCTCCCAATATGCGTCCTGATGATGCGGAATTTCTTCGCAACCGTCCCGAATGCCCTGCGCGAGGCCGCGATCATGGAAGGTGCCAACGAATGGCAGGTTCTGACGCGAGTCGTGCTGCCCCTGTCGTTGCCTGCGCTGGCCGTGCTCGCCACGCTGCAGTTCACCTGGATCTGGAACGATTTCCTCTGGCCACTGATTTTCACCCAGTCCGACAACAAGCGCACTATCATGATCGGCATCGTCAACCTGAAGGGCCAGTACTCCGTCGCCTGGGGCGTGCAGGGCGCGCTGTCGCTGGTTGCCAGCCTGCCCACGCTTCTCGTCTTTCTCTTCTTCCAGCGCTTTTTCATCAAGGGGATGACCATGGGCGCAGTCAAAGGATAACCCATGGCCCAGCTTCAGCTTGCCAACCTTCGCAAATCCTTCGGCCAGGTCCAGGTGATCAAGGGACTGGACCTCGCGATTTCCGACGGCGAGTTCGTCGTCTTCGTCGGGCCGTCAGGCTGCGGCAAGTCCACCACCCTGCGGATGATCGCCGGGCTTGAGGATGCCACCTCTGGCGGGATTCTGCTTGACGGCAGAGACGTGACCCGCGCCCGCCCCGCCGACCGCAGCATCGCCATGGTGTTCCAGTCCTACGCGCTGTTCCCGCACATGACGGTGGCCGACAACATCGGCTTCGGGCTTCAACTGAAGGGAACCGACCGCGCAACGATCACCGCCCGCGTCGCCGAGGTGGCAGGGACGCTGCATCTCGCCCCCCTCCTTGCCCGCTACCCGCGCGAACTGTCCGGCGGCCAGCGCCAGCGCGTCGCCATCGGCCGCGCCATCATCCGCAACCCCAAGGTCTTTCTCTTCGACGAGCCTCTTTCCAACCTGGATGCCGCCCTGCGCGTGCAGATGCGGCTGGAGATTGCCCGCCTGCACCAGCGCCTTCGCGCAACCATGGTCTACGTGACGCATGACCAGGTCGAGGCGATGACGCTCGCCAACCGGATCGTGGTGTTCAACGATGGTCGGATCGAGCAGGTCGGCACGCCGATGGATCTGTACGAACGTCCGGCAAACCGCTTTGTCGCCGGGTTCATCGGCGCACCCTCGATGAACTTCCTGCCGGTCCGCACCAATGGGTCTCTGATCGACTGGCCGGGCATCGCGCCACTTGCGCTGCCCGCCGGGAAAGCACAGGTGGTCGAGCTGGGAATCCGGCCCGAACATCTGGTGGCGGTGGAGGAAGCGGACGCCGACATCGCAGGCGACATAGAGATCATCGAGCGGCTCGGAGCCGAGACCTATGCCTATGTCCGCGTAGCGGGACAGCCCGCCGATCTGACACTCCGCCTTCCCGGCGAAACCGGCCATCGACCCGGCAGCAGGATCGGGCTGAAACTTGACTGGTCCCGTGCGCACTGGTTCGACGCGGATGGGCGGGTTCTCTGAAACTGGTTCGGGCTCCAGGTCAGCAAGCCGCGCCACCCCGGCGCCCCGCAATGCGGCAGCCTTCGCCCCCGGCCAAACCGGCAGAGCCTGGACCATTCCGTTCCCGGGCGATGTGCTTACCGGCGAGACCTTTGTGCAGACAAATCAGATCGGGATGTTCAGGCTGTTCTTCACCCTCTTTAGCGTGAAGCTCGTATAGATCGACTGGACGTTCGGCAGTTCGACGAGCGCGTTCTTCACCGTTGCCTCATAGTCCCGGACGCTGGGTGCGATGACTTGCAGGACATAGTCGAACTCGCCACTGAGCGAGTAGCACTGCAGGATTTCGGGTACGCCCGCCACCGCATCCTCAAACGCTTTCAGGCGCTCACGCTGATGGTGGGTGATCTTCACAAAGCAGAAGACAAGAATTTCGTAGCCGACCGCCTCGGGGTCGATGACGAAGCGCCGGGTGCTGACCGCGCCTTCGGCCTGCAACCTCTGCAGCCGACGCCAGCAGGGAGAATGGCTCATGCCGGTAGCCTCGCCCAGTTCGCGCATCGTCAGGTCCGGTTGGGCCTGGATCACGCGCAGAATGCGCCGATCCGAATCATCAAGCTTCATTCGCACCCCTATCCGGTTACACTATCGTTCATGGGTTCCGTCACCGGCACCAGTTTTGAGAATCCTGCGCATCTGAAGGTACATTGTATCCATTCATATGCTAACAAGGTCAACATTAGCGACCTTGTCCTTCGCGTTTCGGACTAAACTTCCGATGAGCACTGCACGCGGATCTAGGGAGGGAGACGCGGATGGCCATCACGCTCGACGACAAGTATGTGGCGGAAGCCGGGTCGGTCTACCTGACCGGCACCCAGGCGCTGGTCAGGCTGCCGATGACCCAAATGCGCCGGGATCGGGCCGCGGGGCTGAATACCGCCGCCTTCATCTCGGGCTATCGCGGCTCGCCGCTGGGTACCTACGACCAGCAGTTGGCCAAGGCGAGGAAGTTCCTTGACCGGCACGATATCGTCTTCCAGCCGGGGTTGAACGAGGATCTCGCGGCCACGGCCGTCTGGGGCAGCCAGCAGGTGCACCTGTCGTCAGGCGCGCGCAAGGACGGTGTGCTGGGCATCTGGTACGGCAAGGGGCCTGGCGTCGACCGATCCGGCGATGTGTTCAAGCACGCAAATGCCGCAGGGACCGCGCCGCATGGTGGCGTTCTTGCCATCGCGGGGGACGACCATACCTGCAAGTCGTCGTCCATCCCCCACCAGTCGGATCATGCTTTCATCTCGGCGCTGATGCCGATGCTGTATCCCTCATCGGTGCATGAATTCCTGGAGATGGGCCTTCTGGGCATCGCGATGTCGCGTTATTCGGGCTGCTGGGTCGGCTTCAAGGTCATCTCGGAAACCGTCGAGATCAGCACGGTGGTCGATCTGGCGCAGGAAGGTCGGCAGTTCGCCCTGCCGCAGGATTTCGAGTTGCCACCTGGCGGGCTGTCCTTGCGCTGGCCCGACCCGCCCCTGGTGCAGGACGAACGCTTGCAAGAGCACAAGGGCTATGCCGCCATCGCCTTTGCCCGGGCGAACAGCGTCGACACGGTGGTCTCCGACGCGCCCAATGCCCGATTTGGCATAGTTGCCTCGGGCAAGGCCTACGAGGACGTTCGGCAGGCGCTGGCCGAGCTGGGCATCGGCCCGGAGGAGCGCGCCCTGATCGGCCTGCGCTTCTACAAGGTGCGGATGCCCTGGCCCCTGGAACCGGAAGGAATCCGCGCCTTTTCGCAGGGCCTGGAAGAGGTGCTGATCGTCGAGGAACGGCGCGAGATCATCGAGAACCAGATCAAGCAGCAGCTGTTCAACTGGCGGGCAGATGTGCGTCCGCGTATCGTCGGAAAGTTCGACGAGGCCGGGACACCGTTCCTCAGCCTGTCCGCCGGGCTGACCGTGGCGCGAGTCGCCGGTGCAATCGCGGAACGTCTGCTGCGACTTGACCTGCCCGAAGGGCTGGCGAGCCAACTGCGTCGCCGCGCCAAGCATCTGCACGAAGCCGAAGCGCGGGGCAGCGCGCAGGTACCGCCGATCGTGCGCCTGCCGCACTACTGCGCCGGATGTCCGCACAACACCTCGACGAGGGTGCCGGAAGGCTCGAAGGCCATGGCCGGGATCGGGTGCCATTTCATGGTGCAGTGGATGGACCGCCGGACCGAGACCTTTACCCACATGGGCGCTGAGGGCGTACCGTGGACCGCGATCGGAAGGTTCACCGACGAAAAGCACCGCTTCGTCAATCTTGGCGACGGCACATTCTTCCATTCCGGCCATCTTGCCATCCGCCAGTCGGTCGCGGCAGGGGCGAACATCACCTACAAGATCCTATACAATGACGCCGTGGCGATGACTGGCGGTCAGCCGGTGGATGGCGTGCTGACCCCGCCACAGATCACCCATCTGATGTATCACGAACGCGTGGCGCGTATCGTCCTGATGTCCGACCGGCCCGATCTCTACTCCGCCGCCGACCTCGCCCCCGGCACCAAGATCCGCCACCGCGACGAGATCGATGCTGTGATGCTGGAGTTGCGCGAGGTGCCCGGTGTGACCATCATCGTCTTCGAGCAGACCTGTGCTGCGGAAAAGAGACGGCGGCGCAAGCGGGGTATGCTGGAAGACCCCGGCCTGCGGCTCTGGATCAATCCGGAGGTATGCGAGGGCTGCGGCGATTGTTCGGAAAGGTCGAACTGCATCGCGGTCGAGCCGGAAGAGACCGAAATGGGCCGCAAGCGGCGCATCAACCAGTCAATGTGCAACAAGGACTATTCCTGCCTCAAGGGCTTCTGCCCGTCCTTCGTGACCGTGCGCGGAGGCAAGCTGCGAAAGCAGCGGTCCGAAAACGGCCCGGATATACAGACGCTGCCGGAACCTCTCCTGCCAGCGATCGAGCGCGCTTGGAACCTGGCGCTGGCCGGGGTTGGCGGCACCGGGGTGCTGACCATCAGCGCAATCCTTGGCATGGCTGCACATATCGAGGGCAAGATTCCGATGGTGCTTGATATGGCCGGGCTGGCGCAGAAAGGCGGCGCAGTGATGAGTCATGTCCGGGTGTCCCGGCCAGACCGTCCCGTGGCCGCCCCGCGCATCGCGGCCGGCAGCGCCGACCTCCTGATCGCGGCGGATGGCGTGGTAGCGGTCTCGAAGGAGTGTATCGTCCTTTGTGATCCGGACCGGACCCAGGCAGTCCTGAACACCCGCGTCACCCCGGTTTCCGACTTCATCCGCAATCGCGATTTTGACTTTCAAGAGGCGGCTGTCGAACGCAACGTGGCGCGGGCGGTCAGGTCGGACCGTCACTTTCTGGATTTCTCTGCGCTGGCGGCACGACTTACGGGAGATGAGATCGGGGCCAACCTGATGATGCTGGGCTATGCCTGGCAACAGGGGATGGTGCCGATCGGGCGCGAGGCCATCCTGCAGGCAATCAAACTGAATGGCGTGGCGGTCATGGCCAACTCCGATTCCTTCAACTGGGGCCGGGTTCTGGCGCATGATCCGGGCCATGTCCGACGCCTGACCGCCGCAGAGGCGCGGCCCGATCTCGAGACGATGTCCACAGAACGCATCGTGGAGCACCGCGCGGCCCATCTGCGGGCCTATCAGAACGAGGCCCTTGCCAACCGCTATCGCACCTGGTTGTCGAAGATCGACGAGGTTGCGGCACCGGCGCGGGTCGGTGCCAATGACCTGAAACGTCAGGTCGCAAGCGCCTATGCGCGCGTCCTCGCCTACAAGGACGAATACGAGGTCGCCCGGCTCTACTCGACAGCCAAGTTCCGGGCATCGCTGGACAAGGTCTTCGACGGCGACTTCCGCATCGCCTTCAATCTTGCCCCGCCGATGCTGCCCGGCAAGGCCGCGGACGGCCGCCCGAAAAAACGCGAGTTCGGCCCCTGGATACTGCCCGTATTCCACGTTCTTGCACGCCTTAAGGGCCTGCGCGGGACGTGGGCGGATCCGTTCGGCCACACGACGGACCGCAAGCTGGAGCGGCAGCTGATCGTGGACTACGAGGATGACCTGGCGCTGGTTGTCAGGAAACTGACCGCCGAAAATCTTCCGCTTGCCCGCGAATTGCTGTCCCTGCCCGAGAAGATCCGGGGCTATGGTCCGGTCAAGGAAGCGGCCTACCGCCAGCAGATGGCCCGACGCGCCGATATCCGTGTCGCGCTGGATCGCAACGGGCCCATGGCCATCGCCGCAGAATGAGGAGTTGGTGACATGTTCAACGCTTCGATGAAGTTCGACCTGGGCGAAGAGGTCAACGCGCTGCGCGACATGGTGCACGCCTGGGCGCAGAAACGGGTGAAGCCGCTGGCCGCAGGGATCGACAAGGACAACGACTTCCCGGCAGCGCTTTGGCGCGAGATGGGCGCTCTTGGCCTTCTGGGGATCACCGTCCCCGAGGAGTATGGCGGCGCTGGGATGGGCTATCTTGCACATGTGGTTGCGGTCGAGGAAATCGCCCGCGCCTCGGCTTCGGTCTCGCTCAGCTATGGCGCGCATTCCAACTTGTGCGTGAATCAGATCAAGCTGAACGGAAGCGAGGCGCAGAAGCGCAAGTACCTGCCCGGCTTGATCAGCGGCGACCATGTCGGAGCGCTGGCCATGTCCGAGGCCGGGGCGGGTTCGGACGTCGTTTCCATGAAGCTCCGGGCCGAAAGGCGCAACGGCTATTATGTCCTGAACGGCACCAAGTTCTGGATCACCAACGGGCCGGATGCCGATACCCTGGTCGTCTACGGAAAGACCGACCCCGAGGCCGGGTCGAAGGGGATCACCGCCTTTCTGGTCGAGAAGACGATGAAGGGCTTCAGCACCTCGAAGCATTTCGACAAGCTGGGGATGCGGGGGTCGAATACCGCCGAACTGGTGTTCGAGGATGTCGAGGTTCCGTTCGAGAATGTACTCGGCACCGAGGGCAAGGGCGTCCGCGTGCTGATGTCGGGCCTTGATTACGAACGGGTGGTGCTGTCGGGCATCGGCACCGGGATCATGGCCGCCTGCCTGGACGAGATCATGCCCTACATGGCCTCCCGCAAGCAGTTCGGGCAGCGGGTTGGCGACTTCCAGCTGATGCAGGGCAAGATCGCCGACATGTACACCAAGCTGAACTCGGCCCGGGCCTATGTCTACGCCGTCGCCCGCGCCTGCGACCGGGGCCAGGTCACGCGGGCTGACGCTGCCGCCTGCGTGCTTTACGCCTCGGAAGAGGCGATGGTGGTCGCGCATCAGGCCGTGCAGGCGATGGGCGGCGCAGGCTTCATGAACGAAACCCCGGTCAGCCGGTTGTTCCGCGACGCCAAGCTGATGGAGATCGGCGCAGGCACCAGCGAAATCCGCCGGATGCTGATCGGGCGCGAGATGATGGGGGCGATGAGCGCATGACGATCCTGTCCTCGGCCATTTCTCTGCGGTCGGAGGCCTTTCGGACGAACCGTGAGGCCAATCTTGCTGCGCTGGAAAACGTGCGCGCGGCCGCCGCCCTGTCGCTGGCGGGCGGGGGCGACAAGGCGCGCGAGTTGCACCGGAGCCGGGGCAAGCTTCTGCCGCGCGAAAGGATCGCAAGGCTGATCGACCCCGGCTCGCCCTTTCTGGAAGTCGGAACCTTTGCCGCCCATGGCCTCTACGACGGCGCCAGCCCCTGCGCCGGTCTGATCACCGGGATCGGCCGCATCGAGGGCCAGGAAGTGATGGTGGTCTGCAACGATGCCACCGTGAAGGGCGGCACCTATTTCCCGATGACGGTCAAGAAACACCTGCGCGCGCAGGAGATTGCCGAAGAGAATTGCCTTCCCTGCGTCTACCTCGTCGATTCCGGCGGCGCCAATCTGCCGAACCAGGACGAGGTCTTCCCCGACCGCGACCATTTCGGCCGCATCTTCTTCAACCAGGCCAACATGTCGGCAAAGGGGATTGCGCAGATCGCGGTGGTGATGGGGTCCTGCACCGCCGGGGGAGCCTACGTGCCCGCCATGTCGGATGTCACCATCATCGTGAAGGACCAGGGCACGATCTTTCTGGCCGGGCCGCCCTTGGTCAAGGCCGCGACCGGCGAGATCGTTTCGGCGGAAGATCTGGGCGGCGGCGATGTCCACACGCGGATCTCGGGCGTGGCCGACCTCTTGGCGAATGACGATCTGCACGCGATTGCCCTTGCACGACGTGCGGTTGCCAACTTGAACCGCCAGAAGTTGCCACAACTTGCCCGGCAATCACCCGAAGCTCCGCTCTACGATCCCGAAGAGATCATGGGCGTCGTGCCCGCAGAGCTGAAGACGCCCTACGACATCCGCGAGGTCATCGCCCGCATCGTCGATGGCTCGCGCTTCGACGAGTTCAAGCCGCGTTACGGAGCGACCATCGTCTGCGGCTTTGCTCATGTAATGGGAATGCCGGTCGGCCTCATCGGCAACAACGGGGTGATCTTTTCGGAATCCTCGCTGAAGGCCGCGCATTTTGTCGAGCTTTGTTCCCAGCGGAAGATCCCGCTGGTCTTCCTCCAGAACATCTCGGGCTTCATGGTCGGCCGCTCCTACGAAAACCGCGGCATCGCCAAGGACGGCGCAAAGCTGGTGACGGCGGTGGCGACGACGCGGGTGCCGAAGATCACCTTCCTTGTCGGCGGCTCCTTCGGGGCGGGCAATTACGGCATGTGCGGCCGGGCCTATTCGCCCCGCTTCCTGTGGTCCTGGCCAAACAGCCGGATTTCGGTGATGGGCGGCGAGCAGGCGGCGGGGGTGCTTGCCACCGTGCGGCGCGACGCGATTGAACGGAAAGGAGGCCAGTGGAGCGCCGAGGAGGAAGCGGCGTTCAAGCAGCCGACGATCGAAATGTTCGAGCGCCAGTCGCACCCGCTTTATGCCTCGGCTCGGCTCTGGGATGACGGGATCGTCGATCCGCGCCACACAAGGCAGGTGCTGGCCCTGTCGCTGTCCGCTGCCCTGAACGCGCCGATCGAGGAGACGCGTTTTGGCGTCTTCCGGATGTGAGGGGGCCACGATGTTTGCCAAGATCCTGATTGCCAACCGTGGTGAAATCGCTTGCCGCGTCATCGCCACCGCACACCGAATGGGAACGAAAACAGTCGCGGTCTACTCCGACGCCGACGCGGGTGCCAAGCATGTGGAACTGGCCAACGAGGCGGTCCACATCGGCGGTGCGGCAGTTTCCGACAGCTATCTGCGCGGCGAGGCGATCATTGCCGCTGCGCTGCGCACCGGGGCCGAGGCAATCCATCCCGGCTACGGTTTCCTGTCCGAGAACCCCGGTTTCGTCGAAGCGGTCGAGGCCGCCGGTCTGGTCTTCATCGGGCCGCCCGCCAGCGCCATCCGCGCCATGGGGCTGAAAGATGCCGCGAAAAGCTTGATGACCAAGGCCGGGGTTCCAGTGGTCCCCGGCTATCACGGCGAAAACCAGGATCCCGACTTTCTGGCGGCCGCGGCGGATGGGATCGGCTATCCCGTCCTCATCAAGGCGCGGGCGGGCGGTGGCGGCAAGGGCATGCGCCTTGTCGAGAACCCCGCCGGGTTCCGCGCAGCGCTGGAAAGCGCGAAGCGCGAAGCGCAGTCGAGTTTCGGCGACCCCGCCTGCCTGATCGAGAAATACGTCACCCAACCCCGCCACATCGAGATCCAGGTCTTCGGCGACGCCCATGGAAACGTGATCCATCTTTTCGAGCGGGATTGCAGCCTGCAACGCCGCCACCAGAAGGTGATCGAAGAGGCTCCCGCGCCCGGCATGCCCGCGCAGGTCCGCGCCGCCATGGGACTCGCGGCGGTCGAGGCGGCAAAGGCCATCGGCTATCGCGGCGCCGGAACCGTCGAGTTCATCGTCGACGGGTCCGGCCCTCTGCGCGAGGACGGCTTCTGGTTCATGGAGATGAACACCCGACTGCAGGTCGAGCATCCGGTGTCGGAAGCCATCACCGGGCTCGATTTCGTCGAACTGCAATTGCGGGTCGCTGCGGGCGAACCGCTGCCGATCCGGCAGGAGGAACTGTCGATCGACGGCTGGGCGTTCGAGGCCCGGCTCTATGCCGAGGATGTTCAAAAGGGATTCCTTCCGGCGATCGGCAGGCTGGACCACCTGTCCTTTCCATCCGGCGTGGCCTTTTCGCGCGGCGCGGTGCGGGTCGACAGCGGTGTGCGCGAGGGGGATTCCATATCGCCCTGGTACGATCCGATGATCGCCAAGGTCATCGTGCACGGCGCCAACCGCCCTGCGGCGCTCAATCTGCTCGCGACAACCCTGAGCGAAGTCCGGGTGGCCGGCACTACAACCAATCTGGAGTTCCTGACCGCCCTGGCCCGGCACGAGGGATTTGCCGCCGGAGAGGTCGATACCGGGCTGATCGGTCGCGATCTGGCCAGCCTGACGGCAAGGCCGCCCATGTCGACGGCGATCCCGGCCTTGGCGGCGCTGGCGGCCCTTGGGTCGTTGAATGGCGACCGCGGAAATGATCCCTGGAACCTGCTGACCGGTTGGCGCGCATGGTCGGACGCCGAGGATTTCGTCACGCTCAGGCTCGGTGAGCAAGTGGTCCACATGCGCATCCTCCACCTTGGGCAGCACCGTTATCAGGCAAGTGCCGACAACCTCGACTGCACGCTGACCATCGCGCAAAGCCGCGACGGCGTCGTGCATTTCGACAGCGACGGGTTGCGCTCGAAAGCCGAGATCGTGCCTCGCGCCCGATCGATTTCCGTTTTCCATGACGGCTACTGCGACAAGTTCGAACTGGTTGATGACCTTGCCGTCGCAGAAAGCAAAGTGGCGGGCGGAGATTCGATCATGGCACCGATGCCGGGCCTTGTATCGGCGGTCCGGACGAAGGTCGGAGCCGTGGTTCGCACAGGCGATCCTCTGCTGGTGCTTGAGGCGATGAAAATGGAACACATCCTGACCGCACCCCGCGATGGCGTGGTCGCCGACGTGCTCGTCTCGGAAGGGGATCAGGTGACGGACGGGCTCCTGCTACTGCGGCTTGAGGCGCAGAATGGGTGAGCGGGTTACGGTGTTCGAGGTCGGGCCACGGGACGGGCTTCAGAACGAGTCGCGCGTGATTGACACGGCAGACAAGATTCGCCTGATCGACGGCCTCTCTGCCTGCGGCTTCACCCATATCGAGGCCACAAGTTTCGTCAGCCCGCGATGGGTGCCGCAGATGGCGGACGCGGCGGCGGTTATGGCCGGCATCCGGCGTGCGGCGGGAGTGTCCTACGCGGCACTGACGCCGAACCTGCAGGGCTTCGAGCGTGCGCTGGACGCCCGAGCGGACGAAGTGGCTGTCTTCGCCTCTGCCTCGGAGGGGTTCTCGCAAAGGAACATCAACTGTTCGATCGCGGAAAGCCTCGAGCGTTTCCGTCCCGTGCTCCTCCATGCAAGGGCGGCGATGCTGCCGGTGCGGGGCTATGTCTCCTGCGTGACGGATTGCCCGTTCGACGGGCCGGTCGCGCCAGCGGCCGTGGCGCGGGTCGCCGAAGCGCTGATCGACATGGGCTGCTATCAGGTCAGCCTTGGCGATACCCTCGGTTCGGCCACCCCAGAGACGACAGGAAGAATGCTGGACGCCGTTCTTGAGCGGTTGCCGGCCACACGGTTGGCAGGGCATTTCCACGACACACGTGGGCTGGCCCTGCAGAACATCGCCCTCTGCGTTGGTCTTGGTCTGCGGACGTTCGACAGTTCGGTCGGCGGACTCGGCGGCTGCCCCTATGCGCCGGGCGCACAGGGCAATGTCGCGACCGAGGCGGTCGTCGCCATGCTTCACAATCGGGGCTTCGAAACGGGCATCGACGTCGAGGCGCTGGCCGAGATGTCACGATTTGCGCAAGACCTGCGGAGACCGCTATGAACTGGAAGACCCTGGATATCCGGACTGACGAACGCGGCGTCGCCCAGGTCAGGCTGAACACCCCCGAAAAGCGCAATGTCCTTTCCGCTCGGATGATTGCCGAGCTGACCGAAATGGCAGGCACCATCGGCAATGACAGCAGGACCCGGGCCATCGTCCTTTCCGGGGCGGGGTCCACATTCTGCGCCGGCGCAGACCTGACCTGGATGAAGGCCCAGATCGAGGCCGATCGGGCACAGCGCATGCGCGAGGCGCGAAAGCTTGCCGAGATGCTGCAGGCCATGAACACCATTCGTGCCCCATTGATCGGCCGCTTGCAGGGCGGAGCTTTCGGTGGCGGGATCGGCATGGCCTGCGTCTGCGACGTGACATTGGCCGACACCACGACCAAGTTCTGTTTCTCGGAAACCCGACTCGGAATCATCCCGGCAACGATCGGGCCCTATGTCCTGGCCAGGATGGGTGAGGGTAACGCTCGCCGGGTCTTCATGTCCGCCCGCGTTTTCGACGCGGTCGAGGCCGAACGCCTTGGAATCGTTTCCCGGGCAGTTACAGGAGAATATCTCGACCAGGCCGTCGCGGCGGAAGTGGCGCCATATCTTCACGTCGCGCCGGGTGCCGTCGCCGCGGCCAAGAAACTGGCCCGCGATCTCGGACCCCGCATTGACGCCGAGGTCATCGACGACACGATCCGCCGCCTTGCCGATGCCTGGGAGGGACCCGAGGCCGAGCACGGAATTGCCGCCTTTCTGGACAAGCGTCCGGCCAAGTGGGCAGCGCCAATCCGTGGATGATGCTTCACGCAAATGAACGCGGCAGCTTTCTGTGCTTGGATGGACCGCGCTGACCAGGCTGTTGCGACCGCTGCATCGGTATTCTGAGCCGCGCGAAAATTGGTCTCTTCGTCCGCGGACGTGTGAGATGGCCCAAGCGTGCAGGAGGGCGTAGCAGGCCGCCTTACCAGGGGTCGACCGAAACTCCATGCCGCCGGGCTTCTGCTACGCGTGGGGGCAACCCTTCTTGACCCGGGTAGTTGGTGACGGCACCGCTTTCGATCAGAGCGACCGTACCCGCGACAGCCGAAGCGCGACCTTGTGGTGAATAGAAATCGCCACGCACCTGAATGGTCGCCGCAAGGAAGCGGACAAGGCATGCGACATCGGCTGGGTCGGGTCGGTTTGGCGTGGACCAAAAACCTTCAAGTGGTCCCTGATGGGTGACGCCCGGAATGTCGTAGGTCGCTATTCCAAGGCATTTCACCGGGCAACCAACTTGCAGCGCATGCAATCCGACGGTGCTGTTCACAACGATACACCCCATAGCGCCGCCCAGAAGGGCCCTGAGATCGCCACCGTCGATGAAATCGACTCTGTCCGCCAACCCGGCCTTTGCAGCGAGTGACAGAGTGACAGCCCGCCAGTCCTTCAGACCGTTGTCCATTGGGTGAATTTTGACCACCAAATGCGAATTGCCGGGAGCATCAGCGGCGAAAGAGGCAATCACCTCCTGCAGCACGGGCCTGAGCCCACCATATCGGGAGTTTGCGCGGATCTGGTAGTCGTCTTCCATCTGCAAGGCCAATACGAAGAACGGATCGGCCTCGACAAGTCGCTCTCTGATGACGGCATTGGCATGGCGGGCATTGCGCGCCGCTCTGAGGTTTCGCGGAATGTAGGAAAGATACTCGACAATCGGATGGTGGGCGCGATCCGACACGAAATGCGGGAAAAATGGTCGGAAGATCGCATTGCCAAGATGATACGCCACCTCGGCCAAAGCTTCTTGCCAGTAGGGGTGGCTGTAGCGGGGCCTCATGTCCGGCGTGGGAAGCGTCGCGGCATGCGCGCGAATGACCTCTAGCCGGTCGGGAAAATGCGAATGGACCGACTGGCCGCCAAGTTCGACGGTGATCCAGTCGGGGCGCAGGTACCCAAGCTCATAGGACAAAGGCGTGATCCCGCGACGCCTTGCCACCCGCTGCGCAACGACGTGATAAGGGTGGCGATCGGCGAAGTAGACCAGAAGATCAATCGCCTCCGTCACGACCAGCCGGTCAAGCCATGCCTCCCAGTCCTGCAGGCTGCCACGATAGCAGATCGCCCCGGCGCCACGCCAGAACAGCCAGTCGCCGACATTGAGCGTGACATGCCGGACCGTGTGTCCACGCCTTGCCAATTCCTGTCCAAGGTCCCGCGAAAAGAAGGATGGATGACCTTGCAGGAACAAGACCTTCATCGGCGTCACCCGACGGCCCCTTGCCGAAAGGGATATGATGCACCGGCATCAGTCATGTGCCTGGCCAAACTCCTGTGCCCAGCGTTCGCGGCTGCACAGCGCAGGCATCGCCTCCTGCCATCGGGCAGCGGCGCGCTTGCCTTCAAGTTGATAGCGTACAGTCAGGATCAGGGCGCGCACTGTGAGAAGGATCAAGAGTATACGTCTTGGGCGCAGGTGAAAGCAGCGGGTCGCGGCCGGATCGAGCGCACGCAGATACGACCGACCGAAGATAGCCAACGGCTCGGGTCGTCCCCTGAAGACAATCGTCGGTTTTCCCGTGCTGGGCACCAGAATGATGCGCAGGAAGATAGCAGCGAAGGCAACCACTTGGCCCGCAATGCCGACCCTGTACGACAAGGGCTGCACGAGAGGGAAGCTTTTCGGTCCGTGATCTGTCCAGACCTCTGGGGCAGTAAGGGCTTGCACACGGTCGCGCACGATGCGGTTTCTCAGTGCGCCATCGATGGCGAAAGTGACATCCGGCCCCGCAAGGTAGTCCTCGATGGCTATCAGGCAGGACAGACCGGCGCGGTAGCGATGGACCAGCAAATTGAACATGGTCCATCCCAATACCGTCAGGATTCCGGGAAGTCGGGCAAACCCGGGATGGAAAGATGCCATGATAAGCAAGTTTCGCAAATCATAATAAATTGCGAGGCCGACGTGCTTGTAGAGAATCGACGCGTGCCAGACCCCCAGGCCAGGAAGCGGTACGAGAGGAATGCCTGCCTCCTTGAGCCGAAGGCCATAGTCCACGTCGTCATTGTGTAAGAAGAAAGGTGCGGGCAAACCGGCCTGGCGTATCGCAGAGACCGGCAGGACGCAGAACCACCACCCGTTGTAGTCCACTTCGAAACTGTTGTTCCACAGTTCAAGGCACTTGCGGTTTGCCAGAGAGGCACCATTGCCAAATGGATGAAACTGCCAATCCTTGCCGACCATCGCACCAGCTTCATGCAGGCGCAGGCGATCCTCGAGATCAATCGACTGACCTCCCAGCGCGATGTCCTTTGCGCAGTAGCAAAGGAAGCGGATTGCCCTTTGCACGACACGGGCATCAACTCGGATGTCGTCATCCATAATGAGGTGATGGGTAACAGGCTCGGCGGCATCAAGCGTTTCGATCATGGTCCGGGCAAAACCACCGCTGCCGCCACGATTGGGCTGGCGAATAACCCTGATTCCAGCGGTCTTGTGAAGACTGGTCAGGATCGGATGACTGAAGGATTTCCCCTGATTGACCAGGATGATCCGACGCAAGGCCGGTTCTGTCCCCAGAAGGGGGATCAATTCGGCCACTGTCTCGGCAAGCAAGTCTTCGCGATTGAAGGTGCAAATACCAATCGAAAGGCTGACGTCGCGCAGCGGCGGGCTAAGCGTGACGAAGCTGAGTTCGTCGATCCTGCAAGTGTCCAACGCCGTCACCTCGACGTGCAAGCGGAGAATGTCCGGAGCCGAGCATCGGTCCCATGCCCAAATTGGCGTGCGGAATTCCGGATGGTCGTCCGGCACCAGACAATCCAGGAGAGTGACACGTTTTCCACCCGCGCGATGACCGATGACGCGAAGCGCCAAGCGCCCGGTCGCCCTACAGCGGAGGCCGACCCTGCCGATGTCGGTATGGGTGGCCCACCAAGCGAGATAGAGGCAGTTGAAGAAACCGTCGGCAATGATCTTCTGCCCGGAGGCAAGATGCATCAACCCATCACCCTTGGCTCGTGGTGTGGCGCTCGCAACGGCGAAGTACAACGCTGAAGGGTCCCCCGGCCTTGGGGCGATGATCTGTTGCAGTGGATATACCTGCACATCCGGCGCCATGGGTTGCCGAGGCTTCGGCAAAACCATCCGTTGCCCCTCGGACGAGTGGATCATGCGGAAAGTTCGCCGATGCAATTTCCGTCTACCAGCCAATGAGCAGCACCTTGTCAGTTGCAAGGAGAAGTCTGATGGCGACATCCGCACTTGGATTGCACAGGTTACAAGGCAGCCAAACATGCAGCCCGGCGAGCGTTCAGCGGTGCCCGGCTTCGCTTAGGTCACAGGCGATGACCCCGCACCGGCCTGCTCAAGCAATCAAAGTATCGAATGTGAGCCGGTCCGATCAAGAGCTT
>ERZ724516.360-NODE-360-length-28555-cov-6.824491_pt1 | contig 28555 bp, 24 predicted proteins | sample MGYA00376049_ERZ724516 | MGnify/ENA primary metagenome ERZ724516 (study PRJEB28724, sample SAMN07190886) | activated sludge metagenome | isolation source: activated sludge of sewage treatment plant in Hong Hong | place: USA: Christiansburg, Virginia | collected... | reverse complement strand
GTTTTCCTTTTTCAGGACTACCAGCAAAATCTTTACTGGCCAATCGTTGTTCATCATGATTGTCTAAAAAGTGTAACATGTGATGCTCTATATCAGCATATTTCTCTTGGATTTGAGAAATAGGATCTGGTAACGCTTTTCCTTGAACAATACTTTTCAAATGATCATATAAATCTACTTTGTCATACAAATAATCCATTTTCCCTAAATAAATATAGTTTCTGTATTCATTAGGATTGTATACTTCTGCCAATAAAAAAGCATTTGGGTTTTTCATTTTGATGGCAGAGTTCATATAACTCCAAAATTCATAAGGAACCATTTCTGCCATATCATATCGGAAACCATCGATGCCTTTAGCAGTCCAATACAAAGCAATGTCACGAAATTTCTTCCAAGAATTGGGTACGTCTTTATTCAACCAAAAAGCATAATGTGCTTTGTAGTCTTTTTTGTCAAATCCTTCAGGCAATTCAGGAAAATCTTTAGAACCATCAGGGCGAATTCCGTAATTAATTTTTACGGTTTCATACCAATCGTTGATATCGGGTTTGGCCATGCGTGAACCGTTACCAGTCCATTTCGCTGGATTTTCTTCAAACTTTCCATCAATTAATGGATTCTTTTCACCATTCAAAGGCATATAATTTTCAGAAGTTGGTACTTGAAATGCTTGTCCGGGAATGTAATAAAAATTGTTATTTCGGTCGTATTCTACTTTTTTATTATCATCAGCTCCGAAATTACGAACCCCTTTTGGGTTTGATTTACCTTCGTATTTTCGGGCTATATGATTGGGGACAATATCGATGATTGCTTTCAAACCGTTTTGATGAGTTCTTGTAATCAAAGCTTCAAATTCTTGCAAACGATTGGCTGGATTCTCTGCCAAATCTGGGTTAACATTATAATAATCCTTCACGGCATAAGGTGACCCTGCTCGGCCTTTCACAACTTCTGGATCATCATTAGAAATGTCATACTTTGTGTAATCATTCACCAAAGCATGATGCGGAACACCAGTGTACCAAATATGAGTCACACCTAACTTTTTAATCTCTTGAAGTGCTTTATCTGTAAAATCGTTAAATTTTCCAACGCCGTTTTCTTCGAGGGTTCCCCATGGTTTGTTGGTTGTTTTTTTATTTCCAAACAAGCGGGTAAATACTTGATAGACGACAGCTTTTCTTTCACCAACAGCTGCAGGCTTTTTGACAGCGGTTGAAGTAGTTTTGGTGGGCATGGCTTTCTTTTTTTGGTTTTGAGCATTGACAGATAAGGAGAACCCTATCAAAACGAGTAAAATGATTTTTTTCATTATTTCTTTATTTTTTAAAGACAGATTTACAAATATAAAAATTTGAATCACACTTCCAATCTTCTAATAAATTATTCTTAATAACCGCTTTGGTTGGTGCCTTTTTCATAAATTTGGCAAAAAATAAAAACGTTGAAGAAAATACAATTATTGATCGCTATTGGTTTCTTTTTTATTGGATTTCAATCGATATGGGCGCAAACTCCCAAAAAAATTATTATTGAATATTCTGATTTTCTCGATGTGAATCAAGTTGAAATTCCCGACGCCATACTCTTACAAGGAAATGTCCGAATCAATCATGATGGTGTGAAAATGTTTTGCAACAAAGCATATTATTTTCAGACCGAAAATTACGTAAAAGCCTTTGGTGATGTGCGCATGATTCAAGGAGATACGCTGTTCATGAATAGCAAATATGCCGAATACAATGGCAACGTAAAACAGGCTTATGCTACGGGAAATGTAGTGATGCAATCGCCCGAAATGACGTTAGCAACAGATACTTTAAATTTCGACCGAAACACACAGCAAGCTTCCTACAATACCTACGGAACCATCACCAATAAAGACAATGTGCTTAAAAGCAAATCCGGAAAATACTATGCCAACGAAAAGAAGTTTCAATTTCTAACGGCTGTTACCATTACCAACCCCAAATATGTAGTAAAATCAAATCATCTTGATTATTACAATACAACAGGACAGTCATTCTTGAAGGGACCATCAACCATTACAAGCAAAGAAAATTTCATTTACACCGAAAAAGGATTTTACGACAGTAAGAAAAATGTAGGGCATTTTTTAAGAAAATCTTACATCAAATACAAAGACCGTTTGATTGAAGGTGATAGTTTGTTTTACAATCGAAACAACGAATTTGCCTCGGCAACCAACAACGTAAAAATTACTGATACCATCAATAAAGGTATTATCAAAGGGCATTACGCAGAAGTTTACAAAAAGAAAGATTCCATGTTTGTAACCAGAAGAGCCGTCGCGATTAATTTGGTCGACAAAGATTCGGTATACATTCATGGAAAAAAACTCATGATTACGGGAAAGCCTAACGAAAGAATCATACGAGCCTACGACAATGCACGCATATTCAAAACCGACATGAGTGGCAAATGCGACTCGATTCATTCAAGTCAAATTACCAACATTACGAAACTTATTGGTAAACCCATATTGTGGAATTTTGAAAACCAAATGACTGGCGATGTTATGCATTTGGTTGGTAATGACAATACACAAAAACTCGACTCGCTAAAAGTGCTCAACAATGCATTTATTATTTCTAAAGATTCGCTCGGAACAGGGTTCAATCAAGTCAAAGGGCAAAACCTATACGGTAAATTTCGGGATAACAAATTATACGAAGCCGATATTATTAAAAATACCGAAGTTGTTTATTTCATGAGAAATGATGCAAAAGAATTAATTGGAATCAACAAAAATGTCAGCAGCAAAATCAACATGACTTTAAACGGGAATAATATTGACAGTATGACCTTTTTTACCAATGTTGATGGCGACATTTATCCAGAAAAAGACCTTCCAGAAAATGCAAGGAAACTTAGAGGATTTGTTTGGCGAGAAGAGGAACGTATCAAATCAAAAAATGATTTATTCTCTAAAGAAGATAATGATTTGGATGCTAAGATTCAGGCTGAGAAGAAAGCACAAATTGAAAAAGAAAATACTGAAGCAATGATGAATCAAGAGCGTCTAGATTTATCAATTTTGGATACAATAACCTATGAAGAAATCTTCAAAAAGTACAACAACAGAATCATCATTGATGAAGGTGGACAATATATGCTTGTAAAAGACGGTAAATTCCAGTTTCCTTTAAATAATAGTTCAGTAAGGAATTACAAAAAAAAGTATCCTCTCTACGCTCAAGAAATATATTTCAAGCAGCGATTATGGAATTGGAAAACTATGCAATATGGTATTTATGATGGAGGAAATTTTGATGAAGAAGACATCGATGCAAATGTAAAAAACAATATCACGGAACACTATGATGAGATTTTCAAGAAGTATAAAAACAAAATTATTCTTGATAAAAATGGCCAATATATGTTGGTCAAAGAGGGCAAGTTTCAATTTCCGCTAAATCAATATTCTGTAATGAATTATAAAGCACAAAATCCAGCACATGCCAAAGAAATCAAATTCAACAAAATACTATGGGATTGGAAAACAATGATTTACGGTCCGTATGATGGCGGTAACTTCGATGCGGAACCTAAAGGAGTTTTATCAAATGATGAATATGCAAGTATTTTAAAGAAGTACAATAACAAAATCATCCTTGATAAAAATGGGCAGTATATGTTAGTGAAAGATGGAAAGTTTCAGTTTCCACTTAATGAAAATGCGGTAAAAACATACAAAGACAGACATCCTGCACATGCGAAAGAAATCAAATTTACCAAAGTAATTTGGAATTGGAAAACCATGATACACGGACAATATGACGGCGGAAACTTTGACGGAAAGTAAACAAACTATGAACCCAGATTTCCTACAATACCAAGCCCAAACTTCTCCATATCCATTAGGTATGGAAATTTCACACGCAGTCGGCTCTTATATCTACGACACCAACAATAAAAAATACCTCGACTTCGTAGCGGGCGTTTCCGCTTGCACTTTAGGCCATCAAAACCAACGCGTGAATGATGCCATCAAAAACCAACTCGATAAGTATTCCCATGTCATGGTTTACGGAGAATATTCGCAAAGTCCAGCAGTGCAGTTTTGCAAACTCTTGGCTTCACTCCTACCCAAACCGCTTGAAAAAACTTACCTCGTCAATTCCGGTACTGAAGCCACTGAAGGCGCTTTAAAACTCGCCCGTCGTGTTACCGGAAGAAGTCAACTCATTTCATGCTACAACGCTTATCACGGTAATACCATGGGATCGATGAGTGTCATGGGATTTGAAGCACGCAAACAAGCATTTCGTCCTTTGGTTCCTGATGTAGATTTTATCACATTCAACAACGAAGTTGATATTCAAAAAATCACCACCAAAACCGCCGGAATCATACTAGAAAGCATCCAAGGTGGCGCAGGATTCATCCAACCCGAAAATGATTTTCTCCAAAAAGTAAGACAACGTTGCGATGAAGTTGGCGCACTTTTAATCATCGACGAAATCCAACCCGGTTTCGGACGCACCGGAAAATTATTCGGTTTCGAAAACTATAATGTCGTTCCCGACGTAGTTATTCTAGGAAAAGGTATGGGTGGCGGCATGCCCGTGGGCGCTTTCACTGCATCAGCAGCACATATGGATTTGCTGAGCGACAACCCAAAACTAGGTCACATTACCACTTTTGGCGGTCACCCTGTCATAGCGGCAGCTTGTTTGGCAACCTTGCTGGAAATCACAGAAACTGATTTGATTCCGCAAACATTGGTAAAAGAAAAACTGTTTCGATCACTTTTGGTACATCCTTTGCTGACCGAAATCCGCGGAAAAGGATTGATGTTGGCAGCAATGACAACTGATCCCGAAATCACCAACCAAGTGATTTTAAAATGCCAAGACAAAGGTTTAATCCTTTTTTGGTTGCTCTTTGAAGGCTGTGCCATTAGAATTACACCACCACTCACCATTTCTGAAGCAGAAATCCGAGAAGGTTGCGCAATAATCCTAGAAGCACTAAATGAAGTTCAATTGATAATTAACAATTGATAATTAACAATTGATAATTGATAATTATTTTTAGAAGCTTAATCCTGCTATCCGCTAAATTCCCGATTAAGAAAAGCTACGGCTAAAGCCTTGTTTTCTAAAATCGGGAGATACCGCTGCTATCAGGGCTAGGGCTATCGATTTCAGCAACACATTATTTGTTAATTAAATTGTTCACAACAATTCCAGACTTTTCCCACATCTAGTATAACTTTCCTAAATTTATTTTAGGATAATTTTAAACCCAAAGCTATGCAACTCAGCGACGAAGAAGACGATTACAACTTATCCTTGTCCAAATTCGAGTCGATGTTGAAAACCAACAAAGTACTCTTCTTTGACTCCGAGGAATTTGAGGAAATCATCCTGCATTACCTCGATATGGGCAAAGCCTCATTAGCTAAAAAAGCCTTAAAGTTAGCCTTAGAACAACATCCCAAATCAACTGGTTTAAAGCTAGTTCAGGTTGAAATGCTGATCTACGAAGACAAACTCGATGTGGCCGAAAAACTACTCAACGAACTTTTCGCCATCGAACCACACAACGAAGAAATTTATATCCAAAAAGCCAGCATTTATTCGAAACGTGACAACCATGAAAAAGCAGTCGAGTTACTAAAAACGGCACTTCAATATACTGATGATTATGCCGATGTATACAACTTGATTGGCATGGAATATCTTTTCATGGACAACCTAGAATTGGCAAAACAAAATTTCATCAAATGCCTTGAAGAAGATACCGAAGACCAAGCTGCGTTATATAATGTGGTGTATTGCTTCGAATTTCTAGATCAAAACGAAGAAGCCATTACTTACTTAAACCAATACACCGACAAAAACCCATACAGCGAAATCGCTTGGCATCAAATTGGCCGATTGAGTTATGGTTTGAAAAAATATACAGAAGCCTTAAGAGCGTTTGAGTTTGCTACTTATATAGATGACGAATTTTTAGGCGCTTTTATGGAAAAAGCAAAAACGTTAGAAAGACTCAAAAGATACGAAGAAGCCATCGAAAGCTACAACCGAACTATCGAACTCGATGACCCAACTTCATATGCTTTATTACGTATTGGGAAATGCCACGAGAAATTAGGTAACAAAGTTTTAGCATTAAAATTTTACAACAAAACAGTTCATGAAGATCCGCTGTTAGATAAAGGTTGGATAGCCATTACCGATTTTTATGTGCGCCAGAAGAATTTTCAAAAAGCGTTGTATTATGTTAACAAAGCCTTGAGCATTGACAATGAAAATCGTTTTTACTGGAAACGTTATGCAACAATCAACAAAGAAATGAATTTCTTCGAAGAAGCCGAATATGGTTACCGAAAAGCCGTTGAACATGGCGATTACATGCTCGACACTTGGTTATTTTGGGTAGATATTCTACAATTCTTAGGCGAATTTGAAAGTGCCATTCAAACCTTATTACAAGCTTCAGAATATTTTCCGGAAGAATACGAAATTGAATACCGTTTGGCTGGATTGAATTTGATGCTGCATGAAACGGAAAAAGGAAAGTTTCATTTAAGCAATGCATTGCGATTGAATTTCAAAAACCGCATGCTTTTGGAACATCTTTTTCCAGTAGTTTGGGAAATGAAGTTGGTGCAAAAAGCGATTGAAAAACATTCGAAATAACGCCTATATTGAGATAAAAAATTTAGCCACGAATGCACGAATTAAAAAATAAATTCGTGCATTCGTGGCTAAAAAAATTCAAAAATGTACTAAATTTTGACAAACTAAACTTATGAAAGTCTACGGATTAATTGGCAAAAATATTGATTATTCATTTTCGAAAAAATATTTTACGGAACGCTTTACCAATACCAATGCAACCGATTGTAGCTATCAAAATTTCGAAATTGATGCTATAACTGATTTCCCAAATATAATATCACAAAACCCTGATTTGATGGGTTTGAATGTCACGATTCCTTATAAAGAAACCATCATTCCATTTCTAGATTGTTTGTCAAAAAAAGCAGCTCAAATTGGTGCTGTCAATGTCATCCGATTTACTAAAAAAAGAAAACTAAAAGGTTATAATTCTGACTATTATGGTTTCAAAAAATCATTAAGCTCTATACTGCAACCACATCACCAAAAAGCCTTGATTCTTGGCACTGGTGGCGCTTCAAAAGCAGTAGCTTTCGCCTTGAAGGAAATGAATATTCCGTATGCTTTTGTATCTAGAGAAGCCCACGAAAACACCATTAGTTACGAACGGATTAACGCAACCACTTTTGACAATTATCAGATCATTATCAATTGTACGCCTTTAGGAACTAGTCCGAATACTAAAGAATTCCCACCTATTCCATATCAGTTTTTTACCGAAAAACATCTGGCTTTCGATTTAATCTACAATCCAGAAGAAACCCAATTTCTAAAAAAAGCCAAGAAAAAAGGCGCACTAACTAAAAACGGAATGGATATGCTAATCTTTCAAGCAGAAAAAGCCTGGAGAATTTGGAATAAATAGCAAAAATTATTTTGCGTTGACACTACCTGGAGCTGGTTTTTTCTTCATATCCAACAGCCTAGCCTTTTTATACTCTTCTAAATCCAAATGAATTTTGTACTGCTCAGGTGTTAGTAAAGCTTTTATTTCAGCTTCTCTTTGGAGACCAACTACCTTTAGTTTCTCTTTTTTTTCTTCAGGTTTCAAAGCACTTTTTCTAACATCACGAGCTATAATAGCATACCGTTTAATAATCTCACGATAAGGCGTTTGCTGCTCGTAGGTTAAATTCAATTGGGCTCTTGAATCTTGAGATGGTGAATTTGTTGCTTCTTTTTTAACTTCTGAAGTTGTAGTCTTTTCTTGAGCAGAGACTGTAAAAGAAAAAATCAACAGTGTAAAGGGCAAAAATAATTTTATAGTTTTCATATTTTTAAATGAATTATTTATTGAAAGAAATTCAACCGCAAGATAATTTTTTTTCATAAAACAAACCGCCATTTTTAACTTCTTATAAACAATTCTAAAATTATAAATCTTTTAAAAACTATTACGTTACTAATAATAAATGACTCTAAATAAAGGTTTTTCTTTGTATTTTAAAGCACCTTTACTATCTTTCGCATTCCAAAAGTGGATATTAAATAATAAACCTTAAACATTTTAGTAATGTTAGAAGAAAAGAATGATAACCTGTCAGGCGAACATAACGAGACAGATGGAAAATTAGAAACAGTTTTGCAAGAAACCCAAGCTGCTGAAAATGAAGAAACTATAGTTTCTTCTGAAACCAATGCATTACAAACAGACGCAACAGAAATTGTTGAAGAAGTTGAAACCATGGAAGAAGAAACAGTGAATACAATTTCTGAAACAGAAGTCGAAATTGAGGAAATTGCTACTGAAAATCCAGTAAATGAAGAAGAAGAAACACCAGAAGCTGACGAAATTGTTGTTGAAGAAATAACTGCCTCAGTAGAAGTTGAGGAAGCTGTTGTAACTGAAGTTCAAACTCCAGAAGAAATTACAGCAGATAATTCCGAAAATACTGAAATAGCAGCTGCAGATCATGACATCATTTCGGCCATTACTGATGTGAATGCTGCAGAAAGTGAAGATGAAACAGTACGTCATGATATTCCAATGCTTGATTATGAAGCCCTGTCGATGGAATCGTTGGTTGCCGAACTAGAAAATCTAGTTGCTACCGACAAAGTCATGGCGATTAAAAACCACGTGGAAGAAATCAAAAATGCTTTTCTAGCGAAATACCATCATTTTATTGAAGAAAAAAAGGATGAATTTCATGCAGAAAACCCAGATACTACAGAAGATTTTCATTACCACTTGCCTTTAAAAACTAAGTTTGATCAATATTACAGTCAATACAGAGATCGCAAAAACAAACATTTTAAAAGTCTCGAATCAAATTTAAAAACCAATCTAGAAAATAGAATGTCGATTGTTGAGGAATTAAAAAACCTAATCAATCCACAAGAAAATATAAAAGATACGTTGAAGCAATTCAATGATCTTCGCGAGCGATGGAAAAATGCTGGACCTATTCCAAAAGACAAATACAACCATGTTTGGAATAACTACCATTTCCACGTAGAAAATTTTTATGACTACTTACACTTAGACCGCGAAGCCAGAGACGTCGATTTTAAACATAATTTAGAGCAAAAACAAAAAATTATTGCTCGTGTTGAGGAATTAATTCACGAAGAAGACATCAATAAAGCTTTCCGTGAATTGCAAGATTTACACCGCATCTGGAAAGAAGATATCGGTCCGGTTTCAAGAGAAAATCGTGAAGAAGTTTGGAATAAATTCAGTGATTTAACCAAACAAATGCACGACAAAAGAGAGTTGCTTTTCGAAAAATTAAGAGCCGTTGAAAGTGAAAATCTCGAGCGTAAAAAAGAAATTATAGCGCGAATTGAAGCATTAGCACAAGAAAAAGTAAACAGTCACGCTGCTTGGTCTGCGCAAGTAGAAAAAGTAGAAGCTGCAAGAAACGAATTTTTTGCCGCAGGAAAAGTACCAAGTGAACTCAATGAAGAAACTTGGGCGAGTTTTAAAAATGCTGTACGCAGTTTTAATGTACTCAAAAATTCTTTCTACAAAGACATCAAAAAAGACCAAACTACCAATTTGAGTCTCAAACAAGCCTTAGTTGCGAAAGCTAAAGAATTGCAGGAAAGCACTGATTTTGCCACAACAACGCCAATCATGAAACAAATTCAAGAAGAATGGAAAACCATAGGTCACGTGCCAAGAAAGTTTTCTGATCAGTTGTGGACAGACTTCAGAGCGGCTTGTAATGCTTACTTTGAAAAGCTAAAAGAACAAAAATCAGAGGAAAACTCAGAAGAAGTAGAAGCTTTTGAGAAGAAAAAAGCCTATATGGAAACCATGCGTGCTTTCGAAATGACTGGTGATCATAAAACCGATTTGGATGCCATTAAAGCACACATAGAAAATTGGAAAAGCTTTGGTAAAGTTCCTATGGGAAGACGTCATATTGAAGGAAAATTCAATAAAATCCTCGATGCCTTATTCGAAAAATTAAGCTTAAGCAAAAAAGAAACCGACATGATGCGTTTCTCAAACCGCGTAGGCAATCTGTCGGAAAACAATGACAGCCGAAAATTGGAAAGTGAGAAAATTTTCTTAATCCGCAAGATTGAAGAAGTTCAAAATGAAATCTTCCAATTAGAAAATAACATTCAGTTTTTTACAAATACTAAAAATGCAAAGAAAGAAAACTCGATTGTATTAGAAGTTCGTAAAAATATAGCCAAACACAAGGAAAGTCTTGAAGTTTGGAAAGAAAAACTCAAACAATTAAGAAGCATCAAACAGGAATAGTTTGATTTTCTGAACAAATAAAAGCCTTATGTCAAAACTGATATAAGGCTTTTTTGTTGAAAACGAATTGATAGTTTTCAGTCACATGATAATTGTCATCTTAAATTTGTTTAAGCTCGCCTATTTTTGAACATTGAAATTAGACTTGCTATGAAAACTTCATTAATCCAAAAATACAATGTTCCAGGTCCAAGGTATACCAGTTATCCGACGGTGCCTTATTGGGATGAAAGCCATTTCAATGAAGACATTTGGAGGGAAACCTTAAAAAAATCTTTTATCGAAAGTAATACGACTGAGGGAATTAGTTTATACATTCACCTGCCCTTTTGTGAAAGCATGTGCACTTTTTGTGGTTGTAACAAACGCATTACCAAAAATCATGAGGTTGAACATCCATATATTGAGGCTGTTTTGAAAGAATGGTCGTTGTATTGCCAGCTTCTTGGTGAGAAACCAACCATCAAAGAAATTCATCTCGGAGGCGGCACACCCACTTTCTTTTCAACCAAAAACCTTGAAGACTTGATTAACGGAATTTTGAGCCATGCGAAAGTGGCAAAAGATCACGAATTTAGCTTTGAAGGTCATCCCAACAACACCACTCGAGCGCATTTACAAAAACTCTTCGATTTGGGTTTCAGAAGAGTGAGTTTTGGTGTGCAGGATTACTCTGAAAAAGTACAAAAAGCAATTCATAGAGAACAACCTTTTCACAACGTGGCGAAAGTCACTTTTTGGGCTAGAGAAATCGGTTATACTTCTGTAAGTCATGACATTATTTTTGGCCTGCCTTTTCAAACCGTAGAAGATGTGATTGATACGATTGAAAAAACCAACTCACTCCGCCCCGACCGTTTGGCATTTTACAGCTACGCGCATGTGCCATGGATTAAAGGCAATGGACAACGTGGTTTTAAGGATGAAGATGTACCTAAAGATGATTACAAAAGGAAACTCTACGAAGTAGGCAAGCAATTGCTTTTCGAGAATGATTATCATGAAATTGGCATGGATCATTTTGCCTTAAAAACCGATAGTTTATACGATGCGTTTCAAAACAGAAAGATGCATCGAAACTTCATGGGATACAGTGCTTCTAAAACGCAACTGATGATCGGATTGGGTGTTTCATCCATCAGTGACAGTTGGTATAGTTTTGCGCAGAACGTTAAGAATTTGGAGGATTATTATCAGATTTTAGAGTGGAATAAATTGCCCATCGCCAGAGGACATTTGCTGACAGCAGAAGATTTAACCATCAGAAAACACATCCTGAACTTAATGTGCCAATTTGAAACTTCTTGGGAAAATGATGACGAAAAGTTTGATGAAATTCCTGAAGTCATTGCACAATTGCGCGAAATGGAACAGGATGGTTTATTGACCATAGTAAAAAATGGTATCAAAGTAACCGAAGCTGGAAAAGCATTTGTACGCAACATCTGTATGGCATTCGACTTGCGCTTGAAACGAAAAGTACCTGATACGGAATTATTTTCGATGACCGTTTAAATAAAAAATCACGCCCAAAGAGCGTGATTTTTTTAGTTTATGACCATCTTAGTTTTGAATTAACGAATACATCTGATCTTTTAAGTATAACAATTTTGTCTTGAGTTCTTTCATCGTATCATCTGCGGCTACTTCAATATTCATGTGAATGCGGTGAATTTGATGTTCTAATTCGTGGTATTCATCAAATAGCTTTCTGAAATACGGATCTGAAATTTTTAGTTCATGAATCTTATCTTGGTGTTCTGGGAACTCGTGCAATAAATCGTGCTTTTCCATAATTAAATTGTTTTTGGGTTATATAATTTTTTAATGACAGTTGGGCTGTTGTTGAACAAACAAACTCATATCAGACGGTGAGATAAACGGAATTCCCAAACCTAATCCTCTGAGAATAAACAACACACCAATAATGACAGTTACATACGGAATGGCTTTTTGAATTCTGTTGCGAAGCGGAACGGTCAACCAAGCATTGATGTAAACCACACTGCTCATCATCGGCACTGTGCCCAATCCGAACAGTATCATATACAAAACCCCTAAATCAGCACGCTGCATGGCGATGGCTCCAAACAAAGCAACATACACCAAACCGCAAGGTAAAAATCCGTTGAGCAAACCAATCGTAAATAAAGAACGGTAACTTTTATTTTTAAACTGTTTTCCTAATGCCGATTTGACACTAGAAATGATTTTGTAAACTGGCTTAGAAAAGTTGTAACGGGCGAATAATTTCTCTGGAATTAAGATGACTACAATAATCGCAACACCTACAAAAACAGACAACTGTTGCTGAATTCCAGCGAGAAAGAAACCTTTTCCTAGCAATCCGAAAACGAATCCGATACTTCCGTAAGCGGTCAATCGTCCGAGATGATAAGTGATAATTTGTGTGACTTTTTTGGCAGGATTATGAGCATCTACAGGCAACATCATCGCAATCGGGCCGCACATACCAATGCAATGCAGGCTACTGATTAATCCGAAAATGAAAGCCGTGTACAACATTTTACTGAATGTAAATATTTTGTTTGTAGATGTAATCTTTCCCGTCGTATTGCCAAGCTAAAGTAATGTCCCAAAGACCGCCCACCAATCTTGATTTAGGTATGAGCAAAGTTGGACTAGAAGTCGAAATCGGAACTTCGAAATCTAATTTTTTGTTAGACGGTCTATAAAGGGACACTTTTCCATGTAGCTTTTGGGGAATAAAGTTAGATGGATAAGTTATACTAATACCTTCTGCAAGTTGCGTTATCGTTGGTTTTTCAACCAAATCTTGTGCATTTTGCATTCGAGTCATATCATCGCCAAAGTGCGCATCTTTCTTGTAATATTCTTCGACAACCAATTCGTTATCGTATTTAGCATTCGATTGCACTTTATAAACAAAAGACAATATAAAAGTCATAAATAGCGCAAAGGCAATCACTATAGAAGTACCCCAATTGATGCTAAAACTTTTCTTAGGTTTGATCTCTGTTACCATGGTTGTTTAATTAAATGTTCGTGGACTTAAGAAACTCGTGGTAGCGGTTTCAATTTTTTTGTTACCGTTGTAAACTTCTATTTTGAGTTTCGTTTTATCGCTTTCGAGCAAATACTCATTGATTTCTACGAATAAAGTTCCTTTGACAGAACCTTGTCTTTTAATTTTAAATTGCTGCTCACCTACTACTTTGATGGTTCCTTTGACATCATGCAATTTGAAATGAATGTCGTTAAAATCATCATTGGTTTTATTGATAATTTTGAAAGTGAATATGTTACTGATGTTATCGCCTTTGTGCTGAAACAATTGCCCTGGTAATCGTAAAATTGTAGCCTCTACTTCTGTTCTTAGAAACAATAATCCGGTTAAAATTCCCATAATGATGAGCAATACTGCGGTATAACCTTTCATTCTGGTGGTGAATTTGAACTTCTCTTTCTTTTCAATTTCATCTTCCGAAGCAAATCGAATTAATCCCTCTGGCAAACCAACGCTACTCATAATTGTATTACATTCGTCGATGCAAGCCGTACAATTGATGCACTCTAATTGCGTTCCGTTTCGGATATCAATTCCGGTTGGGCAAACATGCACACATTGATGACAATCGATACAATCACCTTTTCCTGAGGCTGCTCTGTCTTCATTCTTATTGAACTTGGCGCGACCAACTTCTTTTTCACCACGTACAAAATCATACGCCACATTGATCGACTTATTGTCTAACAAAACACCTTGCAATCGACCGTATGGACAAGCAATGATGCAAACCTGTTCCCGAAACCATGCAAAAATAAAATAGAAAACACCGGTGAAAATCAACAAGGCAATTAAAGTGCTGAGATGTGCTGTTGGTCCGTCTTCTACCATTTGAATCAATTCGTCACTGCTAATCAAATAGGCTAAAAACACGTTGGCGATGGCAAAAGAAATGATGGCGAATATGCTCCATTTCAGAGCTTTCTTTCTAATTTTTTCTGCATTCCATTCTTGTTTGCTTAGTCTGATTTGTGCACCGCGATCGCCTTCAATCCAGTATTCAATTCTTCTGAAAACCATTTCTAGGAAGATCGTTTGAGGACAAATCCATCCGCAGAAAATACGTCCGAAAATAACGGTAAACAGGATGACAAATACGACACCCACAATCATAAACAACACGAACAAATAGAAATCTTGGGGCCAAAACGGGAATCCGAATAGATTGAATCGACGTTCGAGAACATTGAACATCATAAACTGATTCCCGTTGATTTTTACAAACGGATTGGCAACCAAAACCGCTAATAAAAAATAACTAACCCATTTGCGGTAGTCATACCATTTCCCAGACGGTTTTTTGGGAAAAATAAATTTCCGTTTTCCTTGCTCATCAATCGTGGCAATAGAATCTCTAAACGCGTCATCGGGTAATTTAGACATGGCTTATTTTTTAACTTGTGTAGTATCTACTTTTGTTACTCCGGCAACTGCAGCGGCTGGCGTAGTATCATCAACCCAAATTTCACCATCTGGTGCTTTCGGATCTTTCGGATTGCTACCTTGCAACGACAACACATAACTTGCAACAAGCTGCATTTCTTTAGGTTTTAAAGTACCTTTCCATGAAATCATTCCTTTTCCGTCACGACCACCATTATTGATCGTATGGAAAACATTTTTGATTCCACCGCCCAAAATCCAATGATCATCTGTTAAGTTTGGTCCGATTTGTCCACCACCATCGGCGCGGTGACAAGCCACACAATTGGTTGTATAAATTGCTTTTCCTGCTGCTAAATCTGCTGGATCAGTTAATAAAGTCACTGTTTTTTCATCCATTAAATCAGGAGCGGTTTTCATGTATTCGGCGACTGCTATCTTCGCTTCTGCCATTTCTTTTTTTAGCTCCATTTCCTGGTTATCGGCACCCATAATTTCGAAGCGTACCATATAAATACCTGCAAAAATAATGGTAGCATAGAATAAGTAAACCCACCAAGGCGGCAACGTATTGTCTAACTCTTTGATACCGTCGTAATCGTGATGTAAGAGCACGTTTCCTTCACTTTCCATCGGTTCTGATTTGGTAAGCAAACCCATCATTTTTTTGAACCATGCGCTATCTTTGATACTCATGTTGGTACTTTCATCCAACACTTTTTTCTGTTCATCTGATAACAAATGATAGGTAATTGTATCAACAGCATTCAACGTAATTTCAATGGCAATTAAAAGGAAAAGAAATACGAATAGGAACACGGAAACCATTGGGAATTTGATGAATGCCGGACGATCTCCAGAGTCGATGAAATATTCTAATGCCATCATGACACTGAAGAAAATTACAGGAACTCTAACATATACTGGAATTAATTTTTTCATTACTTCTATTTTAAAATTGCGTAATTATTTATCGTTTAATGGCATCTGACTCAACGCCTTAATGGTCTCTTTTTTGTATGAGAAAACCCAGATACCCAGTGCTACAAAGAAGAAAAAGAAAATCAACAGAGACATGATTGGATAGATAGCCACCCCATCGATGGTTTCCATATTGTGTTTGATTTGTTCGAACATGATCTTATTTTTTAAGGTTATCTTTTACTTTGATATCGGTTCCCAATCGTTGGATGTAGGCAATCAACGCTACAATTTCTCTTTCATGCATAGGCACGAACTGCTCGCCTTTTGCTGCTGCTTTTTTCTTACTTTCTTCGTAGCTTTTTACGAAATCTGGATCAGAATACAAGTTTTTCTCAATCAACATCGATTGTTCTTTGATTGCTGCTTTAGCATAAGCTATTTGCGCATCAGTATAGGGAACTCCGAGGGTTTTCATGGCTTTCATTTTAGCTTCGATATCAGAAATATCCATCGCTTTGTTATCGAACAACCATTTATACGAAGGCATAATCGAACCTGAAGAAATACTTTGCGGATCCCAGAAGTGATTAAAATGCCAGTTGTCATTATACTTTCCGCCACCTCTAAGCAAATCCGGACCCGTACGTTTAGAGCCCCATAAGAACGGGTGATCATAAACAAATTCTCCAGCTTTAGATTGCGGACCATAACGCTCTACTTCGCTTCTGAAAGGTCGCACCATTTGAGAGTGACAACCTACACAACCTTCACGGATGTATAAATCACGACCTTCTAATTCTAATGGTGTATATGGTTTTACACTCGCTATAGTTGGAATATTAGATTTCACCATAATCGTTGGTACAATCTGAATGATACCACCAATTAAAATCGCAACTACTGCAAAAATGGTCAATTGAATTGGACGTCTTTCCAACCAAGAATGCCATTTTTCTCCTTTCATTCTTCCATTGCTGATAGATTGCAAAGCTGGAGCTTGTGCCGCTTCATCTTCTACATTAGCGTTAGCTCTTACGGTTTGGATAATATTGTAAACCAATACCAACATTCCTACTAAGTACAAGACGCCTCCTACCATACGGATAGAATACATCGGGATGATTTCTTTTACAGTTTCAAGGAAATTTCCGTAAGTCAATGTTCCGTCTGGGTTGAACTGTTTCCACATAGAGGCTTGAACAAACCCAGCGACATACATTGGAAGTGTATACAATATGATTCCTAAAGTACCAATCCAGAAATGGAAGTTGGCTAATTTTAAAGAGTATAATGGTCCTTTAGTCATTTTTGGAATCAAGTAGTAAATCATACCAAATGCCATGAAACCATTCCATGCTAAAGCACCAACGTGTACGTGAGCAATAATCCAATCGGTAAAGTGTGCGATAGCATTTACGTTTTTCAAGGATAACATCGGACCTTCAAAAGTGGCCATTCCGTAACCTGTAACAGCTACTACAAAGAATTTTAAGATTGGTTCAACACGCACTTTATCCCATGCTCCACGAAGTGTAAGCAATCCGTTAATCATTCCACCCCAAGATGGCGCAATCAACATTACTGAGAAAACAACCCCTAAGTTTTGTGCCCAGTTTGGTAACGCAGAATATAATAAGTGATGCGGTCCAGCCCAAATATAAATGAAGATCAAAGACCAAAAGTGAACGATGGATAAACGATAAGAATATACTGGACGATTCGCTGCTTTTGGAATAAAGTAGTACATCAATCCCAGGAAAGGTGTGGTTAAGAAAAACGCAACCGCATTATGTCCGTACCACCATTGCACCAAAGCATCTTGCACACCTGCATAAACTGAGTAACTTTTTAAAGCAGAAACTGGTAATGCTAAGCTATTGAAAATATGTAAAACCGCTACAGTTACAAATGTGGCGATGTAAAACCAGATCGCTACATACAAGTGACGCTCTCTTCTTTTCAGAATCGTACCAATCATGTTGATCCCAAAAACTACCCAAATTAGTGCGATAGCAATATCTATAGGCCATTCTAATTCAGCATACTCTTTAGAAGTTGTGATTCCGAGTGGCAATGTAATCGCTGCAGCAACGATAATCAATTGCCAGCCCCAAAAGTGTAAGCTACTTAAAAAATCACTGAACATTCTGGCTTTGAGCAAACGTTGCAATGAATAATAAATACCTGCAAACATCGAGTTGCCGACAAAAGCAAAAATAATAGCATTGGTATGTAAAGGTCGTAATCTTCCGAAACTCAACCATGGAATACCATCGGTGATATTAGGAAAGAGAAACATGATGGCTAAAATCAGCCCAACTAACATTCCTACTACACCAAAAAGGATGGTTGCATAAAGGAACTTCTTTACAATTTTGTTGTCGTAATAAAATTGTTGCATTTCCATAATTAAATTTGTTTTTCTTCTGTTTGTATTGATTTTGGTTTTTCTGTGGTGAGTTCATCGTCGAAAAGCATCCGAACCGATGGTGTATAATCGTCATCATACTGTCCGGTTTTCACGGCTCTGATGAAGGCAATAAAGAAAATAATAGCAACGATAATACTGATGGTGATTAATAAATAAATAACGCTCATACCTTAAATTTATGTTAACAAAATTACCTTGACTTATTTTTAAAAAATATGACATTTGTCATACTTAAATATTTGTATTAAAACTGAACTATTAAATTATAGTAGCGTTGTACAATACTATTTTTTACTTGCATAATAATTACTCATCAAGGTTACAAAACTCACTATCGTAATCGTACTCAGCGGCATAATAATCGCCGCAACTAACGGAAGTAAATTTCCCGTGATGGCGAATGACAATCCTACGACATTATACAGCAACGAAAGTGTGAAACTCATATAAATGGTCTTCATAGAGTTTTTGGAAAATTTCAAAAAGTAATGCAGTCGATCAAACTGACTGGCATCGAGAATCGCATCGCAAGCTGGAGAAAATACATTGACATTCTCAGAAATAGAAATCCCAACATTACTTTGCGCTAAGGCACCAGCATCATTCAAACCATCGCCCACCATCATCACGTTATGACCGTTGACTTGCAATTGTTTGATGAATTCTAATTTTTGCTCTGGCTTTTGATTGAAAACCAACTCGGTTCCAGCAGGCACAATGCGCTGTAAAACTTCGCGTTCGCCTTCGTTATCGCCTGATAAGACTTTGATTTGGTATTGACTGCTTAAACTTTGAAACAATGCTTCCAAGCCTTCGCGGTATTGGTTGTTGAAAATGAATTTTCCTAAATACACTTCATCCATTTTAATATGCACTGAAGTTTGCTGTATCGCGTCATCTTCAAACTTTTCTACAAAAGAAGCCGAACCGATTTTGATTTTTATTCCATCGCAAACCGCTTCTATACCCTTTCCTGTAATTTCTTTAAAATAAGTTACAACAATCGTTTTTCCATTGGGTAAAAAATCATACAACATGCGGCTTAACGGATGGTTAGAAGCGCGAAGTATGTTCTTAATCAACAGCAATTGTTTGTCAGAAAGCGTTGCTCCTTGATATGAAATGGAAGTCGACTTATTGGTCGTAATGGTTCCGGTTTTATCAAAAACCAACGTATCCACTTTCGCGAGTTGTTCGATCACCAAAGCATTTTTGAGATAGAACTTTTTCTTTCCTAAAATCCGAAGTACGTTTCCAAAAGTAAAAGGCGCCGTTAAAGCCAAGGCACACGGACAAGCCACAATGAGTACCGCGGTAAATACATTAAAAGCCGTATCGGTATCTATAAAAATCCAATAGCCAAATCCGGCAAAGGCAATCAACAATAATATAGGTGTAAAATACTGGCTGATTTTATCGGTAATGGTTTTGTGCATTTGCGTAACATTTTTCTGGAACACATCGTTGCTCCACAATTGGGTGAGATAACTTTGAGAAACCGTATGCAGCACTTCCATTTCGATGACTTTGCCCATTTGTTTCCCGCCAGCAAAAACTTTATCGCCGGAATGTTTGGTAATCGGATTGGCTTCTCCGGTAACGAAACTGTAATCGATTTCGGCTTTTTCAGAAATTAAAATCCCGTCAACCGGAATAAGCTCTTGATTTCTAATCAATAATCTGTCGCCTTTTTCAATATCGTATACTGGAATACTTTCTTCAATATTGCCTGTGATTTTTGTAATCGCAATTGGGAAATAGGATTTAAAATCGCGCTCGAAACTCAAAAAACTATAAGTCTTGATTTGGAACATTTTCCCAAGAAGCATGAAGAAAATTAATCCGCAAAGGCTATCGAAAAAACCTGAACCGTAATCAAACACAATATCCACGGTGCTTCTCACAAACATCACGATAATTCCCAAAGCAATCGGGATTTCTATGTTGAGCATTTTGGCTTTGATGCTTTTGTAGGCAGCCACGTAATAGCCGCTTGCAGAATAGAAAAAACTAGGCAGCGACAAGGCGAAAATCAGCCAGCGGAAAAAACCTCTGTATTGATCGAGCCAATATTCTTTGACTTCAAAATATTCTGGGAAAGAAAGCAACATGATATTACCAAAACAGAAAAAAGCCACGCCCAATTTGTATGTCAAACTGTGGTCGATTTTGGTTTTTCCTGTTTCGTAATTTTCTAAGCTTATGTAAGGTTCGTATCCGATCGAACTCAATAAAAGAACAATTTCCTTCAGCGAAACTTCGGTCGCATTGTAAGTGATTCTAACTTTCTTTTCTGGAAAGTTTACTTGAGAAGTGCTTATTCCCTTTTGAAGACGTTGTAGATTTTCCAAAATCCAAATACACGAACTGCAATGAATATAAGGAATGTGCAACGATACAATAGCGGTTGCATCTTCTCGAAACTCAAGTAGTTTGCTAACGATACTTTCATTGTCTAAAAAATCATATTTACCTTGAATGTCTAATGGTGTTGTTCCTGGAGATTTTTCGAAATCGTAGTAACAAGTCATGTCATTGAGACTGAAAATTTCGTACACGGTTTTACAGCCGTTGCAACAAAATTTCTTGTCATCAAAAGGAATAACTTCTGATTCTACGATGTCTAATCCACAATGGAAACAATTTGATGTGTCCATAATATTTGCTCATTTTACCTGATGCAAAGTACTCAAACAGTTGTTAATTAAAATATGACAATTGTCATACTTATTGTTTAAATTTGCGACTGAATAAATTCCTTTTCTATTATGAGCAAATGTGAACAATGTGTCGTTAGAGAATTTAGTTCTTTGAAAGCACTCAACAAAAATGAACTCATCAAATTGGCTGAATGTAAAACCTCGCATACAATCAAAAAAGGTGATATTATTTTTGAAGAAGGCGAAAACGTCAACGGAATTTACTGCATTAAGGAAGGCATATGCAAACTGACAAAGTTGAGTCCGAATGGCAAAGACCACATTGTCAAACTTGTTAAAAAAGGAGAATTACTCGGACAGCGTTCGATGATTAGTGATGAACCCGTAAACTTAACTGCCGTTGCCATGGAAGACATGCAAGTGTGTTTTATTCCAAAATCAGAAGTGATGGGTTTCTTTAATGAGAATAACAAATTTTCTATGAATGTGATGCAAACCATTTGTGGCGATTTGAAAGATGCCGACGATCATATGGTTTCTTTGGCGCAAAAAAATGTTAAGGAAAGATTGGCTGAAACACTGCTTTATTTGGAAGATACTTTTGATAAAAATAAAGATGGTTCGTTGCACATTCAATTATCGAGAGAGGAATTGGCAGGCATTATTGGTACTGCTACCGAGAGTTGCATTCGACTGTTGTCAGAATTTAACAAATTAGGTTTGATTTCATTAGAAAGCAAAAAAATAACCATTCTGGATCGCACCAAATTAAAACGCTTGTCAGAGCAGTCGTTATAATTTTTTAGCTTCATTCCAAAACACATCCATTTCAGCCAAAGACATATCCATTAGTGGTTTGCCTAATTCGCTTGCTTTACTTTCAAGATATTGAAACCGTTTGATAAATTTTTTGTTTGTGCGTTCGAGTGCATCTTCTGGATTGACGTTTAAAAATCTAGCATAATTGATCATCGAGAATAACACATCGCCAAACTCTGCCTCTATTTTTTCTTGATTCCCATCGGCAACTTCGTCTTGCAATTCTTGTAATTCTTCTTGCACTTTATCCCAAACCTGATGCGGTTCTTCCCAATCAAAACCTACACCTTTTACTTTATCCTGAATTCTGCTGGCTTTGACCAATGCGGGTAAACCTGCAGGAACTCCTTCTAAAACCGATTTTTTACCTTCTTTGAGTTTGAGTTTTTCCCAGTTTTGTTTGACTTCTTCTTCGTCTTTAACTTCCACATCGCCATAAATATGAGGATGACGGTGAATGAGTTTTTCACAGATTTCATTGCATACATCGGCTATATCAAAAGTGTTGCTTTCGCTTCCTATTTTAGCGTAGAAAACAATGTGTAGTAACAAATCGCCGAGTTCTTTCTTGACTTCATTCAAATCATTATTCAAGATAGCATCCCCGAGTTCGTAGGTTTCTTCAATGGTTAAATGTCGAAGTGACTCTAGGGTTTGCTTTTTATCCCACGGACATTTTTCACGCAAATCGTCCATGATATTTAACAAACGTTCGAAAGATTGTAGTTGTAGTTGTCTTGAATTCATAAGAAAGGTTTGTTTCAGGTTTGGTTATTTAACCAATGGTTTGTAAAAATAAGAAATCCTGTCACGAAAACACCGCAACAGGATTAAATTATAATGGTTTGAAAGATTACTCTTTTTTGGCTCTTGGTTTTTTTGGAGCCGCTTTAGCTTCGGCTGGTTCGGCTTTAGCTTTTTTAGCTTCAGCAACTTTTTCTTTTACGATTTCTTCAACTCTAGCTTCTTCAGCGGCATTGGGAGCTTCTTTAGAAACCAATCCTTTAGATTGTAAAATATTATACCAATTGAACACCTTCTTGATATCCGATGGATACACGCGATCTTCATCGTAATCTGGCAGAATTTCTTTAAAATAGGCTACCAATTTTGCATTGTCTTCTTTGTGAGAAATCGCTGGACCGTTGTTTTCTTTTACAGCAATGGCGCGCATTACTTCGGCTAGCGGTTTTTCAGTATCGTGGGTGTAGATAGAGATTTCTGTTAGTAAACTCACATTGCTTCTCAAACCGACTGTTACTTTTTTTCCGTCTAATAACGATTCTGCTACGAAACCGGTGCGGGTTTGCATTTTCAAAGCATAAATTCCAGGCATTCCAGAGATGGCTAATATTTTTTCTAAATTCATTTTTTACTTTTTATTCGTTGATGGGTTTATTCGGTTTAGGTTAATCGTATTATCTTCCTTTTTTAGAGAGAAATTTCATTTTATAATCAGGTCGGGTTTTGCCTTCCATGATGTTTTGCAATTTCTTTTTGATAAGTTGCTTTTTCAGTGTAGAGATTTTATCGGTAAATAAAATACCTTCAATATGATCGTATTCATGTTGAATCACGCGGGCAATCAAACCGTCGAATACTTCTGTTTTGGTATTAAAATCTTCGTCGCAGTATTCGATGGTAATGGTTTCGTTGCGATAAACATCTTCGCGCACTTCAGGAATACTCAAACAACCTTCATTAAAACCCCATTCTTCACCTTCTTCTTTGAGCATTTTGGCATTGATAAAGGTGCGCTTGAAATTTTTCAACTGAGCTTGTTCGTCTTTAGAAAGATCTTCATCTTCGCTAAACGGCGCAGTATCGATGACAAACAAACGAATCGCCAATCCAACTTGAGGTGCTGCCAATCCAACACCATACGCATTGTACATGGTTTCATACATACTTGCGATGGTTTCTTTCAAATCGGGATATTGAGGTGTAATGGCCTCGCCTACTTTTCGTAGAACCGGATCGCCATATCCTATAATGGGTAAAATCATTGTGCTGCTATTAAATTATACACCAACAAAAAATAGTTTTTGCTTTTGTAGTGGGCAAAAATAGTGAAAAAATGTAGATTGAATAATTCGAAAGAAATAATTAATAAATTTTTATAGTTCTTGAGGTTGATGAAAAAAGTAAAAGCATTAAATCATCTTTCGTGTTAAATAATCTTGGAGCATAATGGTTGCTGAAATTTCATCGAGTAAGGCTTTGTTCTGGCGTTGCTTCTTTTTGAATCCATTGTCAATCATCGATTGGAAAGCCATTTTAGAAGTAAAGCGTTCATCGACACGAATAATTTTCATATTCGGAAATTTATTGGTTAGCTGAATCACAAAATGGTCAATCATAGCAGCGCTTTGTGATGGTTCTCCATTCATTTGTTTCGGATCACCAACTAAAATGGTTGCGACATCTTCTTGCTGAAAATAAGACTCAAGAAAAGTAAAAATGGTTTCTGTAGGAATGGTTGTCAATCCCGAAGCGATAATTTGCAATGCATCGGTGACGGCAATTCCGGTGCGCTTTTGTCCGTAATCTATTGCTAGTATTCTTGGCATTTTTTATATTATTTATTTCAAAAACTGGTCAAAGATACTATTGAAGTTTGATTATTTTTTGATGTGAGATGTAAAATGTAAAATATGAGATGCATTTGCCTAGTCATTACATTTCACATCTTCCATTTCACTTTATGATTATTTGTACATGTTTAGTACCACTTTCCAAATTATTTATCAACAATTAATTTTACATATTTTTAATTAAATTTTACACAAAACCTAAATTAACTCGGAAAAAATGCCTTAATTGCGGCACCAAATCGGATTAAATGACTTTTAGAAGCCTGTTTTTATTCTTTACTGTTTTGTTTTGCTTTAGTGCTCAAGCGCAGCATAAAGTATTCTCTTACAACGAGATTCAATCCAGAAATGACATACAAGAATGGGGAAAATGTGAAAGTATCGCTACAGAAAAAGCCGTATTTTCTGCTAATGAAATCAATTTGAAGATTGATAAAAATTACCACCTCACGATTATTTCTAAAACAGATTTACCAGACAAAGGCACCATTTACTTGTGTAAAGACGAGAAATCAAATCCTATCACTGTGATGCTTTTTGACAATATCAAAATGTATTTGTATGCGAAAACCAAACGGTTTTTGATTAACTTCCAAAACAACAGTAATTTAAGTCAATTGGCTGATTTAGATTAATTAGAAATTCTTCATTTTATTTATTTTACCTCTATTTCTATTTTAAAAAATGCCACTATATTTGTGAAAATTCTTAAAATATGAACCAACTCCGCAACATCATAGAAACTGCTTGGGAAAACCGAGCCTTACTTCAAGATTCTACAACCATTGACGCCATCCGAGAAGTTATTAATTTATTAGATGCAGGAACATTGCGGGTTGCCGAACCGACCGAAAATGGTTGGCAAGTAAATGAATGGGTGAAAAAAGCGGTCGTTTTGTATTTTCCTATCCAAAAGATGGAAACCTTTGAAGTGGGTATTTTCGAGTATCATGACAAAATTCCACTAAAGAAAGGTTACGCTGAAAAAGGTATTCGTGTAGTACCGCATGCTGTAGCCAGACACGGTGCTTACATTTCAAAAGGTGTCATTCTAATGCCCAGTTATGTGAATATTGGTGCTTATGTAGACGAAGGCACCATGGTAGATACTTGGGCCACTGTTGGCAGTTGTGCGCAAATTGGTAAAAACGTTCATTTGAGTGGCGGTGTTGGCATTGGCGGTGTTTTAGAACCACTTCAAGCTGCTCCTGTAATTATCGAAGATGGTGCTTTTATAGGTTCAAGATGCATTGTTGTAGAAGGTGTTCGCGTAGAAACGGAAGCTGTTTTAGGAGCCAATGTTTGCTTGACAGCCTCAACAAAAATTATTGATGTTACGGGCGACAAACCTATTGAAATGAAAGGTGTTGTACCAGCCAGATCTGTTGTAATTCCGGGTAGCTACACCAAACAATTTGCCGCTGGCGAATACCAAGTGCCGTGTGCTTTGATTATTGGAAAGAGAAAACCATCAACCGATTTAAAAACATCTCTTAATGATGCGTTGAGAGAATATGACGTAGCGGTTTAAACATAAATTCAAGTAACGAATATGAATAACTACTACAGTGTACTGAAAATACTACTTCGACGAATCGCTGTTGTTTTCATCATTTACCAGTTTTGTAGAATCGTCTTCCTACTTTTTAATAAAAGTTACTTCCCCAATATTACACCCAATATCTTTTTAGGTGGCGTGGTATATGATTTGTCAGCGATTGGATTTATCAACCTGTTTTTCATCTTACTGCATTTAATTCCAGGTAATTTTAAATACAAACCCAACTATCAAAAACGGTTGAAGGTTGCTTTTTTTGCGGTCAATCTTATTTTCATTGCTACGAATTTCGTCGATTTCGAATATTTTAAATTCACAGGTAGAAGAAGCTCTTTCGGGTTGATTACTGCCAAAGGAATGGAGAATGAAATCGGCGGTTTAATTCCTTTGTTTTTAATGAATTACTGGTACTTACCTATCGGATTCATACTCTTATCTGTTGTGATTTGGAAACTACTTTCTAATCCAAAAACAGTCAACCAAATTGACAAATTATCTAAAAAAGAAATCATGCAACAGTACTTTATTTTATTGTTGGTTTTGGCTTTCGGTTTTTTATTTGCGCGTGGTGGCTTTCAAACCAAACCCATTCGAATTGTTGATGCCGTAAATTATTCAACAATTGGAAATACGGCCGTGGTGCTCAATACGCCGTTTAGTATTTTAAAAACAATTGGCAGTAAAGAATCTTTAATAGATCCGAAATTTTACAGTAAAAAAGAACTCGATCAAATCTTCAATCCTGTCGTGGCAACCCAACCTACCGGTGCGCCTACCAAAAAGAATTTAGTTATTATTATTCTTGAAAGTTTTGGCGACGAAAACATTCATTTAGGTTATACACCTTTCTTGGATTCATTGATTACAAAATCATACTATTTCAAAAATGGTTTTGCCAATGGTAAAGTCTCTATTGATGCCGTTCCTTCAACCATGTCGAGTATTCCTAGTTTGATGAATACACCTTTGATTTCTTCGGGCTATTCGTTGAATGAAGTATACGGTTTGCCAAAGATTCTGAAGAAGCAAGGTTATGCGACTTCTTTTTTTCATGGTGCTTTTAATGGCAGTCAAAATTTTGATCAATACTGTAAAGTGGCTGGTTTTGATCATTATTATGGTAAAAACGAATACCCGAAAGAAGGTAGTTTCGACGGTACATGGGGCATTTTCGACGAGGAGTTTCTACAGTTCTTTTGCGATAAAGTCGATACATTTCGTTCGCCCTTCTTTGCTTCTATTTTCACCATTTCTTCGCATATACCTTATACAATTCCAGAAAAATATAAGGGCAAATTCCCAAAAGGAACCACCGAAATTCACGAAAGTATTGGTTATACCGATTATGCCTTGCGTCAGTTTTTTGAAAAAGCAAAGAAACAAGATTGGTACAAAAACACGTTGTTCGTTTTCACAGCCGACCATACTTCGTCATCAGGCAAAGGAAAATACACAACCAATGTCGGTAAATTCAGAATTCCGATTTTCTTTTTCGATCCTTCAAAGCCTGAATTTAAAGGTGTTGTCGAAAAAAACTTCCAACAAATCGATATCTTACCCAGTGTTTTAGATTATTTAAACATCAAAGATACCATCGTAACTTACGGAAAATCATATCGTTCGGATAAGGATTTTGTAGTTTCTTACGTTGATAATGTTTACAATTACATTCATCAAGATTATTATTTGGCTTTTGATGGTACAAAATCGATTGGATTGTTTAATTTTAAAAACGATCCTTTATTCAAAAATAATCTTTTAGAAAAAGCCCCAGAAATCAGAGCCAACATGGAAAGATTCATCAAAGCCTACATTCAATCTTTTAACGAGAGAGTCAACGATAATCAACTAACCGTAAAGTCAAACTAGTCTATTGATGAAAATTCTTGTAATTCAACAAAAGATGATTGGCGATGTTTTAGTGAGCAGTATCATCTGCAACAATCTAAAGAAAGCTTATCCGAATGCGCGAATTGACTATTTGGTCTACGAGTCGACCATACCCGTTTTACAAGGCAATCCGAATATTGACAACCTGATTTTATTCAAAAAAATACACCGAAAAAGCAACATCGCTTTTATGAAATTGGCCTGGCAAATACGCCAAGAAAAATACGATTTGGTAATTGATGCCTACTCGAAATTAGAAAGCTGGATTTTTGTGTTGTTAAGCGGTGCCAAACGCCGCATTTCCTATAAAAAACCTGGTAGAAGTTTCTTGTATACCGACAACCTTCCTTTTACTTCCTTTCCCAAAACCAATTTAGGATTGGCTATTGAAAGACGACTTTCGTTGTTAAAACCTTTAAACTTGACCATTGAAATTGATCCGTATCCGAAACTTTATGTAACCGAAACGGAAAACCAACAAGCTTTGGCTTTGTTTGAACAACATGGTTTACAAAAAAACCGCAAAACGGTGATGATAAGTCTTATTGGTAGCGAGCCTTCAAAAACCTATCCTTTACCCTACATAGCTGCTGTAGTCAACGAAATCGGCGAGCATCACGATGTGAATATTCTTTTCAATTATTTTCCGAAACAAATCGAATTGGCAAAAGAAGTCTACAGTCATTGCTCGAAAACAACACAAAGTAAAATTTATTTTGATTTGTTGGGGAATGACCTACGTTCGTTCATTGCCATTATGAACCAATGCGATATGATTGTAGGCAATGACGGCGGTGCAATCAATATTGCTAAATCGTTGCAAAAACCGGCTTTCATTATCTTTTCACCTTGGATAGAAAAGAAAGT
>ERZ724516.356-NODE-356-length-28891-cov-4.365550_pt1 | contig 28891 bp, 32 predicted proteins | sample MGYA00376049_ERZ724516 | MGnify/ENA primary metagenome ERZ724516 (study PRJEB28724, sample SAMN07190886) | activated sludge metagenome | isolation source: activated sludge of sewage treatment plant in Hong Hong | place: USA: Christiansburg, Virginia | collected... | reverse complement strand
CTTCGTGCAGAGCAGCCGCACCCGCGACGGCTCCGGCGGCACCGGCCTGGGCCTGACCATCTGCCGCAAGATCGTCGATGCCCACGGCGGGCGCGTGCATGCGGTCAATGCCGACGATGGCGGCGAGCATCTTCTCCACATAATCTGCAGGCGCATCGCTGACGGCCCACGGCTCGGCGAAGGCGCTTTCCTGTGCCTGCGTCAGCGCATCAACCTGGGCTCGCAGCCAGTCTGCGTCATGAATGAAGCGTAGCGTGCCGCGAACGTGCACGGTGGCGTAGTTCCAGGTCGGTACGGCCTTGCCGTGCTCTTGCTTGGTCGGGTACCAGGACGGCGTGATGTAGGCATCCGGCCCGTGAAAGACGGCAAGCACCAGTGAGCCGTCCGGCACTGATTGCCAGATCGGGTTGGCGCGGGCGACATGGCCGTGCAGCACGACGGAGCCGTCGGTTGTCGTTGCAAGAAGTAGCGGCAAATGGTCGGCATTCGGCCCTTTGTCACCCACCGTCACCAGCGTCGCCAGCGGGTACTCGCGCATCAGCGCATGCAGCGCCTCCGGCCGCGCTTCGACGAAGTGTGCCGGGCAGTACATCAGAACCCCCGAAAACTGGTGAAGCCCTCCACCGGCTCGCGCTCGGTGACCAGCTTGTTCTCCGGCGCATTCGGGTCGGCGTAGCCGAGCGACATGCCGCACATGACGAGTTCGTTTTCCGGGATGCCGAGCACCTTGCGGATGGTCTCGTGGTAGTCGGCAAAGGCGGCCTGTGCGCAGGTGTCCAGCCCGCGCGCGCGGGCGGCGGTCATCAGGTTGGCGAGGAACATGCCGTAGTCGATGAACATGCCGCGCCCGAGCTGGCGATCCATGGTGAAGATGAAGCCGACCGGGGCGTCGAAGAACAGGTAGTTGCGGCCGGTCTGTTCCTTCATGCGCTCCTTGTCGGTCTTGCCGATGCCGAGCAGGCCGTAGAGATCGAAGCCGATCTTGCGCCGGCGCGAGAGCCACGGGTCGCTCCATTCGGTCGGGTAGTAGTCGAATTCACGACCGTCCATGCCGGTGCTGTTGTGCTTGTCGAGGATGGCAGCCGAGAGCGCGTCCTTGGCCTGGCCGGCCAGCGCATAGACCTTCCACGGCTGGACGTTGGTGCCCGAAGGCGCGCGAGCGGCAATGGCGAGCAACTCCTCGACGGTCTTTTGCGGTACCGGTGTCGGCAGGAAGGCGCGGATCGAGCGGCGCGAGGTGATCGCGTGGTCAACGTGGGCGGCGGCAATCGGGTCGTACATGGTCAAAGAATCTCCCTCAAAGCGGCGAGCAGGGTCATGCATTGCTCGTCGGTACCAATGGTGATACGCAGGTATTGTTCGATGCGCGGCAGGCGGAAGTGCCGGACGATGATCGAGCGCTCGCGCAGGGCGGCGGCCAGGGTGGCGGCATCGTGCTGCGGGTGCCGCGAGAAGATGAAGTTGGCGGCCGATGGCAGTGTGTCGAAACCGAGTTTCTCCATTTCGGTGACCAGCGCGTCGCGACTCTTTATCACCGCTTTGCGCGTCGTGTCGAAGTGCGCCTGATCGTCCATTGCTGCCACGGCACCTGTGATCGCCAGACGGTCAAGCGGGTAGGAGTTGAAGCTGTTCTTGACCCGCTCCAGGCCTTCGATCAGTTCCGGTTGGCCAACCGCGTAACCAACACGCAGGCCGGCGAGCGAACGGGATTTTGACAGCGTATGGACCACCAGCAGGTTCGGATATTTGGCGACCAGGCCCACGGCCGAGGGAATGTGCTCGCCGCCGAAGTCGATGTAGGCCTCGTCGACCACCACTACCGAATCCGGGTTGCCGGCCACGATCCTTTCGACGGCTTCCACCGGCAACAGGCGGCCGGTGGGCGCGTTCGGATTGGGGAAGATGATGCCGCCGTTGGGTCTGAGGTATTCATCCACCGTGAGTTCGAAGCGCTCGTTGAGCGCGACCTGATTGTGTTCAACGCCATAGAGGCCGCAATACACCGGGTAGAAGCTGTAGGTGATGTCCGGAAAGAGAATGGGGCGCTCGTGCTTGAGCAGGCCTTGAAAGGCGTGAGCAAGCACTTCGTCCGAGCCGTTGCCGACAAAGACGTGGGCCGGGGTGATGCCGTCGGCCGCGAAGTGATGCGCAATGGCTGACTTCAGGCGGTCGGCATTCGGGTCCGGGTAAAGGCGCAGGTTGGCCCCGTCCGTATTTCCATTGCCCGCCAGTTCGGCCTGCATGGCCGCAACTGCCCTTGGGCTGGGCGGATACGGGTTTTCGTTAGTGTTCAGTTTGACCAGTTTCGAGAGCTTGGGTTGCTCGCCGGGAACATAAGGGGTCAGGCCGCGGGTAACGGCGCTCCAGTACTTGCTCATGAGGGTTCGCTATGTGTGTGATTGCAGACCGTTTGGAGACTGAAATGGTATCATGCTCCCCTGTTCCAATCCCTTGTGGCGCTTAGCGAGTGCCCAGAACGAAAACCATGCGACAGGCCGAAATAACGCGCAATACGCTGGAGACGCAGGTCTCGGTGAAGATCAATCTGGACGGTACGGGGGTCGGTCGTTTTGCCACCGGCGTACCTTTCCTCGATCACATGCTCGACCAGATCGCCCGCCACGGTGCGATCGATCTCGACGTCGAAGCCAAGGGCGACCTGCACATCGATGCTCACCACACGGTGGAAGACATCGGCATCACGCTCGGTCAGGCGATTGCCAAGGCGCTTGGCGACAAGAAGGGCCTGCGCCGCTACGGCCACGCCTATGTGCCGCTCGATGAAGCCCTGTCGCGTGTCGTGGTCGATCTTTCCGGTCGGCCTGGGCTGGAGTTCCATGTCGCTTTCACGCGGGCCTGGATCGGCCAGTTCGATGTCGATCTGGTCAATGAATTCTTCCAGGGGCTGGTCAACCACGCCCTGATGACGATCCACGTCGACAACCTGCGTGGCACCAATGCCCACCACCAGGCTGAAACCGTGTTCAAGGCCTTCGGTCGTGCACTGCGCATGGCTACGGAAGCCGACCCGCGTGCTGCCGGCGCCATTCCTTCGACCAAGGGAGCGCTGTAAGGATGGCAAATGCGGCTGCTGGCACGATTGCCGTAGTCGACTACGGCATGGGCAACCTGCGTTCGGTGGCCAAGGCGCTGGAGCATGTGGCCGACGGCAAGCCTGTTGTCGTCACCGCCGATCCGGCCGTTCTGGCGGCGGCTGAACGTGTCGTTGTGCCCGGTCAGGGCGCCATGCCCGACTGCATGCGCGAGCTGGCCGAGCGAGGCCTGAAACAGGCGGTGATCGATGCGGCGGCGAACAAGCCTTTCCTCGGCATCTGCATCGGTCAGCAAATGCTTTTCGAACACTCGGAAGAGGGCGATGTGCCCGGTCTCGGCATTCTGCGCGGCCAGGTGCGTCGCTTTCCTGCCGGGAAGATGCATCTGGCGGATGGCCAGAAGCTGAAAGTGCCGCACATGGGCTGGAACGAGGTCCGGCAGTCCGGTGCACATCCCCTGTGGAATGGCATTGCCGACGGCTCCCGCTTTTATTTCGTGCATAGCTACTTTGTTGCGCCGGACGATCCTGCGTGCATTGCCGGTACCACCGACTACGGCATCCCCTTTACCAGTGCCTGTGCGCGGGATAATATCTTTGCCGTTCAATGCCACCCGGAGAAGAGTGCGCAGGCGGGGCTGGCCCTGCTGGCGAACTTCATCAACTGGAAACCCTGAGTTTTACACCTACCGCATCCCGGTTCATTCATTTATCGCTCACTTAGCGTTCTCCCATGCTGATCATTCCTGCGATTGACCTCAAGGACGGCCAATGCGTCCGCCTCAAGCAAGGCCTCATGGACGAGGCCACGGTGTTCAACCTCGATCCCGCCGAACAGGCGAGACAGTGGGTTGAGCAGGGCGCGCGGCGCCTGCACCTCGTCGATCTCAACGGCGCCTTTGCCGGCAAACCGAAGAACGAGGCCGCGATCAAGGCCATCCTCAAGGAAGTCGGCGACGAGATTCCCGTCCAACTGGGCGGCGGCATCCGCGACCTCGACACTATCGAGCGCTGTCTCGACGACGGCCTGACCTACGTCATCATTGGCACCGCAGCAGTGAAGAATCCCGGTTTCCTGCACGATGCCTGCGTTGCCTTCCCCGGCCATATCATCGTTGGGCTTGATGCCAAGGACGGCAAGGTGGCGGTCGATGGCTGGTCGAAGCTGACTGGCCACGATGTCATCGATCTCGCCAAGAAATACGAAGACTACGGTGTCGAAGGCATTATCTACACCGACATCGGCCGCGACGGCATGCTTTCCGGCATCAATATCGAAGCGACACTCAAACTGGCGCAGGCGCTGCGCATCCCGGTGATCGCCTCTGGTGGGCTCTCCAATCTCGATGACATCAGGAATCTGTGCGCTGTCGAGTCAGAGGGGGTTGCTGGCACCATCGCCGGCCGTGCGGTCTATGATGGCTCACTCGATTTTGCCAAGGCGCAGAAGCTCGCCGACGAGCTTGGCGCGAAATAAGTGCTGGCCAAGCGCATCATCCCCTGTCTTGACGTTACCGCCGGTCGTGTCGTCAAGGGCACCAATTTCGTTGATCTGCGTGATGCCGGCGATCCGGTCGAGATCGCCCGTCGCTATGACGCCCAGGGCGCTGACGAGGTGACCTTCCTCGACATCACTGCTTCCTCGGATCAGCGCGACATCATCCTGCACATCGTTGAAGCCTGCGCCGAGCAGGTCTTCATTCCGCTCACCGTCGGTGGCGGCGTGCGCGCCATTGCCGATGTGCGTCGCTTGCTCAATGCCGGTGCCGACAAGGTGAGCATGAACACGGCGGCGGTGCAGAACCCGGATCTCGTGGCCGAGGCTTCGGCCAAGGTCGGCAACCAGTGCATCGTCGTTGCCATCGATGCCAAGCAGAGTGCGCCGGGCCGTTGGGAAGTATTCACTCACGGCGGACGCAACGGTACGGGCATGGATGTCGTCGATTGGGCACGTCGAGTACAACTGCTGGGCGCTGGCGAAATTCTGCTCACCAGCATGGATCGCGACGGTACCAAGGCCGGTTTCGATCTGGCGCTGACGCGAGCCGTGGCCGATGCGGTCGATATTCCGGTGATCGCCTCCGGCGGCGTCGGCAACCTCGACCATCTGGCCGATGGCGTTTCCCAAGGTCACGCCGATGCGGTGCTGGCGGCTTCGATTTTCCACTTCGGTGAATACACCGTGCGTCAGGCCAAGGAACGCATGCGCGAACGCGGCATCGAGGTGCGCTTGTGAGCGATCTCAACCCCGCTCAGCCCTGGCTTGAGGCACTCAAGTGGGATGCTGACGGATTGATGCCGGCGATTGCCCAGGATGCCGCAACCGGCAGGGTGCTGATGTTTGCCTGGATGAACCGGGATGCGCTGGAAGAAACGGTTCGCACCGGCAACGCGGTATACTGGTCGCGCTCTCGTGGCCGTCTGTGGCGCAAGGGCGAGGAATCCAGCCATTTCCAGAAGGTCAGCGCCGTGCGCACCGACTGCGATGGCGATGTGATTCTGCTGGCAATTGAACAGGAAGGCGGCATTGCCTGCCATACCGGGCGGCAGAGTTGCTTCTTCCACGAACTGCAAGCCGGGCGCTGGGTGCCGGTGGATCCGATTCTGAAAGACCCTAAGGAAATATACGCAAAATGATGCACAACACGCACGATGTACTGCACCGCCTGTCGGAAACCTTGGCCGCACGCCGCCATGCCGACCCGGAAAGCTCCTATACGGCGCAACTGTTTGCCAAGGGACCGGACTCGATCCTGAAAAAGATCGGCGAGGAATGTGCCGAGCTGATCATGGCCGGCAAGGAAGGCAACAAGCTGCACGTCGTCTGGGAATCCACCGATGTCCTCTACCACGTGATGGTGCTGCTGGCCTTCAACGGTCTGTCGATCGACGATGTTCTGCAGGAAATGCGTCGCCGCGAAGGCATCTCCGGCGTCGATGAAAAGAAGGCGCGAGTGGCTAAATGAGCTGTATCTTTTGCCGCATCGTTGCCGGCGAGATCCCTTCGAAGAAGGTCTACGAAGACGAGGATATCCTTGCCTTCAACGACATCAGCCCGGCGCGCCCAGTGCACATCTTGGTGATTCCGAAGAAGCACATCGAGTCGCTGGCGCATGTCACCGAGGCCGATACGCCGGTGCTCGGCAAGATGCTGGCGATCGCCAACAAATTGGCGACCGAGCAGGGCAGCCCCGACGGTTTCCGCATCATCATTAACACCGGACGGGTGGGTCATCAGGAAGTTCCGCATTTGCACATCCATATCGTCGGCGGGCCGGAACCGGTCGGGCCGATGCTTAAAAAAGTTTGAGAAATCTAAGGAGACAGCACCATGGGTAGCTTCAGCATCTGGCACTGGCTGATCGTTCTAGTCATCATCGTTCTCATCTTCGGCACCAAGAAGCTGACCAACGTCGGCAAGGATCTCGGTGGCGCGGTGAAAGGTTTCAAGGACGGCATGAAGGACGCCGGCAGCAGTGACAAGCCGGCCGACGCAGCGCCTGCGCAGCAGGTTGCTGCCAGCGGCCAGACGATCGAGGGCGAGGTCAAGGAAAAGACCAAGTCGTGAGTCGTCGAGGTTTGCGCCTGACAGACTCTTCGCTCATCTTTCCCCGCTAATTCATGTTCGATATCGGTTTTTCCGAAATGGTGGTCATCGCCGTTGTGGCGCTGGTCGTGCTCGGTCCTGAGCGATTGCCCAAAGTGGCGCGCACAGCCGGCGTCCTGCTCGGCCGTCTGCAGCGTTACGTCAATGATGTGAAGTCCGATATCAACCGCGAGATGCAGCTTGAGGAGCTGAAGAAATTGCAGGCGCAGGTCGAGGACTCGGCACGCAGCATCGAGCGCAGTGTGACTACGGAAATGCAGAGTGCCCAAGCCTCACTGAACCAGACGGCGCAGACGGTAACGGAGCCGGTTGCCGCGGTGGCGAGCGAAATTGCTGCCGTTCCCGAGGCTGTTGTTACGCCCGCCCTGGTTGCTGAATCGGCCGCCGCACCCGCTGCAGTAGCCGAGCCGTCCTCGGCGCCCAAGGCCTAAGGCCGGATACCCGCTTCATGAGCCAGCAGGAAGATTCCTTCATCTCTCACCTCGTCGAGCTGCGCGACCGTTTGCTGCGCTGCCTGATTGCCATCGGGGTGGTTTTTGGCGCGCTGTGCATCTATCCAGGTCCTGGCGAAATCTATGATCTGCTGGCCCTGCCGCTGACGCAGGCCTTGCCCGAAGGCACCAAGATGGTGGCCATTGGCGTGATCACCCCGTTCATGGTGCCGATCAAGGTCACCATGCTGGTGGCTTTCGTGTTTGCGCTGCCGGTGATTCTGTTCCAGATATGGGGCTTCATTGCCCCCGGGCTGTACGCCCATGAAAAAAAGCTGGCGATGCCGCTGGTGGTGGCCAGCTATGTCCTGTTCCTGATCGGCGTGGCTTTCTGCTATTTCTTTGTGTTCGGGCAGGTCTTCAAGTTCATCAACGGCTTCGCTCCAAAGAGTATTACGCCGGCACCGGATATCGAGGCCTATCTCGCGTTCGTCATGACCATGTTCCTGGCTTTCGGCGTGTCCTTCGAGGTGCCGGTGGTGCTGGTGGTGCTGGTGAAGTTCGGGATCGTGTCGGTTGAGAAGCTCAAGGAGTGGCGATCCTATTTCATCGTGCTCGCTTTTATCGTTGCCGCCGTGGTGACGCCGCCGGATGTGGTATCGCAATTGGCACTGGCCATCCCGATGTGCATACTCTACGAACTGGGCATCCTCTTCGCTCGCTTCGTCACGGCGCCACCGCCGAAGGAAGCGGCAGCCGACGCTTGGGCGCCGGCCAGCGAAGCCGACGAAAAGCAGATTCAGGACCGCTCCTGAACATCTCCCGCCTTTCCTAGATTTTCCGCTTCACCCCGGCGACTGTCGCCGCCTGTCTCAACGGCGCCCCTTCCGAAAACAGCCATAATGTTCCCGGCGCCATCGTCTGCCACGCCTCGTTGTCGGTCAGCGGCACCGTGGCAATGACCGCCACGCGGTCGTTTGCCGTGGTCAGCTCGCTGAAATCCACCGACACATCCTCGTCCTTCAGATGGGCTTGCGTAAAGGGCGCCTGCCGCACGACATAGGCCAGCTGCGTCGAGGCGTGAGCGATCAGGAAATCGCTACCGGCAAGCAGGAAGTTGAATTCGCCATGAGCGCCGAGTTCCAGTGCGACCTCGCGGACGGCCCCAAAAAGCGCGTCGGCATCCGGGGCATTGTTGCCGAAGCGCCGGCGTAACGTCTGCAATAACCAGCAGAATGCCCGTTCGCTGTCGGTGTTGCCAACCGGAAGAAAACAGCCGTCCAGTGCCGGATGAAAATCCGGCAGGTTGCCGTTGTGCGCGAAGATCCAGTAGCGCCCCCATAGCTCGCGCATGAAGGGGTGGGTGTTTTCCAGTGCCACTACGCCTTGTGTCGCCTTGCGGATATGCGCAACAACGTTCTTCGAGCGGATCGGGTAGTTGCGGACGAGCGCTGCAATCGGCGATGTGCACGAAGGTTGGGAGTCGAGAAAGACGCGGGTGCCGGCGCCTTCAAAAAAGGCGATTCCCCAGCCATCTGCGTGTACATCGGTGGCGCCGCCGCGCGCCTGAAAGCCGGTAAAGGAAAAGCAGATGTCGGTGGGAACGTTGCAGTTCATGCCCAGCAACTGGCACATGGGCTTACTCCCGAGGGCTACGGGCCGATACTGGCCGTTTGCCGATTTTGACCTGTGTTTCGATGACCGCCCTGTCGCGGCGCAGCTTGAATGGTTTTGCTTCACCCGGGTTGAGGGCGGCGATGAGGTCAAGCATCACTTGCGGGTCGCGCACCGGTTTGCCGCCGACGGCCAGCAGTACATCTCCCGGTCGGATTCCGGCAGCGTCGGCCGGGCTGTTGCGCACCACACCCGAGATCAGTGCGCCATCGGTGCCAGGCAGGCCGAAGGATTCCGCCAACTCCGGCGTGATGTCCTGTGCCTCGACGCCGATCCAGCCGCGCGTCACCGTGCCGTTCTGAATGATCTGCTCCATGATGTTGCGCGCGGTCGACACCGGAATGGCGAAGCCGATACCGAGCGAGCCGCCGGAGCGCGAGTAGATGGCAGTGTTGATGCCGATCAGGTTGCCCTGCGCATCGGTGAGCGCACCGCCTGAATTGCCGGGGTTGATCGCGGCATCGGTCTGGATGAAATTCTCGAAGGTGTTGATGCCGAGTTGTGAGCGCCCAAGCGCCGATACGATACCCATGGTGACGCTTTGCCCGACGCCGAAAGGGTTGCCGATGGCGAGCACGACGTCGCCAACGCGAACGTTGTCCATCTGGCCGAAGGTTATTGCTGGCAGGGCTACCGCATTGTCGGGTGCGCCAGGCCTGGCCGGATCCACCTTGAGGATGGCCAGATCACTCTCCGGATCGGCGCCCACCAGCTTTGCCTTCAGCTTGCGGCCATCGTTCAGTGCCACCTCGACCGAGTCGGCCGCTTCGATGACATGGTAATTGGTGAGGATGTAGCCCTTGGGGCTGACGATGACACCGGAGCCGAGGCCCGCGCCACGACGCGGTTCCTCGCCATAACGGTCGCCAAAAAAGTGACGGAAGATGGGGTCGTCCACCAAGGGGTGGCGCGGTTGCCGTGGGGCCTGCGTCGTGTAGATATGCACCACGCTCGGGATCACCTTGCGCGCAGCCTCACTGTAGGATGCGCTGGCTTTTCCCGGCTCGCTGGTGCCGACCGCCTCCTGGAAGGTGACGATACCGGGGTTGCGGCCCAGCCATTCCGGCTTCAGGGTCGTGATGACGAAGAGAATGGCGAGACTAACCGTCACCGTTTGTGCAAAAATCAGCCACAGCTTCTTCATAGCCAGCGAACGGAACTCCGAATGAAACGTGATGAACTGGCGCGCTATCTGGATGAAACACTGGAAACTGCGCGCTTCCGGGATTATTGCCCAAACGGCCTGCAAGTGGAAGGTCGCGCCGACGTGTTGCGCATCGTGGCCGGTGTCACCGCCAGCCAGGCATTGATCGAGGCCGCCATCGAGCGCCGTGCCGACGCCCTGCTGGTGCATCACGGCTGGTTCTGGAAGGGCGAGGATGGCCGCATCACCGGTTTGCGCAAGGCGCGTATCGGCCGCTTGCTGGCCCACAATATCAACCTCTTCGCCTATCATCTCCCCCTTGATGCGCATGCCGAGCTTGGCAACAATGCGCAGCTTGCAGCGCGTCTGGGCTGGATCGCCGAAGCGCGTTTCGGCGAGCAGGATATTGCCTGGATCGGGCGGCCGGCTTCGCCGCTGACGGCGGGGGAACTGGCGCAGTCAATCGCTACAAGGCTGGGGCGCGTGCCGCAACTCGTTGGCGACGCCGCCCGTACTATCCGCCGCATCGCCTGGTGTTCCGGTGGCGCTCAGGGCTATTTCGAGCAGGCCATCGCCCTCGGCGTCGACGCCTATGTCAGCGGTGAGATCTCCGAGCAGACCGTGCATCTTGCACGTGAATCCGGTGTCGCCTATCTGGCTGCCGGCCACCATGCCACCGAACGTTTCGGTGCCGAAGCCCTCGCGCAACACCTTGCAGAAAAATTCGGCCTGACCTGCGAATTCGTTGATATCGACAACCCCGTGTAAAGAGGATCGTTCATGAATTACGTCTTCCCCGCAGCAACTCAGCCCAGCCTTCCCGTTGCCGGCAGCGATGCCCGTTTCCCGATTCGCCGCGTCTATTGTGTCGGCCGTAACTATGCCGACCATGCCCGGGAAATGGGCGCCCATGAACAGGCCGATGGGCGCGAGCCGCCGTTCTTTTTCTCCAAACCGGCGGACGCGGTGATCGCCTGTGGCGACGTTCCCTACCCGCCGGCGACCGCCAACCTGCAGCACGAAATCGAACTGGTCGTTGCCCTCGGTGCGGAGACAGCAAGCTGTGGCGAGCAGGGCGCGAACATTCCCGTCGCCGAGGCATTGCGCTGTGTCTTCGGCTATGCGGTCGGCTTCGATCTGACGCGCCGCGATGTCCAGGCCCGTGCCAAGGAAAAAGGCCACCCGTGGGATATGGGCAAGGGCTTCGATGCTTCGGCGCCGACGGGCACCATTCAGCCGGTCACGCTCATCGGGCACCCGGCGCAGGGCGCCATCTGGCTCAAGGTGAACGGCGAAATGCGCCAGAATGGCGAGCTCGCCAACATGTCCTGGAAAGTTGCCGAGGTGATTGCCAATCTGTCGACCTTCCTGCGACTGGCCCCCGGCGACCTGATCTTTACCGGCACCCCGGCCGGCGTGTCGACCGTGGTTCGTGGCGATGTCCTGGAAGGTGGCGTCGCCGGGGTCGGCGATGTCAGCATTCGTCTGGTCTGAGAAGCAGCAACCCTAAACCCAAGGAGCGTCGGATGAAAAGCAAGGTCGAACCGACAAGCAACGAAAAGGTCATGCGCGAGAACGACTTCATCGTCTCCAAGACGGATCTGAAGGGGCGCATCACCTACGGCAACGAAATTTTCATCGAGTATTCCGGCTATTCGGAATCCGAACTTCTCGGTGCGCAGCACAACATCATCCGGCACCCCGACATGCCGCGCGGCGTATTCAAGTTCCTGTGGGACAACATCGCCGCAGGCACCGAGGTTTTTGCCTACGTCAAGAACATGTCCAAGGATGGCGGCTTCTACTGGGTGTTTGCCAATGTGACGCCGGACTATGATGCGGCCGGCAACATCATCGGCTACCTCTCCGTCCGGCGCGCGCCGAAGCGTTCTGCCGTCCAGGTGCTCGACGGTCTCTACAAGGCGATGCTGGAAGCCGAGCAGAAGGCGGGGCCGAAAGACGCCTGCGATGCATCGCTGGCCTTGCTGGTCAGCGTCCTCAACGAGAAAGGCATGAGCTATGAAGAACTCATCCACGCCCTCTAACAGCGCCGCCATGATTGCTTGCGGCCTGTTTGCCGTCGCAGCGCTGTGGGTCTTTCATGTCCACGGTGTTGACTATGTCGTGCTCTCCTTGCTGGTCGCCGCTATCGCTGCACTGGTGCTGATGCGGCCGCCTGCCGACATGGCTGACCAGCGCCTCTCTCAGTTACAGGCGCTGGTTTCCGATGTCGCTGCGGGCAAGGTCACCGGTCGCATTGTGAATATCGGTGAAAAGGATGAGCTGGGCCAACTGTGTTGGCACATCAACAATATGCTGGACCAGCTTGAAACCTGTTTCCGCGAGCAGCAGACCGTGTTGCGAATGGCCAGCGCCGGCAAATATTTTCGCAAGGCGCAGCCGGTGGGCCTGCATGGGGTATTCCACGAAGCGCTCGATGGCAGCAACCAGTCGCTGGCGGTCATGGAGAACAACGTTCGCATTGAGCGCGAGCGGCAACGCGTGACGCAGGAGGCGCAACAGGAAGTAGCCTGCCTGATCAGCGCTGCCGCACGCGGCGATTTCAGCCTGCGCCTGCTGGAAACGGACAAGGAAGGTTTCTTCCTGGCGCTGGCCCGCGATCTCAACACGCTTTCCGCAACCACCGAGCGCTCGCTGCAGGATGTCGCGGCGGTGCTGCGCGCCGTTGCCGACGGTGATCTGACGCATCGTGTCGATGCCGACTATCAGGGCGTGTTCGGTCAGTTGCAGGGAGACACGAATGCCACCGTCGATCAACTGCGCGACGTGGTCGGGCGGATCAAGCATGCCGCCGATGCGATCAACACGGCGGCGCAGGAAATTGCCGCCGGCAACACCGACCTGTCGTCGCGCACCGAAGAGCAGGCCTCCAGCCTTGAAGAAACATCGTCCAGCATGGAAGAACTGAACGAAACGGTGCGCCAGAATGCCGAGAATGCGCGCAAGGCCAGCGAATTGGCGAAGTCCTCCAATGCGCTTGCCGAGCGTGCTGGCGTGCAGGTGCAGTCGGTGGTGGCGACCATGGAGGATATCGAGGTCAGTTCGCGCCGGATCGGCGACATCATCGGCGTCATCAACTCGATTGCTTTCCAGACCAACATTCTTGCGTTGAACGCCGCAGTGGAAGCAGCGCGTGCGGGAGAGCAGGGACGTGGTTTTGCCGTCGTGGCTTCAGAGGTGCGCAGTCTGGCGCAGCGCAGCGCCGACGCCGCGAAAGAGATCAAGGACCTGATCAGTGGCTCGGTGGCTACCGTACAGAGCGGTACCAGCCTGGTTCGCGAAGCCGGCAGTACGGTGGCCGAAGTCGTCACCAGCTTTCATCAGGTGGCGGCACTGGTACAGGAAATCAGCGGAGCCAGTCGCGAGCAGAGCACCGGCATCGATCAGGTGACGCTGGCGGTCAGCCAGATGGATGAAGTCACGCAGCAGAATGCGGCACTCGTCGAAGAAGCGGCCGCTGCGGCAGAGAGCCTCGAAGAGCAGGCGCAGGGGCTGGTGACGGCCGTCGGCATGTTCCGGCTGGACAGTACGCCACAGCGCGGACGAACGCTGGCGACGCCGAAACGTCAATTCCGATGAACGCCTGCAAACCCTAGTTCGGGAAGTCGCAGCGCATCTGCTTGCTGCCGTCGGCGATGGCGCAGGTGGTCAGCTTGCGACCATTGGGGTCCATCAGGTGGCCAACCCATTGCTGGTCCTCGCGCTCCAGAAGCAGGAACGAAAAGCGGTTGAGCACCAGGCCGCTTTCTGCCCTGACACCATCGTGGAGGTAGGGCGAAGTGGCCTTGCGCTCCTTGCTGCCGGGTTTTTTGCCTTCGAAATAGGGTGATTTCGGGTCCTGCGCTTCAAGCAGGGTGCCGGATGCTCCTACGATCACCTGGGCCGGTCGGCCGGTCGGGTACTGCTCCTTGTCGGCGCCATGCTCGAAATTCAGCGTGCTGAGGGCGTGGACGTGGCCGCTCAGAATCATCTCCACGTTTTCCGGTAGCGTGCTGCGTGTGGCTGCCGGCAAGGCCGTGGTCGGAGTTTCCTGCTTGATCAGTTCATTCCACACCGGCTTGTGGGTGAGCACCCAGACCGGCTGCGATTCCCCGGCCTGCGACAGCGCACCGAGATGCTGCCGGAGCAGGCTGACATCCTCCGGTACTTCTTCCGCCGGGCGCCAGTCTTCATAGGCGCCGGTGTCGAGCACGAGCAGGCCGAGCGGCTTGCCGAGATTGACGTAGTAACCCGGTGCGGTGTGGTTGGTCTCAAGGCGTGAGCGGCTGTCGGTGCGATACAACTGGCGCGGGCAGGCGCTGTAGCCCTGAGGGGCCAGGAAGCGCATCCAGCCTTCCCCTCCGCGATCGCAGTTTTCATGGTTGCCGCGTACGAACACCCATGGCGCTGCGGCCAGCAGCGGCGCTGCAGGGGTGAAGAAATCGGCATTCCAGCCCTCCCAGCCGTAGCTGACGGCCACGTTGGCTGCGCGCAGCGCGGCGCAGCGCGCCGGATCGTCGCATTGTTCGCGGTAGTGGTAGTCACCGCTGTGGATGACGAGATCAGGCTGCAGCGCAGTGGCACTGGCTGCAATCCTGGCCCACGGCCATTCCTCGCCATTACGGCAGTTCTGCAGGGTGCCGTTTCCCTTGTTGTCGATCTTGATGTTGCAGCCGGTATCGCCAACGATCACGATGCGTCGCGGCGTTTCAACCGGAAGACGCAGTTCGTGTTCGCCGATACGAACCGTTGTACCAAGGCCGCGCGCCTCTGTCTCGCAACTGATGACATTGAAATCCGGGTTGAACGCCTGGCGAGAGTCGGCTCCTCTGGCGCTGGCGGCCGCGCGCAACTGCATCGGCCGTTTTTCCGTCACGCCCTCCAGCATCGGGCAGGGTTGCCCGGCACGCATGATGGCGCGTGCCGAAACCGTGCCATCCGGCCCGTACTGTACCCAGGCATTGATGACTCGTCCGGGGTCGCTGGATGGGGCAGTGGCGCAGCCTGCCAGCGCAATGGAGATCGCAACAAAGCCAAGCAGGCGTGGCGCGGCAAGACGACGGGGGGCAAGTGACTTCAATTAGCGTTTTCCTGCGGCAACAATGGCTTCGTGAATGCGATCGAGCGGCAACACCTGCTTGATGCCACCGAGCTCGATGGCCACTTTGGGCATGCCGAAGACAACGCAGCTTTTTTCGTCCTGCGCCACGGTATGGGCGCCAGTTTCTTCCATTTCCTTGATGCCACGAGCGCCGTCGTCGCCCATGCCGGTCATGATGATGCCTGTGGCTGACGGGCCGGCGCATACCGCGACCGAGCGAAAGAGCACATCCACCGAAGGGCGGTGCCGATTGACCGGTGGGCCATCAAGCACGTCAACATAGTAGTGATTTGGTCCGCGACGAACGACCATGTGCTTGCCGCCCGGCGCAATCAGCGCCAGCCCCGGCTCGACGCGATCTCCGCCCCTGGCTTCGCGCACCTGGATATTGCAGTGGGCGTTGAGCCGCTCGGCAAAGGTGGCAGTGAACTGCGGCGGCATATGCTGCACGACGACGATGCCAGCCACTTCCTTGGGTAGCATGCGCAGCACCGTGTCCAGCGCCTGCGTGCCGCCTGTTGACGTGCCGATAGCCACGAGTTTCTCGCTGGGCCATAAGCCATGCTTGCCTTTGCCTGCCGGCAGGATGATGTCGGCGGTGTGTTTGGGGGTCGGTTGTAGCATGGCGTGGTGATAGAAAGGCCGCAGTGATCGGGTGATGACTGCGGCCTATGATAGCGCAAGTGGCGCGCGCGCTCGGTGTTCAGGATGTGCGCTTGTCGATGACCCGCCTGGCCTTGCCGATCGAGCGCTCGATGCCGCCGATTTCGACCACCCGTACTTTGGCTGAAATGCCGATGTAGGACTTGATGTGGTGCTGCAGGTCGCTCGCCGCGAACTCCTTCTCCACCGCCGTCGCGTACTGGAACTCCGGCTTCAACTCGACGTTCACGGTGATCGCATCGAGGTGCCCGTCACGATAGACCTCGATCACGTAGTGTGGCGACAGCCTGTCGCGCTTGAGGATCAGCTCCTCGATCTGCGAGGGGAAGACGTTCACTCCGCGAATGATCAGCATGTCGTCCGAGCGGCCGGTGATCTTGCCCATGCGCCGCATCGAACGTGCCGTCGGCGGCAAGAGGCGGGTCAGGTCGCGCGTGCGGTAGCGGATGACCGGCAGCGCTTCCTTGGAGAGCGAGGTGAACACCAGCTCACCGTGCGCGCCATCGGGCAGCACTTCGCCGGTCAGCGGGTCGATGATCTCCGGGTAGAAGTGGTCTTCCCAGACCACCGGGCCGTCCTTGGTCTCAATGCATTCATTGGCCACGCCCGGTCCGATGACTTCCGAAAGACCATAGATGTCCACGGCGTCGATGCCGAAGGTGGTTTCGATTTCCTTCCGCATCTGGTCGGTCCACGGCTCTGCGCCAAAGATGCCCAGCCGCAGCTTCGTCTCGCGCGGGTTGATGCCCTGGCGCTTGAACTCGTCGGCGATGTTGAGGATGTAGGACGGCGTGACCATGATGATGTCCGGCCCGAAATCCATGATCAGCTGCACCTGCTTTTCGGTCTGCCCGCCCGACAGCGGGATCACCGTACAGCCAAGCTTCTCGGCGCCGTAGTGGGCACCCAGCCCGCCGGTGAACAACCCGTAGCCGTAGGCCACATGCACGATGTCACCCTTCCTGCCGCCGGAAGCGCGGATCGAGCGCGCCATCAATGTCGCCCACATGTCGATGTCGTTCTGCGTGTAGCCGACCACGGTCGGCTTGCCGGTAGTGCCGCTGGAGGCATGCACGCGCACCACCTCCTCGCGCGGCACGGCGAACATGCCGAAGGGGTAGTTCTCGCGCAGATCCTGCTTGGTCGTGAACGGGAATTTCGCCAGGTCGGCCAGTGTCTTCAGATCGTCCGGGTGCACGCCGGCGGCGTCGAACTTCGCCTTGTAGTGCGGCACATTGTCGTAGGCGTGCTTCAGCGACCATTTCAGGCGCTCGGTCTGCAGCGCCACGAGTTCGTCGCGGCTGGCTTTTTCGATGGGTTCGAGTGTGTTGCGATCGGTCATGTATTCCTCCCTGAGCCCGAAAGTCTGTCGCGTTGTGGTCGCGCTTGCCTTGATCCAGGTCAGGAGCCGTACATCGCCTTGTCGCAGTCGATTCCGGGCCAGACTTTGGATAACGGGACGGTGATTCCATTCGGATTCACCTTGGCTCGCCGAGGTTGCTGATATGGGCAGTGAAGCTTTGCGACTTCATCCTTTGCCTGCCAGAAGACGGTTATCTGGCCGCCAGGTGCGGGTGCGGCGGACATCACCAGTCCGCTGGCGAAGGCCCAACCAAACACTGGCCCGTTGGTTTCACGGTCGGCGCCCAGCGTCAGGTCGAGGCGGCGGCCGGTGCGATCAAGATATGACTGCACACCGTTCCAAGAACTCCCTGGAAAGCGCAGCACGTAGTCGCGCAGACCATGTTCTCCGAAGGCGAAGCCGATGGCCAGGGCGGGCTGTTCCCAAGCGACGCCGATATTGGCCCAGCAACTGCTGCGGTCGTCTGCCTGCAGGCGTTCTTCCGAGCGCAGGTCGCTGTAGCAGCGAAGGTTGTAGCGTTCGCGCCGCATTTTTGCCGTGACTTCTTCTACTGTTTCACCTCCCCGGAAGAAGTCGACGTCGTGTTGCCATGCTGCCGCCACTTGGCGTTCCTCAAAGTCGCGCTGGTCATAGGAGCGATCGTTGTCGACCTTCTCGGCGTAACGCTGGTAAAGCATGAAGGCGGCGATGCCTGTGAGAACGGTAGCCAAGAGGGCCTTTGTGCGCCGTTCGCCGGGGCGCTTCGTAGGGATTGCCTCGTGCCTGACAGTAGGCGGTTGACGCTGCTGCGATAGGTAGGAGAGTACGACGAAGGTGACGAGTGCGACGATGCCGGCCACTGTCGCTCGCCCTGGCCTAAGCAGATCGTCGGGGTAGGAAATGCGCGACAGCGCCAGCCCGACAGAGAGTGCAACGATAACCGTTCCTGCCAGCCAGAACCATCGGCCAAACAAGCGATAGGCGCCTACCGCGTGTACGCCATCGGCTCGGTCGACCCAGGCGCAGAGAAGGCCGACGACTATGCAGTAAACCGCCCACGGACCTATCTGGGTCGGCAGCCCCTGAGTGGCAACGGGCCAGTTGGCGGGAATCGGCAATCGTGCTGCAAACAGCGTGGCCATACTGTAGCCGAGGAGAATCAGGGCCGGGAAAAAGCGGGGGGCGTTGTTGGTGATGGGGTTCATTTTTTCAGGGTGCGAATGGCGGCGATGCGTTGCGCTGTGTCGGGGTGTGAGTTGAAGAGACTGTTGCCGGAAGCGGGGGCATGCTTGTCGAGTTTCTTAAGTACCTCGACAATCGGTTCAACAGTGCCGTAGCGTCGGAGCATTTGCTGCGCGGCGTAGGCGTCTGCTTCGCCCTCGGCTTCACGCGAGTAGCCGGATTGCAGCAGTTTGCCGCTGGTGGTGACGGCGGCCGACGAAACGTCGCCGAACCAGGCGGCGAGGGCAACCGACAGGGCCGCGTCCTGAATGAGCCGGCGCATCGCATGGTGGTGCGCGAGGTGTCCGACCTCGTGGGCGATGACGCCTTGTAGTTGCCGTTCGTCGCCGAGTAGTTCAACGAGACGGTCAAGAATGATGATGTCGCCGCCGGGGAGTGCCAGGGCGTTCGGGCCGTATTTCGGAGCATTTCGGAAATGCAGTCGCCACTGCGGCTTTTGGTCCGGTGTGAGTAGCGCGGCGGCCTGCCGGCGGATTTCTTCCTGGCGGGCGGTTGGCAGCCGGCTAGCCGCCAGCGTGCCCCGGTCCAGTTGGGCGAGCGTGGCGTCGGAGAGCTTCGTCACGACAGCCGGTGGGACATGCGGCGCCAGCTGTTTTGCGAGTGCGGGCAGTCCCCATAGATAGCCAGCTGACGATGTTACGACTACAACGACGAAAGCACCGAGCGCCCAGTGTCCACGGCGCTGGATTCGGACGATAAGCGATTCGCCTATGCCGGCGGCGGCAAGGTGTTGGTCGAACGCCTCATGTGCGGCCACCTCGCAGCGTCCGCCACCGGGTAGTTCGATGCAGCGTGGAGCGCCCGCGATCGGTTCGCCGAAATCGACCTCGCCGACGGGGACGCGACGCTGCAGGTCACCCCCGTCGATCTGCAGGTGGCCGTCGCGCACTTGCACGGTGACCGAACGTCGGCGTGCGCTCAATCCATCGTAGTAAGTTGCGGCGAACATCTACAGTCCGATGTCAAAGCCGAAGGCGTCTGTCGCTGCATCACCCAGCGCATTGGACGATGTTGACCCGCGGCCAGTGATGCCGTCGATGGCGTTCGGATTCAGCACAACCAGGTTTTGCGCCCGGTAGCGCGCCTTGCGTATCTGTGCCAGCGGCCAGAAGAAACCGAGGGTCAGCAGTGTCAGCAGCCAGTTGCTCAGGGTGAGACCGAGATAGGGGCGCACACGCTGTGAGCTGCGGAAATGAACTTCCCCCACCTGCGTGCTGTTCCACAGCAGATTGGTGCCGACTACGTGTGCGTAGGGAATGACGATCACGTTCACCAGCATGGCCAGCGCCGCAAGAGCGAGCGGGCCGTAGATCATTGCCATCAGGACGGCACCACCCTTTCCGGCGCCGGAAGCGATCACGACCAGCAGTAAGGCGCTACCGACGCCGAGGAGTATCCACAACAGCATCGGAAAAACGAGGCCGCGGTAGAATGCCGTGACTTGGGCGTTGAACGTACAGCGCATGCCGCCGAAACTCAGGTGTTCGGCAAGGAAGGCCTTCTGATGTCGGAGAAAAGCCGGGAAATAGAGGCCGAACGTGACACCGGTGAGGAAACCGTGCAGCAGGTAGAGTTTGAGCGCAGCCCCGTAACTTGCCTCGAACGAAAAGCGCAGGCCGCGATAGCTGGTGTTGCGGGCACGGAACTGGAGTGAGCGTAGCAAGAGCCACGGAAAACCGAACATGGCTGCGATAATGGCGGCCATGTGTGCTGCGGGGTGCAGACCTTCGCTCAAATTCATCAGGGCGAGCATGAGAACGAGAAAAATTCGGCCGGTCAGAATTGCCCGGGGTGAGCCGTGGTAATCGAAGGCCGCGCCATCAACCATGAAATTGCGGTGAAAATATTTTTCTCGCCTGACCTTCGCCCAGGCCGAGTAGATGCCCAGCGTCAGGATGTTCAGTGCGACGTTGACCAGCCAGATGCGCATGTACTCGTTCCCTTCCCCATGGAACTCGACTCTGGCCTCGTTGCTAGTCTTGTCCTCCCTGGGGAACGCCACGGAAGTCGCTTCAGCCCAGCCGGCAGGCAACGGGCGGTGTTCGGTCAGCGTTGGCTCCGGTTTGCGCAGCCGATCATAATCGGCACGACTTTCCGGCTCGCAGAGAATGCGATGCGCCTCGCGCAGGGCGTCCAGATGCTCGACGGGCAACGGCCTGCCTTCGGCAAGGCGGCGCCGGAAGCGGGCGATTCTCCGAGCATAGGCGGCGACGATTTCCTCGTTACTGGCGTCCATAGCGACACCAAGCAGGGAATAATGACAGCTCGTTGCTGGCTGCACGATGCTTGCTCCTCCGGGTGGATTTTAACCGCCGCTCTGTGTCGGGTCGGTCGTGGTGGGGGCAAGGTTATCCATAATGAATACACGGCGCAAGCCGGAAAGGGCAGGGGATGCGTACGCAGGGTGTGAAGATCATCGGCCACGCCTGGCCGATCCTTATTGCCCAACTTGCCTCAATGGGCATGATGGTCATCGACACCGTGCTGCTCGGCCACTACGGCACGGTCGATCTCGCCGCCGCGGCCGAGGGTGGCGGCACCTACACCGCGGTGGTCTTTGCGCTGGTCGGCATCCGGCAAGCGGTAGCGCCAACCGTGGCGCACCACGTCGGCGCCAAACGCGAGGGCGAGGTGGCCGGCGCCCTGCAGCAGACGGTCTGGCTGGCGCTCGCGTTGTCGCTGCCGGGTATGCTGATCCTGTGGTTCCCCGACCCGATCCTGGCGCTGTCGACCATCGAGCCGGCGGTCGATGAAAAGCTGCGCCTCTACCTGCGCATCCTCGCCTGCGGCATGCCGGCGGCGCTGCTCTACCGGACCTTCTATTCCTTCTGCAACGCGCTGCGCCAGCCGCGGCCGCTGATGTTGATCAGCCTCAACAACACGCTGTTGCACGGCGCGCTGGCCTGGGCGCTGGTTACCGGCACGTTCGGCGAACCGATGGGCGCAGTCGGCTGCGGTCTTTCCAACATGCTGGTGAACTGGATCGGCTGCCTGCTGGCCGCCCTGTGGGTGGCAAAATCGCCCGGGCTGGCGAGTTTCAAGCCGCTTGCCGACTGGCAGCGCCCGCGCTGGCAGACCCTACGCGAATTGCTGCGCCTCGGCCTGCCGATGGGCTTCTCCAACTTCGTCGAGATCACGTCCTTTACGCTGATCGCGCTGTTTGTCGCGCAACTCGGCGCAACCATGGTTGCCGGCCACCGCATCGTCGCCAACCTCGCCGCGCTCTGCTACATGCTGCCGCTAGCTATCGCCATCGCCACGCTGGCGCAAGTCGGGCAGGCCGCCGGCGCTCGCGACTGGGCGCGTTCGCGAGCCGCCATCGGTGCCGGCCTGCTGCTCGCCGGCGGCCTCTCTACGCTGCTCGGGGTGGCGCTGTGGCTGGCGGCTGAGCCGATCGTCTACGCCTATACCGTCGATCCCGCCGTGCGTACGGTGTCGATGTCGCTGATCGCCTATATCGCCATCTACCAGTTCTTCGATGCGGTGCAGACCATCGCTGCCTACTCGCTGCGCGGCTACAAGATCACCTTTGCGCCGATGCTGGTGCACACCGTGGCCTTCTGGGGCGTCGGACTGTTCGGTGGCTGGTGGCTGGCCTTCAAGGTGCCGCAGCCGATGGGGGTGGAAGGTTTCTGGCTGGCCTCGCTGGTCAGTCTGGTGGTGGCGGCCGTACTGATCGGCGGCCTCCTCTGGTGCGCTGTGCGCGACACCGAACGCTGAACGGTTTTGGCGATGCCAACCATCAACCCCGATGAGGTCGAAATCACGGCCATCCGCGCCCAGGGGGCTGGCGGACAGAACGTCAACAAGGTGTCGAACGCCGTGCATCTGCGCTTCGACATCGCGGCCTCATCCTTGCCGGAGGAGATTCGCGAGCGCTTGCTGAAGCTCGGCGATCAGCGCATCAGCAAGGAAGGCGTGGTCATCATCAAGGCGCAGGAATTCCGCAGCCTGGAGAAGAATCGGGGCGAAGCCATTCGCCGCTTGCAGGAGCTGGTCGACAGCGTGGCGGTGGTGCCGAAGAAGCGGCGGCCGACCAAGCCGACGCGCGGTTCGGTGACGCGGCGGCTGGACAGCAAGACCAAGCGCGGCGCGATCAAGGCCGGGCGGGGGCGGGTCGAGTAAGACTTCCAAGGCCACCAGCCAGCACCGGGCGCGCTATCTTTTGCGCACCCTGTCCAACCGAATCGATTCCCGCTCATGGGTTAAGCTGAAGCTGAAGCTGAAGCTGAAGCAGAACTTTACGATTCGGGCCGATCGCATCCGGCAGTGAAGAATAGAGATTGTGGTCTGCGGCTTCAAACCCACAGACTCAAGGGGGGATCTGCCAGCGCCGCACGCAAGATGTCACCGCGCGACACGATCCCCAGCAGCTCCTTTGCTTCGCCGGTAATCGGTACAGCACTCAGGCCGGTATCCAGCAGAACGCGAGCGATTCGCCGAATGTCAGTGACCGGGTCGGCACAGATGACCGGAGTGATCATCACCTCGCTGACGGTTCGATCCAGCCACCCGGTGAGTGTATCGCCCCGCAGATCAATGACCGTCAGCAGATCACGTTCGCTGACCAGGCCGACGATGTCCATCTGCGATGACAGTACCGGTGCCTGGCGCACGCGACGGGAGGCCAATGCTCGCCAGGCAGTGCCCACCGTGTTGTTCGGGTGAAGCGTCAAGACGTCGCGCTTCATTACCTGATAGGCGTGATGCACCGGTCCTCGATCAGTATTCTGCTGGACCATCTTTGCGTAAGCATCCGCCTGTTGCGCATAGCGCGCAGCCCCTTCACTAACACGCTGCTTTTCAATCCGATACTCGGCACCCAGCTCCTCGCCTTCGAGGGCGATACCGCGAGCATTTCTGGATTTGATGACACCAGGCACCCGAACCAGTTGTTCAAGGGTGCCGCGAAACGTCGATCCCGTTACGCCGTATACCGAAAACACGATTCTCCTCCTCCGGTTTCATCTCCGTATCGAGCTGGCTGCTGATGCCATCACGCCCGGGCTGCCCGAGCCGAGCTGAGAATGCCGAATCAACTCATTCGATTCGCTGCATTGAACGACGGTCGTGCAGCAAGAGCAAGCATCAAACCAGTAGTCAGTCACGCAGGTTCGCGTGGATGCCGAGGCGCGCCAAACATAGCAGAATCTGCGTGACTGACTACTAGGCGCCGCGTACTAGGGACATCACCTTTGCAGCATCCAGCCCGCTGGCAGTTTGCTGAATCTGTGGCAAATAGCGTGCCTGCATTTCTTTCGCCGGGCCCAGTAAATTCTGGAAAGAGTCGCGGAGAACCGCACTGCTCATCTGCCTGTTGCCAGCGTAATAGCGCTTGGCGATCTGGCCGAGGGCGTAGGTGGTGGCAAACGAGAATGCCATGCCGGTTGCAGCCCGGCCCATTTTTCCGGCGAGTCCTCCTGCCGCTTTTCCGAGCAGCCCCCCAAGCAGTTTGCGCCCAAACTGCTCAAGGTACTGCGAGGTCAGTCCTATGCCAACGGTGGCAATGAATTCCTTTATGTGTCCCTGATCGAGCTCAGCGCCATACGCCTTGCCAATGCCGTAAACCATCTTGACCTGCAAGGGAATGATGGCCAGGGATGCCCAGGACTGAGGGAGAAGTTCCAGTGCGCCGTTAAGAATGGCGCTGTTCAGAATCGTCTTGTCGAGTTCGGCCTCCGATACCTTGGGCGTGACTGCAACAACAGGGCCATGAGCAGGTGCGGCGGTTGTGGCTGCGGTATCCGATACCGGCTGGAGCACCACTGCTGCAATGGCGTCAGCTTCTCGCCCGAGCGCCTCGGCCTGCGTGGCGTCTAGTCCCAGAAAGCCTTGCAACTCACCAAGAAAGCGCCGTTCGTGCTCGCTTTGCCGACCATCGGCGTCGCAAACGCAGACTGCCATTTCGTAGGCCAGTTGGCGATGCTCAAGGTCGGTCAGTGCAGCGGCGGCACTGGCCAGGTTGATGCGCTTCAGCAGAACGTCCTGGTAGATGCGCGGCACATCCGGCGCATCGTCCTGGTTGCCGAGTGAGTCCGCCAATTGTCGAATCTGCTCGCGCTCTCGTTCGTCCTTCACGCCGTCAGCAAAGGCGGCGAAGAGCGAGATGGCGAGAATGGCATTTCTTTGCTCCGATATCATGATCAGGTCCAGTCTCGATTTGAAATCAGTATGTACTCTTGAGTTCCACCACAATTTCTCGGTTAGGTTTGCCAGCCACAATCAGCTCGACTGATTCGGTCCCCTTGGTATAGCGGTGATGCTCATTCTCCCGGGTTGCCGAAATGATTTCCTGTCGATAGCCAGCGGCACTGAAGCCTTGCACGTAGTGATTCAGCACCGGCTGAAATTCGGCCCGCCCTCCGTAGAGAACGCTCATCCCGCGTTCATCGCGTTGAAATTTTTCCCGACCAAGCCCCGGGAAACGGGCTACTGGACCGATGTCGGTTCCGCTGACATCGCGTGGCTCAGCCTGTGAGTCGGTCGCAGCGGGCAGCCAGATGGCCAATTGCTCTCTGACACCCGGGACGACCTCCGCGATCTGCTTCCTTAAGTCGGGGGCATACTGTTCAACTTGCTCCCTGACGCCGGGAATTGACTGCTCCGCCTGCCCCAACGCAAGGCTTGCTACGCGTTTTCCGGATTCTGCAACCGCCGGCGCTTGTCCCCAGAGCCAGGACACACTGGAAATGCCCGCCCAGACGATCAGCACGGCAAGGAGCAGAATCCCCATTCCAATGCCTGCCCAGGTTCTCTTCCCGATGGAGAAAAAGCGAGGAACGAGCAGCAGTGCGATTGATGAAAGTTTCATTGTTGCCTCCAGGCAAGTGAGTTCCGCTTCCAGACAGCTTTGTCTGAGATGCTCAGTCGCTGCTGTTCATGAAACCCAGCAAGTGCAGCAGACTGGTAAAGAGGTTGAAGATGGACACGAACAGCGTCACCGTGGCCATCACGTAGTTGGTTTCGCCGCCGTGGATGATGTTGCTGGTCTCGTAGAGGATCAGCCCCGACATCAGCAGCACGAATGCGGCAGAGACGCTCAGTGACAGCGCTGGAATTTCGAAGAAGATCGCCGCCAGGCCGGCGAGGAATGCCAGCAGGATGCCGACCATGAGGAAGCCGCCCATGAAGCTGAAATCCTTCTTCGTCGTCAGCGCGTAACCGGAGAGGCCGAGGAAAATCGTTGCGGTGCCTGCCATCGCCATCATCACCGTCTGGCCGCCGTTTGGCAGGCTCAGGTAGTGACTGACGATCGGGCCCAGGGTGTAGCCCATGAAACCTGTCAGGGCGAATATTGCAGCCAGCGCCCAGCCACTATCACGCAGTTTGCTGGTGGCAAACAGCAGGCCGAAGAAACCGAGCAGCGTCAGGATCAGGCCCGGGTGAGGCAGTTTCAAGGCGACCGAAATGCCGGCAACGAGGGCCGAAAAAAGCAGCGTCATCGACAGCAACAGGTAGGTGTTGCGGATGACCTTGTTGGTCGTCAGTACCGACGGGGCGGCGGTCGATGGGGCGCTGCCGCTGTGCAGGGTATTGAAGGAACGCATCGCGGACTCCTCGGGTAAAGAAGGTTTCAATTTGTAGACAAAACAAACCCGGATTCTGTTTCAGCATCCACGTCGGTTTTGGTTCTTTGTTCGGCTACGGCTTTGTCCGCATTCCCCGCAGCCAAGCCGACGGCCATTACGGGGGCGAGCGCGGTCTCGGCATCGGTCTCGAGGAGGGCGCCGCGATCGGCAAAGCGCGAACGATCGTGGCGATGATCGCGGCGCCGTTCCACCCGGCGGGCAAGCGTGCGCCCGGCGCGATCAGCTGCGCGGTCGATGGCGACATAGAGATCCGACTCGGTGTCTTCGATCAGCACGTCCGCCCCGCCCGGAATGGCCACCTGGATATGACAGCGCTTATCCTCGCCGCCACGCGGGCCGTTAAGGTCGGAGAGACGCACCGATACTTTGAGAGCATGGAACCTGGCCCAATCGAGCGCAAAACGGACGCGCCGATCAATGTGTTCGCGCAAGCCTGTGGTCAACGCAAAACCCCGGGACTGGATGACGATCTGCATGGAATGACTCCTGTTTAACTGATGGTGAGCACCCAGTCTAGACAGTCGATAATGATCCAACAAATCGAATATAATTAACCAATAGTTCGTAATTTTCGATTATTAGAATTTCGGAAAAAACACCACATGGCTGGGCTCAACTACAAGCATCTGCGCTACTTCTGGGTTGTCGCAAAATCGGGGTCGATCGCCCGTGCCAGCGAACAATTGCACCTCACGCCACAATCGATCAGCGGCCAGTTGAGCGAACTGGAGGATAGCCTTGGCACGAACCTGTTTCGCCGTGCCGGGCGCGGGTTGGAACTGACCGATACCGGACGGCGAATCCTCGGCTACGCGGAAGGGATTTTTTCGCTGGGCGACGAATTGCTTGATGTAGTGCGTGACCAGGCTTCGACACGGAGTCTGCCCTTCACCGTCGGCATCGCCGATTCCGTACCCAAATCGGCCGCCTACCTGCTTGTCGAACCGGCCCTGCACCTGGCCGAGCCAGTAAGGCTGATCTGCCGTGAAGGGCGTCTGACGGCGCTGCTCGCGGACCTCGCCGTGCATCGACTCGACATGGTGATTGCCGATCGCCCCATGCCCACCAATCTCAATGTCCGGGGTTACAGCCACCTGCTCGGCGAAAGCGATCTGACGGTATTCGGGACGGCGGCGTTGTTGAGCACATTGACTGGGGCGTTCCCGCAGTTGCTCAACAACGCCCCTTTCCTCATGCCCGGGGAAGATGTCGCCTTCCGGCCGCGTCTTGAGCAATGGTTTGCCAGCAAGCGTCTCTATCCGCGCGTCGTTGGAGAATTCGACGACAGTGCGTTGATCAAGGCGTTTGGCCAGGCCGGCGCCGGGCTATTCGTCGCACCGACGGCGTTGACGACCCATATCTGCGAACAACATCGCGTCATTGCCGTCGGGCGCATCGATTCTATCAATGAGCAACTCTTTGCCATCACCACCGAACGGCGCCTGACCCATCCGGCTATTGTCGCCATCTGTCAGGTCGCCCGCGATGAAGTGTTCGGCGTCTCAACCGGCACCTTGCCGGTGGCCTATGCGGTTAGCGTCGAGTCCCCGACCCAGCCGGCAGAAAATCCAGGTGGGCGTCGGCGGCCACGGGCCAGGAAGTAAGCTGCTGGATAGTTTTGGAGCGTGTCGGATACTGCCAATCAGTTCTTGCAAAATCGCGTCCCGATGACTACTTCATCGTAGCGGCTCAGTTGTGTCCCGGCGCGGCATCGGCTTCGCCCACGACGGCGGTCTCGATGCCCAGTGTCTTGATCTGCGCGGCCTGCAGCACGAGTGGTTCGCTTGCGGCGGACAGGCCGGCACAAACAAGAAATGGAATGACAAGAAGGCGAAGGGAAAGTGACATGACAAAGCCATTAAAAACGAGCTTTCATCATAGTCAGGCGAACCTGAACCTCAGGTGAACAAAGCCTATGTCGTCGCCGGCAGCGTCAGCACCGAGCGCAATCCACCCAGCGGCGAATCGGCGAGCGTCACCTCGCCACCATAAAGGCGGGCCAGATCATCGACGATGGCCAGTCCAAGGCCCGATCCCGGCACCTGCTCGTCGGCGCGGACGCCGCGCCGGATGACGGCATTTCGCTGCTCGGCGGCCAGCCCGGCGCCGTCATCGTCGATGTAAATGCGGAGATTCCCGTCTTCAGTGTCTGCGCTGACATCGACCCGCCGGGCCGCCCATTTGCAGGCATTGTCGAGCAGGTTGCCAAGCATTTCCTGCAGGTCCTGCGCTTCGCCGCGGAAGGCCAGTGTTTCGGGGATCTGTCCGATCGTCAGCGCCAGATGCCGTTCCGCATGGATGTGGCGCATGGTGCGGACCAGGCCATCGACGATCGGCGCCACCGGCGTTCGCGCGCCGGGCATGCGGATCGCGGCAGCCGCCTGTGCCCGCGAAAGATGGTAATCCACCTGTTTTCTCGCCGTGCCGACCTGCTCGCAAACGAGGCGGGCGAGGTTCTTGTGTTCCGCTTCACCATCCATCCTGCCGGCAGCGTCTGCGGCATTGGCGAGTACGGAGAGCGGTGTCTTCAGTGCGTGCGCCAGGTTCCCTGCCTGCGTGCGCGCACGTTCGACGACTTCGGCGTTCTGCGCCAGCACGGTGTTGAATTCATCGACCAGCGGCATGATCTCTACCGGAAAATCGCCATCGAGCTGCGGTGTTTCTCCGCTGCGCACCTTGCCCAGTGCGGCATGCAGCTTGCGCAAGGGCGCCAGTCCGATGAAGACCTGCACCAGCGCGGCCAGCACCAGGCCCATACCGAGTATGCCCAGCGCCAGCCAGAGTGCGCCGCTGAAACGCGCAACCGGCTCGGACATCAGGGCTTCGTCGGCGGCCGCGATCAGGCGGAAGCTGCGCGGTTTTCCGTCGGGCGTGTCGTCGATACGCACGCTGCGCTCGACCAGGCCCAGCATCTTTCCTTCCGGTCCGACGATCCGGTGCTGATGAATCTCGCCGTCGGCCGGCGTGTCCGGCGGCGGCACCAATACGTGATCCCACAGCGAGCGCGAGCGCAGCAGGCCGTTGGTCGTCGATGCCTCGGCCTTGA
>ERZ724516.354-NODE-354-length-28901-cov-5.947688_pt1 | contig 28901 bp, 30 predicted proteins | sample MGYA00376049_ERZ724516 | MGnify/ENA primary metagenome ERZ724516 (study PRJEB28724, sample SAMN07190886) | activated sludge metagenome | isolation source: activated sludge of sewage treatment plant in Hong Hong | place: USA: Christiansburg, Virginia | collected... | reverse complement strand
TATATAATATTAATATAATATTTCAATCTTAAATTTAATTTTCTTCTCGAACATGGTTTTAGATGAACAAAAAAAGCTTACCATAACGGTAAAACCAATATTTGAAGAATTGTTTATCTTAAGTGGCGGTCCCGACGAGACTCGAACTCGCGACCTCAGCAGTGACAGTGCTGCGTTCTAACCAACTGAACTACGGAACCACATGTGTTGTTTCTGATTATTTCTATTTGAATCCAAAGATATTAATGGAGCCGGATACTGGACTTGAACCTGTGACCGACCGCTTACAAGGCGGTTGCTCTACCACTGAGCTAATCCGGCAAAATAAATTCTGAACATTGCTGTCCGGAATTTAGGACTTTATTATTTAGTTTTAGTTGTTTTAGCTACTTTAGGAGTTTTAGCCTTAGCTTTGATTGTTCCAGTTGGTACTGCTGACATAAGAGCAGCCACTTTTCTAGAAGCAGATTTTTTGCTGATAATGTTCTTTTTAGCAGCTTTATCGATTCTTTTTTGTGCATGAACTATCAATTCACCAACGTTTTCAGCTTCAGCTTTTACGGCTTTAGTTGCTGCTTTCGTAGCGTTTTTCATACTTACTTTGAAGTATGCGTTTATTTCAGTTTTTTTAACACTATTTCTTAAAGCTTTCTTAGCTGATTTAGTTATTGGCATAGGAGGGGAATTCAGATTAAAATTTAAAATATTCTGATTATATGAGTATTTAAGTACATTGTAATGGTATGGCTCCGAAGGCGGGACTCGAACCCGCGACCAATTGGTTAACAGCCAACTGCTCTACCGACTGAGCTACCTCGGAATAGCTGTGTTTCCACTTATAATATTCTTGCCCTTAAAATCAAGAATAAGTGCAATCTATTTTTACTTTATTCATACTTATATTGTCGATTGGACTTTTGAATCTAGAAAATAGAGTTTATTGAGTTTCCATTTCTTTGATTTGGTCCCTGATGATTGCAGCAGTTTCAAATTCTCGATTGCTTATAGCAAGCTGTAACTGCTTACCAAGTTCATCCAAAATTATTGATTTTTCTGCTTTCGTAAGTCTTTTTAATTTTTTTCTTGTTCCTCTTTGTAGTCCAGTAAAATCTTGAGTCAGAACCTCATCCGTCTTTACACTTTCGATATTTTTGATATTGGATATAGCGATACTTGGTTTCATTTTATGTTTCAGATTATATTCTATCTGTGTATTTCTTCTACGATAGGTCTCATAAAGAGCTTTGGTCATGCTTTCTGTAATATTGTCACCGTAAAGTACTACTTCACTATTGGGATTGCGGGCAGCACGACCAATAATCTGAACAAGTGCGGTCGAAGATCTCAAAAATCCTTCCTTATTTGCATCCAAAATAGCGATAAAAGTTACCTCAGGAAGATCGATTCCTTCTCTGAGTAAGTTGATACCTACAAGAATATCTATCTGTCCTGTGCGAAGTTTTTTGATAATCTCCCAACGTTCGAAAGTAGAAATCTCACTATGAAGATAAAAGGCCTTATATCCTTTGGAAATTAGAAAATTAGATATTTCTTCAGAAGATTTTTTGGTAAGGGTAAGAAGAAGGATCTTTCCTCATTTACTGATATGATAATCTATTTTCTCAAACATATGATCGATAAAAACTGGAACACGGTCAGGATGTGAAGTTCCTACATAATCAACGAGATTGGGAAGGGTGGTTGTGATTGACATGAAATGATGGTAGTTATTTTTAGTGCAATTTACAGTTGAATTTGAACTTAAGTTTATATATACTTATTTTATAAATTATATATTCTTTTGAGTAGCTTTTTTTACTCCGCTGAACAGCGGAGTTGAATTTGAATTTAAGTTTTGTTATACTGGCTTTGCTCTAAACGATAAAGACTCTGCTCCGCTAATTGGCAGATTATAATAATATTTATATATCTTCTTTCCTCAATGATAATTTTCTTTGAAATAATGAAATTTGTTTTCTTTGTAATTACTGTTCTCTTGGGGTTATTTTTTTATAGAGGAGAGCTCCTGTTTGATGCTGATCAATATATGCTAATTCAAAAGCTACTTATGCCAGGTTATATGATTTTATGCGGTATGATGGTGGGGTATTTGATAGGATCGATTTGGTTATCCAAAAATGAAATGAGCAAAGAAAAATCTACATATATCTATACTATAGCATTAGTTTTTGGTCTCGTGCTTGGTATTATACTTGCAGTTATTAATATCTATTTTGTGTTATAAAAATCTAGATCGGAAATACATTTCTCAATTCAAAATTAATATTTTGTTTATTGGAATCATTGAGATACACTTCACATTGTATTTTTTCATCTTTCATACCTATACCTTTGACGATTGCGAACCAATTATTATTGGTTTTTTTGAGTTCGATGTTGGTGGTTTCTTTCATAGTATGTTCTGGATTGGCGCATAACATACCGAGTCTCGCATTTATTTCTGAACCAAGCCGTTCTTTGTTGAGAAATGAAATATATTCTGATAATTGATACATGCTAGCATCAGTAGTAGTAGCAAGGTGATATCATCTTCATTCCTTACTATCCACAAACCAAAGTCCTTCATTTATTTTATAATATTTTAATGAAAATAAAGAGAGGAAAGTATCAAATTTATTGAGTTTATCTCATTCATATACGATCTTCCCACAATCTTGGTTTGCAATTTTTGTGTCACACTCAAAAGGAGTAATTTTCATCACTGGGCGGAAAGTTCTAAGATCTTTGATGAGTATGGAACCACTCAAATCAAGATCGACAAAATAATTAGTATTTTTACTGAGGTTGATTTGTAGGTTATTATCAAGACTCATATATTTAGTAATGATTTTGGGATCAGTAGCTGGGTCAATAATCTTATAAATTCTATTTACCTCTATCATATAATTTTCATCAATTTCACTATTATCAATTTTACCTTCAATTACTGCTTTCCCTTTGTACTTTATAATATCCAAATCCTTACTTTTGAGCCATCGTTTTGATCACACACTATCTATAAATGATATCAAACCGTTATTCTGACCTTGAATAATTTCTCATTCGAGTTTTATAGTGTCGCCTTTTTGATACTGTGGAGCAGCAGAAATAGTATTTTTTATAAAATCTATACCCTTCATCAAAACCCCATTCATTAAAAAGACAAAGGCAAAGATGCCCAAAATCCCATACCAGAAATAATGTGAAAAGAATTTACGCTGAAATTGAGTTTGATTTTGAGATATGAATGGGATTTTTGTTGATTTCATAAGTTATTAAGCAGATAAGAATTACGATTTTAGATTATATAATATAATCTGATTCTATAATCATTTGATTAAAATTTGCAATTCTAATGTAAAACAAATACAATAAAGAAACTGCATAGATTGTAAAAATACTTATAATTATGCTCTAATTCTCTTTATACTCATATTCTCGATGCTTAAAAAATCAGATTATTCTTTAATATTATTATGATTTACTGCTATAGTGGTGGCATTTTTGACATATTTGATATTGGTTTTTGTATCACCGTCTACAGCTCGCCATTATGATTATTCTCAAGTTATGACTCAAAGAGATAGAGTAGAAGGAGATGTTAGCACAGATATTCAATTGGAGGATCTTGTGCAGGAAGCGCTAAATAATTCTCATGAAGCAGCTTCTACAGACGATGAAAAACTTTACCAAACCATATGTAATACCTATAAGACAATTTGTGATAAGACCAACTTTACCGTGAGTAACCTAACAAAAAGACAGGAGATCTACTATCAGGTAATTGTAATTTATGTACTTCAAAAACTCTCTACATTTTGAGTTTTTTCAGATTATATGAGCAATATTACTATAAAATCGAAAAGTATTACAGCAAGAGGATTTAGTACGGATACTAAGATCACCTTGGACGTCAAGCCTATGAAAAGTTACAATGAATTTTTACAGGTAATGATACATGAATTTGGACATATTGTCGATTTACAGCAAATAATCGGAACTCTTACAATGGGAAAAGATAAGCAATTTACTGAGTTTTGAGAAAGCAGGTTTTCTATCAATGATCCTTCATTGGATTTTTATAAACTTAGTCGAGCAAATGAAAACACAAGACTAAATAGTGTAAACTATGAAGATTTTGTTTCTGGTTATGGTATGAGCGATACTTTTGAAGATTTTGCTGAATGTTTCAATTTCTATTTAAACTATAATCTGATATTTCAGAAATTGACTTTACAATCCAATGTTTTGAAGCAAAAATATGATTATATCGATCAGCTCTTGTGAGGAAACTATATAAGTGATGGTCAGGCCAAACAAGCTAATTTTGAATTATATAAACGAGATTTTCGTCCTTACGACACTACGAGATTTTAATTTTTGATCTTGATTTTTTCTTATCAAATCTTTATATTGAAAACATTATTCAATTTAATTGATAATCTTTTTTATTTATAATTTTTTTTAATGAAAAAACATTTATTGTGAGCGATGCTATTCGCAGGTTTAGCATTTGGATTCGCAAATGTAACTAAAGCAGAAGTAATTTGTACAATGGAACGAAATCCAGTTTGTGGATCAAACATGGTTACGTACGGTAATGCATGTATGGCAACAAGTGCTTGAGTTGTTACTACTCCTGGAAATTGTGATACTAAAACAAATCCTTCAGCTACTGAACTTGTACTTTGGGCTCATGGAAAAGGAATTACTTCTTTTGATACCCTTGCAGGATTTAGATACGATGATCGTGTATCGAGACAAGAAGCTAGTAAAATGATTGTAAATTTTGCTATTGCTCTCAAAGGTGATGAATTTGCTATGACAATTAAAAACGAACTCTGCACATTTGTAGATAGCAATTTGTTTGGACCTACGCTAGTTTCATATATCAAAACAGCTTGCCAACAAAATATTTTCAAAGGTATTCAAGAAACTAATGGGCTTATGTTCTACCCAAATGAAAACTTCACAAGAGCACAAGCTGTTGCTGTTTTGATTAGAGTTTCAGAAGGAATGATGTTAGAAAACGTTAACCCTTGGTATAAAAATTACCTCAATAAAGCTGATGATCTTACAGATGGTTATATTAATGCTGGAGATTATGACTTTGAAGGTAAAGTAACAAGAGGTGAACTTATTGCTTGGATGTTCCATATCAACAAACATTATTCTGATGATGGAATCCATATTGTAATACCACCAGTTATTATTGATACGCCTGATGTTCCAGTTTCAACAGGATCTACTGGACGAGTGTTCCCAGGATGGATATTTAGCGGACTTGTATTTCCTACAGGAGGAATAGATCTCCCTGATGATCTCATTGACTTACCAGATTTCACTTTACCTGATGGTTTCTTAATTATAGACTGAAAAATTAAACTTAAACCTGATTTTAACTTTTCTGGAGGATTGGTATTTCCACCAAAATTTATTATACCAAAGATAGTTTTCCCATGATTTTAATCATAAATATTTGATTAGAATAAAAACTATCAAAATGAAATGAGGGCTGCAAAGTTCTCATTTTTTTATTGATAAAATCCTTTACTTAAATATCGTGAACGAATGAGCATTATTGAAAATTTCAATCAATTTATAGAAAATGCCGTGAGAAAGGTAGGCATCAAAAATTTCCCCATAAACTCTATTGAGTTAGCAAAACAACAACAGGATTTCTTGATAAACTGTATCGAAGATAACTTGGGGAGTAAGATTTATAATAATCTGAAACTGACATATGATGCCGTAAATGTATGGAAGGGGTATAGTCCTGTAAATCTCATAGAATCAATGACCGCTCTGCTGGGAATCAATCAATATCAGGATATTGTTACTTATATTGACGAAGGTGGACTCACACGTGAAGAACCAATCTATATCGGGCGTACCTCTGGTACGAGTGATGGTAACACGGGCGGGAAAAATATTCCTATCACAGAAAAGTCTCTTGAGATGGGTGAAAAGGATGCAATGAAAAACACGCTTATGCTGGTAGTCAAAAAAACAGGAATAAAAAACATCGCCTTTGGAAAAGCAATGGTGATGAGCGCAAGTTTTGATGGAAAAAAATGATATATTTCTGGGATCATGAATCATTATGCAAGTTTATTCCGAAAACGTTTACTCTATCCACCTGCATCCATTATTGGCATCGCTAACCGAGAAGAGAAGAAAAAAGCCATCATCAATGACCTCAAATCTAATCCCATTTACATTAGCTCAGTGCATGGAGTGGCGGCGCGACCACTGGAAGTGCTGACTCAGCTCAAAGATACTGATCCTGCGCTCGCCAAGGAAGTATTACAACATCTGTGTTATGTTTCGATAGGGGGTGGACCTCCACTTGATTACAAACAACGTTACAAGCAGCTTTTGGAATCATTATGAATCAATCAATCTTTGTGTGCTACCAATAATCACAATGCCACAGAAGGTTTTTTTTGATCGCAGTTGAGAAATTTTGATAATCTGGATTTTCACTGGATGACCCCTCATATCTGGGGAAACTGGTTTGGGTATATTACAGTTTCAGAATATAATGAATATATCTATAATCAGAAAATTCCTCATGTTTTAGGTCTTCATGAAGTGATTCCTCACCAAGAATATATACAAATCACTCTCAATCATCGTATTCCTGTGCCTTATATAGTCAAAGATATTGTGACCTTCAATGAAGAAGGCGAATATTTGGTAACGGGAAGAATAGGAATGGCGAGTAATGTTGCCAATGAACATATAGAACAAAAGCATGTTTTGGAGTGTTTGACAGACTTGCATGTTAGGTTTCCAGCTCTCAGTGACTACAATGCAATTGCAGGGATGGAGCTTGATAACAATCATAAACTGACTTTCCATCGACTTATAGAGTCTCAAGATCCTACAAATAATGATATTTCTACAATTTCATCACGAATACACGAATGGTTTATCGCCCATCATGAACAGTACAAATGATTTGCGGAAAAATGAAAAATAATCTGATGCAAGGTGAAGCTTGTGTGAGTTGGGGAAATTACTGATCACCTGAGGAAGCTCGGTAAGTGGCATGAACAAAGTAAAATCCCTCATATTGGAAATACGAATTATGAGGAGATTATTGCGAAGTATACTATTTCCTAAAGTCAAACTTCTGTTGTGTTTACGACTGGTTTTTTGATCAAAATTTATTATGTATTATATTCGTTTTATTTAGTAAAATACCTGTTATGTCAGCCTCATCTCACGATCAATTGTATTGTATCAGACATTCATTGTCTCATGTACTTGCTCAAGCTCTCCAAAGAACCTTGGATCCTAGCGCACAATTGTGAACCTGACCAGCAATCGAAGATGGTTTTTACTATGATGTTTCTTTATCAAAGGGACTAGAGTTTAAAGAAGAAAACTTGAAAGAACTTGGTAAGGTAATGGAAGGTATCGTAAAAGAAGGACAAGGTTTCTGAAAATATACTGCTAAAGATAAAGCAGAAGCCTTGATGATTTGCGATCTTATGAAACAAGACTTCAAAAAAGAACTTATAGAAAAGTTTTATCAAGCTGATAATACTGCACAATATACTTTTTACTATAATTTTGTAGATAGTAAATCTCTCCCAGCGCTCGAGAAAAAGTCTCATTCAGATTATATTAAATTATATACTCATCTTACTACAAAAATAGGAGAACTGGATTCTTCAATAAGTGGAAACTTTATCACTTTCTTGGATCTGTGTGAAGGAGGACATGTGGAAAATCTCAAAGAACTTCCTGATGGATGTTTCGCTATGAATAAGATTGCAGGGGCGTATTGGCAAGGAAAAGAGGGAAATCCTATGATGACAAGAATCTACGGATGGGCGTTTTCTACAAAAGATGAACTCAAAGCTCACCTTGCTATGTTAGAGGAAGCAAAGAAAAGAGATCATAGAACTATCGGAGCAAAGATGAAACTATTTACTATCAGTGAATTGGTAGGTTCTGGATTGCCTTTGTTCCAGCCAAATGGAATGATTTTGAGAAAAGAAATTACAGATTACTTATGGGAACTTCATAAAAATGAAGGATATCAATGGGTATGGACTCCTCATATTGCTAAAGAGGTATTGTATACTACTTCAGGTCATGCTAAACATTATATGGATGATATGTTTAAAGTACATGGAGGAACTTCGAACGAAGATTTTTATATCAAACCTATGAACTGTCCGCATCATATGCAGCTATTTGCAGACAATGCTTTTTCATATCGTGATATGCCTATTAGATATTTTGAACCTGCAACCGTATACAGAGATGAAAAACCTGGTCAACTGAGTGGACTTACGCGCGTAAGAAATATTACTCAAGACGACGGACATCTTTTCTGTAGAACTTCACAAATCAAAGATGAAGCAAACACAATTGTGAGTATCATCAAAAAGTTTTATGAGACTATGGGTATGTTTGAATGATATTGGGTTTCCTTGAGTTTGAGAGGAGAAGATAAAGAAAATTATTTATGATCTGATGAGATGTGGGAAGAAGCAGAAAATGCTTTGAGAGAAGTATGCATTTCAGCAGGACTCAATTATAAAGAAGTACCAGGAGAAGCAGCATTTTATGGACCAAAACTTGATTTCATGTTCCGTGATGCAATCGGTAGATATCATCAACTCGGTACCTGCCAAGTAGATTGGAATCTTCCTGAAAGATTTGATCTTTCATTTACGAATGAACAAGGAGAAAAAGAAAGACCAATAGTAATTCATAGAGCAATTGCAGGATCTTTGGAAAGATTTATTGGCGTAATGGTAGAAAACTTTGCTGGAGACTTCCCATTGTGGCTCAGTCCAGAACAAATCAGAGTAGTACCAGTCGCAGAAGTATTTACAGACTATGCAAAGGAAGTCCAACAACTTTGTAATCAAGCAGGACTCAGAGCCAAAGTAGATACAAGCGATGATAGTTTTAGTAAAAAAATTCGTAATGCAGAAACTGATAAAGTATACTATGTTCTCATCGTGGGAGAAAAAGAAGTAGAAGATAACACAGTTTCTCTCAGAAACGTAAGAACAAAAGAACAAGAAGTACTAGGACTTGAAGCGTTTGTAGAAAAGGCGTTTGATTTGTACAGCAATAGAGGATTGTAGAAGATGGTGAGATACTACATAGAGAGTGGGAAAGAAAAATCATAGTTAGTATCGATTTACTACACTATTCTTTATGTCGTAATGATCAATATGATCCACAATCGTAAATCACCTCGTAAAAAAGGATATGATTATACCTCACCATGAGGATATTTTGTAACCATATGTACCAAAGATAGAAATCATTATTTTGGCGATATCGGTAGGGGTGATTCAATAAATCATCCAAATTATTTTGGCGATATCGGTAGGGATGATTCAATAAATCATCCAAATTATTTTGGTGATATTGGTAGGGATGATTCAAAAAATCATCCTATAATGAAATTATCACAGATAGGAAAAATATGTGATCAAGAAATACAAAAATTATCCCAAAGAAAATCTGTAGATGTTCATGAACGAATTGTGATGCCAAATCATATTCATATCCTATTGATTGTAGATAAATATACGATCGTAGGGGCGGATCATCAATCCGCCATAAATTGTCAATGATCGGGCGATTTATCGAATCGCCCCTACGATGAACCAATAAATCGCCCCTACGATGATCCAATAAATCGCCCCTACGATGGTCCATCGTTGTCATCAATTATAAAATTATTAAAATGAAATATATCAAAAATGGCATTGCAAAATAATATACCCTTCTGATGGCAAAGATCATTCCACGATCATATCATCCGCAACGAACATGAATATGACAGAATTAAATATTACATTCAAACCAATCCAGCAAACCGAGAAAAGGATTCTTTACAATAATAAACAAAGGCCTGTACCCTTGAAAAACTCGTATCAGATCTTCGGGTCATGGATAAGCAGGTCTACTCGATATAAAAGGGTAGGAGAATAAGAGTGAAAAAACCTGTAGCAATACAGGTTTTTTTCATACTTTAAATTCAGATTATAATATCATTCTAATGATAATGAATAACTTGAATAGTAGGGTAGTTTCCAGTCACTGTATCCGTATCAGAAATGATGACATACGGTTTGTGGCTGGTATTTTGAACGATAGGGAACTGGCTTTGAATTCGACCAAAATTGAGTTCTGGTTTTCCTTCGATGTGGTGGGCAATTACTCCATAATAATACCCTAGTTTTTCCAAGATATCAAGATCTCGCGTACAGGTCAAGATAGGAAGAGAAGATTTGTAGGCAGAAAGCATTTTTGCTCCACGACCTGTTTTGGTAAAGATTACAACTCCTGCTGCGTTGATATTTTTCGCCAAGAATAAAGCAGATTGTAACAAATGTTTGTAGCTTAGTCCTATTCCATCCCGCCCATCGGTGTTAAAATCAAAGAATTTTTGTATCTTATGCTCTTCGGCTGTTTGAACTGTATTTTTCATAAATTGTACTGCTTGGATGGGGTAGTTACCAATTGCAGTTTCCCCTGATAACATAGTACAATCCGTACCCATCACTACTGCTTGGTAGATATCGTGGATTTCTGCTCTCGTAGGGAAAGGTTCTTTCATCATAGATTCGATCATCTGCGTAGCAATGATAATTGGTTTACCGTATTTGTGGCACAAGTGCATGATTTTTTCTTGGTAGACAGGAAGCATAGTAACTGGTACTTCAATTCCTAGATCTCCTCTTGCTGCCATTACTCCATCACTTTCTTTTGCAATCTCTTCCAAATTATCCAATCCTTCTTGATTTTCTATTTTTGCAATAATCTGAATATCATTTCCTCCATTTCCTTTCCAGAAATTTCTTAATTCTCTAATATGTTCCGCATTTCTCACAAAACTCATAGCTACGATATTGATACCATTTTGAATACCAAACAAAGCATCTTCTTTATCCTGTTCTGTCAAAGCTGGTAGTTTAATCTTTTTACCAGGTAAATTGATATGTCTATATGATCAGATAATTCAGCTTGAAAGCGTTTTACATACGCAATAACCTACTCCAATTTCTATCACTTCTACGTCAAATAATCCACTATCAATTCTGATAATATCTCCAATCTCGAGGTCATCCAACAAAGAAGAATAATCACAAAAAATATCTCTTTCACCAAGACCTTCTTGAGTGATAGAAATCTTGATCATCTCGTCTTTTTCAAAACTTATTTTCTCCTCTTTTTTCCCAGTTCTAATTTCAGGTCATTTATTATCCATAAGAATACTGAGTTTCGTTTTTTGTTCACCATTGAGTTTGCGAACAAGATCTATTACCATCTTCTTCTCATCATAATCTTTATGTGAAAAATTGAGTCTAATAACGTTCACGCCATTGTGGTAGAGTTCGATAAGTTTTTCTTCTGTCCACGTAGCAGGTCCTACAGTCGCGATAATTTTAGTGAGTTTCATGAGTTTTTAGTGTATTATAAATAGTTTTCTTGATTTCAAAAAATTTTGGAACTCATAGTATATTTTTTTTATGAGCGTAATCCATTTATTTATTATTGATTTTGGAGAAGTTAGGATTTTATTGTTTTTTAACCACAAATTATTATCCTTATGACTTATAATCTGATTATTATTAATATAAAAAAAATGGCCTGACATAGTAAACGACACAACATCAAACATAGAAAAGCCGCTGAAGATGCCAAAAAAAGCAAGGTATACAGCAAGATGGGGAAACTCATTGAGATTGCAGCGCGCGGAGGTCCTGACCCCAGCATGAATCCTTCTTTGGATACGGTTTTGACCAAAGCAAAATACGCGAGTGTTCCCAAGGAAGTCATAGAAAGAGCTATCAAGAAAGGTTCAGGACAGGCAAATGGAGCAGCTTATCAGACTTTATTTTATGAAGGATACGCACCTGGTGGGGTGGCTTTGTATATCAAAACTCTTTCTGATAATAGTAACCGTACTGCTACCAATATTCGTACCTTACTCAATAAATCAGGAGGAACTATGGCTGAAATGGGCGCAGTAGGGTGGCAATTTAGAGAGATTGGAGAAATCGTGATCGAGGGAAGTATCAAAACTGAAAAGATCAAGGGTAACGATATCGAAAGCGTACTACCTTTTGATGAAGATAAGCTAGAAAATGAATTATTGGGTCTAGATATCAGTGATTATACACTTGAAGAAGGTATTTGCAGAGTAGTAACCACTATGGAAAATTTTACTGGAGTGTTGAAAAATATTGAAAATCTAGGTTACAAACTCGCTAGCGCTGATCTTATTCGAGAATCCACCAATCCATTAGAGATTAGTGACGAAATCTATGCAAAAGTTGAAAGAGTAAGAGAAGTACTGGAAGATGATGACGATGTAGAAGAAGTTTATGACAATATCCTATAATATCCATATATTATTGTGAAAATTAGTATAATACTAGGAAATCACCCCAAAAACTTGCAATATTTAAATATTCTGATTATAATGGTAGTATTACTATTACTCAGAATATTTTTAATATATATAGTACATTATGATGAAAAAATTTCTCTGGTGAATCTTAAGTCTTCCTGTAGCGGTAATAACTTTCTCGCTAGGATGGGGATTTGGTGAAAAAAATCTTACAAATAACTCTTTGATTGATTTTACAACTCAATCTGTACAAAACGAAGGAGCTAAGATTACAGTTACCAATAAAGGTTCTCTAAAAGTTTTCAAGTTAGAAATTGATAATACGAATGAACCGATCGGATCAAATACTGAATTCGTAGAATGTCCAGGATCCAAATTATGATCTATGAATATAGATATGGGATATGAATTACCTCCCAAAATGTATGACGCTGCCACAAATTCTGAAGTGAACTTCTTTGGATATTCACTCAATTTTCTAGCCACAAACGCTGTAAAGAAAGCAAAATATCTTACTTCAAGCAAGAAGCCTTTAGCTCCTGGTCAGTGTATTTATGGGATTATGGATTCTATGAATAAGTTAGATAGTCTGATTGTATATGATATCAAACTTGTAGATAACTGTGTGCCTGCAAAAGGAGGTTTTGAATGTAATTAATAAAATAATCTGATTTATTTAAAGCTAATCAAAATATTGTTATACATAGAAAAAACCCTTAGTGATTTCACTAAGGGTTTTTGTTTAACTGAGCTGTAAAGCGGAGTTAGGGCAGTAAAGAGAATCCATACTGATTCATGCTTTGTTCAAGAAGTTTTGTGTATCTACTCCCCACATTTTTATCTTTCTTTAATTCACTTTTTGAAAGATTTTGCGTTTCACTCAATTGCTTGATTCCACGTTTTACTAAAGCATTATAGAGTCTTGGACCTATGTCTTTGTGTAAGACATGAAGATAGGGATCATTTTCTTTTAGAGGACTCAATCGTATGATCATAGAATGATCTGATTTTGTCCACTGGCAATTAAAATGTTTGCCATGCCAGAAAATGGCTTTTCTTCCCATAGATGGAATAGATTCGGGCTGTTGTTCATACTCATCATACAACATAGCTTTCAATTCTTCCATACTAAGATCCTCTTGATAGATTACTCTTGTTTTTACTTTCTTTACTTCCATTGTAATTTTTGTTTATTCCTCCGACCTGGAGTAAGAACAATATAAATATATTTAATACTTTGTCAAGTGTATTCAAATACTAACATCACTAAAAAAGAGAAGAAAAAACCCCCGTAAAAGACGAGGGTCGTGTGTGTAAGGTAATTCAACTAAAGAGTGTAACTCCGTGATCTGCGCTTAGTACTACGCATAGTGATTTTGTATGGCGATATCCCAAGTGATAACGCAGCTCAGCCACAGAAAACTCAAGAATCTCATAAACATTCCGAATTTCTAATCCTTTTAATAAATCATAAGTTTTCTTGCTGATGTTCAGGGATGCAATGTCAATCCCTTTGAGGTCTTCGTTACCGGCCTGATAGATTTTTTTGGCCGTTACTCTTAGAAAAACAATGCAACGCTCTTTCCATTCAGCATTCTTGTTTGGATCCGATTGGATTTCGGCCCATTCTTCGTTGAACTCTTGAAGAACCTTTCCATACATTCGGTTTGATTCTTCGAATTTTGCGAATTCACTGATAGGACTTTCTCCTGCTGCATTTGTTGTTTCTGTGTTCTGTTTTGCACTTAACTTATTCATTTTGTTATAGTTTTTTTTACTCCTACCTGGAGTAACTAGTATATAAATATATTATTCTATTTGTCAATAGTAATTTAATGAAATTATAATCAATTTTGGTTAAGAAAAAATCCCTGTAAAAACCAGGGATTTGGGTTAGAGATTGTTTCCCATAGAGGGATAATACCTCTCAAGAACCCGTGAATTTTTCTTCACTTCACTTAATTCTTCTTCTAGATTTGCATTAAGTTTTTTAAATTTCGCTTTTGCTTCCTCAAGACGAACTTTTTCAGCTGCTAACAATTGTTTAGGAAAATTTTTATATTTTTCTTCCAACTCTTGTTTTTCCTGAGAACGTTCTTTATAAAAATTACTCAATGCCTTTTCCCTCTTTTCATTGAATAAATCAATATTCAATTGAGTAGTTTCAATGCTTTGTGTTCTTTCGATTTTTCTGTCTTGATGCTCTTGCTCACTGCGTTCTAATCTTTTTTCTATAGTCATAGTTCTTGTTTATTTCTCCGACCTGGAGAGGGAGTATACATAAATATTTTGATATAAATGTCAATAGCTAGGATAATTAGCTACTAATTATGAAAATTATTTCTTTTGAAATTACCGTTAAATACCTCAGGCTTATACAAAGAAAAAGGATCTTTTTGAAACTGCTTATGATACGTTTTTTCAAGCATTTCTAGCGTAGTAAGAAAAGATTGAGGAAGAGTACTTTTTTCTAGTGCTAAGAATCTGGAAAGCTGCTGATGAGGGTAGAGATTTTCTTGCCCCAACAATCCATGAAAGGAACTATGTTTACCTCTTTCCATATTGATGATATTATCTTTGTATCTAGGATGACCTCCAAGATTTTTATTTTTGAAAATAATATGATGTTCTGAAAGATCTGTTCTTAGCATATACTTTGTGAATATTTTTTCATAGATTTCCTTGGGAGGAAGTGGAAGTAGTTGAGATTCATCTAGATTTACTTCTTCAACTCCTAGTAACAACAATTCTTGTATGTCACGCATATACATATGACCTTCTTCCCGTACGGATTGATTGATTTCCAATATAAGTTGTATTCTCTCTTTGATGGTGAATAATCATTCTTGTCCAAAAAAATTAATCCAATGTTGCACTTTACTATTTAGGAAATCAATCTCTTCGAATTGAGGAATGATATAATCTCTATTTATTGTGTTCTGAAAGTTTTTATTCATACGATACTATTTAATCAGATTATAAATATCTTACTCTGGAGTTTTCAAAGTCTTCACCACAAACCTTCCTATGAACATCATAGCTAAAATCAATAATCATAATAGTATCCACAAAGCAGTACGATTTTTACCAATAGCACTTTGAGCAAGGAAGTTCCCTTGGAAGTTGTTACGAATAGCATCAGGGGAGTATTCTTTATCATAAGAAAGAGGATCGTATTTGAGGGCAAGTGCATTACAGGTTTGTCCCATGCTAACGGCTCCTTTCCCTACTGGCTCCAATATAGTTTTCAGATTATCTTCTATATCTTCTACAGTTCCACCCTTACTCAATATCTTCGCAATGATTGCTGATACTGCTGGCGCTGCTTCGGAAGTTCCATCCACAAGTTCATAGTTATCTCCGTTTGAAGTAGTCATAATATCCACTCCAGGAGCTGCAATATCCACCCAATCACCATAATTTGAGAAGGATGCTTTAGCAAGATTATTATCAATAGCACCTACTGAAATCACATTATCGAAAGCTGCTGGATAAAATTTTTGTGATTTATTGTAATTACCTGCTGATGCAACAAGTATAATTCCTTTTTTATGAATTTCGTTTATAATTTTTTGTAAGAAATCTAGACTCTTAGGGTTATCAATGTAGGCTCCTCGTGAAAGACTGATAATCTGAGGATTGTTTTTTGCAGCAATTACCAGGCTCTCGGCTCCGTATCAGATATCACTTCCTACTCCGTCGTCACTTGCTGCTTTGTACAAATACATACTTACTATGTCACCTGCAATACTCATTACACCTTTCTCGTTGTTTGAAGTAGCACCAATAATTCCTGCAGAGAAGGTCCCATGTTTCCAATCGTTATTACGTGTTTTATTTCCTGGAGGAGTAACATCATCGTCTTTATCTGCCACATCCTTAGTGCCTACAATTGTAGTCCCAAGATCTTCATGATTGATGTCAAACGCACTATCAATTATCGCTACATCAATTTTTTTAGAAATACTATTCCAAGTACATTGTTTCATAAATTGCCCATAATCAATAGTTTGTAAGTAGGTTTGTTTGTCATAGAGTGGATCATTATAAGTCAGTACTGGGCTTGTTGCATCATTTACTGGAGGATTTTTAAGAGTCTCAATAAGACTATTTGTACTTCCCGTACTTTCTTTTCAGATTATATTTTCTATTTCCTTTTGACTATTCGGAATATAGGTAGCAATTTTAAATAGTGGAACTGGAATAATTGGATTTTTTACTCATATATTTTTTAATAATCAGAAGATATGTGCGTTGGGAATAGTAGGATCAAACTCTATCCTCGCGAATCATTCAACGAATGGGGAGAAGACATTGCTCGTTACTCTAATATCAATAAATTGCTGTAAAAACGAAATTGCATTTGCTGCATTTTTATCATAATCTTGAATATACAAAGATCCTTTTACTGCGTCATAATATTCTTTATATTGTTCAATTTCTTTGAGACAGCTTTGTATATTATCTTTAAGTAAACTTACTAGATTATTTTGTTTGACTATTACTGAACAAACTCATTGAGGAAGTTCCTTGATACAGTTCATCAAGCTATCTTGAGAATAAGTACTTTTTTGACATTTGTATACATATTCCAATGAAGCTACATCAATCTGATAAAATTCTCAATCGTTGTGATCAGAAGTAGGTTTAACTTTGAGTCCCTGGTATTCTGCTACTTTATTTAATATATCATCTTGGGTTTGTACGTCGACTAATTCAATTTCGTCTACTTTTTCTATATTTTCGGCTTCAACTACTGGTAGATTATTATTTACAACATCTATGCTTCCTCCCACTACTACAGTAATACTTTCATGTGGATTATAAATAGGAGGAATAATTGATTTTATTGGACTTAAAATATTTGGATTATAGATAAGATCAGGAACTGGTTCAAAAACACCACTACCAGTATTGATATCGATATAAGGATTTGAAGGCAGGTCTGGGATTACTATCTCCACAACTCCATCGTTATTTGAATTGTCATTATTCGGAATATTCGGAATATTTGGAATATTTGGATTATTATTTGAATTATCATTATTCGGAACATTTGGAACATTCGGAACATTTGGAATGTTGATTTCAGGTGTAGGTAAATCTATAGGTGTATAAATTCATCACGGACCTGGATTAGCTGGAATAGAGTTAGTTGCATTTACGATAAATGGACATGCAAAAGCAACACCTGTATTACTTAGATTTTCAAATAATATTCCTCAGAAAAAATTATTAACTCACGTATAAAGATGAGCTGAAGGCGAAATAGGACTTAAAGTCTGGTTTCCGTCTCACCAATCAATTATACTCGCACTAAATCCTATGATATTAGTAAATCCTAAACTTGTTATTAAAGGTGCTAGACCAAAACTAGGTGTCACAGATAATCAAATCTGAGAACAAGAACCTGGATATCGCTGACACGTAGATGTATCACATCCCGCTCCAACTTCACAGTTTTCTCAAAAATCTAATCCTTGTACGGTTCCATCCCCACAATACATAACAACAAAAGAACAAGCATTCTCATCGCCTCCTCCATACAATCACTCACATGACCAAGTCCATAAGTTGCTTGATTGCGTAAGTCCTGTAAGATTCCCTTGAGAACATAGTGTATTGGTATCTGGCGTACTAAAAATATAACCAGAGTAGTAGCCTGTGGATAAAGTCGTATTACATTGACCAGTAACTGGAGCATCCAGAACTTGTATGAGTCCTGTACATTGTGCGATGTTTGCTGCTCATGGAAGATTATTTTCTAATGTCAAAGTAGTTATAAAATCTCATGTATTAGTGTAAGCTGTGATTACTGGAGAAATAGGACTGATAATCGGAGGACTTACTTGTGTGGTAGTAAGTTGAGTTGCTGTAACCCACGGATCCAAGGGACCTCGTGATAAGTTGACGTTGAGAGGAGCGTAACCAGTGGATGGTGCTACAATAAACGAACAACTTGGAGTTTCAAATTGACACGCAGAATCGCATCCATCACCAGGAGTGTTACTCAAATCATTATCACATTGCTCTTGAGCTGTAAAATTATTTCCACCACCCAGAATTGCATCACCACAATAATTTTCTGCAGCAGCACAACTCGTATCGTCGGTACCACCATTAATTCCCTGACAGGTCCAAGTCCAAGTATGTCAGATTATTTGAAAATTCACTACATCACCATCACTACATAAGCCAGGAGATGCTACTGTTAGACTAGTTCCTCCTCATGCAAAATCATAATAAGTGCTTCCATTTTCCGAACCACATGCTCCATTGATAGGGAATACTCAAAATGTTACATTTATCCCTGCGTTGCAAGTATTGGTTATAGCTCCAGAAAGATTATTTTGTATTGTTAATATTGCAGTATATGGACCTGGTAATAGATAATTATGCCCTATGGGCTGAATAGGAGAAGGTGCATTACTCGCGTCTCCTCGATCAAGTAAAGTTGCACTTGCCCATGATGGAATAGTCCATGTCGCCGTGGTAGCTAAAGGAGCAGCTCCACCATTTGGAGCAATACCTAAAATACAACTTGGTACTTCAAGCTGACATATTGCATTACATCAATCATTGCTATTTATATTACCATCATCACATTGTTCTATTCCGCCTCCAAGTCCATCTCCACAATAAAGTATTTGTAGATCACAAGCATTCTGATTATTTCCTCCAAATTGTCCTAAACAATTCCAAGTTCGACCAGAATTTCATGTAGTTAGACCCTGTAAAATACCTGTAGTACACAGTTGCCCGGTACTTGGAAGTAAGTCTATACCAGAATAATACGGAATCATAACTCAAGTATTACAAATAGCATCTACTGGCAATTGTTTCGTAGCAGTAATTTGGGCACTACAATTTGAACCAGTAACACCACATAAAGCGCTATTATTTGCTATTGCAATATTAGTAATTGTTCCTGAGCTTAAAGCACTCCATGTTCCATAAATAGTTAATTGTTGGGTAGTTCCATTTACAACTTGGAAGCCGCTCCATTGTATGCTATGACTTCCTGTGTCATAGATTATTGTCCCAGTGCTTATGCTCGCAGAAGTAAAACTAAATTCAACTGGAAGAGAATCATTGATTTCGATATCTTGAGCTATTCAAGCACCACTATTCCCTACTGTAATAAGATAGGCTCAGGTTTGATTATGAGAAAGAGCTCAGGTATAATTGAGTCAGTTTATTATTATTGATTTTGCTAATTTGAGCACAGGCGCTACTATATCAATAGAGTATGAAGAACTACAACCCGTAGTACACAATGATGGTAAAGAAGTTATATTAGCATTATTAATTTTTGTACCAGTGCTGACATAATAACCTCTAAATCGAAGTGCCGTAACTCAGTGAGATCAGGTAGAAGCAAATAGACTTGGTATTTGCCAAGTTACTCCTGTGTTTGAAGTTATAATAGTATGCCCTGGAACGCTATAATAAATCTGTGAAAACACAAAGCCAGGAGGAAGAACATCTTGTATGCTGATATTGTATCAAGTGGTGTTTCCCTCGTTAAATAAATTGAGTATATACATTACATTTTCACCTATGCTGGCCCCGGTCATAGTTATACCACCAAAACCTCAAAACCATTTTATAGCAGACTTTTTGAGATTATAATTTACAAAACTAAATCATGTAACTGGAACCATATTATTTGGACAATATTGATTGTTCCCCAAGCTCGCACAAGTTACAACGCCATTTCAATTTCCATATTTTGAATTATAGTCACCACATTCAGCATTATCATTACAACAAAAATAATTGAATCCATTTCACTGATTATCTTGTAGAGGGACGCCATCTTTGAGACATATTTTGCTACCAGTTCTATTTATTCCACCATATTTGTCTCCTCTTCCTGATCACACATTAGAAAAAAATGAAGCATCTGCAGTAGGAATATCTTGTTGTATAGCAAAAAAAGCTCACACTCCAGCAAGTAACAACCATGCCAATAAAACTATTTTTCATCTTTTATACATCGGCTTTATTATAACCATACTGACAGTTTTTTGCAAATTTTTGAGCCTATTTTCTCATTATTTGCATAATTTTATTTTTTCCATATTATAATCTTATATTTATACTTTCAAGGCACACATGTTATTTGATATTTTGCTTGAACACTTTGAGTCTGAGAAGAGTATTTCGGATATTTTGATTTCAGAAAATGAAAACTTAGTAATTAGAAACAAGGGTGAAATTAAAGTACTTGAACAACTTATTGATAGTAAACAGGTAGATCAGATTATTGATGAAATTTGCAAACAAAATACAATCATCCGAGATAATAAAACTGAACTTGATATTTGATATTATAGTGGTTGAGGATTTACATATAGAATTAATCTTTTTCATAAATCATGAAAACGTGCCATGGCTATCAGAAAAATCACCAACCAAGTATTGGAATTACAAGATATTATGACGGAATCATTAGCAAAAACTATTATTTCTACTATTTTGAATAAACAATCTGGGCTTTTTCTAGTTACAGGTACAGCTTGATCAGGTAAATCAACAACCTTGATGGCTTGTTTGGAGTATCTCAACACTCATTATGCTAAACATATTATTACCGTAGAGGATCCTATTGAATTTGTATATAAAAATAAGATGAGTGTGTTCTCTCAAAGACAGATTGAAAGAGATACAGAAAGCTTTGGGACAGGGCTAAAATCATTATTGAGACAAAATCCAGATATTGTGTTGGTAGGAGAAATTCGTGATCCAGAATCTGCTGAAGCTGTTATCAATATTGCAGAGACAGGTCATTTAGTGCTTAGTACATTACATACCAAAGCTGCTATAAATACTGTAAGTAGACTGGTTTCATTCTTTCCACCGTATTATCAGGATAGTATTAGAGACAGACTGGCTGACGTATTCCTAGGTTCTTTAGCTCAAAACCTAATAAAAGTTCCTGATGAAATAATAAAAAATGATCTGAATTCGCGTATTTTGGCGAGTAATTTCTGAAGAGTAGCTACATTTGAATTACTTATCAATAATACAGCTGTGAGTAATGCTATTCGTAAAGGAGATTTCAAACAAATCCCCAGTTTTATTCAGACTGGAAAAGTAGACGGAATGATTGAAATGTGAGAATATAGGAAATTAATTTGATTATAATTCCTTAAAGATAAAATTACTTTCGAGAGCAGGATATAAACCAGGATGAAAGATCATCCTGTTTTTTTTATTTATTCCACTTTGACTTTATTAATTAATTATATATTTGATATAGCAAATCTCCTTTGTACTTAACATAGTTAAATTGGAGGTTTTAGTATTCGAGAGGTTGCTGTTTTTAGCAGCCTCTTATGTTTTTTATAGCAAACCATTGTGACATGGAAAATAAAAATAATACTTTTGGAGATGATGGGAATTTTGAACTATCTCAGAATAAAGGAAAAAAGAATAATTGACGCAAACATATGCTAAGATGAATCACACGAAGATTCAATGCTCATTCAATACATAAAAAAAAATGAAATCTATAAACCACCAAGCACAGAAGCTCTAGAAGAATATATCCACTTTATAAGAGAGAAACTGGGATCCAATCTTATCAAAAGAGAGACTCAAGCAGATTTCTATATCCTTTGTCCTTATCATCGAGAGGAAACAGCGTCAATGGGGATAGCTAAAAAAACTATAGGGTTGTGTAAATGTTGGGGGTGTGGTAAAGCAATACCTTTTAGTAAAATGATCGCTGAAACTCTCGGTATTGCCGCCAAAAAACCAGAAAAAGTGTATAGACAAAAAAACTCCGATCAAGAAGATGATGATTTACCTTTTTAGGAGATTTTATTGATTGTATGGATAAAATAACTATACCAATATCAAATGGTTGGTATACGACATTGCTTATTCTCTTTATTGCTTATTTTAAAATAATGATAAAAAAATTTCTTCGAATAATATTTTGACTTTCTTTACTAACAATGCTTGGTTCACTGTATGTAGAGCATTATGGTGATCCTGTAGCAAATATGCTCACTAGAAATTTTTGGGATTCTAGTTTAGGAATCATTGCTTGCAATCTTTGTTGGTATATCAGAATATTCAGCTACCCTACAGTGTTCATTTCAGCAGTAGGTCTCTATACTGAGGATAAAAATGTTGCTAAAAGTATTTCTATATTGGCTTTTATTGCTATTTTGTTTTGCGTTTATAAATATGGTTTGGAAATGGGTATGCGAACAGGGGGCAATAATTCGTTTATCTGTGTAACTGGAGCTACCGATTGTAGCGAAGCGAAACCTCTGTATTGGGGATTTTTGTCTCTTTCTGCAATGTGAGCAATTGTAAATGGTAGTATCATATACTGTAGTTCTAGAATTTTAAAAAGCACTTCGTAATTTACTATCTTCGTGAAAATTTTAAAACTCTCATGAACAGTATTAACTCATATTCACGTTATATCAAAACAGGCTTGGTTGCTGGTAGTATGTTTTTATCAACAACTGGAGCTAATCATCAACCTACTTTTCATAAGTATGATCCTGTTGTTAATATTATAAAACCTGAAATACAAAAGGTCTTACGTATCCCATCTGTGATAAAAAAAGCAATTCCAATCGAGCCTCTTAGTTTGTCTGAAAAAGTTGCAGGACTTCATTCCATGTGAGAATGTGAAAAAGTAGATATTCAAAAATGGGCAGAAGAGTTTTGTATCGAGCCTGAAAAGTACAGCCCTAAACTTATCAAAGCTGCACTTTTTCGTCAATATTATCATGATAATGTACAGTCTACTGTCGATCAATTTCAAGAAAAATTTGGACCCGAATATACAAGTCTAGAATATCATCTGATTATTTCTTCTTTACTAGCAAGCATTTGGAAGCAGTCATCAAATAATAATGACACTCTCTATCTTCCTACTGATCATTTTTTCTCTTCGCTAATTGAGCAATACGATGTAGAAGAACTACAAAATTATTGTAAAAAAGAAGGTAACGATGTTTCTCACGCTATCAATAAAACTGCCCAATCTGATACCTACGATTTTGAGGAAAGTTATGGTGTTTTCCGTAAAAATAACCAAATGTGTGTGGGGTATGATCAAGTAAACAAATACCTTCAATCTGTTTGAGTGGAATTATGGTCTACGAGCAAACGTAAGGCTGAAGATGGAAGCAGTATGGATTATTATCGTACTGGAACTGAAATGGAGGTTAGTAGCTTTAGGAATTTACAGAAAATCATAGCTTTGTTTCGTACACAATATCCTGATTTACCTTTATTCGTATCGGGCCTCAAAGAATTTGGACATTCCTGTGATGATCAGGTAAGTCATAGTCCCAAAAATTTTGGTAAACCCAAAGAAAGCATGAGTGCTGCTTGTCATGCTCGTTCTCATATTATGGGACACGCAGTAGATATCAAAATGATGGGAGCTGAAGGATTGATAATGTATGATCGACTCAGAGAAAATACCATTAATACCGTAAAAGGAGATATTCAAATTGGTAAAATGCATACCTTCAAAAAAGGAGATATTCAATTCAAATATATGTTTCACGGTGATGGAGCAATCGGAAAGCATTTTCATATTAATTTATAAATAGTGATAAAAATCCAAAAATAATGAGATTTTCACTTGTAAATGGCTATTACTCTACTATAATAATGACATAAATTAATTTAAATTTTAATGATTAATCATGGAAAACACTATGGAAAATCCTCAGGTTCACCAAGAACAAACACAACCACAAATGCACGCTCACCAAGAACAAAAAATAACGAGACCTTCTGGCAACTGAAATATTGCTAAATGGATAATTTTGGCTTTAGTGGCAATAGCATTAATTTGGTTATATAATAGTGGGATGATGGGAAAATGAATGATGGATAACACAGTAATTCAAAATGGAACTGGTGCTACAAAAACAACTAAAACTAATACTGAAACAAAAACAATCAAGCCATCACCTGGAAAAAGAATGTTACAGATTCGCAAAGACGACACAACTACTACAACTACTACGACGGTAGGAACCACTGGTTCTGTAAACTAATTTTTCTTACTATATTATGAATTTATAATATGATTACTCCGCTCTACAGCGGAGTTTTCTTTTTTTTAATTACTTTTGGCATTGCCCCAAAAGTAACAAAAGGTCTAGTCAAAAACAGCTCCGCTGTACAGCGGAGTTGAGGCGACCCAAGGGGACCCACATCTCAACTGGCGCTGGTCAAGCTTACAAAGTTGGTACTGAAATTGATCATGTTGTGTTTTTGACAGACTGTAGTGAGTAAAAGTTTTATTTGAGTGGAATGTAATTTTTTTTCATTGAGATTGACACTCTGGAGCTTTATAATGCTTTGCTATTGTAATTATTGCCCAATCCTTATACTCTTCATATCTGCTTATTTTATATTTTTAAAATCATAAATATGAACAACAATTATGTAAATGCTATTATTTTGTGAGTAGCTATAATTATCGCTGGTCGATTTGCATCATCTCAAGCGCCAGGCGTAGTTTCCAATGGCTCAGAATCTCCACTCATGAGAGATACAATTGCTGTAAACGGACTTGGGAGAGTATATGCGACTCCTGATATTTTGAATGCAAACGTAGGAATTACTGAAACTGCTAAAACTACCAAAGAAGCTTTGGCTAAAACAAATGAGAAAGTAAAACAAATTATTGATATCGCAGTAGCTGAAGGAGTAGATAAAAAAGATATCCTTACTACAAATATCAATATGTATCCCCATTATGATTACACGAACGGGAGATCAGTTATTGATGGATATGATAGTAATCAAACACTTTCTATAAAGATCAAAAAACTTGAATCAGTGGCTGGCGTATTGGATAAATTATCTGCTGTGGATGGACTCCAAATTCAAAATACTTCTTATGATATCGAAGATAAAGAAAAAGTGTATGAAAAAGGAAGAGAACTAGCGTATCAAAAAGCTAAAACTAAAGCTGATCAATTAGCAAATCTTGCTGGAGTGAAAGTAGGAAAAGTAATTTCATTATCTGATATGACAATGGATATGAGTTCCGCTCCTCAATACCCACTATTTAAAAACGCTATGGCTGATGGAATAGGTGGAGCATCTCAAGAAACTTCTCCTGTGGCTGCAGGTGAAATGGTATTCGATATGAGTATCAACGTAGTATATAGTATTCAATAAAATTCTTAACGAGATCGTAACCCATGCTCCCAGAACTCAAACTTTCTCAATTTACAGACCTTGTGCAGCAGGGTATTAGTACACTTTTTGGTGAACATGAATTTTTGATAATCTGAGAAGTGAGTAAGGTGAAAAAATGGAACACAAGATTTTATATTGAACTTGTAGAATACAAAGGAAGTACGGTAGTAGCACATGCCCACGGAGTCATTAGTAATCAATCAATTTTGCGAAAACCCCTCCAAGAATGGGGTATTACTCTGGAAGAACTTACAGGGAAGCAGATATTAATGACCTGTAGAGTGAGTTTTCACAAAGATTATGGAGTCCAACTCCATATCCAAGATATTTCTTCAGAATATACTTTATGAACTTTGAAGAAAAAAGAACAAGATATCAAAGGTGAACTCCAATCTCTCGGGATAGCCGAACTCAATAAACAAAAAAAACTTTGACTTCCGCCCTATCGTATTGCAGTTATTTCTTCACCAAGTAGCGAAGGTCTCAAAGATTTCCTTCAGGTGATGCAGGAATCAGAATATACTTTTTCTTACACATTGTTTGAATCTGCTATTCATGGTAATAATGCCAATGGAGAGATTCATCAAGCACTTCAAACTATCTACAAACAGATTGAGAAGAAAAGTAATTTTGACTTGGTATTGATCGTGAGAGGTGGTGGAGGAGCGAGCGGGGTAATGCGATATAATGATATTCATATTGCGAAAGGAATCTGTCATATGCAGGTTCCTGTAATGATGGCAGTTGGTCACACCAATGATCAGACTTTGCTTGATGAGATAGCCTGCTTTAGTGCTAAAACTCCTACGGACGCTGCGTATCAGATTATTTCTTATTATGAATATTTTCATCAAGTGCTGAAAGAGCTCTATGAGCAGATTGTACTAGGAGTTCAAGATAAAACCCAAGATGTAAAGGATGATATTGAAGATTTGTATGAAGAGATTGAAAGCATTATATTGAATACCATTGAGAGCTATAGGACTAACATCCAATCGCGGTATGAACTTATCAACAGTAGCAGGCCTGAAAAAATGTTGCAATCTGGGTATGCATTGTTACATTCTTCCGAAGGTACGCTTATGAAAAAGGGACAAATCGATAAGCTGAAAAAAGGAGATGAATTTGAAGTAAGAGTGTATGATAAGATACTGAAAGTAAAACTTGAAGGATTACATTAATCAACATAGCAAACATTGAAAACTTTATTTATTATTTATATTACATTATTATGAAAAATTGGGCACCTGTAAAAATCTATTTCACATTTGTGAGTATTATTAGTATTATCTGAGCTATCATTGCTGGGGGAGCTACTTTGTATGCAATCGTAGACAAAGTTCTCATCACGGATGAAGAATATCTTATCGGAGGTAACAGATCTTACGAAATCACTCAATGCGAACAACCTGAATACAAAGATGATAAGTCAGTAGAAAGAACTCCTGATAATATTGCAACGTGTAAGACAGAAGCTACAGCAAGAGTATTAGTTTCTAGAAGTTATGAATTCAAATCTAGTCTTATTATGGGTGCAGTACGATTACTCATTTGTATCTCAGTATATGGTTTCCATTATAGAAAACTCAAAAATTATGCAAATGAAACTGATATAGACTAATATTTCACAGAAATTTATGAATACTCAATAGTTTATTCGTTTTTTATATAGCATGAATATTCATCTTCTTGTAGTCCATTTTCCTATTGTGTGTCTAGTATTATACTCTTTACTGGAAATAATAAGTGTGTTTAAACCTTCGTGGAAAGCGAAACTCCAATTTACCAAGATATTTTTGTTGGTAATCTGAGTGGTGGGAGCTTTCATGGCGGTACAGACCTGAGAAATAGCGAGAGATTTGATAGGAAAAACGAATGTAATAGAAGCTCATGAAACCTATGCAGATTTAGCATACAAACTCTATGCTATCATCTTATTCTTGTATATCATAACTTGGGAGCAGGTTGTAGTAAGGGTGAAAAATAATCTGATTATAAAAATTGTATCTTTCATAGATAAAATGCATAAATATGGAATAGTTGCAATTCTTTCGATCATTGCTCTCGTATTTTTGACGATAACTGGAGCTCTTGGAGCTGCGATCTCACATGGACCAGATACGGATCCTGTAGTAAAATTTGTTTATGACCTTATTATTAATTAAAAATAATCAGAATATGAAAAAGTGGATAGTATGTGAAAATCTAAGATCTGCCTACAATGTGGGAAATATCATGAGAACGGCTGATGGTCTGGGGTGGGGTGTAATCTTACTTGGTTACACTGCTCCCAAAGATCACAAAAAAGTAACAAAAACAGCACTCGGAGCAGAAGAAAATATTGAAATCATGAATTTTACTACCTTGGAGGAATTTTATGCATGGATAAAAGATAATAACATACTTTTGGTATCAGCAGAAAAAACTGATAAGAGTATTTCTTTGATTCAGGTACTTACTGAAAAATCTAGACTTATGGAAGCGCCTTCATTGGCTGTGCTGATGGGAAATGAAATAACAGGTGTAGAAGAGGAAACGCTTACCAAATCAGATTATGTTACTCATATTGATATGATAGGAACGAAGGAGTCTTTCAATGTGGGGCAGGCTGCTGCTATTCTTATGTGGGAATTCAATAAGATACTTTCTTAACTATAATTGATGGTAAGTGCATCGTTCAAGTGTGCGGCTACAGATTTCATGATTCCTTCTTCATTACATTGATTTAATGCTGCATTAAATTCATCCGAAATAATCTTTATTCTTTCTCTTTTGATAACTTCAAACATTTGGGTTTTCATAAAATCATTGTATTGTCTTGTATCTACACAATACAAAAGAGTATCACCATTTTTTATGGCCTCACCAAACACAGCTCGTAAACTCATCTTTCATAGTTAAATTTTAAAAAATACTATACGATATACTTTTAGATACAATAGTCAACTATTCTTTATTTTTTCACTAAAGAAAAAAGCCCCGTGGAACGGGGCTTGTGAGTTTAAGTTTTGTGTTTTATTTGTACTTATCAATCAGCTTTTTATCTGCTACATTTTGTCTATAGCTGAATGCAATCCATATTGCGATAGGTGTTAACATAATACCTCCCAAAATTAATGCGGGTATTGGTGCAAAATATACCAATGTCCAGCACAAAATTGCACAAAAGATCATTTGATTTCTGAAACTTTTGTGTTCTTTTAGAATTCTATCTTTGTTTCTCATGTTTTAAAATTTTGTTTGTTTTAATTTTATGCTTACTCTTCAGGATTTTCAGCTTACTCCATATTTTGTATTAGTA
>ERZ724516.353-NODE-353-length-28907-cov-6.332178_pt1 | contig 28907 bp, 28 predicted proteins | sample MGYA00376049_ERZ724516 | MGnify/ENA primary metagenome ERZ724516 (study PRJEB28724, sample SAMN07190886) | activated sludge metagenome | isolation source: activated sludge of sewage treatment plant in Hong Hong | place: USA: Christiansburg, Virginia | collected... | reverse complement strand
GTTTCAGGTCAACTTCACTCATGCTGTTCTCGCTTGATACGGTTTGTTATTAAGCAAGAGACTACCACTTTGCTGCGATGCAGCAAAGTGGGTTTTGCTTGCCGCCTGATGAAGTTGCGGGTTGCGGCTGGCTGCTTGGCAGATGGGCTTAGGACTAAGTCCATCGGTTTGAGCTGACCGCAACATTTTTGTCGATCAGCAATCACTTAATGTTCACATAATTTTCAAACCGTAATCTTCACGCCATTGGTAATCCGAAAGGGTTTTGCGATGACGCAATCAAAAGATCAGTTTGTAGTGCTGGGGACAGATCACCCGGAACGTTCGGCAGTAGAAAAATTTATCGGTACGGTTTTTGAGAAGACTTACGGTGCGAAAGTGCAGCATTTTGCGCAAACACTGCTCGGTATTCGCGGAGCAAGTGGTGAGTGGATCGCTGCACTGGGGTATACAGCGGCCACGCGCAATCGTCTGTTCGTTGAAAATTACGGTGGCGGAAGCGTCGAGCAGCAGATTTCCGGCAAGCTGGACACCTTGGTCAGCCGTGATCAGGTCGTTGAGGTAGGCAACCTGGCTGCGCTCGGCGCAGGTGCCGCACGAATGCTGATTTCCAGTGCCATTCAGTATCTTTACGAGAGTGGCTTCTCCTGGGTTATCTTTACTGCCACCCGTTCCCTGCTGAATTCATTTGCCCGTCTTGATCTGCGGCCGATCTCGTTGGCCACCGCCGACCCGTCGCGCCTGCCGGATCAGGGGCGTAGCTGGGGCAGCTATTATGACAAGCATCCGCAGATCATGGCGGGCAGCATTCTTTTGGGCTATCTCAGTGCGGGATCGCGCCGCCAGCCGGAGGCGATGGCTCTTGCTGCGTGATATGACCGAGTTGTTTGAAATTCCCGGCCACCATGGCATGGCGCTGAGCGACGGTGCTGCCGGTGACTTTAGCCCGCTTGAGATATCAATCCGCTTGGCGGAAAACAGGCAGATGCTGGATGAGTACAACCCGGCGCTACCCATCGGACTGGTGGGCGATAACTCTCCCGAGTGGGTTCTCGCCGATCTCGCCATGTTGTATGACGGGCGTTGCGAGGTGCCAATCCCGGCCTTCTTTTCTTCGGAACAGATCACCCATTTGGTAGCGGCTACCGGGATGGAAAATGTGTTTTACAAGGGATGTATCCTGCCGATCCGCCAGGTCTTTCCGTATTTGCCGGCCAAGGCATCTGGCACGCCACCCGTGCTATTGCCGCATGCTACACAAAAAATCACCTTTACCTCGGGCACAACGGGCAACCCGAAAGGGGTCTGTCTGACTGTCGAGCAACAACTGGCGACGGTTAACGGATTGGCTGCAGTGCTGGGGCCATTGGAGATAAAAAGGCATTTAAGCCTGCTGCCGCTCGCCGTTTTGCTTGAAAACATCGCCGGTATTTACGTTCCATTGATGCTTGGGGCGCAATGTTTCGTGCCGCCTCTGGCCGAGATCGGGCTCAGTGGCTCAAGTCATTTCGATGCAGAGCGTTGTCTCGACGCGATAGCGCGCTATCAGGCAGAAAGCGTCATTCTTTTGCCCCAGATGCTGCAGGCGCTGGCCTGGCATGCAAAACCGGCGGACCCAAGGCTGGCATCGCTGAAATTTGTCGCCGTGGGTGGTGGTGTGACACCGCTTGCCGTTCTTGAGCGAGCGGAGAAAGTTGGTATTCCGGTTTTTGAGGGTTATGGACTGTCCGAGTGTGCTTCGGTGGTTAGCCTGAACACGCCCTGGGCAAAACGTCTGGGTAGCGTGGGCAAGCCTTTGCCGGGGATTGCTGCACGACTCATCGGCGATGGCGAAATCGAGGTGAGCGGCCGTGGTTATGCCGGCATGCTGGGTGAGACAGCGTTGCCAGCGCAAGCCTGGATAGCAACCGGTGATCTTGGTGAAATTGATGGCGACGGATTTTTAAAAATTACCGGCCGCAAAAAGAATGTGCTGATTACCTCGTTTGGACGCAACGTATCTCCGGAATGGCCGGAAGGCTTGCTGATGGAGAGTGGATTGCTGGCTCAGGTGGTGGTAATGGGCGATGGCGAACCGCAACTCAGCGCGGTGATGGTGCCGATTGCCTCATCGGTTGACCAGGAACAACTTGCTGCACTGGTCGCCGAGGTCAATTTGCGCCTGCCGGACTACGCACAGATTGCGAACTGGACGATCAGCAACGAAGGATTTACCAGAGTGAACGGATTGGCCACGGAAAATGGTCGTCCCCGGCGCGCTGCCATCGCAGGGCGCTTTTCAGTACACGCTCCCATTGAGCAGACGACACAGGAGTCATGATGTTTTTCAAAAAACTACAGGAATCAACAGAGATCAGCCGCCAGTCGCTTTTTGCTGTGCCGGTAATCATAGACGCGCTGCATGGACGGATTTCGCTTGAGCAATATGTCGCATTTCTGACCCAGGCTTACCACCATGTCAAACACACTGTTCCTTTGCTGATGGCCTGTGGCAGCCGATTGCCCGAGAAATATTCGGCGCTGAGAAGCGCGATTGCTCACTACATCGAAGAAGAAATTGGTCATGAAGAATGGATTCTGAATGACATCGCTGCTTGCGGCGGCGATCCGGCGGCGGTTCGCGTCGGGCAACCTGCCTTGGCCACCGAAGTCATGGTGGCCTATGCCTATCACCAGATTGATCGCGGGAACCCGCTGGCTTTCTTTGGCATGGTGCACGTGCTTGAGGGAACGAGTACCGCGATAGCGACCAATGCGGCGGCGATCATTCGCGAAAAGCTCGACTTGCCGCCAAGTGCCTTCAGTTATCTGGTCTCACATGGCAGTCTTGATCTTGAACACGTGGTTTTCTTTGAAAAATTGATGAATCAGATCGTTGACCGCGACGATCAGGAGAGCATCATTCATTCGGCCAACGTCATGTATCGGCTTTACGGAGATATCTTCCGCTCGTTGCCTCGGCCACTGGCAACGGAGTTGCCGGTATGAGCGTTGCAGAAGCCAAGCCTTATCGTGCTGTTCTGACCGGGGCGGCGGGTGGTATTGGCCAAAGCCTGGCGCTGGCCTTGGCCGCATCCTGTTCGGCGATGCTGCTGGTTGGACGTAATGCGGAAAAACTTTCTGCCTTGCGTGAAAAACTGGTGGCGCTGCATCCCGATTTGGAAATTTTGCTGATTGCCGCAGATCTCAGTAGCGATGTCGGCAGGGAGGCCACGCTGATTGCGGCCAAGTCGCTTCCTGGTGGCGTCAATCTGCTGATCAATAACGCCGGTGTCAGCGACTTTCATGCTTTTGCCAGCCAGCCGATGGATACTGTCGAGTCATTGATCACGACCAACTTGCTCTCACCCATACTGCTTTGTCAAAAATTTTTACCTTTGCTGCAGGCTCAGTCCAATGGGCAAATTGTCAACATTGGATCGGTGTTTGGCGATATTGGCTATCCCGGTTTTGCCGCCTACTGTGCGACCAAATCCGGCTTGCGCGGTTTTACCCAGGCCTTGCGTCGAGAATTGTCGGATAGTCGTGTGCGGGTTCGCTATTTCGCGCCGAGGGCGACGCGTACCGGCATCAACAGTTCGGCGGTTGATCAAATGAACGCTGCACTTAAAACTCAGGCTGACGAACCCAAGGTTGTCGCACAGGCATTCATGGACTTCCTGCGCAGTGACAGGAACGAACGTGTGCTGGGCTGGCCGGAGCAACTGTTTGTGCTGATTAACCGATTGCGTTATCAGATTACCGACAACGCAATCGGCAAGCAGCTGGAAGTCATCAAGCGCTATCTGCCGAACTGAAAATTGAAATCTACAGGGGTAACTATGAATAAAATCTTTTTGGCCATTGCATTGGCTGTTTTCGGGAATGTTGCCTGGGCTGATGTCGCAGAGGATGTCGTTCGCGTGCGTAGCTCGTGGGAAAAGATTAAGTACCGCATGCCGGAGAAAGAGCAGGAGGCTGCATTCGAACAGTTGGCGAAAGAGTCAGCCAGCATCAAGGGGGCAAATCCTAAGCATGCGCCAGCAGCAATCTGGCATGGCATTGTTGAAGCAAGCTATGCGGGGGCTAAAGGGGGATTGGGCGCGCTCGGTCTGGCAAAAAATGCCAAAAAATCCTTTGAGGATGCGTTGGCCATAGACCCCAAGGCGCTTGATGGTTCGGCCTATACCAGCCTTGGTTCGCTGTACTATCAGGTGCCGGGCTGGCCGATTGGTTTTGGCGATGACAAAATGGCGCTGGAGATGCTGAACAAAGGTTTGGCCCTGAATCCGAACGGAATCGACCCGAACTATTTTTATGGTGATTTTCTGTTTCGCAATGGCGATTTGAACGGCGCTGAAAATGCACTGAAGAAAGCCCTGGCGGCGGCACCTCGCGATGGACGCGCGCTTGCCGATGAAGGTCGGCGCAAGGAAATTAACGAACTGTTGAGCAAGGTTGCCAAAAAGAGAAAATGAGGATTTTGCTGGTCGAAGATGATGAGTTGCTCGGTAGCGGCGTCAGTGATGCCCTAGAGTTCGCTCGTTATGCCCATGAATGGGTGCGTGATGGCAAACTGGCACTGGCTAGTGCGCAACAAGGCGATTTCGACCTGATTATTCTTGATCTGGGCCTGCCTGGCATGGATGGTCTGGAAGTGCTTCGCCAACTGCGCGAGGGCGGTAACCAGACGACAGTGCTTATCCTGAGTGCGCGTGATGGTACGCGTGACCGGGTATCCGGCCTCAACCTTGGTGCTGATGATTACCTGATCAAGCCATTTGAACTGGACGAACTGCTGGCGCGCTTGAATGCCCTTGAGCGACGGCGCATGGGGGTTGCCAGCAACCAGATCAAATTGGGTCGCCTGGCGCTTGATCTGGCATCGCATACTGTTTTGCTGGACGGACAGGCTGTGACGATATTGCGCCGCGAGTTCATGCTGCTCAGAAAATTGTTTGAGGCACCCAGTCAAATTTTGAGTCGAGGCCAACTGGAAGCTGCGGTCTACGGCTACGAAGGCGATATTGAGAGCAATTCAATTGATGTTCATGTCTTCCATTTACGGAAAAAACTTTATCCGGAAATAATCAAGACGATCAGAGGGGTTGGCTACCAGCTTGATCCGGCGCTCAAGGCGGAAGTCATTAAATGAGAATCGGGGCCAGCAGTTCGATTCGTAGCCGCCTGATCGTCAGCTTGCTCGTTGCTCTGGTCGTCATTCTTGGTTATACGACGCTGAACAGCTATTCGGTTAGTCGTCATGAAGCGGATGAGGTTTTTGGGGCGCGTCTGGCGACCTCGGCCAGAATTCTCGAAGCTCTGGTGGCGAACCAGGTTGCAAAATCAACCCTGACTTCGCCCATAGTGATCAAGTTGCCGAAGGAGCTGGAGGCCCTCCCAGTGGCCAATAACAGCGAATTCGGTCATCCCTATGAGGCGAAAATTGCTTTTCAGATATGGCGCGATGATGGTCTGTTGTTGGTACGCTCGTTTTCTGCCCCGGATACGCCGTTGGGGGTCTGGAAACAGGGTTTTTCAGAGCAGACTGTGGCCGGGGAGAAGTGGCAGGTTTTTACCCTGCGCACCAATGAGGCCTGGGTCCAGGTTGCCGAGCAGGATGGTATTCGTGACGAGTTGACGCACGATATTGCCGTGGCGGTGATGACACCGCTGATTATCGGTTCCCTTGCTCTTTTGCTGGTGGCCAATCTGGTCGTGCGTTTCGGTTTGAATCCTCTGACTGAGCTGGCCGAGGGGATAGGTAAACGAAGCCCGGAGTCGCTCTCGGAAATTAAAATTGATGATGTGCCGCGCGAGATGGCGCCGGTGATCAAAGCCCTAAATGCGTTGTTGTCGGGGATCAAGGAGGCGTTGGCTCGAGAGCGGCGATTTACCGATGCCGCAGCCCATGAATTGCGTACGCCGCTGGCGGCCCTGAAAATTCATGCTGACAACCTGGTTCGCGCGGAAACCGAGGAGCAGCGTCAGCGCTCAACAAAGAATTTGATCAAGGGTCTCGACAGAAGCCTGCGTCTGGCAAATCAGATGCTGATTTTGAGCCGTACCCAAAGCGGTGTTGACCATGAGATATTGCGCCGCATTTGCCTGTCAGAAATCCTGCAGGAGATTCTCGCCCAGCAAGAACCAGTTCTTGCTACGCGTGGGCAGCATATCGAGACGGACGGACTAAATACCAGCGACGCCTGTGTGCTTGGCGACGAGCTCAAACTGCATCAGTTGTTTCGCAACCTGTTTGACAACGCGTCGCGCTATGGAAGTCCCGATAGCACAATACGTGTCAGCTTGCAGCGCAAGGGTGAAGAGATTTTTTTCTCGATTGCCAACGAAGGCGCGATGATTCCGGAAAACATGCGCGACAAAATATTTGAACCCTACACTCGTCTGGCAGGTCAGGCGGCTGAGGGCAACGGCCTTGGCCTCGCCATTGTTCGGGAGGTCGCCAAGCAACACGGAGCGACGATTTCTCTGGACACGCTGGCTTCGGGAAGTGGCACGGTGATCACTGTGGTTTTTCCTTACGCCGAGTCGAGCGCAACTTAAGCGGCTCGACTCTTGGCCGGGATGAAGCGGAAAAGATCCGTGAAAACTATCAGCCCTTGACGTGCAATCCGCATTCCTTGGACGTTGGGTCTTCCCACCACCAACGACCGGAGCGGACATCTTCACCAAGTGAAATGGCCCGCGTGCAGGGGGCGCAGCCGATGCTCGGGAAAAACTTGTTGTGCAGGGCGTTATAAGGCACGTTGTGCTGCTTGATATAGGTCCAGACTTCCTTTTCAGACCAGTCGGCAAGCGGGTTGAATTTCTCCAGACCGTTGCCTTCATCGTATTCACGAAGCGCCAGATTGCCACGGGTGGCAGCTTGCTCGGCACGCATGCCGGTGATCCAGGCGCGTTTGCCAGCAAGTGCGCGCTTGAGCGGCTCCACCTTGCGGATGGCGCAGCAGGCCTTGCGCAGTGTCACCGAGTCGTAGAAGGCATTGATGCCCTGATTGCGCACATACAACTCAACATCGTCAGCGCGCGGGAAAAACACGGTCAGCTTGTGCTTGTAGTGTTTTTCCACTTCAGCCATCAGATCGTAGGTTTCGGCGGGCAGCCGGCCGGTATCCAGACTGAAAATGTTGATCGCCAGTTTGGCCTTGAGGATCAGGTCAGTGATGACCATGTCTTCGGCACCCAAACTATTGGCGAAGGTGGCCGGCGACCAGTTGTGAGCGATATCGGCGAGCAGGATCCTGGCGGCAGCGGTCTTGGTGGCGACGCTGGCGGTGAGTTCGGGGGTGATGTTGAGCAGGTTTGGTGTCATTGGGCTCAGGCGCTGCGGCGGCGGAAGTAGGGTTCCGGTTGGCCGGTTGAGGTCTGGTAGGTTTCGGAGAAGGGAGAAAAACCGGCTTGCAGGGCGTAAACCGCGTCTTTGCCGTCTTTCAGGGCATAGCTATCAAAGCCGACGCGCTGCATGAAAAAGAGCTGGTCGTGCAGCACGTCACCGACGGCACGCAATTCACCTTGATAGTGGTAACGTTGGCGCAGCAGGCTGGCGCTTGAATAGCCGCGACCATCGACGAATTTTGGGAAATTGACGGCGATCACGATGAAATAGTCGAGATCGGCAGCGATCTCTTCAACCCGATCTTCTGGTTGCAGGAGCAGGCCGATGCGTTTGTGGGTCGAGATGATCTCGGTTTTGCGCGCTTGCCAGACAGAGAATGGAAAGATGATTTCGCCAGCCGGCAGGGCGATGGTTTCTGCTGTTTCACCTTCGGCAATTTCCAGCGTTTTCCAGGCGTCGACCGCAACAGTTTGGTTTTTGATCAGTTGGGCCATTATGCGGCCTCCTTTTGGGCGAGTTTGGCTTTGCCGTGGGCGCGGCCTTCGTAAACACGGTTCTTGAAGGGGTCGATGCCGATGCGGTCGAAGGTGTCGAGGAAACGTTCGTCAGGATGACGGTTTTCAATGTAAACCTTGATGATCTTGTCGACCACGTCGGGCATCTCACCAGCCGAGAACGAGGGGCCGATCACTTTTCCAAGCTTGGCATCATTGCCCTGGCGACCGCCGAGCGTGACCTGGTAGAACTCGTCGTTGTTCTTGTCGACACCGAGCACGCCGATATGGCCGACGTGATGGTGACCGCAGGCGTTCATGCAGCCAGAGATGTTGAGATCGATTTCGCCGATATCGAACAGGTAATCAAGATCATCAAAGCGCGCCTGAATTGCGGTGGCGATCGGGATCGACTTGGCGTTGGCCAGATCGCAGAAATCACCGCCCGGGCAGCAGATGATGCCGGTCAATAGACCTGTGTTTGGCGTCGCCAGCCCGTTTTCTTTGGCGGCCTGCCAGACGGCGTAAAGGTCGGATTTCTTGACGTCGGCCAGAATGACGTTTTGCTCGTGGCTGATGCGTAGTTCGCCGAAGCTGTATTGGTCGGCAAGGGTGGCGATGGCATCCATCTGCTCGGCGGTGATATCGCCCGGCGCAATGCCGTGTTTTTTCAGTGACAGGGTCACCGCAGAATAGCCCGGCACCTTGTGGGCCGAAGTGTTGCGGTCGACCCAGTTTTTGAAGGCTTTTTCTTCAGGGAATTCAGTAGTGCCCAGTTTTTCATAAGCTGGCGCGCTGAAGTGTGCGGCAACGCGGTCAAATTCAGCTTGGGTCAGAGTGGCCGGGCCATCTTTGATATGCGCCCATTCATCTTCGACCAACTGGCTGAACGCTTCGACACCGAGTGCCTGGACCAGAATCTTGATCCGTGCCTTGTAAGCATTGTCGCGCCGGCCCTGACGGTTATAAACGCGGAGGATGGCTTCGCAATAGGTCAGGATGTGCTGCCAGGGCAGGAATTCGCGAACGATCTGGCCACGGATCGGCGTCCGGCCGAGGCCGCCACCGACAATGACGCGGAAGCCGATTTCGCCATCCTGCTGCTGCAAGTGCAGGCCGATGTCGTGGAACCAGGTCACGGCCCGGTCTTCCTTGGTGCCGGAAATGGCGATCTTGAATTTGCGCGGCAGGAAGGCAAATTCCGGATGAAAGGTTGTCCATTGCCGGAGAATTTCGGCCAGCGGGCGCGGGTCGATGACTTCGTCGGCAGCAACGCCGGCGAACTGGTCGGTGGTGATGTTGCGCAGGCAGTTACCGGAAGTCTGGATGGCGTGCATGTCGACTTCGGCCAGTGCCGCCAGAATCTCCGGGCAATCCTCGATCTTCGGCCAGTTGAACTGCATGTTGTGGCGCGTTGTGAAGTGGCCATAACCCTTGTCATAGGTGCGCGCAACGAAAGCCAGTTTGCGCAACTGGGCGCTGTTCATCATGGCGTAGGGTACGGCAATACGGAACATCGGGGCATGACGCTGGATGTAGAGACCATTCTGCAGGCGTAGCGGACGGAACTCGTCGTCGCTGAGCTCGCCAGCTTTCCAGCGCCGCACCTGGTCACGGAATTGTTCGACACGCTCGGTGATCAGTTGGCGGTCGATGGCATCATATTTGTACATTAAAGTTCCTTAAGCAAAGACCAGCTTGCTGCCGATGAGAATTAACATGGAGGCCAGCAGGCGGCGAAGAATATGTTCCGGCACCTTGGCGGAAACCTGAGTTCCCAGCCAGATACCGGGTAGCGAGCCGATCAGCAGACTGCCGAGCAGAGCCCAGTCGACCCCGCCCAGCGCCCAGTGGCCAAGACCGGCGACCAGTGTCAGCGGAACGGCGTGAGCGACATCGGATCCGACAATGCGCACGGGGGAAAGTTTGGGATAGAGGAAAAAGAGGGCGGCGACGCCGAGGGCGCCAGCACCGACCGAAGAGATGGTGACAAGGACGCCGAGTATGGCGCCAACCGCCACCGTTATTTTGCCCAGACAGCAACGGCGGATAGCCGAATCCTCATGCTTGCTGGCGTAATCACGTAATTTACGGCCGAATAGAATGGCGACGGCGGTGAGCAACAAGGCAAAGCCAAGGCCATGCGAAATAATCTCGCCAATGACGTTGCTGCCCTTGGGTAACTGCGACAGCACAAAGAGAGTAACTGCGGCGGCGGGGATGCTGCCGAGTGCCAGGCGGCCGGTAATCGCCCAGTCAATATGCCCCTTTTTGCCGTGTGCCACAGTGCCGCCAGCCTTGGTCAGCGCTGCGTAGAGCAGGTCCGTACCGACCGCAGTGGCAGGATTGACACCAAAAACCAGCACCAGCAGCGGCGTCATCAAAGAGCCGCCACCGACCCCGGTGAGGCCGACAATCGCGCCGACCACAAAGCCGGAAAGGGTGTAGAGATAATCCATGACGGGCATCGTAACAGCGCCTATTTGAAACAAAAAGAATATTGGGTTAGATTGTTATATCGTTTTGTTATTTGGTGTGCCCGTGAAACTCCAGCAACTACGTTACATCGTCGAAATTCAGCGTCAGGGCCTCAATGTATCGGAAGCGGCGGAGACTTTGTTTACCTCGCAGCCGGGTATTTCCAAGCAGGTAAAACTGCTCGAGGATGAACTGGGTGTGCAAATTTTTGAGCGTAGTGGCAAACGCTTTACCGGCGTAACCGAACCGGGCAAGGCGGTATTGAGCATCGCCGAACACATCTTGCGTGAAGCGGAAAATCTCAAGCGAGCGAGTGCCGAATTCGCTACTGGCGATACCGGGCGCCTGGTGCTGGCCGCAACACATACCCAGGCACGCTACGCCTTGCCAATTGTCGTGCGCGATTTTGTGATGCAGCACCCAACAGTCAAGCTTGAGTTACATCAGGGCAGCCCGACGCAGATTGCGGACTGGGTGGTGGCAGGCGAGGCTGATCTCGGCATTGCCACCGAGGCGCTTGACCAGTATCCGCAATTGGTGACGCTGCCGGTGCGCCAGTGGAGCCATTGCGTCATCGCGCCAGAGGGGCATCCGATACTGAAGTCGCAACCGTTATCACTCAGTGAGTTGGCCAAATGGCCATTGATCACTTATGACACGGCCTTTACCGGCCGTTCGCGCATTAATCGCGCATTCGAACGCATAGGTGCGGTGCCCAATGTTGCACTGACCGCACTCGATGCCGACGTGATCAAGACCTATGTCAGCCTTGGCCTCGGGCTGGGGATAATTTCAGCGCTGGCCTTCGATGCGCAGCGTGATAGCGGACTGAGCGCGCTCGACGCATCGCATCTCTTTGAGTCCAACACAACACGCCTCGCTTTGCGCCGCGGCACTTACCTGCGTCGCTACGACTACGATTTCATTGGCTTGTTTGCCTCGCATCTCAGTCGCCGGGTGGTCGAGATGGCGATGCAAGGTGGTGGGGCGGAATATCAGTTGTGAGCTTTAATGCGTGGTTTCAGATCGCGTAGCACCAGGCCGGGACTGGAGAAGGGGGCGAGGCGTTCGAGGAAGTCGAGCAACTCCATTACCGGTGAATTGCGGAAAAATTTGGCGGCAGGTGTTTCTATCCAGATACGGTCTGCGTAGGAATATAGCTCGAAGGGCATATCGCCAATGCCGTCACCGTTGCGATCAAAACCTTCATAAGTATCCCAGACGTTGCCCGACCAGTAATCTTCCATCGGGTCACCGTCACCGATGATGGAAACCGGCCACAGATTGCTTTCAAAATGATTGTCTATCATCAGGTGCCCACCCTTTGGGCCATAAAAATAGACGCCGGTTATGTTGTGTGCGACACGGTTGCCAAAAAAAACGATGCGGTTGGTCGGGCTCATTGGTGAATCGGCCATGAATCCGTGTGCGCAATGCACGATGTCGTTGCCGATGATCAGTGCCGCCGAGGTTTCCTTGAGCGCAATGCCGGCCCCGGAAGCATCCATGGCGTGCATTATCCGATTGCCACGGATCAGCAAGCCGTCGGAATTGAGAGAAATGATCCCGGTTGAATTTTTGTTGAGCAGATTGCCTTCAATCAGGCTGCGATGGGCAAAGAGCAAATTGAAGGCACGCCGGCTATCCTGAATCTTGTTGCCGACAAAACGGTTATGCGTCGAATTCGTGACAGTGATGTCGCGGATCTGCGAAATGTCATTGTTCTCGATGCGGTTGCGCGTGCTGTACCAGAGACGCAGGCCGTCACCGCGATCAGCTGAATCAATGCCGCGCGAACGGATGCGGTTGTTGCGCACGACGCTGTCTGTCGTTCGGTGCAGCGAGATACCGAAAAGCACGTCCTCGATGACGTTATTTTCGATCAGCAGATGGTTGCCTTCGGCCATGATGGCGCCATCAATGGTGTCGTGCGAATCGCCACTGCCTCGCAGCGTCAGGCCGCGCAGGGTGACGTGGTCGGCGTGGATGGTCAGTACCGTGCCTGTGCCGTGGTTGTTGATCACCACCTTGCCATTGCCTTCAAGCCTGAGAGGCTTGTTGATGACTCCTGGGCCGCTGTATTCACCGGGTGGCAGGTGCAGCGTCGAGCCAGGCAGTGCCATGTCCAGCCAGGTCTGGATTGACTGGGCAGCAGTGGCAGGAAGGCAGATCAGCAAGCCGGTGAGCAGGAGGGCAATAAGCCACTGGGGAGAAGGGCTAAAGCAGCGTGGAAAAAGTAGATTCATCTGGTGCCAGATTAGGCTACTTTCAAACTAAAGCTGCATCGACCTGTATCAATATCCTATGTTTTCTTTGGATATTAAAAACCCCGCTAGAGCGGGGTATCTGCTACTTTCGATTAAACGCAGATTAGTCGGTCAGTTTGCGGCGGCTGAACCCAACTCCCGCAAAAGCAAGACCTAGCAGAGCAAGGGTGCCAGGTTCGGGGATGCCATTGGGAGGTTCTGGCGCACGAAATCCTTGAACCACAACAATCTGACTGCCGCCACCGAAAGTTGAGAACAGGAAATCACCTGTTAGTGGATCAATTGCCGCGCCTTCGGCGCCAGAAAGGCCTGTAATGAAGTCTCTTCTGGTACTTACCAATGGGTCGCCGTTCGAGTCAACATCGTAGGCAGATACCCGACCAGAACTGTAATCGGAAACAAGTAGGCTGGAAACCGCAAATCCAGCGTTGCCTGCTTCAATATAAACGAAGCCTTCCGGGCCGCCGGGAAGTGATTGAACGCCAGCAGCCGCCAAGTCCAGATCGATCAGTGTCGCGGTGATAATGTCAAAGGTACCATTTCCATCCGGACTATAGGTCGCGTTATACCATTCCCCTCCTGACCATGAGGCCAGTTTCATCGCACCAGCACCGGCAAAGCCGGTGGGTACAAAGTTAATTGAAGCATGAGCGACAACACCCAGTGTGCTCAAATCAATCACTTTGTCTTCGACGATACTTCCCGGCTTGGTCTGGCCTAGCTTGTTAACGGGCCACTGTGACGTAAATAAAACACCACCGGGGCCGTAGGTCACACCGCCGTCGTTATACGCACCGACACCACCTATTGGCGTTGGTGATCCCGAAAAACCAGTGATGTGATTCCCTGCTCCCCGTGTTACGCCAACTTCATAAATTAATCCGTTGCCAGTGTTTGCCGAGCCACCAATCAGTAGCTTACTCGTGTCGCCGGCCTTAATCGTCAGTCCGCCGTAGTTGCTGGGAAGGCCCGCAATTGATCCAAGGCTCGTGGCGCTGTAGTTTGCCGAGAAGGCGGCATCTATAACAAGCGCATGCGCTGTTCCATGCAGTCCGGTGAGTAAAACTGCCGCACTTAACAGAACAGTTAAACGTGATCTCTTCAATGTTTTCATGACACTTGTCTCCGTTGGCTAGTTATGAGCATTCAGCGCTTTAGAATCTATTCATGAAATTGAACGATGAAAACGTGATTTAGTACCAAGTGTCTATCTGGTTCAACTTCCGTAAAAAACTGTAAAGCATCAAGTAAGCCACGGAGTCTTTAAGTAGATATATTCACATTCTATCAATGTGTTATTGATTTTAATTGAAGGTCGCAGTGGCGGGTCATGAAATGGGTGTAAGAATTCCCGACACTCGATTTCTGCGTCAAATCCATTTTTCACGCATTGCAGACGAGCCTAATAATCAATCTGCAACCCATGTTTGCAGTACTGATCTGGCAAGGTAATGAGTGGGTGTGAATACGGGCCTGCTACGGAATAACAACGACCGATTCCAGAGTCTGCTATTCCCAGTGATCCGTTACTTCGCTGGCCCAGGCGGTTGCCGCGAGGAGCGCACGGTTGACCGTTTCCGGTTGCAGGGAGGCTGCTTCGGCCGCTACCGCGATACGCTCCAGATCAAAGGATTCGCTGGCTTTGGCTAGTGTCAGCAGGGTTGCGTAGGGGCCGCTGCCGTCGAGCAGCGCACTGCGGACGTGATCGGGGAGGGGCAGCAGATCAAGGGCTTCGTTCATTGGTCGGCGCAGCAGGCGGTCGAGACACGAGAAAATACCGGTCATGAAGAGCGGGTCATGTGCTTCGTGCGGCATGGTTTCGGCACCTAGCACTTCCATTAGCCGACCTCTGGTCAATGCACTTTCGACCAGCAACCAGTCGGAAAAGTCCGGTTCGCGAACCGAGAACAGCAACACGGCAAGCCAGCGGGTCAGGCGTTGGCGGCCAAGGATGGTGATCGCCTGGGTGATCGACTCGATGTGATGCGTCAGGCCCAGTGCTGGCGAATTGAGGTAGCGCAGGATACGGAAGGTGAGCAACGGGTCCTGCTTGAGCCCATCGGCAATTTCCCTGGTATCGGCATCCTGCTGCATCAGGCGCATCAGGTTGAGCAATTGAACCTTATGGGGATCGGCTTGGGCCTGATTCGGGCGTGGTGCACCGCTGGCGGCAAAGTTGCCGTGGAACGCCTCGAAATGCCAAGTGTGACAAAGATTGTGTTCATCCAGCGTTTCAATGCAAAGACCGAGCAAGGCTACCGGATGACCTTTTTCACTGGCACGCACGGCGGCTGAAAAGTCGCGTACTGAACCGGCTTCCGTTGCGGAGACGTCGACGATGGCAAAATCCGCCTGCTGCATGGCTGCGCCCAGGCAGGGATGCAGCGGCTGGCGGACGACGCCGATCGCCAGGCCGCGGTTACGCAATTCACTAAGGCGGGCAACGAGTTGCTCACTCTCGCTATGTTCGGCGGCCAGATGGATATTGAGAACAATTTTGCTCGTTGGCAGGCGGTCGACCGCAGCATGCCACAGAGAGGCTGAACTGATCGGGATAAAGGCGCGCTGGGTATTCCAGGCTTCCGGGCTGGAAAGCAGGGTGGTCAGGAGCATCTCGTCCAGAGATTTTTGCTCGGCGATTGCTCCATTGGCCAGCGGTGATTCGTGTTGCAGGAAGAAAATGTGCCCGGCTGGCCGGTTCTTGCGGTCAAAAACTGCTTCACGGCGCAAATAGGCCATGCAGGCGGTAGTGATCACCGTCTTGTCATCAGGTTTCGCCGCTGCGCTTTCAGGGCTGCCACCGAAGAGTTTTTTCAAGCCGAACATTGCTTTCTCCCCAAAAAAAATGCCCGCCATCAGGCGGGCATTGTCGCATGTGCAAGGCGTGATCAGTTAACCTTGGCCTTGGCACGCAGGTCTTTGACCAGCGCCTCAACTTGTTGTTGACCAGCACGCTGCTGCAATTGTTGCTTGACCTGCTCGTAAGGCGGAGGGGTCAGCGGACGGGAGTCCTCAAGCAAAATAACGTGGTAACCAAAGTCGGTGTGCACTGGGGTCTTGGTGTATTCACCCTTCTTCAGCTTGGCCAGTGCCTCACCAAAGGGTTTGACGTAAGAACTCGGTGAACTCCAGCCGAGTTCGCCGCCTTTGTCCTTGGAGCCAGGATCCTTGGATTGCTTGGCCAGTTCGGAGAACTTCTCGCCCTTGTCCAGCTTGGCAATGATAGCCTTGGCGTCGTCTTCCTTCTCGACCAGGACGTGGCGAGCCTTGTATTCGGTGTTGCCGAGGTTGGCCTTGATACCTTCGTACTCAGCCTTGAGGCGATCTTCCGTGATCGGATTGGCCTTGACGTAGTCGGAGAGGAAGGCACGGATCAGAACGGCCTGCTTGGCCAGTTCCATTTGCCCGAGCATGTCAGGCTTCTTGTCGAGGCCTTTTTTCTTGGCTTCCTGAACAAGAATTTCGCGGCGAACCAGTTCTTCCTTGACGGCGTTCTTCAGTTCGGGAGAGTCCGGGGCGCCTTGGGATTTCTGTTCGGCAGCGAAAGCGTCATAGACATATTGTGGGATAGCCTGGCCGTTGACCGTGGCAAATGTCGTTTTGTTCTGCGCCAAAGCGGGGGCAGAGACGATAGTGGCAGCGACCAGCAGCGAGGCCAGACGGGAAAGCTTCAACATGGAGGATTCCTTGGTTAAAAGATAAAAACGATTTGATTATACTTCGCCGGGGGCGAAAGCGCGGATGCTCAGGGCATGGATGCCGCGACGCATCAGATCGCCCACAGCATCATAGATCAGACGGTGGCGAGCTACCGTATTCTTGCCGGCAAATGCCTCGGCGATGATGAGCAGTTCGTAGTGACCACCCTCACGGGCGCCGGCATGTCCGGCGTGACGATGCGACTCGTCGGCGATAACGACTGATGAAGGATTCAGGCTTTGCAGTCGCTGGCGCAACAATTCGACTGTTTCGGCGCTCACGCGGGCAGAACCTTCTTGAACGGCTTGACCGTGACTTTTTCGTAGACGCCGGACGCAACATAGGGGTCAGCATTGGCCCAGACTTTGGCAGCGTCCAGCGAAGCAAATTCAGCAATGATGATGCTGCCGGAGAAACCGGCCGGGCCGGGTTCGGGCGAGTCAATCGCCGGGCAAGGGCCAGCGAGGATCAGGCGGGCCTCGGCTTGCAGGGCCTGCAGACGTTCAACGTGTGCCGGACGGGCAGCCATGCGCTGGGCTAGCGTGCCGCTGCGGTCTTCTCCAATGATGGCGTAGAGCATTATTGTTTTTCCTCAACATATTTGGAAAGCATGAATCCTTGGCCGAGTACGAAAACCAGCATCAGGCCCATGCCGCCGAAAAGCTTGAAATTGACCCAGACATCAGTCGGGAAGTTGAAAGCAATGATCAGGTTGAGAAAGCCCATGATCACGAAAAAAGCCATCCATGAGAGATTGACCTTGGTCCATACCGATTCCGGCAAGGTCAGTTGCTCACCGAGCATGGTCTTGATCGCATTCTTCTTCATGACCAGCGCGGCAAAGCCCATGCTGCCCGCGAAAACCCAGTAAAGAATGGTTGGTTTCCACTTGATGAAGGATTCGTCCTGGAAAGCCAGCGTCATGCCGCCGAAGACAACGACCAGCACCAGGCTGACCCAAAGCATTTTATCGACCTTGCCGTGACGGAAGGCGACCCACATGATCTGGGCAATCGTGGCAACGATGACGACCACGGTGGCCAATAAAATTGGCGCAATTTTGGGGTCGACCGCAGCAGAACCCATTAAGGAGGCGACCCAACTAGCTGCCATTTCCGGGTTTTTCTCGGAATACTTGAAGGCAGCAAAGAAGAGGATGACGGGGAAGAGGTCAAAAAGCAGTTTCATGGTGGCGCATTATATACTCACGCCTTTGACCTAATAGTGTCCGGGAAATCATGAATACCGTACTCATCATCGACGACAGCGATATCAACCTGACCCTGATCCGGGCGCTGGTGCTCAAGTTGGGGGAATGCACTCCGGTTCTGTTCGACAATCCACTCAAGGCACTGGCCTGGTGTCGTGAGCATGTGCCGGATCTGGTGATTGTCGATTACATGATGCCGGATATGGATGGTCTTCAATTCATTGGTGCTTTTCGTGGTTTGCACGGGCGCGATGAGATCCCGGTCCTGATGATCACCGCCAACGATCAGAAAGATGTGCGGTATCAGGCTTTGATGGGCGGCGCCAACGATTTCCTGAACAAACCGATTGACCGTGCCGAGTTTTCGGCGCGCGCCCGCAACATGATTTCGCTGCGCACCGCTCAGAAATTTCTCGCTGACCGCGCCCAGCATCTTGAGGCGCTGGTCGAGGAGCGTACGGCCGAGATTCGTGATCGCGAAAAAGAGCTGATTTTTCGCATGTCGCGCGCCGCCGAGTTTCGTGACCCGGAAACTGGCGCCCATATTCAGCGCATGGCGCATTATTCACAAATCATCGCCCGCGGAATGGGTCTTGAGCCGCCCAAAGTGAAGTTGATCCTGGAAGCGGCACCGATGCACGATGTCGGCAAGATTGGCATTCCGGATTACATCCTGCTCAAGCCGGGCAAATTGACGCCGGAAGAGATGGAAGTCATGAAGGGGCACTCGCGCCTTGGTTTTGAACTGCTGCAGGGCAGCGGCTCGGAGATTTTACGGGCGGGCGCCGAGATTGCGGTCAGCCACCATGAAAAATACGATGGTAGCGGTTACCCAAAACAGCTCAAGGGTAACGAAATTCCACTTTATGGACGTATCGTGGCCGTTGCCGATGTGTTCGATGCCCTGACCTCGGAGCGTCCTTACAAGAAAGCCTGGACCCTGGAAGATGCCGTTGCCTTCCTTGAAAATGGTCGTGGTTCGCACTTTGATCCGCTGTGTGTCGAGGCATTTCTCGCTGGTTGGGATGATGTGGTCGCCATTCGCCAGCGCTTCCAGGACGAGTTCGTTCCGCAAATTTAGGCGCAGTTATGCCATTCCTATTGCCGCAGCGCCTGAGTCACCAGATTGCGCTTGTGGTTTCTCTTCTTTTTGCCCTCACCGTGTTGCTGTATACGGGTTACACCGTTAACGAACAATCGCAGATGGGTGAGCAAATGATCGTGTATCAAGGTCAAGCTTTGGCGCGCGGTGTGGCAGCGATGGCGAGTGGCCAGGGTCTGGAAGACAGCAGTCGACTTGAGGAAACTCTGGTCCAGGTGGCCAGCCATCCGGAGGTGCGTGCCCTGCATGTGCTGAAGTCAAATGGCAGTGTTGTGGCGGGCACCGGCAAAACCACGGCATTTATCGTCCCGGCAAGCGGCGCACTGCAGGAGGCTGCGTTAAACGGTGCTGTCCTGTGGCAGCCGATTGCCAATCAGTTGGCTTGGGTTCGTCTCGAGGTGGGTTTTGACGGCGTGGCCGCGACCCGCGTACATATCTGGCAAGACAGCCTGATCGCTGCAGTGCTCGCCATCATCCTGGCCATCGCCGTCTTACTTTATCTGCTGGCACGCCCGATGCGCGTATTGACGCGGGCTGCAGAGTTTGCCGCCGGACTCGATGTCAGGCGTGGCGAGGTGCTGCCGGACTACCGTGGTAATCAGGAAATCAGCGGACTGGTAGCGGCGCTCAATCGCGCTTCGGTACGTCTCAAGTTGCAGGAAGAACGCATCGGTGAGCAAAATCGCTTCCTCAAGAGTCTGACTGACGCTCTGGGTGAAGGAGTGGTGGCGGCTGATGCCGAAGGTCGCTGTACTTTCGTCAACGCCGAGGCCGAGCGCTTGCTGGGCTGGACGCGTGGTGAACTGCTCGGTCGCGATGTGCATGACACCATCCACTTCCAGACTGCTTCAGGTTTGCCGGTTCGGCGCGATGAGTGCCCGCTGCATGCCCCGGTCGCTGCCTGCCATGTCTGCCGCTCCGAGGTTGATGGGTTTACACGCAAGGATGGCCGGATTTTTCCGATTTCTGTGGTCTCCATGCCCTTGTTCGAGGGTGAGAAATTCGTCGGTACGGTTGCTGCCTTCCAGGACATTACCGCGCGCAAGAATGATGAAGAGTTTTTGCTGTCGACCAGTTCCCGGCTTTCTGCGCTGATTGAAAGCATGCAGTCTGGCGTCGTTGTCGAGGATGAAAATCATGTCATGGTTATGGCCAATCAGGCCTTGTTCACTTTGTTCAATGTGGAGGAAATGTCGATGGAGGCGGTTGGCCTGCCGTCGCTTTACCTCTTTGAGGCCTGCCGGACCAATATGGCAGATGCCGAGGGTTTCCTGCTTGATGTACGAAAAATTCTGGCCAGCAGTGAGGCCTCCAGCCAGCATGAGCTGAGTTTGCTTGATGGTCGTGTGCTTGAGTTTGAATACGTGCCGATTTACGTTTTTCCCTTCAGTCCGCAGCCTGAGGATTGTCGAGGTCATCTCTGGTTGTTCCACGACATCACCGAACGCAAGCGCGTGGCTGAGGAATTGTGCCAAGCAAAAGAGGCGGCCGAGTTGGCGAACCGGACCAAAAGCGAATTCCTGGCCAATATGAGCCATGAAATTCGTACGCCAATGAACGGCATTATCGGTATGACCTCGCTGGCACTCGATACCGAACTCGATGAAGATCAGCGCCAGTATCTCGATATGGTGCGTTCATCAGCCGATGCCCTGCTGGTGTTGATCAACGACATTCTTGATTTTTCGAAAATTGAAGCCGGCAAGATGGCTATCGAACACATCGATTTTCGGCTGCCGACGTTACTGCGTGACACGCTGAAGCCGCTCGGTCTGCGCTCCGATGAAAAGGGTTTGGAACTGATAGTCAGCATGGCAGCGGGAGTGCCGGAGTGGATTAATGGCGACCCGAGTCGCTTGCGCCAGATACTGATCAACCTGTTGGGCAATGCCATCAAATTTACCGAGCAGGGCAATGTCATGCTGCAGGTGGCGGTTGAGGCGATTGACGCGGCGCGAGTCGTTCTGCATTTCACGGTCAGCGATACCGGGATTGGAATTATGCAGGACAAGCAGAGCAGTATTTTTGAGGCCTTCTCGCAGGCCGACTCCTCTGTCTCGCGGCGTTTTGGCGGTACCGGGCTGGGGCTGACCATTTGCGGAAAACTGGTCAGTTTGATGGACGGGAGGATCTGGGTCGAGAGCGAAGAAGGTGTCGGTAGCCACTTCCACTTCACTGTTAATGCCGGTCTGGCGGCGGGTTTGCCCAGTCGCCCGGAGCCGCTCAGTCTGGCGGGTTGTCGGGTTTTGCTGGCCGATGATGTGGCGGCAACGCGGAGCACTTTGGCCGCCATCCTGATGCGCCGAGGGGCGCTGGTAACCACCGTGGCAAGTGGGCGCGAAGCCCTTGTCGCACTGCGTGCAGCAGGTGAGAAGGGCGAGCCGTATCGACTGCTACTGCTTGATTCTGCAATGCCAGAAGTCAGTGGTTTTGATGTGGCTGAGGCTCTGCATCGAGGTGATGTACCGGCAGTTGGTACGGTGATGATGATTTCCGCCGCCGGGTTACGGGGCGATGCTCAACGTTGTCGCGAACTTGGCGTCGGCGCCTATCTGACCAAACCACTGGTAGAAGATGAATTGTTCGAGGCTGCCGGTCTGCTGCTCGGTCAGCCAGGTGGCGTGCAACAGCCCTTGTTGACGCGGCACACGCTGGAGGAAGCGCGCGGCGAGTTGCGTATCCTGTTGGCTGAAGACAATCTGGTCAATCAGAAATTGGCCAGCGCCTTGCTCAGCAAACGGGGGCATCAGGTCATTGTTGCGGTCAACGGTGCAGAAGCGGTAAAAATTTCGGCTGATCAGGTTTTTGATCTGATTCTGATGGATTTACAGATGCCGGTACTGGACGGGCTGGCGGCTACTACCGCTATACGGCAGCGTGAAGGCGAAGGCGGCAGGCGAGTGCCGATTGTTGCGATGACGGCCAATGTGCTGGCGGGTGACAGGGAGCGTTGCCTGGCGGCGGGTATGGACGGCTATGTCTCGAAGCCGATTCGGGTGAATGAGTTGCTGGCGGCGATTGCCGACTGCGTAAAGAATAAGGAAAAGCCGCCGGGTGTGGCTTGAGGGGGAAAAAATGGCTGCTGCGTTTGTACTGGATAAACTTGTCATTCTTGATCGCCTTGGCGGCGACGAGGATATTTTCGCGATGATGATCGACATGTATTTGCAGGATGTGGTCAACAACTGCAACACGCTGGCCAGTACCTTGGCGCTTGCTGATATGGTGACTTTGCAGCGTGAGGCACACACCGTCAAGGGGCTGCTGGCAACCTTCGCCGATGATGAAGGTGCGGCAATGGCGCTAGCTATCGAGATGCAGCTTAAGGCCGGCAACATGAGCGGCCTGGAAGCGCCGATTGCCGCCCTGCAGGCTCGCTTGCTCGAAGTCGCTGAAGTGCTAAAGGCCGAGTCCGTCGGGCAGGCTTAAATAGCTTGCGGCGCCAGCACTGCCTCCGGCTGGCGCATGAGGTACGACGCCGAGCAAGGGCGCCTTGATCAGCGTTGTCAGGGTGGCGAGATTTTCGTCAAAACGCGCCATGTTTGGATCCATCCGGTTGGCAACCCAGCCGGCAATGCGCAACTGACGCGCGCTGATCGCTTCGGCAGTAAGCAAGGCATGGTTGATGCAACCGAGGCGTATGCCGACGACGAGAATAATCGGCAGACCGAGCATTACCGCCAGATCGGCACTGTCGCCATCGTCACCGAGCGGCACGCGAAAACCGCCGACACCTTCAATAATGACCAGTTCAGCCTGCGCCTGCGCAGCGCTGCAGGCTGACTTGATCTGTGAAAACGCGATGGCCCGGCCTTCTTCCGCGGCGGCAATGTGCGGCGCCACGGCGGCTGTGAAGCAATACGGGTTGATTACTTCATTCGCCAGGGTGACGCTGCTGGCGGCACGAATGTTTTCGACATCCTCATTTTTGCCGAATTGATCGGTGCCGGCGGCGACCGGTTTGATACCAGCAGCCTTGATGCCGAGTTGGGCAGCGCGCTGGAGCAGGGCGCAGGTAATGAAGGTTTTGCCGATTTCTGTATCGGTACCGGTCAGGAAGTAGGCGGGGTTCATGGCTGGGCGGTCAGGGTGACGACGTCGTAGGTCAGGGGCAGGCCGGCTGGGGTGCGTAGCGTTTCAAAGGCGGCCTCGGCGCGCATGAAAACGGCGCGGCTCATCAGACTGGTGCGTCGGCCATCGCCAATCTGGTTGGCGCCTATCGCCTTGACGGCCTTGAGCAGGGTTTTGAAATCGGCGTAATGGGCAATTTTCAGGCTGTTTTTGACGTCGACCGCAACAAAGCCGGTCGCTTGCGCGAAATGGCCGATTTCTTCCGGCGTGTGAAAACCGAGGGTGTGCTGGTGCGCGTCTACTTCAGAAAATGCGTGGCGCAGTTCGTGGAAGGTGTGTGGCCCGAGGCTGGCAATCGCCAGTTGTCCGCTGCTGCGTAGAACACGATGGGCCTCGGCGAGTGCCTTGGGCAGTTCGCACCATTGCAGGGCCAGGCTGGACCAATAGAGATCGATGCTCTGGCTGGCCAGCGGCAGGTGTTCGAGATCGCCAACGACGCGGCCGCAGGGGGCGGCGATCTGAGCGAGCATGGCCGGTGAGAAATCGAGAGCGATAGCGTGTGCGTCGGGAAAACGCGACTGCAACAAATTCAGCGCAAAGCCGGTGCCGCAGCCGGCGTCGAGCAGGCGGCCGACTTCCAGGGCTGGCGCCAGGGCAGCACCAAGCTGGCTGCAAATCAGGCGCTGGATTTCAGCGGCGCTATCGTAGGTGGAAGCGGCGCGTTCGAAAGACTGGCGAATGCGCGCCTTGGGCGGTCTATGCATTGAGGAAGCTGGCCAGTCGGGCGTTGAAGGCCACTGGCTGTGAAATAAAGGGCGCGTGGGCGCAGTCGGCGAAGACAGCCAGCTCGGCGCCGGGAATCAGCGCAGCGAGGGCTTCGGCAGCAGCGAGCGGCATCAACGGGTCGTTGGCGCCGTGGATGAGCAGGGTTGGCGCCTTGATCTGCGGGGCGAGCGAACGCAGATCGACATCGCGCAGCCAGTTGAGGCCGGTGGCCAGTACGGCGCCGGAGGGGCGCGCGTCGGCCAGTTCAAGCAGTTGGCTGGTCACCGATTTGGCGCGTGCATCACCGCGATTGAAGCCGCCGACAAAGCGCGGCAGCATGGCTTCAATGTCGGCGGCGACGCCGGCGGCGAAGTCGGCCAGCATTTCCGGGGCCATGCCGTGCGGCCAGCCGTCGCGCTGGATGAAGGAGGTGGTGCCGGCAATCAGCACCAGCTTGCTGACTTTTTGCGGCGCGCGGGCGGCGATGGCGATGGCCAGTTGCGCACCGAGCGACCAGCCAACCAGCGCGCTGCCCGGTTGCAGGCGGCTCGCAAGCTCGTCGGCGGCGGCGTAAAAGTCGCTGATCAGCGGGGTGTCGCGATAACCGGGGAGATCAAAAATCAGCCCGTTTTGCGCGTTGACCGCAGCATTCAACGGGCCGCGCCCGACGCACCAGCCGGGGAGGAAAACGAGGGAGGCGCTCATGCCAGTTCCTTGAGAGCAGTAATCAGTTGGTCAATATCCGCTGCCGTGTGCGCGGCTGAAACGGAAATGCGCAGACGCGCCGTGTCTTTGGGCACGGTGGGCGGGCGGATCGCCGGCACCCAGAGGCCGCGTTCCCATAAGGCTTTCGACAGCGCAACGGTGGCTTCGTTTGCACCGACGATCAATGGCTGGATGGCGCTGGCCGACGGCATCAGTTGCCACGGCAGGCCGGCCAGTCCATCACGCAATTGGGCAATGCGCGCCATCAGGCTGGCGCGCAGGGCATCGCCGTTGGCAATCAGTTGCAGGCTTTTCGACAATGCGCAGGCGATGGCGGGTGGCGTCGCCGTGGTGAAAATATAGCTGCGGCCTTTTTGCAGCAGGTATTCGATGGCGGTTTCAGAACCGGCGATGAATGCACCACCAACGCCAGCAGCCTTGCCCAGCGTACCCATCAGCAGAATGCGCGGGCTGGCCGGCAAGTTGAAATGGGCCAGGCTGCCTTGGCCGTGCGCCCCGAGGACGCCGAAACCATGCGCATCATCAATCACCAGCCAGGCATCGTATTGTTCGGCCAGCGCGAAAAGCAGGGGCAGCGGGGCGAGATCGCCATCCATGCTGAACACCGCATCGCTGACGATGATCTTGGCCGCGGCGCCGCTGGCGGCCAGCATTTTCTCCAGCGTCGCCATGTCGTTGTGAGGATAGCGCTGGGTATCGGCACCTTGCGCTTTGGCCAGTTGCATGGCGTCGATCAGCGAGGCATGGTTAAGCTTGTCGGCGAAAACTGCATCGCCACGCCCGGCCAAGGTTGGCGTCACGGCGAGGTTGGCCAAGTAACCGGTTGAGAAGGTCAGGGTGCGCGGAAATCCGATGAAGGCGGCAATTTCCATTTCCAGCGCCTCATGCGGCGCGAGGTGGCCGCTGACCAGATGCGAGGCGCCGCTGCCGGCACCCCAATGCATTGCCCCATCAGCCATAGCTTGGGCGATTTCGGGGTTGCCGGCCAGGCCGAGGTAATCATTACTGGCAAAATTGAGCAGGTTTTTGCCGTCGACCGCAGCAATTCGCCCGCAGGGCGATTCCAGCACGCGGCGGCGGCGGGTCAGGCCGAGCGCGCTATTGGCGGCGAGTTCGGCGTTCAGGCGTTGATCAATCATCGAGTTCAGTCAATTTTTTAAAGTTAGTGGCGCGCCGAGCGTATTTCGGCAACATCACCAGCCAGCACCTCAAGCGCAGAAACCACGCTTTGCAGTTTGGCCTCTACTTCGCCAGGTTGCGACCACAGTTCAGCCATGCGTTGGCGCAGGGTGACGAGTTGGCTAATCAGTTGATTTTCGATTTCCGGCATCAGTGCGAGGTGCATGAAGGTGTCTTCAAAGTCATGTGTAACCTGCCCGATCATGTCGCGCCCTGCAGCTAGGTAGGCAAGTTGGCGGGCATGGAGATTGGCAACGGAGTTACGTATTTCGCTGACGGCATAGCGGATACCTTGCTGCTTGAGCAAGTTGTCGTGTTCCATCAGCAGGCCAGTGACACGGGATTCGACACCTTCGCAGAGCATGGCGATGTGGTCGCGCAGACGGCCGCAGAGGGCGCTGTCATCGGGCATTTTGCGGATCAGGATGGTCGTGTGTTCGTAATTGACGACAAGCTGTCCATTTAGCTCAAGCAGGCGGCCAAGCGGGCGCAGTTGGGCAATGTGCTCGCGGTCCTCAAGCAAAATTTCAACGCCATCGGTGCGGGCGCTATAGCTTTCGCCTTCCCACGAAAAGTAGATGATGCTGTCGAGGTCGTATTGCTTGATGGCTTTCAGCACCAAATCCCCAACGGCCTGGATGGTGCGACAGCTAAAGCTCCTGGACATGAATTCCATGATGATGCCGAGTTCGCCCATGCTCGACATGGCGGTCATGGCGACACTTTGTGCATAGGACATCTGTTCGCTGCCGCGTTGCCGGCTTTCCAGCGTCTTGTTCAGCAGGCGGGCTTTTTTAAGGAAGGCGGCATCGGCAAAGGGCTTGATCAGAAAATCGTCGGCCACCATGTCATCGCGTGCGGCTTGGTCTGCGCTGCACAACAGTAGCTGATAAACGTCCGAGGTGTCGAAATCGTCACGAATGGCCTGATGCAGGGCGTAGCCGTCGAGATCCGGCAGGGTGGTGTCGAGCAGCAGGGCGTGCGGTTGTCTATGGGACAGCGCGGCCTGGCAGTCGGCGCCCGTGTGGAAAATGTTGAGATCAAAACTTCCGGTCAGCGCATCCTTGATTCTGGCAATGAAATCACGGTCGGCAGAGGCGAGAAAAATGAAGGGTTTGTAATCCATTTTGATGTCCGTCGAAAGTTGTTTGAGGAGCGAGCCTTAGCGGGCAGAGCAGCTTTCGTTCAGCGCCGCGCTGATTGCCAGAGCAAGATGATCAATCTCGCTGTCATCAATGATATACGGCGGCATCAAATAAACCGTATTGCCAATCGGCCGAATCAGCGCTTCGCGCTCCAGCGCAGCGCGGTAGAACTTGCGGGAGAAGTGCTGGTCGTCGGTGGCTACATCAAACGCCGCGATCATGCCGCGCTGGCGCAGGTGTTTGACTTGCGGGTGATCCGCAAGCGGGGCGAGGGCGGTGGAAATCTTTGCGGCTTTTTGGCGGTTGACCGTAACGGTTTGGTCCTGCTCGAAAATATCGAGCGTCGCCAGTGCGGCGCGGCAGGCGAGGGGGTTGCCGGTGTAGGAATGCGAGTGCAGGAAAGCGCGGCTCACTGAGTCGTCGAGGAAGGCGTTGTAGATCGTGTCGTTGCTAAGGACGATGGACAGCGGTAGGTAACCACCGGAAATGCCTTTCGACAGGCACATCAGGTCAGGGCGGATTTCAGCCTGTTCGTGCGCGAAGAAGGTACCGGTGCGGCCGCAGCCGACGGCGATTTCGTCGCAGATCAGATGGACTTCGTACTGGTCGCAGAGCTGGCGGGCAAGACGCAGGTATTCCGGGTCATACATTGCCATGCCGGCGGCGCCTTGGACCAAGGGTTCGACGATCAGCGCGGCGATGTTAGCGCCGTGTTGTTCCAGATGATTTTCCAGCGCAGCGGCGGCGCGGCGGGCTACGTCGGCTGGTGTTTCGCCGGCTTCTGCCAGCCGGAAGTCAGGCGAAGGCACCACATGGGCGGCGCGCACCAGCGGCGCGTAGGCGTCTTTGAAGATGGCGACATCGGTGACGGCCAGTGCGCCGACGGTTTCGCCGTGATAGCTGCCGGCGAGGCAGAGAAAATCTGCCTTTTCCGGCCGCCCAACATTGCGCCAGTAGTGAAAGCTCATCTTCAGCGCGATTTCGGTGGCCGAGGCACCATCCGAGGCATAAAAAGCATGGCCGAGTGTGCCGCCGGTCAGGGCTGATAAACGCTCGGAAAGCTCGACCACCGGCTGATGGGTAAAGCCGGCCAGCATGACGTGTTCCAGCGTTTCCAACTGATCCTTCAAGGCGGCGTTGATGCGCGGATTGGCGTGGCCGAAGAGGTTGGTCCACCACGAGCTGATGCCGTCCAGGTAACGCTTGCCGTCAAAGTCGTAGAGCCAGGCGCCACTGCCACTGGCAATCGGGACCAGCGGCAGGTGGCTGGCCGAACCCGTTTGCGCATGGTGCTGCATCTGCGTGCACGGGTGCCAGACGGCGGCTTGACTGCGTGCCAGCCAGTCGGCGTTAAGGGATGAGGTCATCGCTGTGGCTTACTGTGGTGAAAGTTTTGCGGTCGACAGGGGAAGGGATTGAATTTTCGTGCCGTCGCTGCAGGCGACTCCTAACCACAACCCCTCCCAGCCTTCCCTTGTCAGGGGAGGAGCGAGACCGGCACTCCCCCCTGAGAAGGGGGGCTGGGGGGTTAGAGGGGGTGATTTCAGCACCTTAATGCAGGGCTTGCGAGTTGGCAGCGGCCTGTTCCGGCATTTCGGCGTGCACCAGTTCGGCTTCCGGGTTGGGGAAGAGCGGGGCGCCGCAGTCGTCGCAGAATTCCATCGGGAAATGATGATCGAGGAATACCACGTCCTTGACACCTGCCTCACGCAAGACGGATTCGATTTCGCTGGCGGCATCGGTCGCCTCATCCTCGGCGCCGAGCAGCGGCCAGACGATGCCGTGGAAGGTGTCTTCCTTGTCCTTGGGGCCCAGGCCGACGCGGTACTCTTCCATGCGGCGGTCGTAGCAGGGGCCGACAACGGCGCGAATGTCGGCCGGCATCAGGCCGAGCATGGTTTGCAGGAAGGCCACCGAGGCCTTGAGCGAATAGGGGCGCGAGAGACGGTCGGCGTTGCGGCAGGAGGCGTGGTAAGCGTCTGGCAGCAGCGGTTGCCAGGCGCAACCGGTGAGCAGCGGCTCAAGATTCGGGCTACCCTGCTTGATCCATTCCTTAAGCGCGGTTTCCTTGTTGCCATCCTTTTCGTTCCAGCGGAACAACGGCTTGCCGCGCGGCACGGCAATGCAGCCGACGAGGTAGCGGACGTCCGAAAGGAAGCGATTGGTTTCCGGCATGCCTGCGGTGTCGACCGCAAGATTTTGTCCGGCTAGGGCAACCTGGCCCAGCGCCTGGGTCATCTGCCAGGTATCGCAGAAGCTGCGCGGCAACTGGTCGGGGCTGAACAGATAGTCGGCGAGAGCGACACGTGTGTCGCCACCAAAAACATGGGCGCCAAGATGGGTGTTGAGGGCCTCAACGTTGCTTTTAGGCACAGTACATGAGGGAATCGAGAAGCGCGACCAGGCGAGGACGGGCGCGGCAAAAAGCTGGATGT
>ERZ724516.344-NODE-344-length-29168-cov-7.008415_pt1 | contig 29168 bp, 22 predicted proteins | sample MGYA00376049_ERZ724516 | MGnify/ENA primary metagenome ERZ724516 (study PRJEB28724, sample SAMN07190886) | activated sludge metagenome | isolation source: activated sludge of sewage treatment plant in Hong Hong | place: USA: Christiansburg, Virginia | collected... | reverse complement strand
ATGGAGTAGGTGGTTGTGCCCCAATTCCTAAAAAGCTTAAGCCAGCTTCAGTTAAAATAGCTGATGCAAAGTTTGAAGCAGCAATTACAATAACTGGTCCCATGACGTTTGGTAAAATGTGTCCTAAAATAATTCGCATGTTTTTAAAGCCCAATGCCCTGCCTGCTTCTACAAATTCTTTTTCTCTAATACTCAATATTTGCCCACGAATTAATCGAGCCACATCAACCCACATGGTTAAACCAACTGCTATAAATACTTGTAAAATACCTTTTCCTAAAACCAATGTAATGGCAATTACTAGCAATAATGTTGGGATTGACCAAACCACATTTATTAACCACATAATTACATCATCGAGCCAACCTCTAAAATAGCCTGCCATTGCACCTAACAAAATCCCTATTACAATAGAGATAATAACAGAAATGAACCCAACAGATAATGAAATACGTGTCCCAATCATTAAACGGCTTAATAAGTCTCGCCCGGCTAAGTCAGTTCCTAAAAGATATCTTCGGTCTTCTATATGATTTTCAGTAATTATTTTTTGTAAATCAGAAGTGCTTATTTTTAATTTTTCACCAGTACTTAATTGATAAAACTCAATCTTGTTTGATGAGCTGTCATTTATGATTGGATAATTATTATTAACGTCGTACACTACATCTGCCATATTGTAGGCAACTTTGTTTCCATTGTTTGGTTCGTTACCTGTAAATTCTTCTATAACAATATCAAAGCCTTTAAATGAATAGGAATAAGCTGGGATATATGAAAAATCACTAACCTCTCCAAAAATCATCTTATTAAACCAATTTGACTTACGAGATAGTTCGTTTTTTTTTGCTAATAACATTTGAGCTTTAAAGCCAGGTTTTTTAATATGCAGCTCAGGTTTTTGATCATTGGCATAAGGCGAAGAATCAGGAGTAATTAAAAAACCTAATATAGAAATGCTAGACGCAATGATAATCAAGAACAAGCCAAACATAGCTAACTTGTTTCGCTTAAAGCGTTTCCAAGTTTGCGCAGAAAGTGATTCTGATATATAATCTGTATGTTTTTTCTTCTTAAACAATTAATTTATTTTTTTGCCTTTCCAATTAGGTTTAAAAAACAGCGAACTAGTTCCAACAATTAAAGCATACAGCCAATATATGCATTCAAATGGAATAAGCCACCAAATTTGTTTTGTACGCCCTAAAAAATTTGAAGCTAAAAATAGCAACAAAAAATCAAAAACAAACTTTGCGAGCACAAAAATCGATAAATAGGGAATAATGACTGACTTTTTGAGGATTGCTACAAACAAAGCCAAAAACAATAAGTTTGCCGCTAAAATGATAAATCCGGCAAATAAGTTTATGTTATTAGAACTGTATTTTGCTTTGGATGCCCACCGAATGCGCTGTTTAAGTAGGCCGTTGAAGGTATTTACAGCTTTAGTTTTCACAATTAGTTCTCTTATTAAACCGTAATGAATTAAGCGAGGATTCATTTTCTTTAGATCTTCTAACAAAAATACATCTTCTCCAGATGAAATATGAAGATGAGATTGATAGCCATTAACTAGCTCGTAAACATCTCTTTTAAAAGCCAAATTAGCTCCGTTACACATAAACGGTTTTTGAATGCCGCTATAACCAGCGGTAATAGCAGTTAAAGCTAAATTTTCGGTTATTTGTAATTGAGCTAAAAAATCAGGTTGACTTTCAAAATCAATCGGCATAATGAGCATATTTGGGGCGTACGTTTTAAAATAGTTGGCAATGGTTAAAAGCCAGTGTGGATTTCTATACACAACATCGGCATCGGATGTGATAATAATTGAACCTTTTGCTTTTTGGATGGCTTCTGATAGGTTTCGCTTTTTTCCTTGGTGAGTTTCTTTTTTGATTAATTGATAAGATATATCTGAATTTTGTAATGTTTTAAGGGCAATTTGGTAAGTGTTATCTTCTGAAGCATCATCCATTATGATTAATTCAAAATTTTCTTTTGGGAATTTTTGTTTGATAATTTGCTGTATACATTCTTCAATTAACGATGCTTCATTTCGAGCGGAAATAACAATAGATATGAATTCATTGATGATTCCATCTTCTTTTACTTTGTCTCTTAATCTTCCAAAACCTATCAAGGCTAAAGTAGTAAAGGTGCCATAGGCCACAATAATAAAGGAAAATATGTATAACTCAATTAACATTAGCCGACCTGAAATCTATTTTTTCTTTCAAAATAATCACATATCCTATTGCGCTCGGTATGACAACATTAATTATCCATACAAATGTGGATGCTAAAACAATAGTAATGGTATCGCCTCCTGTATTATTAAATACAAATAAGGCAATAGCCGCTCTTATAGCAGGTTCAATTACACTGATCATCGGAATCAAACTGGTTAACATAAAATAAGCAGCAATGCTCATAAAAATTTGAATTATATCGTTTTGAGGAGTTAAAGCATTATAAATTAAATAGAATTGTGTGGTAAAAACAAGATAGCGAATTATTGAAAGCGAAATTAATTTTAAAATCATGGTTTTTGAAAATTGAATGTTTTGAGTGCTACCCATTTTTTGAAACCACTTGATAAATTTTAATTTTTGTTGAATAAAGGATACGTTAAAAATAGCCCAACAAAAAAACAAAATCATGCACAGCCCGCCAGCTAAAACTAGGTAAATAAATGACGAAGAATTGTGATTTTGATTAAGCTTAAATCCGATTGCTATTATGCCAACAGTAACCGTAATCAACATTTGAAACATACCATTTATAAAATGAAGTACCGTAATACTAGGCCTGTTTTCGAATTTAAAAAAAATAATTTTCGCTAAAAATTCCATGGCTCTTCCTGGCGCAATATTGCCAACGCATATTCCTGAAAAAACGGATTTTATAGCGGTGGAATAAGATATGGATTCAATTTGAGTAGTAATAGACTTCCATTTATAACTCTCAATGCCCCAATTAACTGGCATTAAACATAAAACAAAAAGTAAAACTACATACATTTTGGGTTCTTGCAACCAAGTTAAGCATTCTTCTTTAAGTTGAGGGATTTCATCTAAACGTTTATAGATAATCCAAAAGCTAACAATGCCAATTGCTAATTTTATTAAAAGGGAAGTTATCTTTCGTTTGGATGCCAATTTTAACTATCAAAAAATAAATTTACGAATTAAATATTGCTTAGTAATATTTTAATTGAAGCAGTTTATGGGCTTTAAAATTTTGTTTTTTTATTTTTATAGTGAATTTCACTAATCCAAAATATGGTTTCACTAGTTTAGACGTATAATTAACTCAGAACGGCACTATAATTGTTAAAAATTTGTTAAATAAGTGGAAAAAGTTATAATTTAGTATAATCATTACTATTAATCTCAATTTTATGTTTATGAAAAAAATCGCTTTTCTAATAAGTATTATGACTGCTTTTTGTGGTTTTTCACAAAATCAAAAGTACAGCATTCCTGTTTCAAGATTAACTGAGCGTATGATTGAAAAAAATTATTCGGTGTCTGAAAGAGAAGAGTTGAATAAGTATCCTGAAAAATTGAAGTCTCTGGATTATCTCTATTCAAGGTCGTTTGAGATATCAGAAAATAAAGCATACACCGCTGAACAGTTTGAGAAGATTGATATGACTAAATATTTTTCATTGAGAAAAGTAGACGAGTATGTGTTAGTATTTGATGAGGCATCGGGATTACCTTTAGTACTTTATTCTTTCAATAAAATGGAAGCTGATAAAGCATTATTGATGCCTTCTACGGGTAAAATTGCGAATTAAAAATTAGTAAAATATTTCAACCAATTATTTTAAATAGTATACTCATGAAAAAAATATTTACAATAACACTTCTGTTTGTTTTTTCTTTATCGTTTTCACAAACATTTATTTTGCCTTCAGTAGGAGTGCAATCTACTTTTAGCGGTGGTTGTCCAGTTGGAACATGTTCAGGTACTTTGTTAGATCCAGGAGGAACAGGTAGTTACCCTAATGGTGTTAATCAAATTTATCAAACCTTTTGCCCAACAAATCCAGGGAATTGTTTGCAAGTAACCTTTACTAGCTTTAACACGGAATTGGGCTATGATTATTTGACGATCGGTAATGGGCCTGCTCAAAATAGTGCTGTTTTTACTGGGGCTCCTGCTGCTGCTGGCGGACAAATTTGGGGGACGCCTGCGGTACCCTTCAGCTACACAGCTAATAATAGTTCGGGATGTTTAACTTTTCGTTTCAGATCAGATGGTATTTTTAATTACTCTGGATTTACAGCTTCATTAACGTGTGTTCCTTGTGGAGCGGCATTGCCAGCTGGAAATTCTGACGCTTGTGCTTCGTCTTTTATTTGTTCAAATTTAGGATTTAATGATGTTTCAAACGGGCCAGGACTTAATCCAACAGAAGGTTGCGGGGGAACAAACTGTGTAACTGGTGAAAATTATTCGAACTGGTATACTTTTTCGGCTGCAACTTCAGGGTCATTAACCTTTACACTAAATCCTAACACTCCCGCAGATGATTTTGATTACGCCGTATTTGGACCAAATGTAGCTTGTGGCTCATTAGGAACTCCTGTTAGATGTTCATATGCAGCAAACACTGGAAATACAGGTTTGGGTAGCGGAGCTATTGATGTATCAGAAGATGTAGCTGGCAATGGTTGGACTGCTCCTATGAATGTTATTGCGGGACAAACTTACATGTTAATGGTAAATAATTGGACAGCAGGTGGAGCAGGGTTTAATATTTTATTTGGAGGAACAGCTACACTTGGAGTGTTAGCTCCGGCAGTAAATTCAACTTCTATTTGTGTTGGTCAATCTGCTATTTTAACTGCAACTCCTGCAACTAGTGGTGGAAGTTATACTTGGACTCCAGGAGGAGCAACTACACAAACTATTTCGGTATCACCAGGTTCTACAACCTCTTATTCAGTTGTTTATGCTACGGGTGGATGTACAAGTCCTGCTTCGGCTTTAGCTACAGTAACTGTAAACTCTGTTCCAACTGCTAATGCAGGAACAACAACAACATTAACTTGCGCTGCGCCAACAGCAACACTATCAGGTTCAGGTGGTGGAACATACGCATGGTCTGGTCCTAGTATTACTGGAGGTGGAACAACTGCTAACCCAACAGTTAACGCCGCAGGAACTTATAGCTTAGCCGTAACTTCTCCACAAGGGTGTACTTCGGCAGTTTCTACAGTTGCAATATCTCAAAATACAACAGCGCCATTGCCTACAGCATCTAATTCAACAACTTTGACTTGTACAACAACAACTGCAGCGTTAACTGGAGGCCCGTCATCAGGAGTTACTTATCAATGGAGCGGCCCAGGTTTTAGTGGAGGAACCACTTCTCAAAACGCCGTGGCAACTGCTGCTGGCACATATACATTAAGAGTTACAGATGCCGTAAATGGATGTACAGCAACGGCAGTAACAACCGTTTCTCAAAATACAACAGCACCAACACCAAGTGCATCAAATTCAACAACTTTAACATGTTCAACTACCACTGCAACATTAACTGGAACTGGTGGTGGCAATTACAGTTGGTCGGGCCCAGGAATTACAGGTGGAGCTGCATCAGCTAATCCAACAATTAATTTACCGGGCACATATGTGTTAACAGTAACAGCAGCTAATGGTTGCACGGCTACTGCTAATACAACTGTCTCTCAAAATACAACAGCACCAACACCTAGTGCATCAAATTCATCAACTTTAACGTGTTCTACCAGAACCATTGGATTAACTGGAACAGGAGGAGGAACATACTCATGGTCTGGCCCAGGTATTACTAGTGGAGGAGCTACAGCTACACCTTCAGTTAATTTACCAGGAACATACGTTTTAACAGTAACGGCAGCTAACGGTTGTACTGCTACCGCTAATACAACTGTTTCGCAAAACACGACAGCGCCTACTGCGGGCGCTTCTAATACATCAACCTTAACATGTACAACTACTTCAGCAACTTTAACAGGAACAGGAGGAGGTTCTTATTCTTGGTCAGGACCAGGAATTGTAAGCGGAGGAGCAACAGCTAATCCTATTGTGAATCAGAGCGGAACTTATACAGTAACTGTAACCGCTGCTAATGGTTGCACAGCCACAGCCAATACCTCTATCACTCAAAATGCTAGTCTTCCAATAGCCACCGCTTCTAATTCTTCAACGTTAACATGTTCTACAAGGACCATCGGATTAACAGGAACGGGCGGAGGAACTTACGCATGGTCTGGACCAGGCATTACTAGTGGCGGAGCTACAGCAACACCATCTGTTAATTTACCTGGAACATACGTATTAACTGTAACAGCTGCAAATGGTTGCACGGCAACAGCAAATACAAGTGTAACACAAAATACAACAGCGCCAACACCAGGCGCATTTAATTCAACAACATTAACATGTAACACAACAACTGCTGCTTTAACTGGAACAGGAGGGGGAACATATTCTTGGTCTGGTCCCGGTATTACAGCGGGAGGTGCCACATCAACACCAACAATTAATGTGGCTGGTAATTATGTTGTTACAGTAACGGCAGCTAACGGTTGCACTGCTACTGCTAACACAACTGTATCTCAAAATACAACAGCTCCAACACCCGCAGCTTCTAACTCTGGGTCATTAACATGTACAGTGAATACAGTTACATTAACAGGCACAAGTGGAGGATCTTATTCTTGGTCTGGCCCTGGTATTGTAAGTGGCGCAGCAACAGCTAATCCTGTTGTTAATCAGATAGGAAATTATACTGTAACAGTTACAGCAGCAAACGGATGTACTGCAACCGCAAACACAACTGTGTCTCAAAATACAATTACTCCAACGGTAACAATGCCAAGTACACAAACAATTACATGTGCGTCGCCAACAGTTTCTTTAATAGGTGCTGCTAGTCCGTCATCTTGCACTCCAGTATGGACTGGTGGTGTTTGCGGAGGATCAACAACCTATACAGCTCAAGCTTGTTCTCCTAATACTTATACATTAACAGTCACTAATCCATTAAACGGTTGTGTAAATTCTGGAACGGTAGATGTAGTTCCAAGTATTGGTATTCCAGTTGTAACTACTTCAAACACTGGATCGATAACATGTACTACGAATACAGTTGAGGTAACAGCAACAACTACAATGACACCTATTTCTTATTCATGGACAGGTCCAAGTGCGGTTTCAGGCTCTTCATCTTCAACTGGTACAGTAAGTGTGGGTGGCACATATCAATGTGTTGTGACTAACACATTATCAGGATGTTCATCAACGGTTACAACACTTGTAAATACAAACACAACAGTACCAACTGCTAATATTAATATATCTGGAGTGTTAACTTGTTCTGTAACTTCAGTTGATTTAACTAGTTCTTTAGCAGGGATGAATTACACATGGTCTCCTCAAGCAGTAAATACATCGTCAACTACTGCTGCAGTAGCTGGACCTTATACTTTAACTGTTATGGATCCATCTAATGGATGTACATTTACAACTACAGCAACTGTTACTCAAAATACTGCAACTCCAACTGGATTAAGTGCAGGTACAAATCAAACTTTAACGTGTACATCAACATCTGTGACATTATCAGGAAGTGTAGCAACTCCAACAAATGCAACTGTAAACTGGTCAGGCGCTAGTGTATGTGGGACTGCAACAAGTCTTTCTTCATCCGCATGTGCAGCAGGTGTTTACACATTAACAGCTACGGATGGTTCAAATGGGTGTATATCAACATCAACGGTTCAAATATTCCCTAACGCTGGTGCTCCAACAGCAACTATTTCTTCAACGGCTTTAGTGATAGATTGCAATAATGCAACTCAATCGGTAACAGTTACTAGTACACCAAATACTGATGTGACTTATACTTGGAACACGCCTCCAGCAACTGTATCAACAAATGGAGATGTGGCAACATTTAATAGTCCTAATACATACATCTGTACAATAACTAATACTTTGAGTAATTGCTCAACTCCTGTTCAGGTTGTTATAACAACAAATACAACCGTTCCAACTATAGTTATTTCGCCATCACAAACATTAACATGCGCCAATCCTACTGCGGTTATCTCAACCACAACAAATCCAACAACAGGTATTACTTATACTTGGACTGGTACTGTTGTTTCGGGACAAGGTACAAGTGCAGTTACTGTGAATGCCGCAGATAATTATAGTGTGACTGTTATGGATGCAGCTAACGGATGTACAAATACTGCTTCATCTCAGGTGACAGCTGATACAAATGTGCCATCTGTAACTATTTCTGCTACATCGACTAATAGTGTCATTACATGTTTAAACCCAGCTGTAACTTTATCAGCAAGTGTTACACCATCTGCAACATACTCGTATACTTGGTCGCCTAGCAATAATGCTGGCTCAACTGAAAATGTAAACAGTGCTGGAGTTTATAATGTAGTTGTATTAAATGCTGCAACAGGTTGTACTGCAACTGCGTCAACTGCATTTACAGTTACTGGCAACACAACAGCTCCAATAGCAGTAACATCTGATACAACGATGCCTTGTGGCTCTCCTTCAGTAACACTTAATGCTAATACAACTGCAACTAATGTATCTTACAATTGGACAACATCTGGAGCAGGAACATTATTGTCGGGAGCAACATCGGCTTCGCCAGTAGCAGGCTCAGCTGGAGCTTATGAAGTTACAGTAACAGATAACACAAATGGTTGTTCTAGCACGAGTACAGTAAATGTTACTTCAATAGCAGTTACTGCAGCATTTACGGCTAATCCAACATCTGGTACGGCACCGTTATTAGTAGATTTTACAAATCAAACACCTGGCACTGGTAATATTTATTCTTGGAATTTTGCAGACGATAATAATAATACGTCATCAGCAACAAATCCTAGTCATACGTATAATACGACAGGAAACTATGTTGTGACGTTAGTTGTAACAGATGCTTCTGGTTTATGTTCGGCCACAGCAACTATATCTATTGATGTGTTTGAAAATTCATCTATCATTGTTCCTAACGTATTTACTCCAAATGGTGACGGTAAAAATGATATTTTTAGAATTACAACCACTGGTATCAAAGAATTAAACTGCGATATCTTTAATCGTTGGGGAACAAAAGTTGGTAATATCTCAGGAGTAAATGGATTCTGGGATGGAAGTAATGTAAATGATGGTACTTTTTTCTTTATACTAACCGCTAATGGTTTTGACGGAACGGAATATAAACAACAGGGATATATTAATTTATTTAAATAATAAATGAGTTCATAATTTTAAAGCCCCTTGCTAAAACAAGGGGCTTTTTATTTTACATTTGTTCTTCATATAAAACTTATTTTGGCAACTAACGATAGAATTATTTTAGGTATTGACCCAGGAACCTTAGTGATGGGTTATGGCTTGGTGCATATTCAAAATAATAAACTATCATTAATTGCATTGGATGTTATTAAGCTAGATAAGTTAGATGAGCATTCGGATAGATTAAAGAAAATATTTGAACGTGTGGTTGAATTAATAGACCAATATAAGCCCGATGAATTAGCTATTGAAGCTCCTTTTTTTGGAAAAAATGTTCAATCGATGTTAAAGTTGGGGAGAGCTCAAGGGGTTGCTATTGCAGCGGCATTATCTAAAAATATTCCCATGACGGAATACTCTCCCAAAAAAATAAAAATGAGTATTACTGGTAATGGTAATGCTTCAAAAGAGCAAGTAGCTGCCATGTTAGAAAGCTTGTTGAATTTCAAACACGATGATAAATATTTGGATGCGACCGATGCATTAGGTGCCGCGGTATGTCATTATTTTCAAAATAAAACCGCAGCAAGTGGGGCAAAAAAATCCTATTCTGGTTGGGATGCTTTTATAAAAGACAATCCCAAAAGAAAAGCTTGATAGACTTCAATATCTTTCTTACCTTTCTTTTTTTATATAATTGACCTCATGGCAAAATCTAAAGTTTCTAAACTATCTATATTAACCGAATTTGATGTTTACAATTCTGCTAAGGATTTAGATAAAAAGGACGCTGAATTACTCTTAGCTGCTCAAAAAATGGTAAAAACCGCTTATGCCCCTTATTCTGAATTTCATGTTGGCGCGGCTGTTTTATTAGAAAATGGTAAAATTGTGACAGGCAATAATCAAGAAAACGCGGCTTATCCAAGTGGTTTATGCGCCGAAAGAGTGGCTATTTTTTATGCTTCGGCTCAATATCCAAATGTGGCAGTAAAAGCTGTGGCGGTAGCTGTAAAATCTAAAAATATGGTCATTAGTGAGCCATTATCACCTTGTGGAGGCTGCCGACAGGTAATTGCTGAGTATGAAAACATGTCTGGAAAGCCTATCAGAATCATCATGTCGGGCGAAAAAGGGCAAATTTATATTGCTAAAAGCATCGAAAGTTTATTGCCTCTTATGTTTAGTAAAAAGTATCTGTAATTAGGCTTTATTTAAGGCTTTTGAATTTCATTTATTCTCTTATTTTTGTACCTTATTAAATTGTAATTTCTATGGCTAAAACAGCTGAAAAAAAGAGCAAGTTTTCAAAAGAACAATACCTTAAATGGTACGAATCAATGTTATTGATGCGTAAGTTTGAAGAGAAAACTGGACAGGTATATGTTCAACAAAAAATCAAAGGCTTTTGCCATTTATATATCGGACAAGAAGCTATTGTAGCTGGTACTGTAAGTGCTACTAAAAAAGAAGACAAGCATATCACTGCTTACCGTTGCCATGCGCACGGTATTGGTTTAGGAATGCATCCAAAATATATTATGGCCGAAATGTATGCTAAAATTACTGGTTGCTGTAAAGGTAAAGGTGGTTCAATGCATATTTTTAGTAAGGAACATAATTTTGTTGGCGGACATGGTATTGTTGGCGGACAAATTCCTTTAGGTGCAGGTATTGCTTTTGCAGATAAATTTATGGGTAATGATAATGTGTGTGTATGTTCAATGGGTGATGGAGCAGTTCGTCAGGGAGCATTACACGAAGCATTTAACATGGCTATGACATGGAAATTACCAGTAATTTTTATTGTAGAGAATAACATGTATGCCATGGGAACTTCGGTAGAACGTACTAGTAACGTGCACGATTTATGGAAATTAGGGTTAGCGTATGATATGCCAAGTAAACCTGTGGATGGTTTAACAGTTGAGGCAGTTCATGAAGCTATGGAAGAAGCAGTAGCAAGAGCACGTCGTGGTGACGGACCAACGTTTTTAGAAATGAAAACATACCGTTACAAAGGTCACTCGATGAGTGATGCGCAAACATATAGAACTAAAGATGAGGTGAAGGAATATCAAACTCAAGATCCAATTCAAAAAGTGGTAGAAACATTATTAGAGAATAAATGGATTGATGAAGCAGGAATTGAGGCAGCAGAGGCAAGAGTGAAAGCGTTAGTTGATGAATCCGTTCAATTTGCTGAAGAAAGTCCTTACCCAGAGCCGGAAGAACTTTACAAAGACGTTTATGCAGAACCAAATTACCCATACATTAACGAATAAGACATGGCAGAGATTGTACGCATGCCCAAATTAAGCGATACCATGACAGATGGAGTAATCGCAAAATGGCACAAAAAAGTTGGTGATAAAGTAAAGAGCGGCGAGTTGCTTGCTGATATAGAAACAGATAAAGCAACCATGGAATTTGAATCATTTCAGGATGGTGTTTTATTGCACATTGGTGTTCAAGAAAAACAAGCTGTTCCTGTAGATTCTATCATTGCTATATTAGGAAAAGAAGGAGAAGATATTTCTGCTTTATTAAAAGGTGGAGGAGAGACTAAAGGGACTCAAAAAGCCGAAGAGAAAACAGAGGCTGCTCCAATTCAAACAACTAGTAATTCAGCTCCGGCAGCATTACCTGCAGGTGTTGAAGTTGTTCGCATGCCAAAGTTAAGTGATACGATGACGGATGGTGTGATTGAAAAATGGCACAAAAAAGTAGGAGATAAAGTAAAGAGTGGAGAATTATTAGCGGATATTGCAACTGATAAAGCCACGATGGAATTTGAATCATTCCAAGATGGTGTTTTAATTCACATTGGTGTTCAAGAGAAACAATCTATCCCTGTAGATAGTATTATTGCTATTTTAGGAAAAGGAGGTGAAGATGTGAACGCTATTTTAGCATCTATTTCTTCAGGTGGTTCTGCTAAAACAACAACAACGACAGCGGCACCTAAAGTGGAAACTGTAATAGCAACAAACAACCCAACTCAAACAACTAATAACAGTTCTTCTGATTCAAGAGTAAAAGCATCACCTTTAGCAAAAGCATTAGCAAAAGACAAAGGCATTGATATTTCGAAAGTAAATGGTACTGGCGATAATGGCCGTGTGACTAAATCAGATATTGAAAATTATAAACCAGCACAAACTACGTCTAGCGGAAGTTCGAAAGCTGTTAGTTCATTTGTTCCAGGTACAGAAGGATTTACAGATGAGCCAGCTTCGCAAATGCGTAAAGTGAGTGCGAAACGTTTATTAGAAAGTACAAATGGAGCACCTGCATTTTATTTAACCATTGAAGTAGATATGGATAATGCGATGCAATCTCGTAATGCCATTAATGCTATTCCTGATACAAAAGTTTCTTTCAACGACTTAGTCATTAAAGCTTGTGCAGCGGCATTACGTAAACATCCAAAAGTAAATTCAAGTTGGATGGGAGATAAAATCAGAACTTACTCTCACGTACACATTGGTGTAGCAGTGGCTGTTGAAGATGGCTTATTAGTTCCAGTGATTCGTTTTGCTGATCAGAAATCCTTATCACAAATTAGCGCTGAGGTAAAAGATTTAGGTAAACGTGCTAAAGATAAAAAATTACAACCAGCAGATTGGGAAGGAAATACATTCACGGTTTCTAATTTAGGAATGTTTGGTATTGATGAATTTACATCGATTATCAATACACCTGAGTCTTGTATTTTATCTGTAGGAGCTATTAAACAAGTTCCGGTAGTAAAAAATAATCAAGTAGTACCTGGTAATGTAATGAAAGTAACTTTAGCTTGTGACCACAGAACTGTTGACGGAGCAACAGGTGCGGCATTCTTACAAACTTTAAGAACCTACTTAGAAAACCCAGTAACTATTTTAGCGTAACTAATGATTGATTTTTTCAATCATTAGTTACGTTCATTAAAATCTGGCAAATGAATTGGAAGCTTAGTTGTTTTTTATTTTTGTGTGTACTGGTTTCCTTAAGCTCGTGTGTACAAACACGAACACTAACAACTGATAATCAAAAACTTGATGAGTTCGTTAGGCCAGATTATATAGGGACGTTTGCTTCTATTTACTATGTTGATGTAAATCAAAAGGTAAATATAGAGCCAATTCAAACTCTAACTTCTATTTATAAAAATGATTCTATTATTAGAAAGCGAGTAAAAAAAACCAATTTCACTAATCAAAGATTTGATACATTAACATCAAGAAAGATTAATTCTGCTATTTTTTCTATTTTAAATTACACAAAAACCAATGAAAAAGTAAAAGGGTTTAAAGCTCCTGATATTTTTGATGAAATAGGTAAAACAACCACATCAAATTTTAATCTTTATTTTATTTCTACTGGATTTACTAAGGATACTAATTTAGCAAAAGAAGAGGCTATTTTAAAAGGCGAAACCATTGCTTTAAATCTATTATCTGGCTTTGCCTTCGGTATGAGTGGTGTATTAATTGTTAACGAAGCAATGAAAAATGGCGTCAATTCTAAATATACATTAGATAATAACGGATTGGATTTTAAAGGCGCCTTTGATGGTAAACAAGGATTGAAAGGATTTCTTATTGTTTATGATAAAAATAAAAAAGAAATCTGTTATATTCGAGAACAGTTTTTTAGTTCAAGTCAAAGTCCTTTAGATTTGAATTCGATTAGGAAACAAATAAAAAATGCATTTAAAGAATTATATTTTTAAAAATAGAGTAAAATGGAAGGTACAATAAAATCAGAAATTAAAAACGGAGTAGGAACGATTACTTTTTTTCATCCTCAAAGTAATTCGATGCCAGGAGTTCAATTAAGAAATCTAGCAGCAGAGATTGAAAAATTAGGGAAAGACGATAACGCTAAAGTCATTGTATTACAAAGCGAAGGAGAAAAAGCATTTTGTGCAGGTGCAAGTTTTGACGAATTAATTTCGATAAAAGATATTGATACAGGATTAAAATTCTTTTCGGGTTTTGCCCAAGTAATAAATGCTATGCGTAAAGCACCTAAATTTATTATTGCACGTGTGCAAGGGAAAGCTGTTGGTGGCGGAGTAGGAATTGCTTCAAGTGCTGATTATACATTTGCTGTTAATGATGCATCTATTAAATTATCTGAATTAGCAGTGGGTATTGGACCGTTTGTGGTTGGGCCAGCAGTGGAACGTAAAGTAGGCACTTCTGCTTTTTGTCAATTAACCATTAACGCTACCGAATGGCAAACTGCACAATGGGCTAAAGAAAAAGGTTTATATGCCGAGGTATTTGCTTCAGCAGAAGACATGGATAAAGGCATTGCCGCTTTAGCTGGTAAATTAGCAACCAGCAACCCAGAAGCAATGATGATGTTAAAGAAAATCATGTGGGAAGGAACAGAAAACTGGGATACATTATTAGTTGAAAGAGCGGGAATGAGCGGCACTTTAGTGCTTTCTGAATTTACAGTAAACGCTATTAATAAATTTAAAGCCAAGGCTTAATTTAATAAATACATAATTAGTTCAAAAACAGCGGTAATTGCCGCTGTTTTTTTTGTTAAATCTAATTAGAAGCATTATAGTTATTATCAGTGTATGCTTATATGAAAAAATACTATAATTTTATCTTTATAAACATTTCTTATTTTTTTGATGAAGCAGTTATTTTTTTCTTTTCTTTTCATATTAATTAGCTGTGCTACTTATGCTGAAAATAATTGTAATTGCCCTAATTCGTCTCAAAAAATAAAACAAATACAAGATGACATTGATAAAAAGCAGTTTGAATTAATTCCTGAGCGAATAGATCGATTGCCGATTAAGGATCTTTCATGTAAGCAGTATGCGCAATTATGCTATTTACAATATTATATATCCAAAGAAAATTTAGTGGCTGCCGATTCTATTTCTAATTTATTAGAAGAATCATTTACTTCTAATTTGTGTGATGATATTCAAGCGCTTTATAAATATCAAATTGGCACATTATTAATTAAAAAAAATATTCCAGATAGTGCTTTAACCTATTTACTAAAAGCCAAAGAACTTGCTATTAAAACTAAAAACGATGTATTGCATGCTAAATCTTTAAGTAGAATGGCCTATCTTTTTGAGTCTCTACTTGACCAGCCTGAAAAATCATTAGAGTATAACCGGCAAGCCATTCATTTAATTCAAAATAAAGACGAAAATAATTTACTGCTTTTATTAATGGGTAATAGATCTGCTTATTTTGGAAGAATATATGATTTAAAAAATGACAAGTTGTACATAGATAGTTTGTATTTAAACGCATTGCAAACACTTGAACTTGCTAAAAAATTAAAGATCATTCGTTCAATCAGTAATTGTTATAGCATGATTTCAGGTGCTTTTTTTACAAAAAAAGAACTATCAAAAGCAATTCAATATTGTGACAGCGGCATTTCTATCTTAAATATCAATGTCGATTTTAGAATTTTAAAAGCACTATACACAAAAAAAACAGACTATTATATAGAGTTAAAAGATTACAAAAAGGCAAGGCAGTTTGCTGATTCCATGCTGAAGTATGCGCAATTAGAAAATAATATTTTAAATATAGCTTCTACGTACGAACGTTTATATGAACTAGAACGAAATGCAGGGAATTATGAAAAAGCATTATTCTATTATGAAAAACACACAAAAATAAATGATAGCATTAAAAGTATTGAAAAGACTGAAATTACAACTGAATTAGAGCAAAAATATAATAAGTCGGAAAACGAAAAACGCATCAATGAATTAAATCGTAAAAATGAAGTAGAGGCATTGCGTGTTAAATTTTTAATTGCAGGTGTTGTAGCTGCATTATTGGCCATTGCAATTATTATCTTTTTTTACAGGCAAACTATTCTTAAAAGTAAGTTTAAGGCTTTAGAGGTTGAACAGAGACTCAATAGAGCTAGAATGAATCCTCACTTTATTTTTAATGCACTTTCGTCAATACAAAGTTTATCATTAGAACCCGAAAATCAATCTAAAGTTTCGGGATATATTTCTCGCTTCTCAAAAATAATGCGTCAGTCATTAGAAAGCACCTATAATGATCTTGTGTCTATTGAAGAAGAAATTTCTTTTTTAGAAAATTACTTGAATATCCAAAAAATGAGGTTCCCCAATAAATTTGATTATCAAATTGAGATGGCTGATGATCTAGAAATTGATGAAATTAAAGTCCCAAGTATGTTGCTTCAACCTTTTATCGAAAATTCAATTGAACATGGATTTAAAGGAATTGAATATGAAGGAATTATATTGATTAAGATTTTTAAAGAAAATTCACAGCTAAAAATCATTATTTCTGATAACGGTAAAGGTTTTGGCGATAGTAAATTGGAGAAAAAATATCCCTCGCGAGCAGTGCAAATTATTACAGATCGATTAGCTATTATAAATAAAAATTATAAATCTACAGCTAACTTTAAAATTGTAGATAATATCCAAACTGGCGTTAAAGTGGAGGTTTGTTTACCCATTATCTTTAATGGCTAGTAAAATCACTTATTAAATACAATTCATCACTTATTAAACGAAAGGAGTCACTTATTAGTGTTTACGAAATAATTGTATTTTTATGTTTACTTTAAGGGGACAATTATATGAAAGTTTTAATTATTGATAACGAAGAGCAGATTAGAATTGGCTTAGAAAAGCAATTAAAGTCCTTTTGTCCACAAGTATCAGAAATACAACAAGCAACAGGTGTTGTTTCTGGTTTAGAGGCCATTGCTAATTATAAGCCCGACTTAGTTTTTTTAGATGTTGAAATGGATGACGGAACCGGTATTGAGCTGGCTTCAAAGCTAGAATCCTATTCGTTTCAATTGGTTTTCATTACGGCTCATGATAAATATGCAGTTAATGCTTTTAAATTAAGTGCTATTGATTTTTTGCTTAAACCTATTGATGCTGAAGACTTGATTAATGCAGTTGTTAGAGCCGAAAAGAACATTAAAACTAAAACGCTTGAGTTGCAATTTAAAATACTACAAGAAAGCATAAGTTCAATTGCTGTATCTGACAAAAAGATTGTTTTAAAAGATAATGAATCTATCTATTTTGTAAAAGTGTCTGATATTGTTCGCTGCAAGGCAGAAGGCCCGTACACAGAATTTTATTTAATGTCAGATCAAAAAATTATTATCTCAAAAAGTTTAAAGGAGTACGAAGATGTATTAGAACCTTTCGGTTTTGTTCGCACGCATCACTCTCACTTAATAAATATTAAACATATTTCCCGTTTTGATAAGGCGGATGGTGGTGTTTTAGTTTTAGATAATGAACATGTGGTACCGGTTTCTCAACGAAAGCGTGAATTGATTCTTGAATTATTAAATAGTATTTAGAATAATACAACCAAAAATCACTTATTAAACAGAAGTCATCACTTATTAAATTCCCTTTATCGACTGTTAATACGAACATTTTAACCCGATTAAACGCAATAAATTTGATATAGAAATTTTAAATCTATATCTTATGAAATCTAAATTTACCTACTTTGGAATAAGCTGTTTAGTAGTGCTTTTTTTGTCCCTTGTTAATCCAATGCTGGCTCAATGGAGTCCGATTAATATTCCTGGATTTTCGAATACAACTTCAAATCGAAATGTTTTAGCGGCAAGTGGCTCAACACTTTATTCAGCTTATGTGGACGCTACGCCAAAAGTTAATGTAATGAAAAGCACTGGTGGTGCATGGTCGTTAGTTGGAGCTGCGGCATTTTCTCCAAGTAATGTTTATGCTTTAGATATGAAAGTTGATGCAAGTGGAGCTCCACACGTTGCCATGTATGACAATACTGGAAAAATTAGTGTCATGAAATTTAATGGTACAAATTGGGTCGCTGTTGGCACTGCTACTATAGCAACTTCTATGTTAAATCAAGATATTGCTATTGAATTTGATAATACCAATGCCCCATGTATTGCTTTTACTAATGCGGCTAATAGCAATAAATTAACGGTTATGAAATTTAATGGATCGGCTTGGGTTTTGGTTGGAGTGTCAGGTTTTTCTGCAGGTCAGGCAACTATTGTGAGGATGAAAAGAAATTCTTCTGGAACTTTATATGTGGCTTATCAGGATAATGCTGATTTAAATAAAGCAAGAGTAATGATGTTTAATGGAACAGCTTGGGTTGTAGTAGGAGGTGTAAGTGTTACAAGCCAAGGAGCAACAGGTTATTTAGATTTAGGGATTAATAGTTCTGGCACTCCATATCTATTGTATCGTGATGCGAGTTTAGGACAAAAAGCCTCTGTAAAAATGTATAATGGCACAAATTGGGTAGCAGTTGGAACAGCAGGTTTTTCTGTAGGTCAAGCAGATTATCTTCGTATCGCATTTAATTCAACTGGAACGCCCTATGTTACTTACCGTGATGTAGGAACTTCAAATTATTCTACAGTGATGAGTTACAATGGATCAGCATGGGTAACAATTGGAAACGCTGGTTTTTCAGGTGGAGCCGTTACATTCACTTCTATTCATGTTAATTCTATAGGTACTATATTTGTTGGTTATTCTGATGCTACTGTAAGCAGCAAGGCAACGGTTATGAAGTATTGCGCCACTTCAACAGGCTCTATAACAAGTATTACAAGTGGAAGTGTATGTAACAATGGCACTGTTTCTGTTTCGGCTACTTCTAATTCTGGGAATGTATTGTGGTATAATGCAGCAACAGATGGTTCTTTTTTAGGAAATAGTTTAACCTATACTGCAACCATTACTTCTAACCAAACTTATTATGTAGCGGCGGTAGATAATAATGGATGTGTTAGTGCTACTAGAACAGCGGTAACTGCATCTGCTATTCCATTAGCAACGGTTAGTGCTGCAAGTTCAGCATCCATCTGTAGCGGTAATAGCGCAATTATAAGCGCTACTCCTAATATGGGTTCAATTAGATGGTACACAAGTTCTACTACAGGAAGTTTAGTTGGTACCTCTAATAGTTTTACAACCCCAGTATTATCTTCTAATACTGTTTATTATGCGGCGCCAGTTAATATGGGCTGCGAAACTTATCCTAGAACAGCTGTTTCTGTTTATGTAACAACCACACCAAATGTTGTAACTAATGGTAGCGCAACTATATGCGCAGGTGCTACTCGCACATTAACAGCAAGCGGAGCATCAAGCATGCTTTGGAGTACTGGAGCTACAGCATTTTCTATTACGGTAACTCCAACAATTACAACAACCTATTCGGTAACAGGTACTGTTTCATCAGCCACAACATGTTCTACTACTAGAACTTTAGTGATTACTGTTAATCAAACTCCAACTGTCTCTGTAAATAGTGCTACTATTTGTTCAGGTACAACAACTAACTTAATTGCATCTGGCGCTGCAACTTATAGTTGGAATACAGGTGCCACTACATCATCCATTTCTGTATCTCCAACGTCAACTACAAATTATACCGTAATTGGTTCAAACCCAGGTTGTTCAAATACTAAAACGGTAAGTGTTTCCGTTAATGCTTCGCCAACAGTTGCAGTTAGTGGTACAACAGTTTGTTCAGGCACAATTGCTAACATAGTTGCAAGTGGAGCAACAAGCTACAGCTGGAACACTGGCGCTACAACTTCTTCAATTTCTGTTACACCAACATTAACTACAACATATACTGTGACAGGAACGACAACTGGATGTGCAAATACTAAAACAGTAACTGTAACAGTTAATGCCTTACCTAATACATCGGTTTCATCAACCACTATTTGTTCGGGTTCAACAGGTACATTAGCTGCAAGTGGCGCATCAACTTACTTATGGAATACTGGAGCAACAGCACCAAACTTAGCGGTTAGCCCTACAGTTAATACAAATTATACCGTTACTGGAACTTCAGCAGCAGGCTGTGTAAAAACAGTAACTGCATCAGTAACTGTTGGAAGTGCTCCATCTATTGCCGCTAACTCAACTAGTATTTGTATTGGTTCATCTGCAACCATCATGGCAAGTGGTGTTAATACCTATACTTGGAATACAAGTTCTAACTCATCTAGTATTACTGTCAATCCAACAAGTACCACGGTTTATACGGTATCTGGAAATTTAATAGGTTGTGCAACCACGGCTGTAAAAGTTGTAACGGTTACAGTTAATGCTTTACCTGTTGTGACGTTGGCAAATATTACTAGTCCTTTATGTATAGCGAATGCTTCAGTAGCTCTAGCGGGAACACCGACAGGTGGTACTTACTCAGGCGCTGGTGTAAGTGGCGCAAGTTTTAATCCCTCTGTTTCTGGTGCTGGAACATTTACGGTAACTTATAATTACACAGATGCAAATAGCTGTTCGGCAGCTGCAACTAAAACTGTAAACGTGAGTTTGTGTACTTCGTTGACTGAGGCTCTCGAAGTCAACACTGATATAAACATTTATCCTAATCCAAATAACGGGGACTTCACTATTTTAATTCCAACAAAAGGTACTTACACAATTATGAATGCTATAGGTCAAATAGTTGAAACGATGGATTTAAAAGAAGATGCTCAGCAAATTAATGTAAGTGGGTTATCACAAGGTATTTACTATGTAATAGGGAAAAGCTCAAAAGTAAAAATAGTAGTTACTAAATAAAATTGAACTATAGTTGAATGATATAGATTTTAGTTCAATAATAATAAGGGGAACTTAGGTTCCTCTTATTATTTATATACATATCATTTAAATTATAAAGTAATGAGGATGAATAAAAGTATTTTATTATTTGTGATCATCATGTTTTTGATGATAACAGCAATAGTAGTTGTTTTAAAGACACCACAAACTACTTTAGTAAGTAGAGTTGAGCGCCATAAAGACAACGGAAAATATATTATTGAATTTAAACAAGCAGGTAATTATGAATTGTTGAATTCATTAGAACAAAGCGTTTTACTCATACATGTTGGAGAGAAAGAAAAGAGCGTAACTTTACCTTTGCTTACGGAAGATATTTATTTTCTTAAAAACAATCATTTGAAAGAAAAATTGGAAGCAACTGAGTGATTTTATTTTTAAAATTATTGTAACTTTAATATTTTGAGTTATCTTAATTTATGAAAAACATCATCTTACTTCATGGAGCCATTGGCGCTAAAGATCAGTTAGAACCATTAGCTATTGAATTAAAACAAAACGGTTATACAGTTTATACCTTAAGTTTTAGCGGCCACGGACAAACACCTTTCCAAACTCATTTTGGTATTGAGCAATTTGCCTTGGAGTTAGAACAATTTATTAAAGAAAACAATTTACAGCAACCCACCGTGTTTGGTTATAGCATGGGTGGTTATGTAGCTTTATATTTAGCGCACCAACAACCAACGCTTTTAGGAAACATTATTACCCTTGGAACTAAATTTGAATGGAACCCAGAAATTTCTGCTAAAGAAACTAAAATGCTCGACTCTAAAACCATTCTCGAAAAAGTACCGAAGTTTGCCGAAGCTTTGCAAAAACGACATGGAAAAGATTGGGAATTACTCTTGCAAAAAACAGCAGAGATGATGTTGAGCCTTGGAAATAAAAATGCTTTGTCTTTAAATGATTTTACAAGTATTGAAAATAAAGTACTCATTGGCTTAGCGGATAAAGACAATATGGTTACTCTTGAAGAAACCACAGCCGTTTACAAGCAATTAAAAAACGGCGCCATGTATATGTTGCCTAATATCAAACATCCTATTGAAACGGTGAATGTTGGGTTGTTGGGGAGGATTATTGAAGGTTTTAAATGAAATAGATAATAGTCGTTTCTTATTTATGTAATTTTTATCGCATTCACTTTTTCTATAAAGGATAATTCATGTTCTTCTGATTTCGTAAAACATGTAAAATGAATTAAATGAGTTTTAAACTCTTGTGATATTATATCTTTTGTTTTTTGAAGTTCGTTGTAGTCATTATAGATTATTATAATATCAATGTCATTATAGTTAAGATTGTTTGCAAAAGAACCAAATAGATAAAATTCAAAATTATTATTTAATAAGTTCCTTAGTAAGTATTTAAATTGTTTTATGAATGTATTTAGTTCCAAAATGTGTTTAATTTTCCTAAAAAATCTCCCCAAGTACATATTTCAATATTTAGTGTTCCAGCAATAACCTTTGCTTCTGATGTTATTCCTCCATTTGGATTAGTTTTCACAATTATTTGAAAATCTTTATATAAATCCTTTGATGATCTAACTGATTCCACACTTATTTCATAATCATTTAGCATAATAGCAATGACATCTTTTAAGTCGTGTCTTTTTATTTTCACCCTTCTATTGTCCAATCTTTCAAATGATTTAACTTGTAGATGCTGTCTCAACCCTCTGCTTATATAGTCAAATTCTTTATCTATGGTGATTTCATTATCTTCTTGACTTGAAAATCTCATTAAATCTCCCATTCCGCCAAACGAAATATTTTTTGAGTGAAGGAAATTAATTGTTTCGCCACTTATTTTATATACTTTTTTTATATTCGCTATGATATTTATATCAGTATATTTATTTACAATTTCTTTTACTGTGCTAATTTCGACATCTTCTAGTGAGATTGTAAATACTTTAAAAGTCAAGCCTTTTTTTCTTATTATTTCAGAAAAATTGTTTTCAATATTAGTAATGTTACTAATATAATTGCCCTCAGTCAATTTATCTGTTATGAATTTTGTACTCCAGTTATCGCTATACATATATCTCAGTTATTTCCTTCGGGAATAGTGTCCCATTGTTTTCGAAATTGAAAATGTGTTTTGCTTCAAAATCATTAATATGCTGTGTGAATTTCGCAAATGCAATTTTTTCTGAAGAATTAGTAAGATGAAAATTAGTATTAATTAAATTATATATTTTTCTATTGTTAGGTATAATTGACTCTCTAATTTTCTTAAGCCATATTATCGGCATCTGACTCTCTGGGTTATACCTCTCGTTTGTTTCTGGACCGTAAGTGTCAAAAATTAATTTATTTTCCAAAAAAATAGGGTTTAATATTTCTCGAACCAATTCTCTTGAATCAAATTTTTTAATACCGAAAAGATTCTTTAATCTAAGTTCATGTTCATTTTTCCATTTTTTGATCAATTCTTCAGGAAAATCTTTTTCAGCTTTATCAATTGTTGTATGACAATTAGAACATAATAATATTAAATTTTCATAATTGCCTTTTTCCTCTGCAGTATAGTCTTTATTAGATCTTGATCCATTATTTGCACTTATAATATGTGCAATTTCCGCAATATGTATTTCCGTATTTGTAAAGGTTTTAAATAAATTTTCATTACAATCAGGTCTTTGACAAAAACCACCTGAATTAGCAAACAACTTACTTTTTGTAAAACTATTCGGTGAAGCTTTTCCTCTAGAACATGCCATGAAATTATTTTTTAATATTACAATATGCTTTCTTAAGCTTTTTTCCCTTGGCTATGTGCCGCTAAATTTGCAATGCGGTATAATAAACGAGAAGCCACATTCGCATTCCATTCGTCTTCTCCACCAACTTCGTTAATGTCAAATGCTATAATGGTTTTGCCTGATGCTACTACTTGTTCTAATAAATATAACACTTGGTCGGCTTCAAAGCCACCTGCTACTGGTGTTCCAGTGCCTGGACATAATTTTGGGTCTAAACCATCAATGTCAAAACTTAAATAAATTTTTTGTGGTAACTCCGCTACAATTTCTTGGCAAATCGTATCCCAGCTTTTGCCTTTGTATTGTTGTTGTTTAATGTCTCTATCAAAAAATGTTTTTACACGTCCATTTGAGTTATTAATAATATCTAACTCTGCTTGGCAATAATCTCTAATACCAACTTGTACTAATTTTTGTACGCTATGTCTTTTTAAAGCATTGTACATAATAGACGCATGAGAGTATTCAAATCCTTCGTAAGCTACACGTAAATCAGCATGCGCATCAATTTGTAAAATAGCAAACTCTCCAAAGTGTTCTCCTAAAGCATCAATCATACCTAATGGAGTAGAGTGATCACCACCAATCAAACCAACACTTTTATGTTGCTTTAAAAAATGTAAAGCACGTTGTTTTACCCATGCATTCATTTCTTCACATACTTTGTTTACGTCTTTTATTTCATCAATCTCCGAAGACGGTTCTCCGTTACATTGTCTGTCAATAATAATTTCAGCAACAGGGCGATAGATTTCGCTTTTCTCTCTCAAGTCTTCGCTAAAATCATCCATGGCAATTCCCATTTTCCATGCATCTTTTACAATTGGGTCGTAAAGATCTACTTGAAAAGAAGCATCAAATATTTGTTGTGGCCCGTCAATAGTTCCACCACCGTAACTTACGGTTACTTCCCAAGGCACAGGTATTAATACCGTTTCAGATTCTTGTGTAGTGAATGGTAAACCAAACATATTTGCGTTAACATCGCCAACGCTGTTAGGGTCAAAGTTTTTTATTTTTTCTTGTTTGTTCATGGTACGAATATACGAATTTGACTTATATTATTATTTCTAGAACTTACTTTCTTTGCCTGCCATGCAAAGAAAGTAACAAAGAAAAATCACCGCTTCTTAAATTTAGCTCGAAAATTAAGAAGCACTTTCCCGCCCGATTTTAGAAACTCGTCCTCGTGAAAAACGAGGACTCAAACAGTCTAAAATCGTCGCACAAATCCCTGCTGAAAGCTCTTCTATTTTCTTCGTTAAATTTAAGAGGCGGATGCAACTCAATACAAAGTTTTACGATTTTAATGTCGATATAAGTGTTTAAACTCGAATCCAAATTAAACAATGATTGAAAAATGTGCGTGGGCCTGTCAAAAATGCGAGCAGGTGCGGGGTGAATTGAGAATTCAAGGATTTAGTGAAACGTAAAATCCGTAGAATTCCAAGAGGCGCGCTGAGCATATTTTTGACTTGTCTTTTTTGCTTACTTTTTTTGACTAAGAAAAAAAGTAAGAGAAATATTGTTGTAATTAAGGAGCAAGCCTTTCAATTTTCCAATTATCATTCTCTAAAGTAAATGCAATGCGATCATGTAAACGATTTTTACGTCCTTGCCAAAATTCGTAGTAATTAGCTTTGATGATGTAGCCGCCCCAAAAATCAGGACGAGGAATTTCTTGATCTTTATATTTTGTTTTATTGTTTTCTATAAAAGAATTTAACTCTTCTCTATCTTTTAATACTTTACTTTGTGGTGAGCTCCAAGCTCCTATTTTAGAGTCTTGCGGACGAGCATTAAAATACGCATCACTTTTTTCGGCTTCTGCTTTTTTAGAAATCACACCTTCAATACGAACTTGTCTTTCTAGCTCTGGCCAAAAAAAAGTTAAGCATACATTTGGGTTGTTGGCTATTTCTGCCGCCTTACGAGAATCGTAATTGGTGTAAAAATAAAATTCGTTATCGGAGAATTCGCGTAAATAAATAATACGTGCCGATGGTTTATTGTTTTTATCAACGGTTGCTAAATTACAAGCAGCTACTTCATTTACTTTGGCATCAATAGCATCTTGCATCCATTGTTCAAATTGTACATCGGGCGTTTTGTTTAAATTAGTTTCAGATAATTCGCCTTTCATGAAATCTTCTCTTAACTGAGAAATATGTTGGTTTACGTGACTCATTTTAGTAATTTTACACAAATATATATAAGTTATTCTTGATAAAAGCAGGAGATATATTAATTGCTAAACCATTTTTTCAAGATGGGCATTTTAAGCGTTCTGTCATCTATTTATGTGAGCATAATCATATAGGAAGTTTGGGATTTATTATTAATAAATCTCACGGAATGGTTTTAAGAGATATTTTTCCTCATCTTAAAAATGGGAATTTCCCTTTGTTTGAAGGTGGTCCAATGTCTCCCAACCAATTGTTTTACACACATACTTTGGGTAAAAAACTTAGTGATAGTCAGCATATTGTTGATGATGTATACTGGGGAGGCAACTTCTTTGAATTGTCGCAGTTAATAGAAAATGGTGAAGTAAACTCTAGTCAAATAAGGTTTTATATTGGTTATAGTGGCTGGAGTGAAGACCAATTAGAACAAGAGATTGACAATGATATTTGGTTTACAAAAAACACTCAATATGCCAATTTATTAAGAATTGCGCCGCAGGAATTGTGGGGCGAAGAACTGATAAAAATCAACCCTAGTTATAAAGTTTTTAGCGATTATTCTTTTGATCCATCTTTGAATTAAACCCTAACGCCAATCATACAAACATCGTCAATTTGCTCAAAGCTTCTTTTCCAGTCGTTGTAAGCGTTATACAAAATGGTGTTTTGTTCACTCATCTCTTTATCCTGAATAGAAAGTAGTAAATCCTTTAGAGGTTTGTATTTCATTTTTTTTCCAAAGGTTCCGCCAAACTGATCAGCATATCCATCAGAAAAGGAATAAATGGTATCACCACTCTGTAAATCCATTTCGTGTAAGGTAAACGGATTCATTTTTTCGTAATTACCAATGGGTTGCTTATCAGCTTTAATTTCAATGAGGTAATGTGTGCTTGTTGCTACTATATTTTCTGATGAAGAAGAAGGTTGTCCTTTTCTAATAATCCATAACGGGTTATTAGCACCAGCAAATTGTAAAATTGTTTTGCCATCTGTGTCAATTAAACGCACTAGGGCAATATCCATTCCATCTTTTTGCGACGACTCTCCTTGTTTTTTAAACGAAGCTGTTACCATGTTACGTACTTCATTTAAAATTAAATCAGGTTGATGAATGTGTTTATTATTTACAACTTCGTTTAAGGCATTGTTGCAAATCACACTCATAATAGCGCCCGGCACACCATGTCCAGTGCAATCAGCAGCGGCAAAAATACGAGAAGGAGAAGGTGTACTTAATTGGCTATACCAATAAAAATCACCACTAACTATATCTTTTGGTTTAAATAATAAAAAGGCTTGAGGAAAAATCTTTGTCAGTAAATCTTTTTCAGGTAAGTAAGCATCTTGTATGCGTTTAGCATACGTAATACTATCTGTTATTTCTTTACTTTTTTCTTCTAATTGATGGTGTTGATGGGCTATTTGATCAAAAGCATTTTTAAGTTCTACATGTTTTAAGCGGTGTATTTCTGCTTCTTTTTTAGCAGACTCAACCGAAAAAGCAATTTGCTGATTTTTAAGTGTGTTTACTTTATCGTTACTTAAAATCTCTTGCCTTAATTGATTGTACGTTTTAAAATGAAATAGCGCTTGTGTCAAATCACCTGATTTCTCAAAGGCTTGAGCTAGTAACTCATGCACTTCAGATTGTATGGAAGTGATTTTTAAATCTTGCGAAATGGTTAATGCTTTATTTAAACAAGTAATACTTTCTGTTAAATTAGCTTGATATAAATATATTTTTCCTTTCCCTAACAAACATAAAACATCAAATCGTTTTTCTTGTTTTAAGTTTGATTGTTCTGCTTTTTGATAATAGTCTAAAGATAAAGCCCAATTTTCTTGTTCAGAATATAAGCTTGCTAAACCTAAGTAGGTCCAAGGAATCCCATCTTCATCTTTAATGCTTTCTCTTAGCGTTAAGCTTTTGTTATAATAGTTTTTTGCCTCTTCGTAATTTTTACTCAATACATAATTACGAGCAATTAAATTTAAGGATGATGCCGCAGCTTTATCGTCTTTACTATGTTGACGAATAGTTAATCCCTTATTTAAAGCAGTAATCGCGTTGTTATAATCATGTATGCGCGAATAAATTTGACCTAAGGTTGTGTAACAATCACTTTTGTTAGTTTCATCATCTATTAGTTCGCTAGCTTTTACAGCATTTAAAGCATGCTGCATGGCTTTTTCATACTGGCCAAATTGATCGTACATGCCAGCGCAAATAGAATTTGCTCTCGAAATACCAAGCGATATATTTACACTTTCAAAATATGTCAGTGCTTCGTTGGCAATAATTAATGGTGTACTTTCGCTCGATTTCCAAAAATTTAATTGTGCAATGGTTAATTGTGCAAAATGAAAATCAACTAGGTTACTATATTTTTCAGCATTTTCTTTTGCTTGTATAGCAAATTCCATTGCCTTGGTTCTGTCAATATATCTATAATCCCACGCTTTACTATTTAACTCGTGAATGATACTTATATATGAATTGCTTTCTGACATAAAGGACTATTGGGGCAAATAACTAGTGATGGATGAAACAGATTCGGTGTAAGAACCTGCAGGATATTTTTCTTTTAAAATAGCGGCTGTTTTTTTAACGTTATCAAAGTAGCCTAAATTATAATAGCTCATGGTTAATAAAAATAATTGTAGTTGTTCTTTCTCTCCTTCTAATTTAAATAAATCCAATAATTGTTTTCGGGTATATGCTTCGTCGCTGTACTGATGGTTTTCATTATAGATGATAGCGTAATTCTCTAAAACTTGTATCATAGGATCTAAATCCTTAACGTTTTTGATGTAGTTTGAATAATCGTTTTGTAGGTTCTTTAAATCTTGATTAATTTCTCTAATGGCTTTATCGTAATCTTTTTGATTCACTTTATAATCATCTGCCTTTCCTTTTAATGTTTCAAAATGTTTACGAGCCTCCTCAATGCTTTTTTGTTTTGCTGTTAACGAAATTAATCCGTCCCATGCTGCGAGGGATGCATCAATATCATCTTCGTTGCTAGGTTTGTATGTACTAGTATAACGTTCGCAAATGACTAGTAATAAATCAGGACGATTGTATTGTTCGTTGCTAAATAACCATTTAATAACTTTTTCTAATTCGGCTTTCGACCCTTTTTTTGAAACTGTTTCTAGCTCTTTTATTTTTTCTGATTTCTCAGTGGTTTTAGTTTTATAATCTTCTAAACTATTTTCTAAAGTAAAGGTTCTGTCTTGATCATCTGATTCGGTAAATACTATTTTACAGGCAGTTATA
>ERZ724516.339-NODE-339-length-29329-cov-5.938136_pt1 | contig 29329 bp, 26 predicted proteins | sample MGYA00376049_ERZ724516 | MGnify/ENA primary metagenome ERZ724516 (study PRJEB28724, sample SAMN07190886) | activated sludge metagenome | isolation source: activated sludge of sewage treatment plant in Hong Hong | place: USA: Christiansburg, Virginia | collected... | reverse complement strand
AGTTCCAGCATAAATTTGATTAAATATTACAGATTTCATAAGTGTCAATCCAATATGATTAAAGAGTTTTAATAATCTTTATATATCGTTCGATAATGTTACGCCAAGAATATTTATCTTCAACGTATTTAAAACCGTTATCTACACGAACTTCATTTTCATTTGATTTAGTCGAGGCTAAAGCCAAACAACTATGAAAACTAGCGTAATCTTCGAAAAAGTATCCAGAATTACTAAGTTGAACATGTTCTAACGTTGGCCCACAAGCCTTGTTGACAATTACGGCTGTTTTTAGCTTCATAGCTTCAAGTGCAACTAAAGAAAAAGATTCTGTAGCAGAAGGAGTAATAAGCGCACATGCATGAGAAATAAGCGTATTTTTATCTCCGTCGTCGAGCATACCCGTAACAATAATGTTGTCTGAATTTCTTGATAAAAAATCTTGATCAAACAGTTTTGAAGTTTGTGAAACCGGCCCAACAAAAACTAGTTTTTTCGATTTATCATGCTTTAGAAATTCTTCGAAAAAATCTGCAACAAGATCAGAACCCTTACCTGGATCTACTCTGCCGACAACAATAAAATATTGTTCATTTTCTAAAGCAAAACGATTCAAAATACTTTCTGCTTCATGCTTACCCGCAGTCAAGAGACTATCTATACCAAAACCCAATACTGCTTGCTTTGAAAGCTGGGATCCATAAAGTTCGCTAGAAAGTTTTTGTTCAGAAACTGTAGAAAAACTCAAAAACGATGCATGGTTAACAACCTTTTTATAGCCAGGCATACGAGCTAATGGTTCATCATGTAAGGCTGGATGTAAAACGCTAGGAACTTTTGCTCTAAAAATGCCGTGGCTAGTAGGGCTAGACAACATAGGGTGAAAAACCACTGCTTGACTCTCACAATTTTCTATAGCATTCAATAAATCTGGAGAATATGGGCCTTGACGCACCAACCATTCTTCAAAATCATCGACAGTCATCTTTTCGGGGTTGGTCAAATGTTTTTGGCTCCACAAATCAAACTCAGCACGAACAATAGCTTTATTTGCAAACCGTTTAACCACAACACCATCAATAGTTTCACTGCCAACATCATATTTCTGTGACCAGGTACGCTCATCACCAGCAGTCGTAGTTAGAATTTCTGCTTGCACACCACCAAACTCAACACAATTTTTTGCCAATTGGCCAATTGCATATTCTGCACCACCAACAATATCTTTACCAAAGCGAGGAGTTACAAAACTAAGTTTCATATCAATACCACTTCGCTAAATAGTCGACATAACTTTTTAAAGTTTCTTCCGGATGAAACATTTGCGCTCTAATGAGTCCCTTATTAATAAGTTCCTCTTTTAAAATAGTATTTTCTAAGACTTCACTTACAGCCATAGCCACAGTGGCTGGATCCTGGCTATCTATCAGTATTCCAGCACCAGAAACAGTATCACCAACAGCACCAGCTCTTAGAGCCACAATAGGCAGACCTGACGCCATAGCCTCAACGAGTGGCACACCAAAACCTTCATGTTGACTTAAAGAAACAAAGACAGATGATGTCGTATATATTTCCGTGAGCTCATCAAGAGGACAATTTTCGATAATTTCAACAGAATCACTCAAGTTTCTATCGGCAATCAGCTTTTCAATTTTTTTTCCATAAAGAGGAACATCACTTTTACCAACAAGAGTAAGTTTTGCCTGGCTGTCAACATTTCTTAGATAAAAATCAAACGCTTCAATAATTTTATGAGTTGATTTATGTGGAGCTATACGACCAACGAAAAGCCAACGATTTAGGTCGCTTTGTCCAAATTTCGCAGGGACGGACCTTGTAATTTTTGTAATTTGAGCTTTATAGAAAGCATCAGAAAAAACCGGTGGGATAACTTCAACATTTTTATAGCCAAGCTCAATTAATTCTCGCGCATTACTATCAGAAACCGCAACTGCTGCACTACATACGGGAGCCAATCTTGCTAGTTGAGTACGTGCACGAGAAATAGCCTCACAGGTATGAAGATCGTACCTATCGAAAAAATATGCTGGCGTAATACTGTGATAATTCAAAACAAGACGACATTTTCGCTCATATAAAAGATCCGCCATAGGAGAAGGGTTAGCAAACTGATAAAAAACAACGTCGTCACTACGCAAATCTTTTTTAAACGTTTCAAAGTCAATAACCCTATTGCGAAATTCAGGACGAATAGTTTCGCTATACATTTCAAGATCAAAACCATTTTCTGCCATAGCATCATTTATAGCAAGACCATGATTACCAACAGCTGAATGTTCAATAGTTGCAAAACAATGTTTAAGCATAATTGACTACCTTACTCTTAGAAAATTCACCACTAAAAGTAAGCCAATCAACAGCACGTTTAGTTTCAAGATCTAAATCTAAAATTTTTGCAGATTTTTTCGAACTCTCAATTAATTCGCTACGAACAATTTTATTATTAACCGCCAAATCTATAGCAGCAACATAATCAATTAAATCAGAATCGACGTCTAGTAATATTCCAGCACCATTTAGAGTTTCGCCAATTGCACCACCATTAGAACTAACAATAGGAAGCTCATTACACATAGCTTCAACAAGCGGAACACAGAAACCTTCATGTTCACTCATACATAAAAAAATGTCAGCACGAGCATAAAGTGCAGTAAGTTCGCCATCGCTAATATGGTTATGGAAAATGATACTATTTTTTATTTTTAGCTCATTGATAAGTTGATAAATAGAATCTTGATACCATTCTGATGCTTTAGAACCCACCAAATGTAATTGAGCCTTACTATCAACAAGATCAAGATACATAGAAAAAGTTTCTATCAACTTTTCTATTCTTTTGTGTGGAGCAAAACGTCCTACAAAAAGTATTGATGTTGCAACATTCTTTCGAGTAATTCCAGTTGTTGAACTAACCGCAACTTTTGTTTTAGCATCAAAAAGCACAGGCATAACCAAAGTATCTATACAACCATTAGCTTGTAATTCTTTTTCAGAGAATACAGATGCACAAACGCCTCTCCTAGCACGTATAGCCATTTGAGCCAATTGGTATCTTGCAATACGCAATTCAAGGGAAATAAATGGTTCCCAGGATTCAAAATATTTAGCGGGCGTAATATTGTGATACCAAATATCTACATCAGCAGTAGAATTAAAAATCATTTCACTAACATGATTAGAAATACTTAAATGATACAGTACATGCGAATTATCAAAAGTAACTATTTCAGTAGGCTTTTTTACTAAATTAACAAATTCAGCACCAATATGTTCAGCCACAAGTTGAGTTTCTATATTTCTTTTTTTTAGTTCACTATCAATACGAATAGCATGCTGACTAATAGCATCAAACTTTGCAATACTTGGTAAAACTTGATAGATCATTGTTAAGAATTAACTTTTATTTGTGCAAGTGAAAACAGTTACAGGAAATTCTTGGTCCAAAGTATCACTATTTAACTTCGTATTTCCGTTCTGATCCAAATCAAGAACTTCACCACAATATCCTGTTTCAATATCAGAAAAATACTCATTTAATATTTTCTCATTAGTTGATGCAGATAAAATATTTGTATTTAAAACATCAAGTGCGCATTTTTGATCTGATGAAAAATTTATAATATCAGTATTGGCAACAAAAATTAGTTGACCATCTGTTTTTAAAACACGAGCACAACTATCAAATACTTCTAGACGAAAAGAAAGATCATAAAAATTTATGATTCCACTTAAAATAATTAAGTCAATCGAATCATCCTCTAATTTATTAATAAATTCGCTAATATTTTGTTTCCGGGAATCTATTTCACCATCAACTGCTGAACAAGCCTGTGCTCTTTCATCTACAACAATTAAATGATCAGAAATTTTTGACAAATCAGCCAGATAAGAATTATCAAGCGAATCAGAAACTATAGTTCGCTCAACGCTATCCAATTGATTTGTCGATTTTGAAATGAGTTCAAATATTTTATCATCAACATTATTTAAATCGAGAGAATATATAAAATTAGGAACTTTTTTAGCAGCAACCTTACTTTTCAATTCTTCAACGTCGGAATCAATAGACCTCAAAGCACGCGTAACACCTGAACCAAAAGTAGATATCTGTTGAGATAGAAACTGTGCATACCAACCAAAACCAACTCGTATACCCTTCTTTAGAATAACTCCAGCTTTCTTATTGCTCGCTATTGGAGGGAAAGGATCAACATAAGCATCGCGTTCTGCAACATCTACGAGATGAGAAGTTTGTGCCATAGAATGAGGAGGAACATACCTGTCGTATATTTCATTTAACTCATTTTCACGACGTGGATCATAAGAATTAGAGGCTTTAAGCTCAGCTACACGCTGCTCAATTCTTTTCGAAATATCAACTTTAGAATCTTTTATATCCTTAGATTTACTAGCCATTTGCTAATTCTCCATTTGACTTAACAATACTGATTTCTGATTGTACAGGAATGTGCAATAAGCCTAAAGTTTTAAAATCATTTGTGACTTCAAAATCATATTTGGCTTCTAGCCAGTCATAGACAACACCGCCATCATGCGAAGTTATACCAACATTAGCGCGATATGTTCCATCAGCAAGTGGGATTTCTTTCCAAGAAAACCAGACATTACCATGACCATCAAGAACACCTGAAGGATTATCTTGAGTGTTCGCTTCAAAAACCAATGCGCCATAAGAGTCGTAAACCTCGAAAGAAAAATTCACATTATCAACTGGTACAGTTGTTTCCCAACTAATTTGTGCTTGAAGTGCCCCACCTGTACGAATCTTGTTAGTTTCTGCATCTTTTGGATTAGAAAAACCAGCACCTGTTATACGAATTTTCTTATGGTGGATACTAGCCTCATCCGCAATAACACCATTTACGATTACAACACCATCAGCGTCATCAGATTTTGCTATTTCTGGATCCTCATTTACTATTTCAGCAGTAGGTTTATCTCCAACAAATAGGCGTTCACGAAATTCACGAATTGCATCAGTAGGCTCACCTGTAAATATCAGATTACCATGATCTAGAACAGCGCAAGAAGTACCAATCGCACGTATCTGATCTACAGAATGGGTAACAACAATAATAGTTCTACCTTCGCGTTGGAATTGCTTAACACGTTCTAAACATTTACGTTGAAAGAGTTCATCACCAACAGCTAGCACCTCATCAACCAATAATATATCTGGATCAACATTAACCGCTACAGCAAAACCAAGACGCACATACATACCAGAAGAATAAAAACGAACCTGAGTATCAATAAACTTTTCTAATTCACTAAATGCGACTATCTCATCAAAACGTTTAGCCAATTCTTTTTTACTCAAACCCAAAATAGAACCATTTAAGAAAATGTTTTCTCTACCTGTTAAGTCAGGTTGCATACCAGCACCCAATTCAAGCAAAGCAGCAATACGACCATGAGTAATAATTTCGCCAGAAGTAGGTTGTAAAATGCCGCCAATTAGTTTTAACAACGTTGACTTGCCTGAGCCATTATGGCCGATCAAACCAAATGTTGTTCCCTCTTCAACTTCAATCGAAATATCATTTAGCGCCCAAAAATCATCATGGGTACCTCGACCAATATGGATAACACGTTCTTTTAAAGTTTGGTGTTTCTCGCTAGAAAGTGTGAATTTTTTAGAGACACCTTTAATTGATATTGCACTTGCCATAATTTATAGCTCCTCAGCAAAGTTGCCTTGCGCTTTATCAAATATGCGCATTGCAAAGAAAAATAAGGCAATAGAAAATGCCAATGTTAACGAAAGATTACGAACATACCACATCAAACTTTGATCAGGTAAAATATTCATATAATTGTGTGGTTTAAGAGTAGATTTTACACGCTCGTTAACATATATAACCTTTTGAAAAGGTGTAATAATCGCAGCCATAGGATTAGCACGAATCAACTTAGCTACTAAGCCAAAAAAACCATTAGTATGAAATTCTTTATAAGGATAAACAACAGGTGTCAGCCAAAACCATGCAAGTAAAATGAGTTCTAGTAGATGTTGCATATCCCTAGAATAAACATTAATTGCAGAAAATAAAATACCAAGTGCACTCACAAAAACCAATAGCGTCAATAGACCAAAAGGCATTAACCAAACTAACGACCAATTAATGTTGTGTTGAAAAGCAACCAACATCCCAATTAGAACAACCATCTGAAGCAAATAATGAACAATTGCTGCCCCCACTGCCGCCAATGGCAAAATCTCCCTAGGGAAATATACTTTCTTGACAATACCAGCGTTAGAAACAACTGAACTAGTAGCACCACTTAATGCAGCCGTAAAAAGGTTCCAGACTAAAAGACCCGATGCAAAAAATATAACAAATTCAGGAACACCATTAGGTTGAAATTTAGTAAACACCAGCCAAAAAATGATGATATATAGAGCAGGGTTTAGCATCGTCCAAAAGAAACCAAGCGCACTATTTTTATATTTAACTTTAAGTTCTTTACGAACCATACCGACTAACAATTCACGATACTTAATTACTTCGCTACATCTAGTTAATACTGATGCTCTAGCTGACATAACGCGGGGACTTTTGCTTGTACTCATTAAAAAATAGTTTAATAGTTTTATTACTAAGATCGGTAATAGTTAGAATCAATTCAATACCAAGAGAGATAAGCTAAATCAATTATGATATAAACGTGAACCAAGACCAAATACGCGTGAGCTTCGATATGACTCCATCTATAGGATTGCGTACAGGTATAGGCCAAGTTGTTTCACACATGTATGATGCTATTTCCGAAAAAAAGGACATCAAATTAGAGCCATATGCTTTGAGCTATAAAGCAAAAGCATACGCTAAAGAACTCCCAGAAAATACCCATTTTGTAACAGTTCCAGCTAGAGCGCTTTTAAACACATGGAAATTCTCGCGCTGGCCAACTTTGAAAAACCAGCTTGGTGAAATCGACATGATTCATGCAACTAACTATTTAGCACCACCCATTACTGAGGGTATTGCATTATTAATCACCATTCACGATGCAACTATGGTCAAATTTCCAGAATTGGTATCTTCAAAAGTGCGAGGGTTGCTACCGATTATTAGAAAAAGGATTTCTGCTGGCGCACATATCCACGTTCCAACACAAGCAATCAAGTTAGATATTGAACAATATTTTGCTGATGAGTTAACCGACATTTCAAAAATACATATTATTCCTTTTGGCACGCCAACAATTACGCAAAATCAACCAAGCGAGCAAATCAAAAAGCTAGTTAATGCAGATCCATATATTTTGAGTATAGGAATGTTAGAACCTAGAAAAAATCATGCACGTCTTATTGAATCTTTCGAAGAAGTTTATAAAGAAAATCCACATATACGTTTGTTGCTGGTTGGACCCGACGGACCAGCACGACCACAAATAGATTTAGCGCTATCAAAACTTTCTTACAATGCACGTTCACGAATAACAATCACAGGCTCAGTAAGCGATAATGACCGTTCGTATATTTTGAAAAATGCGCTAATGTTGGCATACCCGAGCATCTATGAAGGATTTGGCCTACCAATACTCGAAGCGATGTCTACCAATACTGCCATAGTTGCATCCAAAGAAGGCTCGCTTGAAGAAATAGGTGGCACCGCTTGCGAATTTGTTGACGCATTTTCTGTTAGCGACATAGCAAGAGGCATAAATTTGCTACTTGGCGATGAGAAATTGCGTACAAAATTAATAAAAAATGGTGATATTGAGTTAAAAAAATATTCATGGGACAAAACAGCCAATGAATTAGCAAATCTATATACTAAAATCACAGAGGCAAAATAGAGAAATAGGTTTTATATATGAAAGTTGCTCTACACGTAGGTCAAATAACACAACCGATTCCAGGCGGAATTGGACGATACACACGTTCCTTGATTGAATCTTTACCACGAGACGAAGTGACTCTATATACGTTTGCGTGTGCTGAATCACCTCAAGATGCTCCACCACGATATAAACGTGTGTCAAGATTGAATTATCGACTTGAATATGAATTGTGGCACCGTTTTAGAAATCGCGATCTAGGCATTGAGGGCGACATAATACATGCACCATCTTTTGCAGTGCCACCATCTCCCAACCAACCATTAGTAGTCACAGCACACGATATTGCTTTCATGCGACACCCAGGAGCTTTTTCTAAGCGTGGGGTTCGATTTCATACCAAGGGGCTCAAAATTGCTCGCAATGAAGCATGCGCACTTATTGTTCCGTCGAGATTTACTCACGATGAATTAGTTCGAGAAGGTGTTAATCCAAATTTGATCCACGTGATACCTCACGGCATAAAAATTCATCAAGACATCGACTCATCACACGATGAAGAATTAGTAAATAGTATTCAGGTACCAAAACGTTTCGTTCTAGCAGTTGGAACAATTGAGCCTCGTAAGAATTTGCCAATGTTGGTGCGTGCTGTTGAAGAAGCTCGTGAAACTGGCGAAGATATTTCACTTGTATTAGTTGGCCCACGTGGCTGGGGAGACGTAAATGGTTTAGATCGAGATTTCGTTTACGAACTCGGACGAATTGAAGACGATATTTTAAACGCATTGATGCGACAAGCAATCGTATATTGTGTACCAAGCATTTACGAAGGATTCGGAATGCCTGCCTTAGAAGCAATGGCGAGTCGCACCCCCGTAATTGCTAGTGGCGTTGCATCATTACCTGAAGTTGTTGGAGATGCTGGAACTTTACTTGATCCTCTTGATTCACAAAGTTGGGCTGAAGCAATAGTAAAAATTTCGCAAGATGTAGATTTTCGTAACGATCAGGCAGAACGAGGTTATGTTAGAGCTAAAAGTTTTACTTGGGAATCTTCTGCGCGTGCTCATGTTGCTGCTTATCGTGAAGCACTACGTATCTGGCGCAATAAAAGGTAGTTTGTTGGCCCTATGACTTTAAAACCTTTAAAAATTGCTTTTGATGCTAGTGCCACGCCTGAACATTTAGTTGGTGCTGGATATTACGTTAAAGAGATTGTTAAATTACTAGATTTAAACGAAGAAATTGAACTACACCTAATTACTCGTAAAGAAGATGCTGAGCGTTTTAAAAAGTTTGCTCCTAATTCTAAAATTCATAATGTTGCACCAAACCATATTGCTACACGTATGTCATATCAGGCTTATCGTTTAGGTGTCTTTGTTGATTCTTTAGGTGTTGATGTTTTTCATGGTCCACACTATCAACTACCTTTTAAGATGAAAACTAAAAGCGTTGTCACTATACATGACACAACTATGTTGACGCACAAAGATATGCATCATCTAAAGAAAGCATTATATTTTTCTAAAATGATTCCTTTTGTTGTAAAAAAAGCCAATGCGATAATTACAGTTTCAAACAGTAGTGCAAAAGATGTAAAATATATTTTCGATATTAAAGACAATGTATTCGTTGCACAATTAGGATTCGACAAGAAAAGATTCTTCCCCTATGAATCTAAAACAGATAAACGTCGAAATATCGATATTGACTTATTATTTAATCGAGGAATTTCAGGTAATTATATTGGCTTTTTGGGGCTATTAGAACCACGAAAATCTATTCCGACTTTAATAGAAGCATTTACTAATATTGCAAAAGATTTCAGCGATGTAAAACTTATTATTGCTGGTGCACAAGGCTGGGGTGTTGAAGACATTCGTGAATTAGTAGTTAAATCAGGGATTGCTTCAAGAATAATTTTCCCAGGACGCCTCAGCGATATTGAAGCTGGGGCTTTTATGCGCCAATCTCAAGTATTTGTATACCCAAGTTTATATGAAGGTTTTGGATTGCCTGTTTTGGAATCTATGGCTTGCGGCACCCCCACAATAACCACCGATACCTCGAGTTTGAAAGAAGTTGCTGGAAGTGGCGTTAGTGCTGGAGCATTATTGATTAAACCTGGTGACGAGAAAAAATTGTCTATTTATTTAAAACAATTATTAGGAGATGAAAAATCTCGTATAGATTATTCAAAAAAAGCAGTTAAACGTGCTAGTAGTTTCTCTTGGGAAAAATGTGTACAAGTACACATCGACGCATACAAATCTGCAATCTCTTAAAAGGTTTAACTTCAAGAGTTAAGGGATTTTAACAGTTGAAGTATCGCCAATCATCACACGATATGCACTTGGTTGACGAGCATCTCTCTCACAAATCGCATCTCTGCCAATAAGTGAATCAACAATACGAGTTACTCCCCTAACAATTGCACCCTCCATTAAAACGCTGTGTTCTAATTCACTACTTAGAATTTGAGAATTATTAGCAATAGAAGAATACGGCCCAACATAACTATCTTCGACGATAACATTTTCGCCAATAACAACAGGACCCCGAATTGTAGAACCTGTAATTTTTGCACCAGCCATAATTATTACACGACCTTCAATATTTGAAGCATCATCAACATCGCCATCGTTTCGAGAATTGATTTCGTCTAATACAATACGGTTAGCTTCAAGCAAGTCTTGTAATTTACCAGTGTCGATCCAAGGTGAATCTAAGGTGTGCTGTTTTACTTCGCGTTCATTATCAATTAACCATTGGATAGCGTCAGTAATTTCTAGTTCACCGCGCGCACTTGGTTGAATTGAGTTTACCGCATCATGAATATTTTTGTCGAAGATATAAACACCTACAAGTGCCAAATCTGACTTTGGTTCTTGTGGCTTTTCAACAAGACGTATCAATGTTCCATCATCATTTATTTCAGCAACACCAAATTGTCTTGGGTCTTCAACTTTGTTTAATAGCACCATTGCATTAGGTTTTTGTTCAACAAAATTCGTTACAAAATCGGTTATACCGCCGAGTACAACATTGTCACCTAGATACATTACAAAATCATCATCACCTAGAAATTCTTTCGCAATCAATACACATTGTGCTAATCCGCCGGGTGAATCTTGTGGAATATAAGTTACGTTAATTCCAAACTGAGAACCATCGCGCACTGCAGACTGTATATCAATGGCAGTATCACCAACAATAATTCCTACATCGGTGATGCCAGCTGCAGCAATTGCTTCTAAGCCATAAAATAAAACAGGTTTATTTGCAAGCGGGACCAATTGCTTCGCGCAAGTATAAGTTATTGGACGCAAACGCGACCCTGTACCACCAGATAAAACTAAAGCCTTCATAGCAATATTCTAAACGAAAATGTTAGTAGCCGTCATCCTGGGCGGAATCAGTGCATTAAGGATCGTTGAGATTCCTCAACTACCCTCGGATCGGCTTGCAAGGGACTTGCAAGGACGGACCCTGCATGAGACTGCAAGGACGGACCCTGCATAAACCGGACGAACTAGTAATCCGCAGAAGGCGAATTTTGGCCTATATCTTCTTCGCTAACAAATTCATCTTGAGGTGCAATATGCATAAACCTATCTATCCAACCAAATATTGAAGCAACTGCTCTTGGATCGTATCGGAGTCTATGACCTGCATTGTTAATTATTCTCTTTTCGCACAGTACACCCAACTCGGCTTCTAGCAAATTTGCGCTAGAGACATCAACCACTAGATCTTCATCACCATGCAAAATAAAAATTGGTAATTCTTTAATACGATTATTTACTAATAATGGATCCAAAATTTTGAATTCTTGTATCCACACTTTAGGGTCAGAAGGATATTGCTCATCATGGAGTAAACCTACAACACGCATTTGTGAAATAAATTGTTTTTCATTTCTAATCCAACCCTGCACAGAACTTGGTGTAGAAATTAAAATTAGCCCAGTAATTCTTCTATCAAAAGATGCTTGTTCTAAACATAGGACTCCACCAAGTGATGAAGCGAGCAAAATTATGTCATCAACAGCACCAGTTGCCTCCATTGCATCAATAGCTGCTCGGATATCTCTCTTCCAATTACGCACAGAAAATTCGCCAGGAGAATCTCCAACTCCACGCATCAAGAAAAATAAAGTAGTTACACCATTTTCCTTGGTAATACGATCTGCAAATTCAGGATAACTAGAAGCAAATGTGGCACCACCATTAACCCCAACTGGTATACCATGAACAACTATTACCCCAACACGGCGAGCATTTTGTGTAGGAATCCCCCAATGTGCGGCTAATTTTATTCCATCTGATTCAAGTACTGATTCCATAGCTCTATATTAAAGCACCAATATCACTTAGGTAGGACAATGCCAGAGTTACAACTTTTTTTATTTCAATTGCTCTAACATCTAAGTCAAGATCTTGGTTCTTTATAGCAGTCGCAATATGATCGGGAGTAAATTTTATATCTCCAATAGCTGGATTTTGTGAAATTAGATTGTCGGAGATGAGTTCATTTTTACTAAACAACTCAACAAAATCTTCGATAATTTTCTTTAACTCTAATGGTGTAACAGCTTTACCGGCTTCTTCATCTAAGTTGGAGAAAATATAATCATACATTCGATCTAAATCTATTAGTGGCGTGGGTGGAGCTAATGCAAAACTTTTTGCATCTCTTAAAATAAAAAATACACTTAGTAATAGCGACACTGTAACGATTGAAATGATGATGATTAGTGGCATATTGACATTCTAGTTAAATATATCTTCAGCTAATAATTTAGTATGTTCATCTTGTCCACCAAACTCAAATTTAGTTGCCATAAAGCGCTTTAAATATAGATGAGCATCATGTTCGTAAGTAAAACCAATACCACCATGAATTTGAATGTTTTCGTGAGCTATATTGTTAAAGATTTTTGTTACATAGTATTTAGCCATAGAACTGACATGACGAATATCTTTCTCATTTTCTGATAAATGTATATTCTTATCTTTGGCGTCATTTCTAATACTGGAAATATAGGCTGCAAATTGACATAATGATTTTGCATTCTGTAATTCAAGATACATTTCTGCAAGTTTGTGTTTTATCGATTGAAAACTTCCAATGGCATTTCCAAATTGTTGACGTTCTTTGGCGTATGCGAGAGACATATCAAATGCCGATGATGCACAGCCAAACATTTCGTTTGATAATAAAATTGCCATACGCGCTTTTGCTATTTCGTATTGTTTTGAAATATCACCATCAGAAATTACGTAACATTTTGTATTATCAAAAGTTATCTTACTAATTGGCTGAGTTTGGTCAATAGATTTTTGTGCTTTAATATTTATACCTTCATCTTTGAGCTCAATATCTATGAGAGATCCGTCATAAACGAAAGTTATATGGCTTGCATATTCGAGAAATAATACTCTTTCTATTGTTCCACTTATTTTGCCGTCATTTATGACCAGATCTTTAAGAGTACTTTCATCGCTAACTACTGCTCCTATGTCATCGCCGGCAAGAATTTTAGGCAGTATATGATTTTTAGATTCTTGATTTGCACATTCCTGTATCAAAATTGTTGTATATGTTTGTGTGCGCAAAGGTGAAGGAACAAGGTAATATCCGTGTTGTATCATTGCAATATTTAACTCTAAATCGCTTGCACCAAAACCGCCGTATTGCTCTTCAATGATTAGTGAAGTTAAACCTAATTCGTTTCTCATTGTGTTATAAATGTCAAAATTAATACCGGCCGTGTTTTCCATAGCGTGTCTAATTACGCCAGAAGTCACTTTGGATTTAAAGAAATCTTTAACTGCATCTTCTAATGCTATTTGTTCTTCGTTTAGTGCAAATTTCATATACTACACACCTATTTTTTCAGTCATCGTGGCAGTCCTAAAACGTGGTTGGCAATTATGTCTTTTTGTATTTCTGTTGTTCCAGCAAATATAGATGGGCCCAAAGAACTCAATGCAACTTTTGAAATACCTGTTAATTCATCTGAAGTTTTCGATGTGGTCTCTGTAACTAAAACCTTTGTGCCTTGGACATCATCAACTAGTGATCCGAATTCTTTAAACCATCTGGTCCAGTTTAATTTTAAGATACTTGAACGTGGCCCTATTTCCTTCCCCTGGACTAAAAGTTTCGGCAACATTCGTATTGCAGTTAGTCGCATTGTTTGTAAACCAATATAACTTTGTACAAATTTCTGTCTTATTAGTGGGTCAGTATCGACACTTAATTCTTTTGCGATTTCTACTAATCTACTAAAATCTTTGCTAAATAATGCCTGTTGGTCAAGAAATGCACTTGCACGCTCAAAACCTAATGTTGCCATCGCAACTTTCCATCCATCACCAACTTCGCCGAGAACGCAATCATTATTCGCAAGAGTATTAGTAAAAAATATTTCGTTAAATTCAACAGCACCTGTTATTTGTTTTATCGGCCGAACTTCAACGCCATTATCATCCATCGGCACAAGCAAAAAACTTAAACCAGCTTGAGGCTTAATTGCACCAGCTTCTTTATCGGTTCGACAAACGACAAAACACATATTTGCTTTATGTGCGAGTGTCGACCAAGTTTTTTGACCGTTAATAGTCCAGTGGTCGTCGTCGAGTACTGCAGTAGTTTTTATTCCAGCTAGATCCGAACCAGCATTTGGCTCACTGTAACCTTGACACCAGATATGTTCACAAGACTGTACACGTGGCAGATAATATTTTTTTTGTTCTTCTGTTCCATAAAGTAAAAGTGTTTGAGCAAAAAGACCTTCGCCAAAAAAACTTGCGCGTGCAGGAGCACCAGATTTCGCATATTCTTCATGGAAAATTAAAAGTTCGCTTGGTGCTGCTCCGCGTCCTCCATATTCGATGGGCCAAGTTAGACCTAACCATTTGTCTTTACCGAGTATTTTTTCCCATTGTATTCTCAGATCCCAATCTTGGTCATCAATTGTTCCAGCGAAGTCTCTACTTATTTTAAAATGTGGATTCTCTTCTAAAGTGGTATTTAACCATGTGCGAATTTCTTCTCTAAATTCTGCTTCCTTTGGTGTGTCCTTTAAATCCATTGTATTATGTTAATAGATATGGCGATCATTTTCGAGAACTCCGATATAGCAGTTGATCATGTGGTAGTTGGACCACTTGATAACAATGTTTTTACGATATTTTGTGCACAATCTGGTGAGGCTATTCTTATCGATGCTGCTGATGAGAACGAGATGTTAGAAGATATATGTAAACAGATGAACGTACGTAAAGTTATTACAACGCATGGTCATTTTGATCATATTGGTGCTGTTGCACATTTACGCAATGTTGGTATAGATGTTGGAGTTCATCTAGATGATGCACAAATGTTGCCGAGTTATGATTTTATATTAAATGATGAGGATATTATTGAAGTTGGTAAATTGCGATTAAAGCTTATGCATACTCCTGGTCATACTCCTGGTTCTATTTGCATAAAAATCGAAGGGACGCCTTTTCTGTTTTCTGGCGATACTCTTTTTCCTGGAGGACCAGGCAATACACAATTGCCGGGTGGAGATTTTTTAACAATTATGAAATCAATAGAGTCGCGTTTGATGACTTTAGATTTCGAAACTCTAGTACTACCAGGTCACGGAAATTCAACAACGATTGGTAACGAAAAAGATTCTATTGATGCCTGGTCAAGACGCGGTTGGTAACTATAGATGTACTGACGAAAGTTCGGCTCCCAATTGAAGATTTATTGGATCACCAACTAGGGCAAGTGCAGATCTTAATTCGCGTACGGTTGCATCAGAGATATCCGGAGTATTCAATTCAGATGATGCCACTTCTTTATTTTCAAGTACTGAACGCACTCCATTAATAAAGTAGTTACGCAACAGAGCTTCACTTACATCGAGTTGAGTATGCGCAAGTAACAAAACTTCAAAAGGTCTAATTTGATCTTTAATTTTCAGCATTCGAGCAAACACATTTTCTAGAGAAATTCCAGTACCTTTTAGATCAAGTTTTGAGCTTGTTGACAATGCCCCAATATCTGGTTTAAAGCCATGAGTATCTTCCCTGTGTTGAATCGTATTATGTAAGTGCACAGAAATTAAATGTCGCGCTAAATATTTTTCCTTAAATTTAACATCAACATCAGCTCTTTTTAATAATAGCTCAATAGCTTCTTTAGTTCTAATAACTGGAGTACTGCTTAGTTCCGCCCGCAATAAATGAAAAAGTTTACTCATTTTATTTTTCTCAACGAAACGTTGCACATCAATATTGCGAGCAATAAAGATTTGATCTTCGGGGCTCAAAATCCCAAAATGTTCATTACCGAAAGCAAAAGCACCCGACACTGAATCTTCCGGAGAGACGAATAATAGTACTTGTTGGTATGAGTTCTCTCCGTCAATATTACTTTTCGCTCCACGATCTGATGGTAGTGGTATCGAAATACTAACCCTTGAGAATCTCGCACCATTGTAACGATTACGCTCTTGTTTAATCTTAATGATTTCTGCCGCTGTCATAAAAAATGGGACATAACTATCAACCAATTCCGGGCTTTTAACAAAAAACTTCACAGGGATAGTTGTAACAAATTTTGATGCATTTACAGGGTGATCATTACCTGAAGAATCTCGAATGGGTATTGTAGGTTTTACTGCAGTTGACATTTAGGCTCCATCCGTAGGTGTAATTATGATGAATATCTTATGACCAATTGAGACAAAGCGCAAACTTGAATAAAACTAATAATCTAACATTAAAGGATTCGTACTTGCCCCTGCAACCTCACTTAAGACAAAGCCTGCAGGTTGCCATTCAATCTGATTGCCCATTGTATCTGTTAGCTTAGGAAATTCGCCGGTACGAATATGACACATTCCGCCACGCCATTGGTCAACTGCAACATCTCTCAATAGAGGTTCATCGGGTAATAACACGCTTTTCAGATCTTGTTCCCCTAGTAATTCGACGGCTTTTAAACTTAGTGAAATTTTTGCCTTTCTAAATTGTTCTGCAACTATTTTTACTATTTCGCGCGTTGATGGAATTTTATTTCCATTTTGTTTCATATATTCAAGCATTTCTAAGAATGTTTGATGTATTAAATGCTCGATAATCAAAGGTGTTTTCGCAGCGATTATTGCCTCATAATAATCCGCTAGATAATTTTCATCTACTAAATTTTTATAACTATCAGTACCAGCATTATATTCTGCAGTTGGAAATCTATCGGAAAGAACTCCATTGCCATGAGTATCTTCCAACTCTCCAGTTTGTATATTATAAATCCTCATCATCACTTCGCTTGCGATTTCATTGAGTTCAACAGTTAAACCTTGTCGAATATTCTCAAAAGGATACGGTGGGAAATTCAGGCTCAAGGCATTGTATCCATCTGTCTGTACTATATGGCTTTCATCATCATAAAAAGCTAAGCGATATAAATCTTTTAATATAACAACATCAGGACTTGTAAACACTGCCTTTAAATCCTTGATTTCCTTTGCCTCAACATATAAAGGTACAAGACGGCCACCCACATATCCAGTTGCACCTGTTACTAAAATCTTTTTTGTCATATATAAATTATAAGACAATAGGCATTGATTGGCATTATTCCAAAACAGCTATTTTATAGTTTGAAAAGAATATCTCTTTTTTGAAGCTACAAATAATCCCATACCAACAAGTATCAAAACTATGCCTGTAGGCCAATCTGTTTCTAGACCAGTATTTGCCAAAGTACCTTTTGCAGAGTTCACTGTTCCTATTGGAGATCCTGTTGTAGAATTAGTTACATCTGGCACTGACGCATTGGCTGATGGAATTTCATAACGTATAACATTCTCACCAAGAACTTGAACTCCACTGAGAACAGCAGAATAGTCAAGTACACTTGCATCTTTCATTGTTAAGGCAGCGCTTTGGCCGAGCAAAATACCAGACACATTTACATCCCATGTGAAGTCATCAACTTTAGTAAAGTTATCAATAGAACCCGAAGTTAAAATTAGATCATCTTGGGTGAATGATGGTGCCCAAATCTTTTTGTTGAAGCTTATTCTAAAACATCCAGAACCATCATCGGATAATGCAGTTTGTCCGGGGCATAAATTTATAGATGGAGTTAGACCAGAGTTGTCATAAGTTAAAGTAGCAATATTATTCACATTAGATAATTGTTCGAAAGGATTCCCTCCAACGAATAATACACGTTGCATAGCTTGAGTATCAATATCTGGCCCAGAAGCCATCGCATAAACTTTTAGACTACCAGAAGCAAAAGCATCGGTTGCCACCATATTATATTGGAATGGATAACTTGTATGGCCATCAATATTTCCAGACCTTGAAAGTAAACAAATAATTAGAGTTCCTTCAATTCCAATTAAACCTGCACCCATATTTGAAGGCGAACCATAGTCAAAGCACATGCCTGGATCTGATGATAAATTATCGTTCGGATCTAAATCTACGATAGTTCCAAAAGATGCAGCATCGGGAACAATAAAAGAAATAACACTCGTCATTTCATCATTTTGTGGAATCATTCCGTCACCGAGATTATGATAGAAAACTTCATAAGAAACATTTGACCCACTTGATATTACACCTTCAGTCAAAAGTCTTGTTTGAATTGCAACATCTGGCAATGCAGTAATTACATATGGAGTCATAGTAGATGAATCATTACTTGAGTTTGGGTCAATATTGTTTGTGCCACCTTCGAGCAAACTCCCTGAAAAAGATATAGTAGCTTCTAACTCATCACCAATTCCACCAGTAACGTCACCATAAAAAATGATATCTACACATTGCGTGCTTTGAAGTAGTCCAGTCCAGATTCCAGTGTTGCTATCGATTGAGCCAGGATCTTGTGCGTCAGTGTTGCTTGAATTCGGATCGGCATTCACTAAAAGCGAGGTTACAGTATAGTTACTAACAGAATCTATAGATAACGTGAATTGTTCAACAGTTTCATCTCCATCATTACAAACATGACCACCTAAAACAGCTCCTAAGTATCCAACGCCTACTTGTATTCTAAGATCAGAAGATCCAGGATCTGCATAACTTGAACTGCTGAATCCAAATTGCAATAAGCATGTTGAGATAATGACCATTAGTGTTAAGAGTTTCTTCACAAAGTTTTACTCGACACTGTGATATAAAAACTTTATAGGCCAAAATACCCATTTTGCCAGAAATAGGCTATTTTTTGTAAAGATTTTACGGATTATGACGAGATAATAGCTACAAATTAAATTAGTTCAAAAGTGGAGTACTTATGAAAAAATATAAAAGCCTATTATCAATTGCACTTGTAGCATTAATGGCGATAGGAATACAGGTAGCCACACTAAGTGCAGCAAACGCAGCAACAGACACGGATTTAAGTATCGATGGTCGAAGAACTTTTGCGAACCACGCCATTGATATTGATGTTTGCAACGAAGGTTCAACTGCGGTTAAAGAAATCGTATTAGATATTGATAGTACAAACTTTGTTTTTAATGATTCATTTTTCAATGTCCCAGAAACTAATGCAAGCAATCGAGGTAGTTACGATGTAGACACTTCTACATGGACTGGTCTTTTAGACGCAGGTCAATGTTTTAAACTAATAATCTCGGGAAATGAAACTGCAAGCTTGGGCGACTCAGTAACCACAAGCATATCAATTGCTTCAAGTATCCATAATGTAGACGATGCTATAAATATTGATACTGATAATTCCAATGACTCTATTACTTTTGACCCTTACACAATTGCACTATTACCCGACATGAAAACAGAAGCAAGACTAGTAACAACAGGTACCATTAGCCCTACCGATGATGTTGAATACCAAGTAACGTTATCAAATATCGGCCAAGGTACATACATTAACACTAACTCGTTCCAATATATTTTCGTATTACCAGAAGGATCAGCATTTGTTAGCATTGCCGATAACGATCCAGGGGACCTACTTAACGCATCATCTGGGAACTGTTTTAACTATGGCCGCATGAATATTGAAGTTCCTATACCAGGTGCAGACTATTTCACTGGACGACAAATAGTAATTTGTAGCTTATCTTTAAGTTCAGGTACAGAATTACCTGCAGATGATTCCATTTATTCTTTCAATGTTATAATCACAGCAGGTACAGGACTAGCATCAGGTACAGCTGACGTTATGGGATTATTCCAAGGTAATGATACTGGAACAATGAAATATCAAAATACAGTTATGAACGGTATTCAATTAATAGATACTATTGATTCTGACCCTAATGACAATATTGCTTTCCTCTCTTATGACCCATCTGCTTTGAAGGCAACTGCAAGTTTGTGTCCAGGTCAAAGTGAAATATCTACTGACGGGACTGGATGTTTTAGAATCAGTTTTAACAAAGACATATTCGAACCATCATTTGATGTAACAGATATAGAAGTATCTGGTTCAGGTATTGTTGATACACTTATCAAAGTTAGCGATAACCTATGGGAAGTTAGAGTAAAAAATATAGAACTAAACAAAACAGCAACTATCTCACTTTTACTTGGAGGAATCGTGGACTACAATGCAGTGCAATCCGATACTCAAGTATTAGGTATAAATGCTATTAGATATGCTGTAGAAGATTCGCCAGTAAATACTGGGAATGCTCAAGCTAACAACGCTATAAATAACTCTGCAAGCGGAACGTTGGCAGCAACTGGCAACAACGGATCGACTTCAATATACGCAATCTCGTTAATACTTATTGGATTCGCAATAACATTTGCAAATAGAAAAAAACTGATCACAGTGAAATAAACATTTCTTTAATAGTTGTTGTCATTAAGAAAAATATGATCTTGTGCGCCTAATATGGTGCACACCTTTTAATCGTTCATAGTCCGGTTAATTGCCGGACTTTTTCTTTTGGAGCGAAAATGAATACCACTAAACTGCAAACTATACATGCAGTTGATTCTCTCGAAGAATTAATAGGAGAAACTCCTCTACTTCGACTAAAGAAAATTTCTGTTGGTATGCCTGCTCAATTACTTGTAAAGCTTGAAATGTTAAACCCAGGAGGTTCATCAAAAGACCGTCCTGCTCTCGAGATGATTAATGCTGCAGAAGCAGACGGAAAACTTCTACCTGGCGGAACAATAATAGAACCTACTTCTGGAAATACAGGTGTTGGCTTAGCAATTATTGCAGCACAGCGAGGATATAAAACAATATTTGTTGTTACTGATAAAGTAAGCGGCGAAAAAATCGATCTATTGCGAGCTTATGGCGCGCAGGTTGTTGTATGCCCTGTTGCTGTCGCTCCAGAAGATCCGTGTTCATATTATTCAGTAGCAGAAAGGCTGACACTAGAGACACCTAATTCTTTTAGACCAGACCAATATTCGAATCAAAATAATCCACTTTCTCATTACAAAACTACAGGACCAGAAATTTGGGAACAAACAGGTGGAAAAATAACTCATTTTGTTGCTGGTATAGGAACAGGTGGGACAATATCTGGTGTTGGGAAATATTTAAAAGAACAGAATCCGAATATAAAAATAGTTGGTGCAGATCCAATCAATTCAGTATTTTCTGGTGGAAGTGGCCGTCCATATTTAACAGAAGGTGTGGGAGAAGATTTTTGGCCTAGTACCTTTGACCCAAATTTGGTTGATATCACCATTCAAGTTAGCGATGCACAAGCTTTTTCAATGACACGTCAAATAGCATGTGAAGAAGGCTTACTAATTGGTGGTTCAGGAGCAATGGCTATAGTCGCTGCTTTAGAATTAGCACCAGATTTAAAAGAAGACGATGTGGTCGTTGTTTTATTGCCTGATTCAGGTCGAGGATATTTATCTAAAATATTTAATGAGGATTGGATGGTAGCTTATGGCTTTTTGGAAAGACCAGATGAAACAGGACTATTAGTTTCAGATTTATTTGACGATTTTGTTCCAGATCAAAATTCCATTATAAGTGTTAACCCTGAAAGTACCATGGATGAAGCAATCGAATTGATAAACAATAATAATATTGCACAAGTGATAGTAGCAAAAGGAAAAGCACCTTTTGCTGTGGTTGAAATAGTTGGTTCATTAAACAAAGTTGATATCTTAAAAAGCACAACTATAAGTCCTGAATTACTAAATGAAAAAGTTAGCAACACTATGGATGCGCCTCTAACAACAATTGGTTTTGGTGAAAGCCTTTCTAGAGCATTAAATTATCTTGAAGAAGAATCAGCCTTAGTAGTAATTAAAGATGGGATGCCCACTAGCGTAATTACACAAAATAATGTAAGAGAACTACTGAAAAATAAGAATAGATAATTAGGAGTATTGCAATGGACGAAATTAAAGAAAATGTATCTTTTGAAACTTTAGCAGTTCACGCCGGGCAAGAAGCTGACGAAAAAACTGGTGCGGTAACGGTTCCAATCTATGCTACGTCTACTTATAAACAAACTGGCGTTGGCGAATTTCCATTTAGCGACTATTCTCGTGTTGATAACCCTACAAGAAGTGCACTTCAAAGTTCTCTGTCTACTTTAGAAGGCGCAGAATTCGGCCTTGCTTTCTCAAGCGGATTAGCAGCGACTGATACATTGCTGCGCACATTAAATTCTGGTGATCATATTGTTATGGGGCTCGATGTATACGGTGGAACATACCGCTTGATTACAAAAATACTTTCACGTCAAGGGATAGAAATCTCGACAGTAGATCTTAGTGACACAGATAAGATTGCAAGTGTGTGGAAAGATAGCACTAGGTTTGTGTGGATTGAAACACCATCTAATCCAACTTTGACAATTACAGATATTGAACAGATTTCGACTTTTGTTCATTCGCGTGGTGGAAAAGTTATTGTTGATAATACTTTTGCTACCCCGTATTTACAACAACCACTTAGTTTAGGTGCTGATGTTGTTGTTCATTCGACAACAAAATATATTGGTGGTCATAGCGATGTAGTTGGAGGTTTTATAGCAACTAGCGATAAAGAACTGTACGAAGAATTAAAATTCTTACAGTATGCTATTGGTGCAGTTCCTGGTCCATTTGATGTGTACCTACTTTTACGAGGTATAAAAACTTTACCTGTAAGAATGGATCGACATAATGAAAATGCGCAAGCTATTGCTGAGTTTCTTGACTCTCATGAAAATGTTTCTAAAGTTTATTATCCAGGTTTGAAATCACATGTCGGTCATGATATTGCAAGCAAACAAATGCGCGGCTTTGGTGGCATGGTCAGCTTTATTGTTAGTGGTGGATCAGCAATGGCAAAATCGGTTGCTGAGAATACTCAACTATTCACATTAGCTGAGTCTCTCGGTGCTGTTGAATCCTTAATAGAAGTTCCTGCACTTATGACTCATGCTTCAACTTCTGGTTCTTTATTAGAAGTTGATCCAGGATTAATTCGTATTTCAGTTGGACTTGAAAATGTTGACGACCTCATTACTGATCTAAAAATTGCTCTAGGTTAAAGACGTAGCCAAACTGATTATAGTGAAGTACAAGAGTGGTCATGACAGACAATATTTTCGTCACTATATTCAAAAATACTTAAAAGCGGTGAATCAATTGGCAGCTCATTAGTTTTGTAATGCCAATGGTTAATTGCGAAATCGGCAATAAAATTATGTGCATCAAAATTAATTGACGTTTTATATTTTAATTCTGTTTCTTCATTTCCTTTAATAATGTTGTAGCGCATCAATGCCCACTGAACTATTGATAATGAAGATGGTATTGGATGGTCAAACTCTCCAGCTTCCACTTGAGTGAAATCTGTATTTGGATTTTCTATCCAGCGTCCTTCAATGTTAAATGTCATAACAAGATTTTTTTGTTGATCTAGTTCCTCTTTAGTAACTGATCCTCGTTCAAACATGTATGTTTGGAGTAACAAAATGCTCGCAACATCTTCTAGAAATACTTCTTTTTGTTTGATACCTTCATGTGTAGATCGTGTATCTTTTTGAATAATAATTGAATTATATAGCTCAGTAACCCGAGTGTGTATTCCTGTGAAGCGTTCAACATAATTAAAAGCAATTCCAAGTAGAGAATTCCAACTTGTAAGTATCTTCGTATCAACACTTGGTTGAGCACGTTTTTTTCGCACATCATATAAGGTTTTAGCCAAGATTGAATCGGATTTTCTTTTTATATGAAAATCTTCTTCAAAATCTATTAGCTCATAGTGTTCTTTGAAATCGTCATATTGACTCCCGAGTATATTTTTAAGTTCCTCTTCATTCCATGCATATGTCTGGCCTTCAATATGCTTTGTGTCTGCATCATGGCCACTTGCATATAAATCACCAATTCTAAAAGTATCCTCCAGAGAGAAAAGTATTTCAGATATTGTCTGTTTATAAGATTGGTCTTTAAAAACTTTATAACCCAAAGAATATGAAATAAGCATCATTGCTTGGTCATACAACATTTTTTCGAAGTGAGGTATCTCCCAATTCTTATCAACACAATAACGAAAAAAACCACCACCTACATGATCTGCCAAACCAGAATCTTGCATAATGTCTAGAACATTTTTTGCCCAGGCTGATATCTTTGGACGTGCCATCGCTTCATCTGAACTAAGAAGAAAAAGTAACGAGCAATGAGGCGGAAATTTAGTTTGCGACATAAAACCACCATTAGAAAGATCAAATTGGTTTTCGTAATCATCCCAATTCGGTGATTCAATCTGTTGATTATCGAAAATTCGTGGATTGAAGTTTTCTAGATCATCAACATTTTCGACATAGAAATCAAATACTTGGGTCATCACATCTATAAAACCACCCATATTATATTTTGGTTCTGATGCCAAATATGTAGCAGCAAAAAATGGTTTTAAGTCTGGCGTCATGACAACATTTAATGGCCAACCACCTTGTCCATAACTACTTTGAATAAAATTCATACAAAATGAATCAATATCTGGTCGCTGTTCCCTATCGACTTTTATACAAACAAACTTTTTGTTCATAAATTTTGCGACTTCAACATTTGAAAAAGTGTCATTCGCCATAACATGACACCAATGACAGGTTGCATAACCTACTGAAATAAACAATGGACGCTTAGTTGACTTTGCATACTCAATAACTTCTTCAGAATATTCTTGCCAAGCTATAGGATTATCTTGATGCTGTCTTAAATACGGTGAAGTGCTTTTATCTAAATTGTTGATTTCTAAATTCATATTCAAATATCATAGTTTGATAAAAATATGAAACTATAAGGTAAGCATCTACATAAGATTCGCGATATACGGTTAAAACAAGAAAATTTTGAGAAATAGTCCAATATAGCTATAAAGAAATTTAGCCTCTCTGACGATTTTAAAAAGATCGAATATTACTTAAAGGTGAATTTATGAAGAAACTCTGGAAAACTGCAAGCTTATTGTTGACACCCATTTTGGTTTTGGGTTTGCAGTTTGGCAATATTGGTCTTGCTCACGCTGCTGGAAATGCTGAATTAAGTATCAGTTCCGATATTCAATATTCAAATACAGGGTTCTATATAAGTATCTACAATAGTCAAGATAGCGATACTATCTCAGAGTTTACAATTAATAATATTGCGACGAATGCAACACTTGAAGATGGATTTATTGATGCAGTACCCCTACAAGGCGCTGACCCTGGGTCATTTAACACTGCCACAAATACCTGGACAGGATCTTTAGAACCTGGAGATACTATAAGCATTCTTTACAAAATTCATGTTACAACACCTGTTGGTTCAACTGTTTCAATTACGTCAAATATTGTATCTAGTAAATTAGTTGGTGGTGCTGTAAATGTTGATACTACCTTGAGTAATGATACAGCAACATCTAGCTTTATCGAAACCTTACATTCGGATTTAAATGTTTCAACTCGCCTAAAAACTACAGGTACTATTTTGGAAACTACAGATGTTACTTACGAAGTTACTATCGAAAATGCAGGACTTGGTGAATATGTGGATAATGGGTTTTTCTATCTTGTCTTCATTATGCCCGAAGATTCAACTTTTGTCAGCATGACTGACACTAATTTAAGTGATGAAGTAGAAGTTAATCAGTGCAATAATATAGGTCCTATAGAGAATCTCGGTTTTGTTGCTTTGAACTCATATAGTTATACGGGTAACTTAATGTTATGCCCTTTAGGAACAACAGCTAATTTGCCAAGTGGTACTAATTATAAGTTCGAATTTACTATGACTGCTGGGCCAGTTTTTGCAGCTGGTAATGCAAGTGTTCTTGTCTTAGGACAAGGAAACGATGTCGATACTCTTAAGATTTGGAGAGCATTGGCTTTTCAGACCGATCCGTTCGCTGATGATACTGGTAATTTTGTATTTCTTTCGTATGATCCTTCTGAATTGTCTGCGACTTCGAGTTTGTGTCCTGGCCAGTCCGCTATTTCAAATGATGGCAATGGTTGTTTTAGTATTTCCTTTAATAAGGATATTTATGACGAATCATTTGGTTTGGATGATATTGTTGTAACTGGTTCGGGAACTGCAAGTTCGTTAACCAAAGTTGGTGATAATCTGTGGGAACTTCGTATTGTTAATATTGGTCTTGGCCAAACTGCAAATATTAGTTTAAATACAGGTGGGATCATAGATCTATCTGCTGTTCAAAGCGCTGCACGTGTATTAGGTATTACAGCAATTCGTTATGAAATAGCAGTTGCACAAGATACGACTTCTGACACATTGAGATCTGCAAGCGGTACATTAGCCGAAACAGGAACCAGCAGTTCAAATATGCTCACAGCCCTCACTTTGATGTTTACAGGTTTCGCACTATTGCTAACAAGTAAATATCGTAAAAAGAATATTGTATAGGAACGACAGATATTTTATTTAACGTCGGGCTTTTTTTCATCAATAGTTAACAATACATCTAATGGTTCACCTATTAGTAGACGACTATGAACTAATGCTACTTTGACTGCCTTACGTTTTATTTCTTGGGCGTATGGTCCTTCCCAACCTGCATCAACGTGTGCTTGAAAAAGTTCTAACCATCGACGGAATTCATCATGTGTAAAATTTTCTAATTGATGTATCTTTACATGGGATTCAAGAGGATTACCCCGGTAATCACCAATGCCAAGAAGCATTCTGCACCAAAAATCTTTAATTTTGACTAAATGTTCATTCCAATCGACATGAGCAACATCATTAAATACATGTCCGAGTAAGTCATCTTGGGCAACATCGCTATAGAAACGTTTCATCAATTCTGTAATTTCTAATTCACTATCTAAATCACAATTTCTAAAGTTAATAACTTTTTTATCACTCATTTTACTAGCTCAACTTCCTCACTTTTTATAGATATCTATATCTACACTATTCTTACACATTAAAATATTCAATTATAATCAGGATAATAGCTTTTTTGATAGTAATTATTCAGATTTGACCGACTATCAGTATTGTCGGTACAATATAGGCTTTACGAAGCAAAGGAATGCATTATGTTGTTAAACAATATTGAAACTTTTAGAGAACTATTTTTAGATTCTTTAAAAACCAATGACACCGAAGACCAAAAAGCGAAACTCACTAGGTATGTCAATGTAAGTTACAATGCACAGTACGGTTTAATACCTATAGTAGAGGCTGTATCTTGTTTGACGGAAGTCTACGAAAATAAATGGAACGATATTTCTCTGAGATTATGCGCTGCTGAACTTGTTTGTTCTAGTGTAAATGATCCTGCAGTTGTAGTAGAGGCTGCGGATTGGAAATCGAAAGAAGCAATTTCTATTTCAAATAATGTAAAAAATGCACAACATTTTATTAATCGCCAAATGAAATTGAGAAATCCTATTTCTGATGGTCCTGAATATATTATTTTTATTGATGGTGAAACAGATGATCATGTAAAAATGATCCAAGATGAACTACTTTCTGCTCAAGAAAACCCTGATTCGAAGATAAATAGAATTGGCGATTTACAAATAGTAAGAGCGTTGGATTGCACCCGAGTATTCCTAGTATTAAACAAGCCAGGCGAAGAGCTTGTTATCTTGGTAGATAATGGTAAAACTAGCATTGAACCAAGAGCCTCAGTTCCTGGTGGGGTACTTTCAGATACTCTAAAAGCTACTGCAGCAGAATTAATTGGGGAAGATGGAAAACTAATTCAACAACTACAAGACTTAGGTTTCCCAAAGGAAGCTGTTCTCTCACAGGGTATCAAACCCACTACAGAAAAACCTTTAATTGCTCCAGTTGCTATATATTAATTTTAAGACCGATGAAAAAGATTACACTGATCAGCTAAATCTTTTACATAGATTTCATAATTTAGGACATAAAAATGCCAGATATTCCCCCTCCTCCATACATTCCAAACTACCCAAATGCCAAGTATCAAGATTTTTTGAGATATTTAATAAAACGAGCCAATACACCTGGAGGATTAAAAATACCAGAGAAGTTCAAGGATTTAACAATATATATAGCTTATTCAACTGAACAAGACAAAGGGCCCACTGTAAATTCACAAGAAATCCTTGAGCTCGAACTCGATCTTACTAAAATTGGAATCAGAGCTTATTGCTCAGATCAAACAAGTTCTAGAGGTATAGGAGACGAACATGCCATATGTATTTTCGGCAATATGGAACGTGCGCTTGAGCTTTATCCGGATAAAACACTTAGTACCGTCAAAGCTGAAGCATTGTGGCCGGTATTATTAACATGCGATTTACTAAAATTAGGCATTGTTGTTATTGGTGATCTCAAAGTTGCAGCGGTTGTCAGCCCAGAAAGAGTAAATGAGTATGTGCTAACAAGTGGCCAACCGATTCTAGGTGAGTTTTATTCTGAAGATAATAATGTTGTCCGAACCCCATTAAGCAAAAAGGAATTACAAGATCGCGTAGGGCGTATAATGCAAACAAAATTATGGTGTCTGAATTATAGGCTTAATAGCGAAATCTCTAATGGACGCAGTGTTACTATTTTGGAAATTGAGGCTGTATCTAGTCTGCCGCTAGATGAATTGAAAAAAGTATGTGGTGAACTATCTAGCGAATTAGTAGAACTAGGACAGCCGATTAAGTTGGATGTGATTAGTGGCGTCGAATCAAGATTTGACTTAAGTCTGGCAAACTAATATTCAAAATCTGTGCAGGTTTGAACCTACAAAAATTTAAGCCATAACACCTATTACCCAATTGAGAAATTAGAAATATATTGTGACAAATACTATAATCTACATATTAATAAAACCAAATTAATGAATATAATAACGATTTAGACAATAAGGCTATCGAAAAACTATGAGCAGTTCACAACAGAAAAAAAGAGATAAAATAATACTAGTGTTTGTTGTTCTTATGCTCGTAGCCATGGTTGTTGGTGTAGCAGCACCATTTGTATTGAATTTCTAATGACAGAGAATATTATGCCTCGAATGAATAAAAATAAAT
>ERZ724516.332-NODE-332-length-29661-cov-8.494967_pt1 | contig 29661 bp, 26 predicted proteins | sample MGYA00376049_ERZ724516 | MGnify/ENA primary metagenome ERZ724516 (study PRJEB28724, sample SAMN07190886) | activated sludge metagenome | isolation source: activated sludge of sewage treatment plant in Hong Hong | place: USA: Christiansburg, Virginia | collected... | reverse complement strand
GAGAACCTGAAGAACATTCTGCGCAATTCCATACCACTGACCATGCAGGACGTGGTGCTGGTGTTTGTCACCGTCAGCGGTGAGCGCGATGGCCAACTGGTGCAAGAAGTGTTTGCACGCAAGATCTTTGCCGACCGCAACGAGCAAGCACCCTTGAGCGCCATCCAGATCACCACGGCGGCCGGCATCTGCGCCGCGGTGGATTTGTTCCGTGAGGGCAAGCTGCCGCAGTCTGGCTTCATCCGCCAGGAACAGGTAGAGTTGCCCGCATTCTTGGCCAACCGTTTTGGCAGTGCCTACCAGCAATCGCGCCAGGTCGAGTCCATCGGTTAATTTTTTGCGGAGCCACCATGCCAAACCACCACCCCACTGTTCAGACCCTGATGGCATCGCTGGGCGTACCTGCTGACGCCTGCCAGGGCGGCAGCCTGCTCTCGCATTCGCCGATTGACGGCAGCGCCCTGGGCCAGGTGCATGCAACACCGTTGGCCGAAGTTGCCGCCGTCATCGCCCGCGCCCATGCCGCACAACAAACCTGGCGCAGCGTGCCCGCCCCCCAGCGCGGCGAGTTGGTGCGCCTGTTGGGCGAGGAGCTGCGCACGCACAAACAGGCCCTGGGCACGCTGGTGTCGCTGGAGGCCGGCAAGGTGCTGTCCGAAGGCCTGGGCGAAGTGCAGGAGATGATCGACATCTGCGACTTTGCCGTGGGCCTGTCGCGCCAGCTCTACGGCCTGACGATTGCATCCGAGCGCCCCGGCCACCGCATGATGGAAACCTGGCACCCTCTGGGTGTGGTGGGTGTCATCACCGCCTTCAACTTTCCCATCGCCGTGTGGGCCTGGAACGCGGCCTTGGCCCTGGTGTGTGGCGACACCGTGGTGTGGAAGCCATCCGAAAAAACACCGTTGTGTGCTCTCGCAGTCCAAGCCGTGTTTGACCGTGCTTGCCAACGCTTTGGTGCCAAGCGCACCGCCAATCTGTCGCAGCTGCTGATGGGCCGCGCCGATGTGGGCCAAGCCCTGGTGGACCACCCGCAGGTGGCGCTGCTGTCGGCCACCGGCAGCACCCGCATGGGTCAGGCCGTGGGGCCGCGCGTGGCCGCGCGCTTTGGCCGCAGCCTGCTGGAGCTGGGCGGCAACAACGCCATCATCGTCGCGCCCTCGGCCGATCTGGACATGGCCGTGCGCGCCGTGGCCTTTGCCGCAGCCGGCACCGCCGGCCAGCGCTGCACCACGGCACGCCGCCTGATCGTGCACAGCTCCATCCACGCCGATCTGGTGTCCCGCCTGACCCGCGCCTTTGCCAGCTTCACCATCGGCTCACCACTGGAAGACGGCACACTGGTGGGGCCGCTGATTGATGGTGCGGCGTTTGACGCCATGCAGTCCGCATTGCAGCAAGCACGCGAGCAAGGCGGTGTAGTGGCCGGTGGTGAACGCGTGCTGCAAGACCGCTATCCCGAGGCCTACTACGTGCGCCCTGCCCTGGTACAAATGCCCGCGCAGACCGAGGTGGTGCGGCACGAGACCTTCGTGCCCATCCTGTATGTGATGCAGTACACCGACCTGGCGCAGGCCATCGCGCTCAACAACAATGTGCCGCAGGGTCTGTCGTCCTCCATCTTCACCACCGATGTGCGCGAGGCCGAGCAGTTCATGTCCGCGGCGGGATCGGACTGCGGCATTGCCAATGTCAACATCGGCACGTCGGGCGCGGAGATTGGCGGGGCCTTTGGTGGCGAGAAGCAGACGGGCGGTGGGCGTGAATCGGGGTCGGATGCCTGGAAGGCCTATATGCGCCGGGCGACGAATACCGTCAACTACTCGCGGGAGTTGCCGCTGGCGCAGGGGGTGCGGTTTGATTTGCAGTAGGACTTGTTGACTGCTACTGAATTAGGAGCTGCTTTGTCTTATTCCACGAGGGCTAGCGGCTGTTTTTCTCACAGCACCTTCTGCAAAGACGTCTAGGGCGGCGAATTATGAGCTGTAGGTGCGGCGGCTTCGACGGGTTACGAACTGGCGCTCAGGTTTTCAATCAAATCAATTGTTCGATCTTCGAGCCTCCCGGCACGCCGCATGCACTGTTAAGCGGCACCCTGCTTCGGCGTTTCCGAGACGAGCATCAGGAAGGGCCAAACTGCTGGCGCGAGCGGTCTGCCATCAGTTCCAGCGCATGCCATAGAAGTGTGCAAGGAGACTAAAGATCACGTCTGTATCCGTCAATGTGTCAATCGCTTGGACCTTCCCACCCCACAACTGCATCTTTGCCTTCTCAAGAAGGCTCTGGTTCCGTGGCTTCAATTCGATGTAGTTGTAGTGTCGGAGGAACTCCGTTTTGTCGGCAGTGAACTGTTGCCCATCGCGCTCGATTGAGCGCTTCGAGGTGTGAAAACGGTATCCAGCATAGGTGAAAGTTCCCACGGCCTGCAACTCGGACAAGTAGCCTTGCAGTCGCTGTTCAAAGGTTGACTTGGAAAGATGCTCGTAGAGCTCAACGATGCCGTTGATCTTGTGATGACTGCTCGTTAGCAACCAGCCTGGTTTTTCTTGGAAATACAGACTCTCTCCGTTACTGAACTCCATCATCAGGCCAACGCTGCCTTCGGTTCCAAGTTTGACAGGAACAACGTAGGTTGTGACTTCCATGCGGGCGAATCGCAGGTGCCTGATGGTCGGCAGGGGATAAGTCTTGTCCTTATAGACGAGGCCAGTGTCATTGAGACTGAGGCTCGCCAGATCGTCTGGTTTCATAGGCAGATGGCAGAGTTTGTTGTGTGAGCGAAAAGATTTAACGCAGAAATGAAAGGTGACCACACATTAACGCCGAACAACCGACCCCGCGCGCCGTAGAAGCGTTGGCACGTTTGCATAGTCGCAACTGCGACGATGCCTCCCCCGTCCCAGAATCTGGCGAAGCTAGTCTCAGCGCCGTAACTCCCAAACGCTCCGCTGAACTTGATGCGCAAGTGAGGGTGCACATGAAAAACAACCCTGCCGGCTCAAATAGCATTGCAATCAGGAGGGTGCTCGTTTCGACGGCGGTTGTTCGTAAGCTAGTTTGTGCTGCTGCATCCGAGCCATGAGTTCTACCAAGTATTCGGGGTCGGTGCCCTTTGGAGCCGTGGCAAGCATGTCTCTGATTTCGGCTTCGAAACGCACCAGAACTTGCTGTTTCTGTGGATGATGTAGAAACAATGCCGAGATCATGCTGCGCAACAGCATCAACTCCTGCTCGTGTTCTCGATTGGCCTGAAGCGTTTCGTCTAAGTCGCGTTCTGTTTCTGCCGGTGATCTCATGCGCATCCTTCTAGAGTGAAAGCCTTGAACGTGATGTAGTTCATCCGATATCCCGGCAATTCCAGTTTATCCGGCCAGATAAAAATGCACTCACCTGCTGCATACGCAGACCCCCAGCACGCGCCAAAGCGCACGCAGCCTTGGTTTGCAACGAATCTTGCCGAAAAATGAAATGCATTGCCGTCCCTGCCGATTTGGTCGCCTATGCTGGCAACTTGGTGTGAGCGTCGGGCGCTTCGTCCAACCCCAACGTGGGAGCACTATAGCCCACAGCGTGTACCGCGTAAACGGCGCACCGCGCATCGGGCAAGATGTCACGTCACGTGACGCACCAAGGCTGGCACGTCGCCAAAAGAACACGGTGTAGCCCTCGCAAACATTGCGTAGTTAGCTATTCGTTTGATAGCTATCGTACGTGCGCACTGGCCCCGTCAAGCGCTCCAAAATTTTGTGGTCTTGCGACGTGCAGCACGATAGAGCCAGTCGCGTTATGCTGGCGGCCTTGACCACGCAGTCGCCACCAGCCGCTGCGATTTGCCATACCCCAAAAGGAGTCTGCTCTTGAACCACCGCGCATCAACACCCCTGGTGCTGTCTCTGCTTACGCTACTGGCGTGCCCCGCCGCGCAGTCCGCACAGCCGCCCCGCACCAGCCAGGCCGACATCATCAAACAGTCCACCCCCAGCGACTGGCGCCGCCTGGACCCCGAGAACACGCTGGTCATGGAGATCAACGGCCAGCAGGTCATCCTGGAGCTGGCGCCGCGCTTTGCGCCCCAGCACGCGGCCAACATCCGCACGCTGGCGCGCGAGGGCTACTACACCGGCTCGGCCGTGGTGCGGGTGCAGGACAACTATGTGACGCAGTGGGCCGATCCGGCGGATGAAGAAAAAGAGAAGGACAAGGTCAAACCCCTGGGCACGGCGCTGGCCAACTTGCCGGCCGAGTTTTCGATTCCGTTCAAGGGCTTGCCGCTCACGCGGTTCACCGACCCCGATGGCTGGGCGCCCGTCAGCGGTTTTGTGGATGGCATGCCGGTGGCGGCTGCCCCCGCCAAGAACAAGGCCTGGCTGGCCCACTGCTATGGCATGGTGGGCGCTGCGCGCAGCACCAAGCCCGATAGCAGCAATGGCACCAGCCTGTATGCCATCAACGGCCAGGCGCCGCGGGCGCTAGACCTGAACATCACCGTGGTGGGCCGTGTGGTCAAGGGCATGGAGGTGTTGTCGTCGCTGCCGCGCGGCCCTGGCGCCATGGGCTTTTATGACAAGCCCGAGCACTACGTACCCATCACCCGCGCCAGCGTACTGGCCGACATGCCCGCGGCAGAGCAACCCGCCATCGAGATCCTGCGCACCGACACCACCACCTGGCGCAAGCTGGTGGAAGCCAGCCGCCACGCCATTGGCGGCTGGGCCGTGCGCAGTGCGCTGCACAGCAACATCTGCAACCGCACCGTTCCGACCCGACCAATTCCCTAGGACCCATTCCATGACCGTCATGACTTCCACGACCGCATCCACACTGGCCCCGCTGAACGCCACCTTCAAACGCCTGCACCACTTCAGCCACCTGGCCTCCATCGCCAGCTGGGACCAGGCCGCCATGATGCCCGCCAAGGGCAACGAAGCGCGCGCCGCCGCCATGGCCGAGCTGCAGGTTCTGATGCACCAGACGCTGACCGACCCCGCGCTCAAAGCCTTGTTTGCCGCGGCGGAGAAGGCCGAGTTGGCCGACGCCGATCAAGCCAGCCTGGCCGAAATGCAGCGCGAGTGGGCCCTGGTCAACCGCCTGCCGCAAGAGCTGGTCGAAGCCCAAAGCCTGGCCGGTGCCCGCTGCGAACACGCCTGGCGCACGCAGCGCAAGGCCAATGACTGGCAGGGCTTTCTGGGCAACTTCCGCGAGGTGGTGAAGCTGGCCCGTCAAGAAGCCAAGTTTTTGGCCGATGCCACCGGCACCACGCCTTATGAAGCCCTGATGGACAAGTTTGAGCCCGGCATGTCGGAGACTGCCATCACCCAGCTGTTTGGGGACGTCAAGACCTGGCTGCCGGACCTCATCAGCAAGGTCATCACCAAGCAGCAGAACGAGACCGTGGTGGCCGCAACCGGACCCTTTGCCATCGATAAACAGCGCGCCCTGGGTGTGGAAGTGATGGGCTTGCTGGGCTTTGACTTTGAAGGTGGACGGCTCGACATTTCCACCCACCCGTTTTGTGGCGGTGTGCCGCAGGATGTGCGCATCACCACCCGCTACAACGAAGCCACTTTCGCGCCCAGTCTGATGGGCATCATCCACGAGACCGGCCACGCGCGCTACGAGCAGCGCCTGCCGCGCGACACACTGCACCTGCCGGTGGGGCGCGCGCGCTCCATGGGCATACACGAGAGCCAGAGCCTGTCGTTTGAGATGCAACTGGCCCGCAACCCGGCCTTTCTGCAGTTGATCGCGCCGCTGGTCAAAAAACACCTGGGCGACCAGGCCGCATTCGATGCGGCCAACCTGGCCCGCATGATCACCCGCGTGCAGCGCGGCTTTATCCGCGTGGATGCCGATGAACTGACCTACCCGGCCCACGTGATCCTGCGCTTTGAGATTGAGCGCGCACTGATTGCGGGGGAGATAGAGGCCGAGGATATTCCCGCATTGTGGGCCGGCAAGATGCAGGACTACTTGGGTGTGGACGTGGCGGGCAATTTTGAAAACGGCTGCATGCAGGACATCCACTGGCCCATGGGCATGTTTGGCTACTTCCCCAGCTACACGCTGGGCGCCATGTACGCCGCGCAGTATTTCGCCACCATCCGCAAGCTGCACCCCGATATGGATGCACGCATTGCGGGCGGCGACCTGTCACCGGTGATGGACTGGCTGGACGCCAACATCTGGAGCCAGGCCAGCCGCTGGTCCACCGACGCACTGGTGACCCGCGCTACCGGTGAGCCACTGAACGCCAGCCACTTCCGCAGGCACCTGGAGGCGCGGTACCTGGCTGCGTGAAGCGCGATCGCGTTACTTCAGGCTGTCGCAGTCGGCGCCGCCGGTCAGGCGCACCTTGATCGGAGTGCTTGCGCCTTCCTGGTATTTGTTCCACACAGCCTCGGACACATTGCAGGTCCAGGTCTTGCCACCTGATGCCAGCGTCAGCACATAGTTCTCCCGCCGCGGGCCCTCGCGCTCGGCGCCCAGTGCGCCCATGCCGCCGCCCCCGCCAGCACCCAGAAAGTTGGCGTTCAGATTACTCACCGCGGGCCAGACGGGCATCAAGGCATTCTGGGTGTCGGCCTTCAGCGTGCGCACGCTGCGCCAGCGGTTGACCTGGTAGCGGCAGCGGTCGTCGTACACCGGCTCATTGCGGTAGCGCGGCGTGCATTCGCGCCGCTTCACAAAGGTGCCATCACCCTTGTCGATGCGCTCGTCATGGCAGGTCTGGCCGTCCGCCACCTGGCGCGTGGAACGCTGTTCGCGGCTGCGCGACACGCCATAGGCATCGGCCGGCACGCTGTCACACCAGGCGGTGTCCGACACCCTTGCCATCTGCTCGATCTGGATCTCGCGCGCCCATGTGCGCTGCGCCACCGTCGCCGCTGTTTCCTTGGTGCTGGAGAACAAAAAGATGAAGCCGACCACCACCAGGGCCAATGCGGCCAACGCCCATCGCAGCCAGCCCAGGCTGCGTGCAACCGGTGCGGGTGCGGTTGCAGGCTGAGCAGGAGGCGCGGCAGTGTCTGTGACGGTGGCCACCGGCTTGGTGCCGTCCTGGCCCGCGCCGCAATTGGTGCAGTGCGCGGCGGCAGCCGAGTTAGGAGAACTGCAATAGGCGCAGCTCCAGTCAGCGCCAACAAACTTGTGGTTCCTGGCCTCGACCTCTTCGCCAGGCTGGGGAAAGTAGCGCTTGCCGGGGTCTTGCGCGGCGCCGCAGGTCGGGCAATGCCGGTGGCTGTCGCCCAGCAGGCCTTTGGTGTTGCACTGGGTGCAGTCCCAGAGCATCTCGTAATAGATTTCTTGTTCGGCCATCGTGCGTCCCGGGTCGCAAATTCAGCTCGCGTCCGTCAGTACTGGTACACCCCTCGCCCCGTCTTGCGCCCAAGCCGCCCTGCAGCCACCATCTCGCGCAGCAGCGGGCAAGGCCGGTATTTGCTGTCGCCGAACTCACTGAGGTAGACCTCCATCACCGCCAGGCAGACGTCCAGGCCCACCATGTCAGCTAGGGCCAGCGGGCCGATGGGCTGGTTGCAGCCCAGCTTCATGCCGGCGTCGATGTCTTCGGGCGTGGCCAGGCCTTCATACAGCACGAAGAAGGCCTCGTTGATCATGGGCACCAGGATGCGGTTGACGACGAAGCCCGGGGAATTTTTCACCGTGACGGGTGTCTTGCCCAAGGCTTTGGCCATGGACTGCACGGCCTCATGGGTTGCGTCGCTGGTTTGCAGGCCGCGGATGATCTCTACCAGCGCCATCATCGGCACGGGGTTGAAGAAATGCATGCCAATGAAGCGGTCGGGGCGACTGGTCATGGCGGCCAGCTTGGTGATGGAGATGGACGAGGTGTTGGAAGCGATGATGACGTCGGCCGGCACGATGGCGTCAATCTGCTTGAGGATCTTGACCTTCAGGTCGTGGTTCTCGGTGGCGGCTTCAATCACCAGTTGCGATGACTTCAGATCTTCGTAGTTGGTGCTGCCCTTGATGCGCGCCAGGGCCGCGTCGCGGTCCGCGGGGGTGATCTTTTCCTTCTTGACCAAACGCTCCAGGCTGCCGGTCAAGGCGGCAATGCCCTTGGCCACGGCCGCCTCGGAAATGTCGACCATGACGACGTGGATGCCCGAGGTGGCGCAGACCTGCGCAATGCCGTTGCCCATGGTGCCTGCGCCGATGATGCCGACGGTGGTGATGTTCATGACACTCTTACTCCAATTTGTGAACCATTGATGTTTATATCGTACCGTCGATCATGCGCCACCCACCTTCCTGACAGCTACCGGCGGTGGCAATTCCTTGGCCTGCAATCCGCGGGCCTGCACCACCAGCTTGTTGTGTGCATCCAGAAATGCAGCGGCTATGACCTTGCCCTCGTTGGTATTGCTCCATCCAACGCCGCCTGCACCCCCCATACCTCCAAACGCCAAGCCTCCCAGCCCCAGATCCGTCGTTCGGGCGGAACCGGTGGCGGCTGAGACTTGCTCGGTAGTCTCGTTGTCGGTCAGCAGCAGCGCGACCTGTGCTTCCTTGAACTTGATTTGCTCCACGACACCGATCAATGCGCCCAGGTCACGTACCACGGGTATGTGCGCCAGCACGCCGCCCAGGCTGCGGCCCGCGTCCTGCTCACTGAAGGTCAGATTGGGGGTCAATGTGTACTGCGCCTCGTATCCCTTGCCTTTTTCCACCGTGTTGCCCTGCTTGCGCAGTACGCCGCTTTCCTTGAGCTGCTGCTCCTGGATAGTGCCGCGCAAGCCGGCGGCGCGGTCGACCACGCGAAAACAACCGCTTTGTTGCGCCAGCAGGCGCACCAGCGGCACCGGTGAACTCGGCAGGTTGTAGCTACTGCTCATGGTGTAGCCATTGGGATTTTCGGCCAATGCCAGGGTGGCGATAGGTGCATCGCACTTCACCAGGGACTTGTTCTCGCCTTTGGCGCCCACCGGACCTGCCGAGCCAGTGACTTCGGAACTGCCGCCACCCAGTTCAGTGCCCTGCTTGCCGCACCCCGACAGGCCAGCAATCGCCGACACCACGCAGACACCGATTGCCAAAGCGCGCGACGAAACCGGGGAGGAAAAAACTGACAAAGCCATGGATGTGTTCCTTAAAAATGCGGGCGAATGGTACCCCACCGGACCGCCCGGGACCACATCAGCAGGTTTGCGCTTACGTTTTGAAACGCTTTCAGACGCCCGGCAACTCCACCGTGAAACAGGTGTGTCCATCTGCCGAGGTGGCGGCAATGTGGCCACGGTGGGCCAGCACGATGGCCTGCGTGATGGCCAGCCCCAAGCCGGTCCCCTCACCCGTGGCACTCTGGCGTGAAGCGTCGGCGCGGTAGAAACGTTCAAACACGTGGGGCAAATGCTCGGGCGCAATGGTTGCACCGGGATTGTTGACTGCCAGCGAGGCCCGTCCCGCCTGCATGTCCAGACGCACCTGCACAGCGCCCCCCGGCGCGGTATAGCGCAAGGCGTTTGACAGCAGGTTGCCCAGCGCGCGGCGCAGCATCAGGCGGTCGCCCATTGCAACGGCCTGCCCGCTCATTTCCAGGCGAACGCCCTTTTCGTCGGCCAACGCGTCATAAAACTCGAACAGCTCACGCACCTCGCGCTCCAGATCGACACGCTCGCAGTGGACCAGGGGCTGGGCGGCGGCCTGCGCGTGGTCGGCCTTGGCCAGAAACAGCATGTCGGCAATCATGCGGGCCAGTCGCTCGAACTCCTCGGCGTTGGACTCCAGAATGTCCCGGTAGCCGGCCGCATCACGGTCGCGCGACAGTGAGACCTGGGTTTGCGTCATCAGATTGCTCACCGGCGTGCGCAGCTCATGGGCAATGTCCGACGAAAAGTCCGACAGCCGGCGAAAGGCTTCCTCCAGCCGCTTCAGCATCTCGTTGAGCGTGGTGGCCAGTGCGGCCAGTTCGGTGGGTACGGCGTCCGTGGGCAGCCGCTGATCCAGCGTATGGGCGCTCACCAGCGCGGCGCGCGCACGCATGGCCTTGAGCGGCGCCAGGCCCCGCATGGCGGCAAACCAGCCCAGCAGGCCCGTGACCACAGCGGCACCGGCCACAAACAGCCACAGCGTCTGGCGCAACCCATCCATGAAGACCTCATGGTGCGCAATGTCCAGGGCCACGGCGACCTGCAGGGGCGGCGCACCGGGGATGCTGGTCGACATGGCCGACACCAGGCCGCGGAAGCGGTGGCCGCCGCTGGACCAGTGCAACAGTTGCGCGCCATCGGCCGCCAAACCGGTGGGACGCCAATCGCCGGAAAACTCCCCATTGCGAGACGCCAACACGATTTGCCCGTCGGCGCCGGTGATCTGCATCAGCAGGTCGTGGTGGCCGGTGGCGGCATCACCCAACAGCGATGGCAGGCGGGCCAGCTCGGTCGTGGACGTGACCCGGGCAATCGCATGGTGCACCAGCATCAACTTGGCTTGCAGGGCCTCACGGTCCAGGTCTTCGAAGTGGCGCTCAATGGACTGGCTGATCAGCCAGCCCAGGCCCAGTAGGACCACGGTGGCGCCCATCGCAAACAGCAGCGTCAGCCGTGCGGTCAGCGACAGGCCAGGTTTCAAGGTGCCTCCAGCACATAGCCCATGCCGCGCGCGGTGCGGATCAGCCGCGGCGTGAACGGGTCGTCGACCTTGGCGCGCAAGCGGCGGATGGCCACGTCGATGACATTGGTGTCGCTGTCAAAGTTCATGTCCCACACCTGCGACGCGATCATGGAGCGTGGCAACACCTCGCCCTGGCGGCGCAGCAGCAGCTCCAGCAGCGCGAACTCCTTGGCGGTCAGGTCGATGCGGCTGCCGGCACGGGTGACGCGCCGGCGCAGCAGATCCAGCTCCAGGTCGGCGGCACGCAGCACCGTGGGCGCTATGCTGCTTTGGCCCCGGCGCAGCAGCGTGCGCACCCGCGCCAGCAGCTCCGAAAAGGCAAAGGGCTTGACCAGGTAATCGTCGGCCCCCAGCTCCAGGCCCTTGACCCGGTCCTCGATCTGGTCGCGCGCGGTCAGGAACAGCACCGGCATCTGTTTGCCGCCCTGGCGCAGGCGCTCCAGCACCTGCCAGCCGTCGAGCCCGGGCAGCATCACATCCAGCACCAGCAAATCGAAGTCACCCGTCAGCGCCTGGTGCAGGCCGTCCACGCCGTTGCTGGCCAGCTCCGTCAGAAAACCCGATTCCGCCAGCCCCTGGCGCAGGTAGTCGCCCGTCTTGTGTTCGTCTTCAACAACCAGGATTTTCATGGAGCAGCGGGTGACACCGGGTACGCGAACGCCCCGTCAATTGGCCGCAAAGCAATAGAACAGGCCCGCCCCGCCGGAGCCCTTCAGGTTCTCCTGGCTGCAGCCGCGTGAGCCGTGGGACGAGTTCCACGACTTCGCATCCCAGGCTTCGCCAATACCCATACGGTCATGGTGGCCGACGATGGCCGAGCCTTCGCCGCTCTTGGTCCAGTTGCCGCAGGTGGTGTCGCCGCCGGCCGTGGAGTACCGGCCGGCCGGGTCTGAACCGGTCAGCATGTCATGGGTATTGACCGTGTCGCCCCGGCCGCTGACAGGCTCGCCTTTTTCGGTCAGGGCCGTGAGCTTGGTGACGTTGGTCGCGTCGGAATGCAGGTCATCAACGCTTTTCGCCACGACGACACCCTTGACGTTTTGCCACGGCCCCTTGCCGATGCGCTCGCGTGCGTTGACGCCAGGTTCGGTCGCCGTCTTGGTGGTGCTCAGGTAGGCGCGCCACCCGGTCTGCGTGGCACCGGCCGACTTGGCCAGCGCCGCACAGTGCGCGTCGGCACCGGCCAGCCCCCCCAGGTCCGCGCCATTGCCCTTGCCGGCACTGGTCACGAAAAACGACATGCTGGCGGGCTGGGCCTGCGCCGCTGGCGTCAGCGCAGCACCAGTTGCCGCGATGGCGAGAAGAACACCGACTGCAGAACGGGGAAACGGTTTCATTTCTGGATCTCCTGGGTTGTCAAAGATGGGGAAGGCACATTATTGCGTCGACGGACGATCCGTGCTGGCGTCAGGACCGAAACGCGCTGCAAGCCGCCTGTCACCCGCGTTATTGCGCGGGCGCCGGGGTGCTGCTATCGTCTTTGCCGTATCCCATACTTTTGCAAAAGGACCTCGGGCATGAAACATCTCAGCGGCGTGGATTCGGCGTTTTTGCACCTGGAGTCGCCCGAAATGCCCATGCATATCGGTTCGCTCAACGTGCTCGATTTGCCGGAAGGTTATAGCGGCGATTTCTTTGAAGACACCAAGGCCATGCTGGCGCAGCGGCTGCACCTGGCCGAGGTCTTTACCCGCAAGCTGGCGCTGATGCCGCTCGATATTTCCAACCCGGTATGGGTGGAGGACGAGGACATCGACCTGGACTACCACATCCGCCACGTCACCCTGCCCAAGCCCGGCAGCAACCGCCAGTTGCAGCAGTACGTGGCCCGCCTGCACTCCAGCCTGCTGGACCGCAGCCGTCCGCTGTGGGAGCTGTTCGTGATTGATGGCCTCAAAAGCGGCCAGGTGGCCCTCTACATCAAGGCCCACCATGCCGGGCTGGATGGTCAGGCCGGCGTGGCCGTGGCCAAGGCCTTGTTCGACCTGGAGGCCACCGGCCGTGTCATCAAGCCGCCCCGTCCGCGCGGGCGGCGCCACCACTACCAACTGGGCGTGGCCGAATTGCTGGGCGCCGCCGTGCGCAACACGGTGGCACAGTCGGTGGGCCTGGTGAAGTCCTTGCCGCTGGTGCTGCGCTCGGCCAAGAGTGCGCTGATCCCCGAGAAGGACGCACACGGCAAGCGCGACTGGTCGCTGCCCAAGGGTTTGACGCTGTTTGCGCCCCGCACGCCGCTGAACGTGGCCATCACCAACCAGCGCACCTTTGCCGGACGCACCGTGCCACTGGCCGAGGTCAAGCTGATTGCCAAGCTGTTGGGCGTGTCACTCAACGACGTGGTCATGGCCACCACCGCCGGTGCGCTGCGCACCTACCTCAAGGAAAACGGCGACCTGCCGGCCAAACCCCTGGTGGCAGCCGTGCCGGTGAGCCTGCGTGCGGAAGGGGACACCTCCAACAACAACCAGGTCAGCATGGTCACCATGGGGCTGGCCACCGACATCAAGGACCCTTTGGAGCGCATCCGCAAGATCCACGCTGCCTCGGCCACCACCAAGGAAATGATGGGCCGCTTCAAGGCCGCCATTCCCACCGACTTTCCGCTGCCGGCGGCGCCCTGGTTGATGTCGGCCTTGGCCTCGCTGTTCAGTCGTTCGCGCCTGGCCAATGTCATGCCGCCGCTGGCCAATCTGATCATCTCCAACGTGGCCGGCATTCCAGTGCAGCTCTACTTTGGCGGTGCCAAGGTGGTCAGCTACTACCCGGTGTCCATTCCCTCGCACAGCATGGCGCTCAACGTCACGGTGCAGAGCTACAACGGCCGCCTGGACTATGGCCTGATCGCCTGCCGGCGCGCCGTGCCGGACGTGAACGACCTGGCCGATGCGCTGCTGGCCGAACACCGCATGCTGCTGGAGCTGGCACGGGCGCAGGCACCGGTGCCACCCGAGGCGCTGGGGACCGTGGCGCCGGCCAGGCCAGTCCCTGCGGTCGCGCGATTGCCCAAGGCCGCCGCCAAGCCCAGGGCTGTAACGGTCAAGGCAGCACCGGCCAAGGCCCCTGCACGCAAGCGCACCAGCCGCGTCGCGGCACGGGCCTGACGCCCGGCGCACGGACCGCCTACTGCGTCAACAACTGGCGCAGCACATAGGGCAGGATGCCCCCGGCCCGGTAGTAGTCGACCTCGATGGGTGTGTCGATACGCAGCAACAGCGTGTGGCGCGACTGCGTGCCATCCGCCCGGGTAATGACCAGTTGTGCCTCGCTCTGCGGCGTCAGTTGCGCATCGGGAATGATGTCGATCAACTCGTCGCCGCGCAACCCCATGGTCTGCCAGCTCTGACCGACCTTGAACTGCAGCGGCAACACGCCCATGCCCACCAGGTTGCTGCGATGGATGCGCTCAAAGCTCTGCGCCACCACAGCCCGGATGCCCAGCAAGTGCGTACCCTTGGCCGCCCAGTCCCGGCTGGACCCGGTACCGTATTCCTCGCCGGCAAACACCACCGTGCCAATGCCCGCCGCCTGGTAGCGCGTGGCGGCGTCGAAGATGGAGAGCTTGTCGCCGACGCCAGCGGCACCCGGCGCGCCCCGCGAACCTTGGTAAAGCGTGAAGCCGCCCTCTTCCTGCGAACCATCGGAGCGCTGTGGCAGCATCCGGTTCTTGATGCGCACATTGGCAAAGGTGCCACGCACCATGACATCGTGGTTGCCCCGGCGCGCGCCGTAGGAGTTGAAGTCGGCCTTCTGCACGCCATGCGCCAGCAGCCATTGGCCGGCCGGCGATGTCTCCTTGATGTTGCCGGCCGGCGAAATATGGTCGGTGGTGATGGAGTCGCCAAACAGCGCCATGATGCGCGCGCCCTGAACGCTTATGCTTTTCTGGCCTCTAGCCCTCGTGGAATCTGACGATACCGCTCCTGATTCAATAGCAAACCCGTCGAAGAACGGGGGCTCGGCGATGTAGGTGCTGGTGGGCCAGGTGTAGGCCTGGCCGGTGACACCCTTGATCTTGCCCCATAGCTTGCCCGGCTCGGTCTGGACCTTGGCGTAGTTTTTACGAAAGGCCTTGCCCTGCATGGCGAACTTCATCAACTGGTAGATCTCGTCACTGGTAGGCCAGATGTCGCCCAGGTACACGTCCCTTAACTTTCCATCTTTGCCCTTGCCCTGCCCCACTGGCTCGGTCATCAGGTCTTTGGTGACGGTGCCAGCAATCGCGTAGGCCATCACCAGCGGCGGGCTGGCCAGGAAGTTGGCTTTCAGGTTGGGGTGAATGCGCGCTTCGAAGTTGCGGTTGCCCGAGAGCACCGCCGCGCACACCAGGTCATTGGCGGTGATGACGGCATTGAGCTCGGGCGTCAGGTCGCCCGCATTGCCAATGCAGGTGGTGCAGCCGTAGCCGGCCAGCGCAAAGCCCAGTTTTTCCAGATAGGGGAGCAAACCGGCATCCGTCAGGTACTGGGTGACGATGCGTGAGCCCGGCGCCAGCGAGGTCTTGATGTGCGGCGCCACCTTCAACCCGGCATGGACCGCCTTCTTGGCCAGCAGGCCCGCGGCCAGCATCACACTGGGGTTGGAGGTGTTGGTGCAGCTGGTGATGGCGGCTATCAGCACGTCGCCGTGGCCTATGGTGATGTCCGGTTTGCCGCTGGCCGCCGCCGTTGCGGACGCCACGGCCGGGGCGTGGTCCGCGGCTAGTGTGGGCTTGTTGGCCTCCATCTCCACCACCGTGCGGGCGGCTCCCGGCGGTGTGGGCGGCGTCTGCGGCACCTTGGCCGCCACAGTTTCCCCGGAGGCGCGCAACAGGTGGCGGGTATGGAAGACGGCGGCCTGCTGGTTGAAGCCATTCTCGGCATTGGGCTTGGAGAACAATGACGCGAACTGGCTGGCCACCTGGCCCAACTCGATGCGGTCCTGTGGTCGCTTGGGGCCGGCCAGGCTGGGTGTGACCCGGCCCAGGTCCAGCGTGACTACTTGCGAATAGTCAATGTCGCCTGCCTTGGGTACGCCAAACAGGCCTTGCGCCTTGAAGTAGGCCGCTAAAGCCTGTATCTCGGCCTGGGTGCGGCCCGTGCCTTCAAAGTACGCAATCGTCTTCTCGTCCACCGGGAAGAAGCCCATGGTGGCACCGTATTCGGGTGCCATATTGGCAATGGTGGCCCGGTCCGGCACCGCCAGGCTGGCCGTGCCTTCGCCATAAAACTCGACAAACTTGCCCACCACCTTGTGCTGGCGCAGGACTTCGGTCACGGTCAGCACCAGGTCGGTGGCGGTCACGCCTTCTCGCAGGCGGCCGGTCAACTCAAAGCCCACGACGTCGGGCGTCAAAAAGTAGACCGGCTGGCCCAGCATGGCGGCCTCGGCCTCGATACCGCCCACCCCCCAGCCCACCACGCCGATGCCGTTGATCATCGTGGTGTGGCTGTCGGTGCCCACCAGCGTATCGGGGTAGTACAGGTTCCTGGCCTTGTGTACGCCACGCGCCAGGTACTCCAGGTTGACCTGGTGCACGATGCCAAAGCCAGGCGGCACCACGCCAAAGGTGTCAAAGGCCTGCATGCCCCATTTCATGAACTCGTAGCGCTCGCGGTTGCGCTGGAATTCCAGCTTCATGTTCAGGTCCAGCGAGTTCTTTTTGCCGTAGTGGTCCACCATCACCGAGTGGTCCACCACCAAGTCCACCGGCACCAGCGGCTCAATGCGCGCCGGGTCCTTGCCCAGGCGCTTGGCGGCGCTGCGCATCGCCGCCAGATCGGCCAGCAGCGGCACACCGGTAAAGTCCTGCAGCACCACGCGCGACACGACGAACGGGATCTCCGCACTGCGCTCGCCCCGGGGCTGCCAGTTGGCCAGCTGGGCCACATGCTCGGCCGTCACCTTTTTGCCATCGCAGTGGCGTAAAACGCTTTCCAGCACAATGCGCAGTGACAGCGGCAAGCGGTTGACGTTGGGAAACTTCTTCGCCAAGGCAGGCAAGGAATACAGGGCACCGGTCTTACCCGACGCCGTGGTGAACGATTTCTGTGTGTAAGAAAAAGGGTGTGGCATCGACTACTCCTGTTCGTTGGGCAACGCACACACATTCTGGCAGCATGCAGTTAACCTTTGTTTGCGCGATGCGATGTCCGCGCGGTGTTTTCTAGAGTTCCTGGAGGGTTCCCATGTCCCAATTCGATCTGGTGGTGGTGGGGGGCGGTTCCGGCGGTGTGCGCGCGGCCCGCATTGCGGCGGGCCACGGTGCCCGCGTGGCACTGGTGGAGGAGTACCGCTTGGGGGGCACCTGCGTCATCCGTGGCTGTGTGCCCAAAAAACTGATGGTCTATGCCTCCCGCTTTGCCCAGGAATTTGAGGAGGCCGCGGGCTATGGCTGGACACTGGATACGCCACACTTTGACTGGGCCCGCCTCAAGACCAACCGCGATACCGAGGTGGCCCGGCTCGAAGCCATCTACCGCAACAACCTGTTGGCGTCTGGTGTGCAAATATTTGCCGGACGGGCGCAGTTGACCGATCCCCACACAGTGACCCTGGTCGACGGCACGCAACTCCGTGGTACTCACATTTTGATAGCTACAGGTGCAACACCGACGAGGGGTCCCGACATTCCTGGCCAAGAGCTGGCCATCGATTCCAACGGTTTCTTTGATCTGCCCGCACTGCCCCGCCGGGTGGTGGTGCAGGGCGCTGGCTACATCGCACTGGAGCTGGCCTGCGTGCTGCAGCGCCTGGGCGCCAGCGTGCGCGTGGTCGTGCGCGGCGATCAGATCTTGCGCGGCTTTGACGACGACCTGCGGGCCTACCTGGCCCACGAACTGGTGGACAGCGGGCTGGCCTTCGATTTTGGACGCAGCATCAGCGCCATCAGCCGGACTGCCGACGGCCTGCAGGTAGAACTGGACAATGGCGAGGCTGTCGCCACCGACTGCGTGTTGCGGGCGCTGGGGCGCCAGCCGAATACGCACGGTCTGGGCCTGGAAGCCGTTGGCATTGCGCTCGATGCCCACGGCGCCATTCCCGTGGATGACTACAGCCAGACCACCGTGCCTGGCATCCACGCGGTTGGCGACGTGACCAACCGAGTCAATCTGACGCCCATGGCCATCCGCGAGGGCCATGCCTTTGCCGACACCGTATTTGGCGGCACGCCGCGCCGCGTGGACCACACGCTGATTCCCACTGCGGTGTTCACGACGCCCGAGGTCGGCGTGGTGGGCCTGACCGAGCAGGCGGCGCTGGAGCGCCATCCTCGTCTTGATGTGTACCGCTCGATGTTTCGCCCGATGAAGGCGACGCTGTCGGGTCACCCGGGCAAGATGCTGCTCAAGCTGTTAGTGGACCGGGACACCGACCGGGTGGTGGGCTTTCACAGCGTGGGGCCGGACACCGGCGAGATGGCCCAGCTGGTCGGTGTGGCCATGCAGTTGCAGGCGACCAAGAGCGCGTTCGACGCCACGCTGGCCGTGCACCCCACGGCGGCCGAAGAACTGGTAACCCTGCGCACCCCCACGGTACAGCACAACCTGTGACAATCGGCCCCAGCATGCGCTTTGCCGACCACCTTTCACCGTCCACCGCCGCTGCGAGCGGCCGCACCGAACTGGCCAGCCGTTACGCTGCCGTACGGGCCGGCACGCTGGCGCTGGTGCAGCCCCTGTCGGCGGAAGACCAGTGCGTGCAGTCCATGCCCGACGCCAGCCCGACCAAATGGCATCTGGCCCATACCAGCTGGTTCTTTGAAGCGGTGGTGCTGCAGCCCCTGGAGCCCGCGTACCAAGTGTTTGACGCGCACTACGCCTACCTGTTCAACTCGTACTACGAAGCCCTGGGGCCGCGCCATCCACGGCCCCAGCGCGGACTGTTGACGCGCCCGCCGCTGGCCGACATCCACGCCTACCGCGCCCACGTCGACGCGGCCATGCAGCACTTCATGGCCACGGCCGACGACGCCCGCTGGCAACAGGCCGCCAGCCTGATCGCGCTGGGCCTGAACCATGAAGAGCAGCACCAGGAGCTGATCCAGACCGACATCCTGCACCTACTGTCCTGCAACCCCTTGCTACCGGCCTACCAAGCGAGGCCGACGCCAGCCGGCAACGGCCCACCCGCCGCACCGGCGTTGCAGTGGCTGGCGGTGTCGGGCGACGTGCGGGCGATCGGCCACGGCGGACCGGGTTTCGCGTTCGACAACGAAACCCCGCGGCACCAGGTGCTGGTGCACCCGTTCCAGATCGCCGACCGGCTGGTAACCTGTGGCGAGTACCTGGCCTTCATCGCCGATGGTGGCTACCGCCACGCCGACTGGTGGCTGTCCGACGGCTGGGCCGCGGTACAGAGCCAGGGTCTCAGCGCACCGGCCTACTGGCTGGCGCCGGATGACCCGCGGGCACCGGCCAACCACTGGCAGGTGTTTGGCCCGAACGGGGTGCAGCGCCTGGACCCGGCAGCGCCGGTAACCCATGTCAGCTTTTACGAGGCCTGTGCCTTTGCCGAGTGGTCGGGCGCGCGCCTGCCCACGGAGTTTGAATGGGAGGTCGCGTTTGACCTGCCGCACATCACCCAGATGCTGGGCCACTGCTGGCAATGGACCCGCTCCGCTTACGAGCCCTACCCCGGCTTTCGCGCCCGCAGCGGCGCAGTGCGAGAGTACAACGGGAAATTCATGGTCGGCCAGCAGGTCCTGCGCGGCGCCAGCAGCGCCACGCCCGCGGGCCATGGCCGCAAGACCTACCGCAACTTTTTCCCGCCAGCGACACGCTGGCAGATCTCGGGCATCCGACTGGCAAAGGACACTGCATGAAAGACAACCTGGCCTACGCCAACGCCGCCAACCCGCCAGACGCCAACGACGCGCCCGAACTGCCCTTCCGGGAGTTCCTGCGCGATCTCAAGCGTGGACTGGCGCGCCCGCAAAAGGCCATTTCACCCAAGTATTTTTACGACGCCCAGGGCTCTGCCCTGTTTGACCGCATCTGCAGCTTGCCGGAGTACTACCCCACACGCACCGAGCTGGCCATTCTGCACAAGCATGCGCGTGAAATCGCCCTGCATATTGGCCCCCATGCCGAGATCATCGAGTTTGGTTCCGGTTCCATGGAAAAGGTCCGCGTGCTGCTCGACGCGCTGGACCGCCCGCAACGCTACGTGCCCATCGACATCTCCGAGAGCCACCTGCTGGATGCCGCCCAGCGCATGCGTCTGGCCTACCCCGCGCTGGAAGTAGAACCCCTGGTGGCCGACTACACCCAGGTTCTGGTGTTACCGCCCGACGAACCGTCCGAGGGCCGGCGGGTGGGGTTCTTCCCGGGCTCTACGCTGGGCAATTTCGAGCCCCAGGATGCGCTGCACTTCATGCAGATGTGCGCGAAGACGCTGGAAGGCGGTGCGCTGATCCTGGGGGTGGACCTGGTCAAGAGCCCGGACCTGCTGCATGCCGCCTACAACGACGCCCAGGGCGTCACCGCCGACTTCAACCGCAATGTGCTGGTTCGGGCCAACCGCGAGCTTGGCGCCAATTTCCAGTTCGACCAGTTTGCCCACAGTGCCTTCTACAACGCGCCCTACCAGCGCATTGAAATGCACTTGGTCAGCACCTGCCAGCAGACGGTCAGCGTCGACGGCGCGACCTACCGGTTTGCGCAAGGGGAAACCCTGCACACCGAAAACTCGTACAAATTCACCGTGGCCGGCCTGCACCAGCTGGCGCTGCGCGCGGGTTTTACGCCGGGCCAGACCTGGGCCGATGCCGACAACACGTTCTGCCTGCTGTGGCTGGACGCACCAACCTCAAGGAGCCCTGCATGAAAGCCATCTGGAAAGACACCGTCATCGCCGAGAGCACGGACACCGTGGTCGTGGAAGGCAACCACTACTTCCCCGAAGCGTCCTTGAAGCGCGAATATGTCACCTTCAGCAACCACAAGACCACCTGTCCCTGGAAGGGCCAAGCCAGCTACTACTCGTTGATCGTCAACGGCGAGATGAACCCCGATGCCGTCTGGTACTACGCCGACCCCAAACCCGAGGCGGCGCACATCAAGGGCCGTGTCGCGTTCTGGAAGGGCGTGGTCGTCGCCTAGCGGTTGGCGGCGCAGCGCCGCTAGGTCACGCGGTGGATGCGCTGCCCCAGCATCTCGGGCGCGATCAGGGTCACGCCGTTATCCGTCACGTGAAAGCCGCGCGTCCGGTCCTGCGCCGGGTCCAGGCCTGCGCTGAATCCGTCGGGCAACTGGCAATGCTTGTCGACGATGGCGCGGCGCAGCTGCACGTTCTTGCCGATGGTCACGTCCGGCAGCACGACCGAATCTTCGATCAGGCTGCCCTCCCCCACTTTCACCTTGGAGAACAGGATGGAGTGGCGCACGTTGGCACCGCTGACGATGCAACCGCTGGAGACCAGGGAATTGTGGGCCTCCCCCTTGCGGCCAGCCTCATCGAACACAAACTTGGCCGGGGCGAGCTGGCGTTGCAGGCTCAGAATGGGCCAGTCGTCGTCGTACAAATTGAGCTCCGGCACCACCGAGGTGAGATCCATGTTGGCCTCCCAATAGGCATCCACGGTGCCGACATCGCGCCAGTAGGGCGTGCTGTCCACCATGTTGACGCAGCTGTCCTTGAAACTGTGGGCGAACACGCGGTGCCGCTCCAGCAGTGAAGGAATGATGTCTTTGCCAAAGTCGTGGCTCGATGTGGGGTCCGCCGCATCCCGCACCAGTTCTGACACCAATAGGTCCGCATCAAAAACATAGATGCCCATGCTGGCCAGTACATGGGTCGGACGGTGGGCCATCACCACCGGTTGCGTGGGCTTTTCGGCAAAGGCCACGATGCGGTGGTCTGCATCAACCGACATCACACCGAATTCATGAGCCTGTTCAACCGGCACTTCCAGGCAGGCCACGGTCATGGCGGCACCCCGCGCCACATGTTCGGCCAGCATGATCGAATAGTCCATCTTGTAGATGTGGTCGCCGCCCAGCACCAGCACCAGGTCCGGCCGCGCCTCGTCAATGATGCGCAGGTTCTGGTACACGGCGTTGGCGGTCCCGCTGTACCAGGATTCACCGTGCTGCTGCTGCGCCGGCACCACATCCACATACTCGCCCAGGCTGGCGGCCAGAAAACTCCAGCCGTGTTCTATGTGGCGAATCAGGCTCTGGGCCTTGTACTGCGTCAGCACGGCAATATGGCGCACGCCGGAATTGACGCAGTTGCTCAGCGCAAAGTCGATGATATTCAGGTTGCCGGCAAAGGGCACTGCGGGCTTGGCGCGCCAGTCGGTCAGCTGCTGCAGCCGGCTGCCCCGCCCACCGGCCAGGACCAGCGCGTAGGTTCGTTCGGTCAGGTGGCTTTTTGGGTCAAATACCATGGGCTATTCCTGTCAATGAAAGGGTTCAATGGTTGATTGAACCTGCTAAACGGCGCGCTCCTATTGACCAGGATCAAGGCGATTGCGTTCGCGCGTCCATGGGCGCAGTCCAAAACATTGATTTTGGTTAAGTCCCGTGACTGGCGCATGACTACTATTTGTAGTAGGCGCAGTCTGTCTACAACCACACCCCACAGCCATGAACACACCCACACAATACGTCTACGTTTTTGGCAATAGCCGCACCGAAGGCGCTGCCACCATGAAGAACCTGCTCGGTGGCAAAGGGGCCAATCTGGCCGAGATGTGCCGCCTGGGCATTACCGTGCCATCGGGCTTCACCATCAGCACCGAAGCCTGTACCGCTTTCACCGCGCAGGGTCGCGACGCGGTGTTCCAGCTGATCCAGGCGGAGGTACTGGACGGCGTGAAGTTTCTGGAGACCGAGATGGGCAAGCAATTTGGCAACGCCCACGACCCGCTGCTGCTGTCGGTGCGCTCCGGCGCCCGCGCCTCCATGCCCGGCATGATGGACACCATCTTGAATCTGGGTCTGAACGACGAAGCGGTGGTCGGTCTGGCGCGCAAATCCAACAACGAACGATTTGCCTGGGACTCGTACCGCCGCTTTGTACAGATGTATGGCGACGTGGTGATGGGGCTCAAGCCGGTGTCCAAGGAGGACCATGATCCGTTCGAGGTCATCATCGACATGCTCAAGGACCAGAAGGGCGTCAAGCTCGACACCGAGCTGGATGCCGCGGATTTGAAGGAACTGGTGCAGCGCTTCAAGTCTCTGATCCGCGCGCGCATTGGCCGCGACTTCCCCACCGATCCGTGGGAGCAATTGTGGGGCGCCGTGTGGGCGGTGTTCGAGAGCTGGAACAACGAGCGCGCCTGCGTCTACCGCGAGTTGAATGACATTCCCGCCTCGTGGGGCACGGCGGTCAACGTGCAGGCCATGGTGTTTGGCAACCTGGGCGACAACAGCGCCACCGGCGTGGCCTTCTCGCGCGATGCCGGCACCGGTGAAGACCTGTTCAACGGCGAGTTTCTGGTCAACGCACAGGGCGAGGACGTGGTGGCCGGCATTCGCACGCCCCAACAAGTGTCGTTGGTGGGCTCGCGGCGCTGGGCCGAGCTGGCCCTGGTCAGCGAAGAAGACCGCAAGGCCCACTACCCGTCGCTGGAAGAGTTGATGCCCGCCATATACCGGGAGTTGCTGCACGCCGAGACCACGCTGGAAAACCATTTCAGCGACATGCAGGACATGGAGTTCACCATCCAGGAAGGCAAGCTGTGGATGCTGCAAACCCGCAACGGCAAACGCACGGGCGCGGCCATGGTGCGCATTGCCATGGAGATGCTCAAGCAGGGCATGATCGACGAAAAGACCGCGCTGCTGCGCGTGGCCCCGGACCGGCTCAACGAACTGCTGCACCCGATCTTTGACCCCAGGGCGCTGACTGCCGCCAGCCCAATCGCGCGCGGCCTGCCAGCCTCGCCCGGCGCGGCCACCGGCCAGATCGTGTTCTTTGCCGACGAGGCCGAGACCTGGTTCAAGGCGGGCAAGGACGTGATCCTGGTGCGCCAGGAAACCTCGCCCGAAGACCTGCGCGGCATGAGCGTGGCCAAGGGCATTCTCACGGCGCGCGGTGGCATGACCTCGCACGCCGCCGTGGTGGCGCGCGGCATGGGTAAGTGCTGCGTGTCGGGCGCGGGCGCCGTGCATGTAGACCTGAAGGCGCGCACCATGACCGTGGGCGATATGGTCTACCACGAGGGCGACTGGATCTCGCTGAACGGCTCCACCGGCGAGGTCTATGTCGGCAAGATCGACACCAAGGACGCCGAGCTGAGTGGCGACTTTGGCGCGCTGATGGCGCTTACTGACAAGTACAAACGCCTGGAAATCCGCGCCAACGCCGACAGCCCGGCGGATGCCAAGGTGGCCCACGCCTTTGGCGCCACCGGCATCGGCCTGTGCCGCACGGAGCACATGTTCTTTGAGGGCGAGCGCATTCTGGCCGTGCGCGAAATGATTCTGGCCGACAACGAGGCCGGACGGCGCAAGGCGCTGGCCAAGCTGCTGCCCATGCAGCGTGGCGACTTTGAGGGCCTGTTCCGCGAGATGCACGACCTGCCCGTGACCATCCGTCTGCTCGACCCACCGCTGCACGAATTCCTGCCGCATGACGATGCCAACCAGCGCGTGATGGCGGCGGAGATGAAGGTGCCGCTGGGCAAGATCAAGATGCGCGTCGAAGAACTGCACGAGTTCAACCCCATGATGGGCCACCGGGGTTGCCGCCTGGGCATCAGCTACCCCGAGATCACCGAGATGCAGACCCGCGCCGTGGTCGAGGCGGCGCTGAATGTGCGCACCCTAGGCATCCACGTCAAGGCCGAAATCATGGTCCCGCTGGTGGGCACGGTGCGCGAGTTCAACGCCCAGGCCGAAGTGATCAGGCGCACGGCTGCTGCGGTGTTTGCCGAGCGCGGCGAAACACTGGACTATCTGCTGGGCACGATGATTGAAACCCCGCGCGCCGCGTTGATTGCCGACAGCATTGGCAAGCAGGCCGAGTTCTTCTCGTTTGGCACCAATGACCTGACCCAGATGACGTTGGGCTTCTCACGCGACGATGCCGGCAAGTTCCTGCCCGACTACCTCAAGCGCGGCATCTATGAGCACGACCCGTTCCGCTCCATCGACCAGAAGGGCGTGGGCGCCCTGGTGCAGATGGCGGTGGAAAAAGGCCGCAGCGCGCGCCCGGATATGGAGATGGGCGTGTGCGGCGAGCATGGTGGCGACCCGGCCTCGGTGGCCTTCTTCCACCGCGCGGGGCTGGACTATGTCAGCTGCTCACCCTACCGCGTGCCGATTGCGCGGCTGGCGGCGGCCCAGGCGGCACTACAGGCATAAACAAGAATCGACCGATAGCCCTCGTTTGCTCTACGCGTGCAGTGACTTCAACGCCACATCTGGTGCCGTGGACATGATCTTGAGCAGCGCAGCGGCAGGCCCCGTCGGGTTGCGCCTATGCTGCTCCCAGTTCTGTAGCGTCTTGACGCTCACCCGCATCAATTGGGCGAACTCGCTTTGCGACAGCCCGATTTGTTCACGCACCGCTTTGGCGTCCGGGGCAATCAGCTCAAAGCGTCGCGATGCGGCCGTCTTGCCCTTGGAGATAGCCTTGGCTTCGTGCAGACTGCTTACCAGGTCCTCAAACAGTGTCTTGTCCATGTTCATAACTCCTTGACTAACTCGCGCAAGATGGCCACTTCCTGGTCCGTCAGGTTGTCCTTCTTGGTCTTGGGATAGACCACCAGCATGTAGATCTGGTGGTCGTCCTTCATCCAGTAGTAAATGACCCGAACCCCACCGCTCTTGCCTCGCCCTTGCACGGCGTGGCGCAGTTTTCGGATGCCTCCACCACCCTTGATGATGTCGCCCCGTTCAGGGTCTTCCACCAATACGTTTTGCATCTCCCGGTATTCATCATCGGTCAACAACTGCGTAACCAAGCGGGTGAAGGTTGGCGTTTCAATGAATTCCATTTAAACGATTTTATCCGCCAATGGCGGATAGATCAACTTTGCACCGCCTGAACAGCCAGGGACCTCTGCATGATCTCCAGCACCGCGTTCATGTCTGCAATGGGGACCTGCCCCGGCGCGGAGGTGCCAGCCCCGACGACAAAGCTCATGGCCGAACCGAAGGTCCAGCCAAACAGGCGGGTCAACGCGCCGTAGCCACCCATGGACATGCTGACCAGCGGAATGTCCAGCGTCTGGCTGGACGCCAGCGTCGCGCCTAGGACGCTGAGCACATCCTCCAGCCGCTGCGGCATGACCGCGATCTTGGCGACATCGGCCCCCAAGGCTTGGGCTTGCGCAAAGCGCTGGCACAGCACCTCCTGCGCGGGGGTGGACTGGAAGTTGTGGTACGACAGCACCAGCGCCACGCCGCGGGCGCGGGCGGCGGCTCGGACCTGGGCGATGTGGCCGGGGTCGTTGTTCATCTCAAAGTCCACCAGCTCCACGCAGCCGCCGGCGCAGACCGCTTCAATCAGGGCGATGACCTCTTCTTCCCCCAGGGCGATAGGTTCACCGCCTTCGCGGATCGAACGCCGCGTGAACAGCAGCGGGATGCCACCAGCGGCCTGGCGGATCTCACTGGCCAGCGCCACCACCTCGACCGTGTTGGCAATGCCTTCGAAGAAGTCCACGCGCCACTCCAGCAGGTCCGGCTGCAAAGCCACCACACAGGCCACCTCCTCCAGAATGCGCGCGCGGTTGCGACCAACTAATGGGGTGCAAAGCGCGGGAAAACGCCCGCTGCCAAGGGGCTTTCCATGAAGCGTGATGGGCTTTGCGGTGTGCATGTCAAATCTCTCCAGATGTCAAAAGGGTGGCCGACAGGTGTGCCGCGTCACGAAACCCGGAATGTCTCCAGGTGGATGCTGGTCTCGGTGTTGCTGATGCCTTTGAGCAGGCGGATGCGCTCCAGCACCTTGGCCAGTTCCTGCAGGGTTTCGGCCCGCAATTCTGCCAGCAGATCCCAGCGGCCATTGGTGTCGTGCAGTGTGGCCACGCCGGGCTCGCCCAGCAGGCTGGCAATCACGGTGCGGGTCTGGTTGCCGTCGACGGCAATGCTCATCCAGGCCTTGATGGCGTTGTGCTGCACATCCGGGCGCAAGCGCACGGTGTAACCGACGATGACGCCGTCGTCCTCCAGACGGCGGATGCGGTTGGTCACCGTGCCACGGGACACCCGCAATTTGGCCGCCAGCGCGGCCACGCTCAGGCGCGCGTCCTGGCGCAGCAATGACATCAGTTTGTGGTCGATTTCATCCATTGTGGCAATTTAACATGCCATAACGACAATAAGTTGCCTATTTCTATACATTGTTGACGATTGTGCTTGTTTGAACGGAAAACCATACTTCTTTCAACGGCTTGCAAAGCCTGCAACCGATCAAAAGGAGACGACCATGACAACACCACCTACTACCCCCAACCACACGCTGTTTCTAAGCCCGCAGGACATCGCCAGCATGGTCAGCCGCACCGGCCTGGCCGCCACGCTGCAGGGCATGGCCCGCTACATCCAGCAGGACTTCCTGCGCTGGAAGAGCTTTGACAAGTCGGCCCGCCTGGCGGCCCATTCGCCGGACGGCGTCATCGAACTGATGCCGATTGCCGATGCCAGCACCTACACCTTCAAGTACGTCAACGGCCACCCCAAGAACACGGCCAAAGGCTTGTCCACGGTGATGGCCTTTGGCGTGCTGGCCGATGTAGCCAGCGGCTTCCCGCTGCTAATCAGCGAGCTGACGCTGACCACCGCGCTGCGCACCGCCGCCACGTCGGCCGTGGCGGCGCGGGCGCTGGCCCGGCCCAACAGCCGCGTCATGGCGTTGATTGGCAACGGCGCGCAAAGCGAGTTCCAGGCCCTGGCCTTTCACCACTTGGTGGGCATTACCGAGATTCGCCTGTTCGATGTGGATGCCCAGGCCACGGCCAAGCTGCTGCGCAACCTGCAGCACAACCCGGACGCGGCCGGTCTGCGCCTGGTGGTGTGCAACAGCACGGCCGAGGCCGTGCGCGGCTGCGACATCGTGACCACGGTCACCGCCGACAAGACCAATGCCACCATCCTCACGCCCGACATGCTGGAGAGCGGCATGCACATCAACGGCGTGGGCGGCGACTGCCCGGGCAAGACCGAACTGCACGCCGACGTATTGCACGCCTCCCGTGTGTTTGTGGAATACGAGCCACAGACCCGCATCGAAGGCGACCTGCAGCAAATGGACGTCGGCTTTGCCGTCACCGAGTTGTGGCGGGTGCTGTGTGGACAGGCCGTGGGCCGCGAACGCAGCGACCAGATCACGCTGTTCGACTCCGTCGGCTTTGCGATGGAAGATTTCTCGGCCCTGCGCTATGTGCACGACCTGGCCCACTCCCTGCACATCGGCAACCCCATCCCGCTGATCCCCGAGCTGGACAACCCCAAAGACCTGTACCAGTTGATCCGCCCGGCATCAGCCCCTGCAACGGTTAAGGTTGCGTTCCAGGCCACGCCGGTCGCCACCACGTGACCGCCAGCTATTCGGCCCAGGCGCCGGCCGCCGTGGTGATGGTGCGCCCCCATGCGTTTCGCTCCAACCCGGACACGCTGGCGGACAACGCCTTCCAAAAGCGTGATGCCGCCGCAACGCAAGCGGATACGGCGGCCGCGGCCCATGCCGAGGTCAGCACCATGGTGCGCCAGTTGCAAGACGCTGGCGTGCGGGTGCATCTGTTTGAAGACACCGGCACCGCCACGCCCGACGCGGTGTTCCCCAATAACTGGTTCTCCACCCACGCCGGTGGCCATATGGCCCTCTACCCGATGGCCACACCCAGCCGGCAGCGCGAGCGACGCTGGGACATCATCGACGGCCTGAAACAGCACTACCGCGTGCAGGACGTCATCGACTATTCGGGGCTGGAGCAGGACCATGTCTACCTGGAGGGCACGGGCGCCATGGTGCTGGACCACATCGACCGCGTGGCCTACGTGGCCCGCTCGAACCGGGCCGACCCGCTGGCACTGGAGCGGTTTTGCACCCACTTCAACTACGAGCCCCTGCTGTTTGACGCGGCTGACGCCAGCGGCCGGGCGGTCTACCACACCAATGTGCTGATGTGCATAGGGACCGACTTTGCCATGGCCGGTTTTGACATGATCACCGACGTTCGGCGGCGCAATGAAGTGCGCCAGCGCCTCACCGAGAACGGCCGCGCGCTGGTCGAACTGTCGGCCGCGCAGATTGGCGAATTCGCCGGCAATGCACTGGAGCTGCAAGGCAGCCAGGGCCGGCTGCTGGCACTGTCGTCACGCGCCCTGCGTGCGCTGACCCGCGAACAGATTGCAGAGCTGGAACGCAGTGTCACGCTGCTGGCGCTGGACGTTCCCACCATCGAACGGGCGGGCGGCTCGGTGCGTTGCATGCTGGCCGGCATCCACCTGAAGCCGCGCCCCGGCCAGCAGGCTGCTCAGTCGAATGACGGGGTGTCGGGTTTGGCCACCGACTTGCCCGCGGCCACCCAGGCGTCAAAGCCACCGGCGATGGACTGCACGTTCAGGTAGCCCATCTCGTGCAATGCGGCTGCGGCCAACGCGGCACGACCACTGGTCTTGCAGTACAGCACGATCTTCAGGTCACGCGATTGCAAGGCCGGGTTGGCGCTGAATTTGAACTCCAGCATGCCGCGCGAGATGTGCACCGCGCCGCCCAGATGGCCGGCGGCAAATTCGTCGGTCTCGCGCACGTCCACCAGCACGTCGGATTCGCGAATGGCCTGTTCGGCATGGTCCAGGGCGACTTCCTGCACCCGGGCTTTGGCGGCCGCTACGAGGTCGTGGGCTGTTTTCATACATTGCTCCTTGTTAATTTACTATCAAATCAATAGCTAGTCAGGCAGTATTCACGAGCGCTAGAGGCCTATTTTTCGGCGGATTCAAGTACAAAGCGCAACAGAATGCAGTGTAAGAGGTCTTACTGGTAGGTTATAAAAGACCTCATGTGGGGTGCGATAGCCCAGGCACTTGCGAGGGCGGTGATTGAGCAAGTACACCGCCTCATCGACTTGAGCTTGTGTCACCTTGAGCA
>ERZ724516.331-NODE-331-length-29671-cov-5.468564_pt1 | contig 29671 bp, 22 predicted proteins | sample MGYA00376049_ERZ724516 | MGnify/ENA primary metagenome ERZ724516 (study PRJEB28724, sample SAMN07190886) | activated sludge metagenome | isolation source: activated sludge of sewage treatment plant in Hong Hong | place: USA: Christiansburg, Virginia | collected... | reverse complement strand
ACAACCCAATTGACATGCATAACCCAACAAGCCGTTGAGGGAGTACAAGCCACCGTTCGCGATATCACTGAACAACGTCGGGCTGAAACCGAGCTCCGCGCCTACGCCACGTTTCAACGGGCCATCCTCGACCATGCCGGCTCGGCGATTATTTCCTGCCGACCTGACGGCATCATTCAACTGTTCAATCCGGCGGCAGAAGCGCTTCTTGGCTACACAGCCGACGAACTGATCGGCCGTCAAGATCCGAGCATTTTTCACGACCCAGAGGAGGTTGCAGCACGGGCCAGACAGTTCTCTGACGAATTGGGAAGCGCCATTCCTCCGGGGTTCGACGTCTTCGTAGAAAAATGCCGGCGCAATCTTCCCAATGAGCATGAGTGGATCTACATTCGCAAAGATGGCACTAGAAGAACGGTCCTGCTGAATGTCACGGCATTGCGGGACCCCGACGGCAACATCACGGGCTACCTCGGCATCGCATCCGACATCACCCCGCTTAAACGCACCGCACAGGAATTGTTGCTGGCCAAGGAAGCTGCGGAGGCCGCCAGCCGCACCAAGTCACAATTCCTCGCCAACATGAGCCATGAGATCCGGACGCCCATGAACGGCGTCCTCGGCATGACCGAACTCTTGCTGACCACCGCATTGGACACCCGGCAACGCCATCTGACCCGCACGATTCAACAATCCGGCGAAGCCCTCTTGGCGATCATCAACGACATCCTCGACTTCTCCAAGATCGAAGCGGGCAAACTCCAGCTGGAACAGTTGGACTTCGATCTTCAGGATACCGTTGAAAACGCGGTAGAACTCTTTGCCACTCCCGCCCAGCGCAAAGGGCTGGAGCTCACCTGCCACATGCCGAGTTCGATTCCGCGAAGTCTCCGTGGCGACCCAATCAGGCTTCGGCAGGCCCTGCTTAATCTGATCAGCAATGCGTTGAAGTTCACCTCAACCGGGGAAATCAACGTGCGCATCGACGCGATGAACGAAACGGACACCACCGTGACCCTGCGGTTCGCCGTAAAAGATTCCGGCCTCGGCATTCCACCCGAAGCCCATCAGCGTATCTTCGAAGCCTTCTCACAAGCCGACGGGACGACCACTCGCCGCTTCGGCGGAACGGGCCTGGGACTCACGATCGTGAAGGAACTCGTGACTCTCATGCAGGGACAGATCGGCGTGGAAAGCCAGGTCGGCCAGGGCTCGACCTTCTGGTTCACCGCCGTCTTTGAGCGACAACCACCCACCACGGGCGAGGAGTCTCCGGAACATGCCCTGCTCCAACGGCGAATCCTGGTCGTCGATGACACCCCTGCCAATCGCGAGATTCTGGATGATCATCTGCGGTCCTGGGGAGCCATCCCCGTGCTGACGGCATCCGCCGATGAGGCGCTCACCCAGCTTCGAGCGGCCGCCGCGCAACACCCGTTCGAGCTGGCCATTCTGGACTTTCAGATGCCGGACATGGATGGTATGCAATTGGCGGAGGCGATCCGAACCGACCCGCAATTGGCCACACTGCCCCTCTTGATGCTCACCTCGGTGGGGTACGACGCCGGGGCTCCTGGAGTGCCCGTCGTCGATGGCTGGGTCACCAAGCCCGTCCGGAAAACATTGCTGCAACAGGCTGTCCTGGGCCTGCTCCGGACAGGACAGCGCGCACCGATTCGCCGGCCGGAGCCCGCGATATCAAACCCCGTCACCACCGGCGCCCCCTCAGCACGTCTCCTGTTAGTTGAGGACACCCCGGTCAACCGGGAGGTCGCGGCCGGGATGTTGGACATCCTGGGCTATTCCGTGCAGGCGGTCGAGAATGGACGTCTCGCCCTGGAGGCCGTCGCGCGGGAACGATTCGATCTCATTCTGATGGATTGCCAAATGCCGGAAATGGATGGCTTCACTGCGACCGCCGCCATTCGCCAACAGGAGCGTCAGTCGCGAAATCGCCAGCGCGTGCCGGTCATCGCCCTGACAGCCAATGCCATGGACGGCGATCGCACCCGCTGTCTCGCCGCCGGCATGGATGATTATCTGGCCAAACCCTTTACCGCGGCGCAACTCCGCACGATGCTGACGCACTGGCTGACACCAGCCACGGCCGGCAGCCCGACCTCGAACACGCCCGCACTGACGGCCTCAGACGAATCAACGCCTGAGCGCGCGCACCCTGCGACGACACCAGACATCGACAAGACCGCCTGGGACGCGATTCGCTCACTTCAGCGCCCGGGGCGCCCCGATATTCTTGCCAAAGTTCTCAGTACTTACCTGAACGACTCGCGCATACTGGTGGAGGAGATTCGTGCCGCAGTCGAAGCCCGAGATCCCGCCTCGGTCGCGAAAGCCGCGCATCGACTCAAATCCAGCAGCGCGCAGCTCGGCGTCATGGCCACAGCGGCCCATTGCAAAGAGCTGGAACACCTGGGACGCCTCGCATCCCTCGACAACGCCGCCCACTTGCTGGCCCAATTGGCCGATACGCATCAAGCCGCCTGCACCACCATCCTCGTTGAACTTCGAAACCGCTCCGCAAGCACCTGCTAGATTTTCAGGACCACTTTCGCTCCCTACATACGTACGCTGCACAGCCTTCGCCGCCTGCGTTCTGCCTTATTGATCATCAAGTTACCTCTGCTCTCGACCGATAACGGACGGATAAGTCCTACTCCATGGAGTCGCCTATGCATTGCCTTGTCGGAACCTGCAACGTGAGTGTATCCGCAGTCGCCGGCTGCTTCTTGAGCGCCACGATCCTGGCGACGCTCTCTCTCCCCTCGCATGCGGCCTCGCCCGATGGGGATATTCCCTCAGTCCAAACGGATTCGCCACTGGATCTTCCGGACATATCCCTGTCAGCCACACCGGACGCTCAAGAGACACTTGGGAAAGAAAGTACACTCTTCGAAGAGATTCCCTCAGTCTATGGAGCGGCCAAGTATGACCAGAAGGTGAATGAGGCCCCGGCGGCCGTCATCATCATCACGGCCGATCAAATCAAAAAATACGGCTACAGGAATTTCGCGCAGATTCTCGACAGTGTGCCGGGCCTGTTTACCAGCAACGACCGGAACTACGGCTACCTGGGGATTCGCGGCTTCAACCGTCCCGGCGATTACACCTCACGTGTCCTGCTGCTGATCGACAATCATCGACTCAACGATGCCGTCTACGATCAAGGCGGCACCGGCACCGAAATGCCGATCGACGTGGATTTGATCGACCGCGTGGAGATCATCAAAGGCCCCGGGTCCTCGCTGTACGGCACCAATGCGTTTTTTGGGGTGGTCAATGTGATCACCAAGCGGGGACACGACCTCAAGGGCGCCGAGGTCTCCGGGGAAGCCAGCAGTTTCAATACGTATCGAAGCCGCCTCAGTTACGGCAATAAGTTTTCAAATGGTCTGGAGATGCTCCTGTCGGGCTCCTTTTCGGATAGCGAAGGGCATCGCGAATTGTCGTATCCGGCCTTTTCCTCCATCAATAATGGTATCGCCAAGGATGCGGATCGCGACAATCTCTACTACTACACCGGAAAACTCTCGTACGGAGATTTCACCCTTTTGGGCGGCCACCAGTGGCGTAAGAAGAACGTGCCGACGGCCTCCTTCGGCACGGTGTTCAACGACAATCGACAGAACACGCTCGACGAACGAACCTATCTCGATCTCGTCTATCAGCACGAATTCGTCAACCAGCTCAACGTAAAGGCGCGTGTCTACTACGACCGTTACTACTACCGTGCGCACCTTCCGTACGACTATGCCGGGACCGGCACCCCGCCCTTTACCATCAATAAAGACTCGACAGAGGCGGACTGGTGGGGAGCGGAACTGACCATCACCAAACGGCTGTTCGACCATCACAAAGTTACGATTGGCTCAGAATATCGAGACCAATTTCGCCTTAATCAAGCCAATGCGGATATTGCGCCTCCCAGCACCTACCTCGACGACAAACGCCGATCAAGCTTTATCGCCGCGTATCTGCAGGATGAATGGGCTATCACCGACCATCTGGTCTTAACCGCCGGTCTCCGCCACGATCAGTACAGTACGTTCGGTGGCACGACCAACCCGCGCGCGGGACTCATTTCGACCTGGGACAAAACCACGGTGAAATTGTTGTATGGCCAGGCGTTTCGGGCGCCGAATCCGTATGAGCAATTCTATGTGACCGGGTCCACATTCAAGGCGAATGCCGATATCAAACCCGAGCGCATCAAAACCTATGAACTGGTGGTGGAGCAGTACCTGGGGGATCACCTCCGCGCCCTCGGCAGCCTCTATCAGTACAACATCTCCGGGCTGATCAGTCAGACCACAGATCCGGCGGACGGAAAGTTGTTTTATAGCAACGTCGACAACATCACCGCTCGCGGCGTGGAGTTGGCGATGGAAGGCAAATGGTCTTCAGGCCTCGAAGGGCGCCTGAGTTACGCGCTTCAGCGTACCGAAAACGATGACCTGAAACAACAGCTGACGAACTCCCCTCAGCATTTGGCGAAGGCCAATGTAATCATCCCGGTGATCGCGGATAAACTCTTTGCCGGCCTCGAAGGACGGTACATCAGTTCGCGCCTCACGCTCGCCGGAAACAGCGCCAGCCCCTTTTACATTCTGAACATGTCGCTCTTCAGTCAGCGGATCGTCAAAGGGTGGGAGCTGTCCGGGCACATCAACAACCTCATGAACCAGAAATACGGCTATCCCGGCTCGGGAGAACACGTCCAGGATGTCATTGATCAGGATGGCCGGACATTCTGGGTCAAGCTGAAGTACCGTTTCTAAGGGACTCGCACCACTGATGCGTCGACTCACGCACCTCATTCCGGCACTGGGTATCGCGCTCATCCTGAGCGTCCTGAGCCTCGTCGCGAGCCCAGACTCGGCAGGCGCGGAATCCGGCCGTATCGTAGTGCTGAACGGCCAGGATTTGAAACCCTATCAGGACGTGCTCGCAGGGTTGCAGCAATCGCTGGCGAAACAAGGCATTACCGCAACCATCGAGGTGTATCCGCTTCAAGGCAACGCCGCCAAAACGCAGGAGGTGTTGAGTGAAGTCAAGAAAACGGGTGCGCGTTTGGTCGTGACGCTGGGCAGTGCCGCCACGCAGGCCGCCGTGCGCGAGGTAGGACATCTTCCGCTCATGGCCGCGATGATCGTCTCCGCGGACGACATCAAACCTGCCTCAAACGCCACCGCTGTCCTGCTGGAGTTTCCCTTAGATACTCAACTGCAATGGCTTCGCCGGATCGTCCCGGGAGCGAATACCATCGGCGTACTCTTCAATCCCAAGGAAAACCAAACCAAAGTCAACAATGCCCTGCGCATTGCCAAAGACACCGGCCTCAGCCTGGTGATCCAAACGGTAGACACCCCTCGCGCCCTTCCCGATGCCCTGGAAAACGTTTCGCGTCACGTCGATGCACTGTGGGGAATCTCCGATTCGATTGTCATGACGCCTCAAACCGCCGAACCGATTTTGCTCAGTACGCTTCGCAACAAGATCCCGCTCGCGGGGTTATCGACGTCGTGGGTGAAGGCCGGTGCGCTATACGCCCTCGACCGTGACTATCTCGACATTGGGAGCCAATGCGGGGAGATCGCCGGGAAAATCCTTGGCGGGACCAGTCCTTCATCCATGCCCCCTGCTCCCCCGCGCAAGGTGACGTACTCAATCAATCTCAAAACAGCAGGCGCCATGAACCTGGAACTGCCCCAGGAGATCGTTCGCGGCGCCACGAATATTGTTCAATAGTTGCGGCGAGGATGACGATGATGAAGAACGGCATCGGGTTACGCAATAAGCTCAACCTCCTGAGCATTGGGCTCGTCGTCCTCACGGCAATCGGCATCGCGACATTTGTCGTGCACCGGGAAATCACCACTCGTTATCAGGATCTGGTCAACACCGGCCTCACCACCGCGGCCATGATCGCACAAAACAGCGAGTATGCCGTCTACACGGAAAACCAGGATGCCGTGCGGCGAGTAGTGGGTGGACTGCAGGCCTTGCCGGATATCGCATATGCCGCCGTACTCGGCAAAGAGCAACAGGCGCTGTTCGAAGAAACGTGGGGCGTCAAGATCGCCATCCCGACGGCGCTCAGAACGCGCCGCCCTGCCGCTGGAGAGGTGCTGTTCGAGGAAGTGGTCATCGAGCCGGGACATCCGTCGTATATCGATATCCTGGTCCCGGTCGTGAGTCGACCGGCAGCGGTCGCCGACCCGCTGTTTCTCGAGGCCAACGCGGCAGGGGCCTCGAGCGCCGTTATCGGCTACATTCAGCTTGGCCTCAGCCAGGAACGGTTGCGAAAAAACCTTCAGCAGTTTGTCCTGATTACGGGACTCGTCATCGGGGTCGTCCTGGTGGTGGGACTCTGCATGTCCTTGATTCTGACGCGAAGCATCACCAAACCCATTCTGGCCCTGGTGGAAGCGGCAGGGCACATTGCAGAAGGACGGCTGGATGTGGCTGTCGCCGCAGGCACCCATGATGAGGTCGACCGGCTGGCAGATGCCTTCAACCAAATGACCAGCCGATTGCGCATCTCTCAGGCTCAGGTGCAGGAATACCACCAGAGCCTGGAAGACAAAGTGGCGCAACGAACGAAGCAACTGGAACTCGCGTCGCAAGAGGCCCAACGGCTCGCCGAGGACGCGCAGGCAGCCAGCCGGGCCAAGTCGCAGTTTCTAGCGAACATGAGCCACGAGATCCGGACGCCGATGAACGGTGTCCTGGGCATGACCGAACTCTTGCTCTCGTCTACTCTCGACACCCGGCAGCGCCATCTGACCAGGACCATCCAACAATCCGGCGAAGCCCTGCTGGCCATTATCAACGACATACTCGACTTCTCCAAAATCGAAGCGGGTAAACTCCAGTTGGAGCAATTGGATTTTGATGTGCAGGACACGGTGGAAAACGCCGTGGAGCTCTTTGCGGGTCCCGCCCAACGGAAGCAGATTGAACTGACCTGTCAGCTGCTCGGCCCCTTTGCGCACGCCCTCCGCGGCGACCCCATTCGCCTGCGCCAGGCGCTGCTCAATCTAATCAGTAATGCCTTGAAGTTTACGGCGAAAGGGGAGATCAACGTCCGCGTCTACGCGGTGGCTGAGACAGCCACGACCATCACCCTTCGATTCGAGGTCAAAGATTCCGGCGTCGGCATTCCGGCTGAAGCTCATCAGCGCATTTTCGAAGCCTTCTCCCAGGCTGACGGCACCACCACCAGGCGTTTCGGCGGCACAGGGCTCGGCCTCACGATCGTGAAAGAGCTCGTCGCCCTCATGCAAGGGCAGATCGGTGTCGAGAGCCAGGTGGGACAGGGTTCAACGTTCTGGTTTACGGCGGTCTTCGAGCGACAACCCGCAGTGGCTCCGGGCCAGGAACAGGCTCCTGAACAAGCCTTATCCAAGAAACGAATTCTGGTCGTCGATGACACGCCCGCGAACCGCGAAATCCTGTATGAACATCTCTCCACTTGGGGGGCGCTGCCGACCTTAGCCGCGTCGGCACACGAAGCCCTGGTCTTGCTCGGTACTGGCTCCGACTCACCGCAACCGTTCGATCTGGCCATTCTGGATCTACATATGCCGGACATGGATGGGCTACAGTTGGCCACAGCCATTCGCGCTGATCCACGCCTGGCCGGGTTGCCCCTCTTGATGCTCACCTCGGTGGGGTATGACGCCACGACGCCTGGCACTCCGAATCTGGACGCATGGGTGACCAAACCCGTCCGGCATACCCTCCTTCGCCAGGCGCTCCTCGGCCTGCTCCAAACCAGGCATCGTACGCCCGTTCAACCGCCGACTCCGCTTCCCGCAGCGTCCGGCCCGATTCCGTTTCAAGCCGCCCGCCTCCTCCTGGTCGAAGATACCCCCGTCAATCGAGAGGTCGCCCTCGGCATGTTGGACATGCTCGGACACGTGGCCCAGGCCGTCGAAAACGGACGCCTCGCTGTTGAGGCCGTCGCGCGGGAACGGTTCGACCTCGTTTTGATGGATTGTCAGATGCCGGAGATGGACGGCTTTACCGCCACCGCCGCGATACGACAACAGGAACGGGAATCAGCAGACCACCGCCACGTGCCCATCATTGCCCTCACCGCCAATGCGATGGAAGGTGATCGCGCGCGGTGCCTGGCCGCCGGGATGGATGATTACCTGGCAAAACCTTTCACCATGGCACAGCTGAGCGAGATGTTGACGCAATGGCTGACCGAACAGGCGGCGGCTCGACCAACGGAGTCAGCCTCTTCCCCATCGGCCGGTCCGGACCATTCGCCGCCTGATCAGCTACCGGCTTCCACCGCTGCCGAGATTGACAAGACGGCCTGGGACGCCATCCTGGCGCTGCAGCGGCCGGGACGTCCAGATATCCTGGCGAAAGTTCTGACGGCCTATCTGAACGATTCTCGCACTCTGGTCGAGGAGATTCGCACGGCCGTCCAGACCCAGGACGCGGTGGCTCTTACCAAGGCGGCGCATCGATTAAAGTCCAGCAGTGCGCAGCTCGGAGCCCTAGCCACGGCAGCCCACTGCAAAGAACTGGAACACCAGGGACGCCTCGCCAGCCTCGACAGTGCTCCCGGCCTGCTGGCCCAGCTGGCAGACGCGCACCAGGCCGCTTGCGCCGCAATGACGAGCGAGCTCTTGCAGCGCACGGCCGCCTGATGCGTCGCTCGCAGATCGGTTCCTGACTTGCGAACCACGCCGGTCCGCGCTAGTCTTGGCCCACCCATGGCTACTTATGCAATCGGCGACGTTCAAGGCTGCTTCAGATCCCTCACGCAGCTCACAAAAACTTTTCACTTTAATCCGAAGCAAGACCGGCTGTGGTTTGTCGGCGATCTCGTCAACCGAGGCCCTGACTCCCTCCATGTTCTGCGCTACATTCGTGATCTCGGCGCCTCCGCGCTGACGGTTCTCGGCAATCACGATATCTTCCTGCTCGCCGTTGCCGCCGGACTCACGCCTCCTCGCCCCAGCGACACCTTGACGCAGGTTCTGGAAGCACCGGACTCCCGTGAACTGATGCAATGGCTACGGCAACAACCACTGCTGTATCGAGAGGGTGATTTCCTGTTAGTCCATGCCGGCCTCTTGCCTGCCTGGACTGTCGAACAGGCCGAGCAATTGGCCGCCGAGGCTCACACGGCAATACGGGGAGACCAGTTTGCGACGACCTTGCGCGCACTCCACCCGAGCGGCGCGTTACAATGGCATCCTGACCTCACCGGCCCGGTTCGAGTGGCGACCATCATCAAAGCATTGACCCGCCTGAGAGCGTGCTCGGATGAAGGCGTGATGGAATCTTCCTTCTCGGGGCCGCCCGATCGAACCCCACAGGGGTTTCACCCCTGGTTCGACGCACCCGGGCGGCGCAGCAGGAGGGCCACGATTGTGTTTGGACACTGGGCCGCCATGGGATTACGGCTCACGCCGAACATGTTGGCACTGGATAGCGGCTGCGTGTACGGAAGACAGCTGACGGCGGTGCGACTGGAAGATCGGAAAGTTTTTCAGGTAGGGTGCGAGGAGACGCGTGACAGAGGCTGAACGGCCGGCGAAGGCCGAGTGCCCGCGGTATACCAGCAGGAGCTTTCCCGCCTACCGCTTCCTTCCGGGCCGAACCCCACATCCTCGCCGCCACCCGGAGGGCCATTCGTTCGCACAGTCCGAACCTGAGCCCCGCCCATTCGAGCCGGAACGATGGATGACGTCCGAGGACTACCTCTACGGCATCGATCTCTACAACTGGACGTATTGGTGGGAAGCGCACGAAGTATTTGAGGCCTTCTGGCATGCCTACGGGCGCAGGACGCCGGCAGGCAATTTCTTTCAGGCGCTCATTCAATGCGCCGCGGCCAATCTCAAGCACGAGCTAGGATACGAGCAGGCGACACGCAATCTCGTGTCACGAGCCCTCGCTCGCCTCAGGGATTGCCCCGATCAGTATATGGGCCTGAACACCGCCGCGGTCGCCGAACAATTTACGCAGTGGTTGATCCAGAGGCCGGGCGCGCTCATCCCGTTCATGCTATCGGAGGAACATGGAAGGATTGTGACCGTCGAGAAAAGGAGCTGCGGGGACTGATCAGTGGTAGCTTTCAGAATCGGACGGGAAGATCCCTTTCTCCACGTCGTCTTTGTAGCGACGAAGAGCCTGCAGTGCATCGACCTTGAGATGCCCGTACGGCTTCACAAACTTCGGCACGAACTCGTCAAACAAGCCCAACAAATCGTACAGCACCAGCACTTGCCCGTCGCAATGCGGCCCCGCGCCAATCCCGATGGTGGGAATGGTAAGGGCCTCGGTCACCGTCTTGGCCAATCCCGCAGGGATCGCCTCCAGCACGATGCCGGCGGCACCGGCCACTTCCAATGCACGAGCATCCTCCAGCAACTGTTGCGCGCGGTCTTTCCCCTTGCCCTGTACCCGGTATCCACCATATTGCTGAACCGATTGCGGCATCATCCCGAGATGTCCGATGACGGGAATACCGACCTTCGCCATCGCCGCCACTCGATCAGCTACGGCCGCGCCCCCTTCCAGTTTCACCGCATGGGCACCGACTTGCAGGAACCGTCCGGCATTTCGAACGGCTTCTTCCTGGCTGACCTGGTAGGAGAGAAACGGCATGTCGCCGATGACCAAGGAGCGCTGAACGGCTCCCGCCACCAGCTTGGTGTGATACAGCATCTCTTCCATGGTCACGGAAAGCGTGTTCGACTTGCCTTGCACCACCACGCCCAGCGAATCACCCACCAGAATGACGTCGATCCCCGCCTGCTCGACAATGCGCGCGAAGAGCGCATCATAGGCCGTCACCACCGTGATCTTGCGTCCGTCGCGCTTGCACTTCAGCAAGTCCGGGACCGTCATCACCCGAGCTCGGCTTTCGTGAGGATTTCCGGCAATCGTTCCGTGGACTTAATGGCCATGATGTGGACGCCATCGCAGTACGGACGGACCGCCTTGATGGTCCGCACCGCAATCTCCACGCCCGCGTCGAGCGCGCGCTTATCACCGGCGGCGCGCATTTCGTCGATCATCTCCTGCGGCACACAGACGCCCGGGATATTCGCGTTCATGAATTCCGCCATCTTGGCATTACGCAGCAGCAGAATTCCCGCCAGGACCTTCACTTTAAACGGGCGCACCGCGTCCATGAACTTCTTGAATTGTTCCGGCTGATAAATCGCCTGGGTCTGAAAAAACTGCGCGCCCGCGCGCACCTTGACCTCAAACTTGACCAGCATCGGTCCCAAGGGGTCCGCTTCAGGTGTGACCGCCCCGCCGATCGTAAAGTCGGTGGAGCCATCGAGCTTGTTCCCCGCATAATCTTTGCCCTGATTCAACCCGGTTACCAACTGCATGACTTGGACGGAATCCAGGTCATACACCGGCTTGGCATCTTTATGGTCCCCGACCGTGGGATAGTCCCCGGTCAGACAGAGGATGTTCCGGATGCCCAGCATGTGCGCACCCATGAGGTCGGACTGCATCGCGATGCGATTACGATCCCGACAAGTCAACTGCATGACCGGATCATGGCCCAGTTCATACAAGATCCGGCACACGGGCAGTGACCCGGCCCGCACGATCGCCGCGGTATTGTCCGTGACGTTGACCCCGTGCACACGGCCGACCAGCGACTTTGCGCTCTCGACCACATGAGTGAGGTTCGTGCCCTTCGGCGGGTTATATTCCACCGTCACGGCAAACTGCCCCTGCGCCAACACATCCTTGAGTCGCCGCGGCTCCCGGCTCATACGAGTCTCCTCTCCATCTCCACCCTGTTCTTCCTTACCTCTGCCGGAGCGGACGAGGCAGTGACTCCTCATTGCGCGCGTCCGACGAGGGCCTTCGGAGGCCGCGCGTCGCGCGAGCAGGAGGAGTCAGTGCCCCGTCCGCGACTATTTCATCCCTGCCATTCTCTTAGCAGATTCAACGGTATTGTCGAGCAACATCGCAATCGTCATTGGTCCGACGCCACCCGGCACCGGGCTGATCCACCCGGCCTTCTGGCTGACCGGCTCGTAATCGACATCGCCGCAGAGCTTCCCGTCAGTCCACCGGTTGGTGCCCACATCGATCACGACGGCTCCTTCCCGGACCATGTCGGCCGTGACGAACTTGGCCTTCCCGATCGCCACCAGTAACAATTCGGCCTCCCGACAAACCGCTGCCAAATCCTTGGTTTTGGAATGGCAAATCGTGACGGTGGCGTTGCGCTGCAACAGCATCAGTGCCAACGGTTTCCCCACGATATTGCTGCGTCCCAACACGACTGCGCGTTTGCCTTCAATACCGACGCCGGTGGACTCGATCATCTTAATCACACCCTTCGGCGTACAGGCTTCAAATACCGGGTTCCCTTCGACCAACCGGCCGAAGTTGTACGGGTGGAATCCATCGGCATCCTTGGCCGGCGACACCGCTTCCAGCACGACCCGGCTGTCGATGTGCTTGGGAAGCGGCAATTGCACCAGAATGCCATGGACCTTGGGGTCCGCATTCTTCTTCTCGATTAACGCCAGCAAATCCGCCTGCGTAGTGGTGGCAGGCAATTTATAATCATCGATATAGATACCTGCGGCATCGCAGGCTTTTTGCTTGCTCTTTACATACTGATGCGACGCAGGATCGTCCCCCACGAGAATCGTGGCCAGACCCGGCTTGGTGCCCGTTTTTGCCAGGACCGCCGCAGATTCAACCGCCAACCGGTCACGCACCTGTTGCGCCAATGCTTTTCCGTCGATAATTCGTGCCGCCACAATATCCTCCCTGGCCTGAATAGAAGCGAAAAGTGAAGGCACCATAGCAGGCAATTTTTCAACAAGTCAACGCTGGAGGAGACGGGACACCCTTGATGGAAGCCCTCGATACAACAGGGTCCCTCACGATTTTCCGGCCGCTTGCCCGCCCGGACTCCACATGCTGTCTCACCCGCAATGTCGCTGCTTCCTTGACAGTCTCCGAGACCCTTGGCTACGATGCACCAGAACTATCTGTGCGACATCTTCGTTGATGATTCCCATGACCATCCTTTTGCGATCCCTCGAACGGCCAAGACGCCGTCGCAACCTTGGACTGGCTGTAGCCGGCGCCATGGGAATGATGTTGGCCTCTTCATGGGCGTGGGCCCTGCAAGTCAGCGGATTGGAGTCACCACACAGCTTTCTGGCCGACCCCCCGTCAAGGTCCTACTTCATCTCGAACATCAATGGGGATACCAACGCCCGGGACAATAATGGCTTCATTACGAAGCTGAGCGACGACGGGCGCATTACGGCCTTCAAGTTCATCGAAGGCGGCCGCGGAGACGTGACGCTCCATGCCCCCAAAGGCATGGCCATCGTCGATCACGTCCTGTACGTCACCGATGTCGACACCCTGCGCGCGTTCGACAAAAATACGGGAAAACCTCTCGCAACGTTAGCGCTTCCCAAGCCCGCCGACGGCAAGGCCACCCAGTCACTCGTGGATGTGGCTGCCGACGGGCAGGGCCATCTGTATCTTGCCGATCAGGGAGGCAATGCGATTTACCGGGTGGAACTGACTTCACCCTTGACCCTGACGCTCTATGTGTCCGGGGCCCACTTGGCCGGCCCTTCAGGAGTGGCCGTGCACCCCAAGACCGGCCATATCGTCGTGGTGAGTTACGATTCCGGAAAAATCTTCGACATTACTCCGGAAGGAGCCCTCACCGAACTGGCCTCCAACGGCTTCTTCACCGGACGATTTCAAAATCTCAGCGGCGTCGATTTCGATCGCTGGGGGAGCATGTATGTGTCCGATGCGACCAAAGGCAAGATCTGGCGCATGCTGCCGAACAATAAATTCCAAGTCATTGCAGAATATTTGCCAGGGCCATCGGATCTTGGCATCGACCGCGTGAACCACCTGATTCTCGTCCCGTACCAGGATTCGAATGCTGCCGAGGTCAACGGCCTTGAATCTCCCACGGCGTCATCAGGTGATCGCGCCAAACGCACGTTGGCGGATTACGGGTTCGTCGAACCCCTGAAAGCTGACAAGGAAGGATCGTCCCGCAAATGAGCCAGTGTGTCTATTGTAAGCAACGCAAAGGAAAACGTTCCTGTCCCGCCCTTAGCGGGTTGATTTGCAGCCAATGTTGCGGGGAGCATCGCCTCGCCCGCATCTCCTGCCCCCCTGATTGTGCCTACCTTGATACGGGAAGCGACTATCAACAGAAACGCCTCGGCGAACAGTTCGCCCCGGTCCGACGGGAACTCTATCGTCAGCTCACCGTTGCCGGCGGCGAAAAGGCGGCCGCGCTGTTCAACCTGATCGAAGTCGTCACATTCGGGTATTTCCATGACCGGCGGGATGGGCAGGATGCTGAAGTGTTTGCGGCCATCCAGGCCTTGCGCCGTACCCTCAGCCCGCTCCATGTGCCGGCCGCCCCGATGCCGGTCTTTGCGGAACGTCTCAAGAAAGAGTATGACACGTTCGTCAAACAGCAACCGCAGCAGATGGCCGACGCCGGCTCGGCACCGGAAATTCTCGATCGCGCATTGGCCTTGTTGACGGAATTTTCCGGCCAGGGCTTCCAATCACGCCGGTTTCTCCTGGGCATGATCGGCTACGTCAAAACATTCCACCCTGAAATTGCAGAACATCTCACCAAGCAACATGAGGCCGGCCGAATTGTGCTCCCCGGCCAACTGACTCCGCCGCCTCAGGAAGCACCGCAACACGTCCATAGCCCCGAGTGCCGTCATCACCACCACTGACCTCATACGGCGACACACGATCGCGACAGCCGCCTCCTCATCTTTTCAATAGGTTGTCTGCCGCGAGATTCCCCCATCGCTTTCCCTCATTTTTCCTTTAGTTACACCGCATTTCTGCCGATACAGGCGGGCCAGGACTTACACCTGCGCACGAGGCAGATTTCGGACCGCACGCGCAACGCATTGAAAATCAATGTACTTACTGCTCAGTAATCTCTTAGCCGCCTTGCCGAAGGGAGATGCCCTGGACGAGGCGGCCTGGTCCGCCCGGCATCGGGGGATTCTCTTCATCCTCTGGTTGCACGTGCTGGGGGTTCCCTTCTACGGCGCCTACATGGAAGCCGGGCCGAACCTGTATCTCGGCGGCGGGGTTCTCCTCGGGGCCATTGCGATCGCCGCACAGCTTCCCGTCGTCAGCCGTCGGCTCCAGGCAGCCATTGCGACCTACGGATTAGTGACGGCCTCGGCTCTGCTGGTGCACCTCTCCGGCGGACGAATCGAACTGCATTTTCATTTCTTCGTGATGATGTCCGTGATCGTCCTGTACCAGGATTGGCTCCCCTTCCTGGTCGGTCTGCAGTTCATCGTCATCGATCATGGGATCGTGGGCACGCTGATGCCGAGCATGACCTACGTCCATGCGGAAGGGCAGGAACACCCATGGTCCTGGGCGCTGATTCACGGCAGCTTCATTCTGGCGCAATGTGCATCCCTGATTTATTTCTGGCGAGTGAATGAGGTGGCGCGCGAGGAAGCGTTGCAGAGTGAGGCGCGCACCAGAATGATCATCGAAACCGCTCTGGACGGCGTCGTCACAACAAACGCCTCCGGCATCATTACCGACTGGAACACCCAGGCTGAACTCATGTTTGACGTTGCGCGCACCGAGGCCATCGGACAACCCCTGACGACGTATCTATCCGCGGCCCATTCTTCGCCCGTAGCGGATGCCGGCATGGTGCTTTCAGGACTTGCTCCCGGAGCGATTCTCAATCGCCGGGTGGAGAGTATCGGCCGGACCGGTTCCGGCCAGGAATTTCCCGTTGAACTCGCCACCAGTTGCCTGGCCATCGGCGGAACGCAGCAGTTCACCACCTTCATTCAGAACATCTCCGAACGCAAGCTGCATGAAGAAGTCCTTCGCCGGGCGAAGGACGCGGCCGAAGCGGCCAGTCAGGCCAAGTCCCAATTCCTGGCCAACATGAGCCACGAGATCCGAACCCCCATGAACGGCGTGCTCGGGATGACCGAATTACTCCTCGCGACGCCGCTCAATGAGCGGCAACGACGGTATGCCGACACGGTGCACACATCTGGAAACAGCCTCCTTCACATCATCAATGACATCTTGGATTTTTCAAAGATCGAAGCCGGCCGCTTAGTCTTGGAGCATATCCCCTACGACCCGCGACAGCTCCTGGCCGAAACCTCAACGATCTTCCGCGAGCAGGCGCAGAAAAAAGGGTTGTCGCTCACCGTGACCATTGCGCAGGACATCCCCGTCACGCTCTATGGAGACCCCCACCGACTCCGCCAGATCCTGACGAACTTCATCAGCAATGCCCTGAAATTCACGGCAACCGGGCGTATTGCCATTTCGGCTGCGATGGATCCGGTCCACTCCGGACATGTGCGAATCGACGTGTCGGACACCGGGATCGGGATTCCGCCGGACGCTCAAGAGCGAATCTTTGATTCCTTTGCCCAAGCTGACGGATCGACCACCAGAAAATACGGCGGGACCGGACTCGGCCTTGCCATCGTGAAGCAATTGGTCGGCATGATGGGCGGGCACATGGGGCTGACCAGCGCGCCCGGAGAAGGATCCACCTTCTGGTTTACGATCTCAACATCTATCACCGCAGCACGATCCACGGCCTCCGATCCATCCACCTCTTCCACGGAGACGCTGCGGCGCCTACACCGTTAGTAAGGAGACGAGCGATGCAAGTCACAACTACGTGCCTCACAACCGATCATGTCGGCATTCCTGCGGAACTTGCCGCCCTGGATTCGGACAGCAGCCTTCTGTTGCTGTTCGGAACCTCAGGCCTGATTGATCAACCAGACCGTATTGCGCAAGTGATGGCGGCCTGCCCTCGAAGTCATGTGATGGGCTGCTCCACGGCCGGAGAAATTCACGGTGCTGAAATCTCGGATGACAGTCTGGTCGTTGCGGCAGTGCGCTTTGAGAAAACTCGCCTCATCACGACACATGCGGCCGTTCACAACCCCAAAGATTCGTATGCGGCAGGCCAGGCCATTGCCGCCCGCCTCCAGAATCCCGCGCTTCGAGGCCTGTTGGTGCTCTCTGATGGATTGCATGTCAACGGCAGCGAACTCGTGAAGGGACTGAACGACACGCTGGGAGGCGCCGTCGTCGTGACCGGCGGTCTGGCCGGCGATGGAACCAACTTCAAACGGACATGGGTGATAAAAGACCGTGCGCCGCAAAGCGGGTATGTGACCGCGATCGGATTCTATGGCGACCACATCCGCTTGGGCCACGGATCCAAGGGCGGATGGGATAAATTCGGCCCTGAGCGACGGGTGACCAAGTCGGCAGGAAACATCCTCTACGAACTGGATGGACGCCCCGCCCTGCAGCTCTACAAAGAGTATCTCGGTGACCGCGCGGCTGGGCTCCCGGCTACCGGCCTGCTCTTTCCTCTCGCCATCAGAGCGTCGAACACGGATGGGAAAGTCCTTGTGCGGACCATTCTGGCGGTCGATGAGGCTGCACAATCTATGACTTTCGCGGGTGATCTTCCGGAAGGCGTGCTCGCTCAATTGATGCGCGCCAACTTTGATCGTCTGATTCAAGGCGCCTCTGAAGCGGCCACACTGACTCTGAACAACCAGGACCCTGCCGCCAGTGCCTCTCCCACGCTGTCGATTGCGATTAGTTGCGTCGGGCGACGATTGGTGCTCGGAGAACGGACGGAAGAAGAAATCGAAGCGACGTTGGATATTCTGCCGAGCGGGAGCCGCCAAGTCGGCTTTTATTCATATGGGGAAATTTCACCCTATGCCAGCGGAGCCTGCGATCTTCATAACCAAACCATGACGCTGACGACCATCACCGAATTGTAATTGCTATGCATCCGCTGCTCACACGACAGCTCAAGCGGTTGGGACTGGAGCATACCGCCGCACCCGCCTCGCTCGAGGCCTGACAGCAATTGCTTGAGCGGGTCAGCCGGAGCTATATCGAATCCGATCAGGGGCGTGAACTACTCGAGCGCTCGATCGCGCTGTCCGCGAGCGAGATGCAGGCACTCAACGAGCAGCTCCGTCTCACGTCGGAAAGTCAGCTGGCCGGGGAGCGGGACAAACTCCACACCGTGCTGCGTTCCATGGGCGATGGGCTCTGCGTCGTGGATCGAAACTGGGACATCGTCCTGCTGAATCCTGAAGGGCAGCGTTTGTGGGGGCTCACCGAATCGGACGTCGTGGGACGACGCCTGCCCGACATGATTTCCCTCTCCTACGGCACAAATCTTACGGAGCCGATCTTCACCCAGATACTGCTGGATGAAACCGCGCAGGGACATTCGTTCAGGACCGATGACGGCCGCCTCACCTCAATCACCGGCCGCTCCTTTCCCGTGTCCTGTGTCCTGGCTCCGATCGTGCGGGACGGCCAGGCCGGCGGAGCGGTGCTGGTCTTTCGAGACATTTCTGAACGGAAGCAGGCAGAAGACGTTCGTCGCCAGACGGAGAGCATCCTCCGGCAACATCAGGCCGCGCTCTTTGGTCTGACCAGCAATAGCATTATTCAATGCGGCGTGCTTGAGCCGGCCCTCCAGGAAATTACCCGTGTCGCAGCCGCGACCCTTGGCGTGGGACGATCCAGCATCTGGCTGCTGCGCGAGGATCACAGCGCCATCCTCTGCAAGAGTCTCTACGACGTTGCGACCAACGCGCATTCCTCCGGCATGGAACTTCTCGCGGCACAATTCCCCAGATACTTCCGGGAGGTCCTCACGGAACGGGTGATTGACGCCTCGGACGCGCGAACCGATCCTCGCACCTCCGAATTCACCGACACCTACCTGACCCCGTTGGGGATCAGCGCCATGCTCGATATTCCCATTCGCTTTAAGGGGAAACTGGTCGGGGTGCTCTGCAACGAACATGTCGGAGCGCCGCGCTCATGGATGCTCGAGGAGCAGCAATTCAGCTACGCAATGGCCTCATTGGTCTCTCTGGCTCTGGAAGCCGTCGAGCGGCTCAACGCCGAAGGCGCCCTGCGCAAGAGCGAAGGGCGGACGAGGCTGATTATCGACACGGCGCTCAGCTCAGTGATCAGCATGGATGAGCAGGGACGCATTATCGGTTGGAACACTCAGGCGGAACAGACCTTCGGGTGGACTCGCCAGGAAGCTCTCGGCCGCGTGCTAGCCGATACCATTGTTCCTCCCTCTCAGCGCGAAGCCCATCAGCGCGGGCTGAATCAATTCATCAAAACCGGGGAAGGTCGGATCCTCAACAAGCGAATCGAAATTACCGCCCTGCGGCGGGACGGCACAGAGTTTCCGATCGAATTGTCCATCACCCCGCTTCGCCTGGAGAATGCCTATACCTTCACCGCCTTCGTGGTGGATATTTCAGAACGCAAGCAGGCGGAAGAGGCCTTACGCACCAGCGAAGCCCGTCTTATGATGACGGTGCAGGGATCCCACATCGGCATCTGGGACTGGAACCTTACGACCGGCTCAATCTATTTCTCCCCGCAATGGAAGAACCAGCTCGGCCACGATGACGCCTCCCTTTCCAATACATTCCAGGAATGGCAATCCCGCATTCATCCGGACGATCACGCGCCGGTGCACACGATCGTACAGTCCTGCCTGGACGGCGACCGCACTCAATTTGAACTCGAACATCGTCTGCAACACCGGGATGGATCGTACCGGTGGATTTTATCCCGGGGCAGTCTTATCCGGGACATCTACGGTGTGGCCGCGCGAATGGTCGGCATCCATATCGATACCACCGACCGGAAGCGCACCGAAGAAGAACTTCGCGCAGCAAAAGAAGCCGCTGAAGCTGCCAGCAAAGCGAAGAGCGAATTTCTCGCCAATATGAGCCACGAAATCCGCACCCCGATGAACGGCGTGCTGGGCACGACCGAATTGTTGCTCAACAGCCCCCTCACCGACAAGCAGCGACATCTTGCGTCGACCGTGCACCGATCGGGGCGAACACTCCTGGCCATTATTAACGATATTCTCGATTTCTCAAAAATCGAAGCGGGCAAACTGGATCTGGAATGTGTCGGATTCGACTTATTGCAACTACTCGACGAATCCCTCGAGCTGTTCATGGAAGCCGCCCGCCGGAAGCATCTTCGTTTGACGCAACAGGTCGACGAACGAGTCCCGCGTTATTTGAAGGGCGATCCGGTGAGATTACGGCAAATCCTCATGAATCTTTTGAGCAATGCCATGAAGTTCACCGAAACCGGCGGGGTTTCGCTAGCGGCCGAGTATGTGAGTGCCACCCCCACCCATACGCAGCTCCGCATATCGGTCACTGATACCGGTATCGGCATTCCGCCCGCGGCAAAATTACGTATTTTTGATGCCTTTGCACAGGCTGACGGGTCAACCACCAGACGGTACGGCGGAACAGGACTCGGGCTGTCGATCGCCAAACAATTGGTAGGACTCATGGGGGGAGCGATCACGGTTGAAAGTGAACCCGGCCGGGGCTCGACTTTTTCCTTTACAGCGCGATTCGAACTGCAACCACTCGGAGAAGCCACGGCAGCTGGCCAGACCGCGCATTCACACATTCCGAAGCCGCACCTCCCTCTTGAACATGCGAGCGAGCCATCACACCCGTTCCCACCGGCTGCCGGGTCGGAGACCGAGCGACCGGGACATCCTGTGGTCAGGATTCTGGTCGCTGAAGACAGCCCGGTGAACCGCGAGGTCGCCGTCGGCATGCTGGAAATTCTTGGTTACCAGGTCGAGATGGCGGAAAATGGCCGGCAAGCCTTGGAATTGGCTGGTCGCAGCCACTTTGATCTCGTGCTCATGGATTGTCAGATGCCTGGGATGGACGGCCTGACCGCGACAGCGGAAATTCGCCGCCGGGAATCCTCGTTTGGCGAGCGCAGGCATACCATCATTGCCCTGACCGCCAATGCGATGCAAGGCGACCGGGAACAATGTCTCGCGGCCGGAATGGATGATTATCTGACCAAGCCCTACACGCAGATGCAATTACAGACCGTCGTGCAGAAATGGCTGAACAAGCAGGCGCCTCAACAACCACCTGCACCAGTCTCGAGCGCGAAGCCGGCTTCACATGGCGTATCGGCTCAGACAGCGGCTGACTCCGCACCGGCGGCACCAAGTATGGACCCCAAAGCGCTCGATGGCATCCGCGCGTTGCAACGACCCAACCGGCCCGATGTACTGGCATCGGTGCTTCGCAAGTACCTCGATAATTCACGAGATAGTGTGGACGCCCTCCAGAACGCAATTCGCGCGAATGATCCCGCAGGACTCCAAGCTGTGGCGCACCGACTCAAATCGAGCAGCGCCCAGCTTGGCGCTCTTGCGGTGGCTGCCCGCTGTAAGGAGTTGGAAGCGATGGGTGCGCAAAAGAATCTTATCGAAGCCGATCGAATTTGGGCCGAGTTACAGTCCGAATACGCTGCCGCTTGTGCCGTCTTTCGAAACGAGATTGCCAAGGAGAAATCATCATGAACCCCCTCACATCAGGCCGATCACCCTATGCATTGATCACGGATGACGACATCATCATCCGCATGTTCGCTCGTGAGGCCCTGGAACAGGCCGGATGGGTGGTCGAGGAAGCTGAAAACGGACGCGAAGCCTGCGCGGCGTTTCAACAAAACCCGCCGGATGTTGTACTCCTGGATGTGATGATGCCAGAGATGGACGGCTTCCAGACTTGTGCCGCATTGCGACAGTTACCGGGGGGCGAACATACCCCGATTCTCATCATGACCGGGCTGGACGACTTTGAGTCCATCACGAAGGCCTATGATGCCGGCGCCACGGATTTTATCGTGAAGCCTTTGAACGCCATGCTTTTGACCCACCGCATCCGGTACATGGTTCGAGCCAACCAGGTGCTCCAGGAACTGCGAGCGAGCCAGGCGACATTGACGCAGGCCCGCGATGCGGCGATGGAGGGGGCCCGGCTCAAATCCGAATTTCTTGCGACGATGAGTCATGAAATCCGCACCCCGATGAACGGCGTACTCGGCATGACCGACTGGCTCCTTGAAACCGACTTGACCCCTGAACAGCTGGATTGCGCGCAAACCATCCGTTCCTCGGGCGATTCCTTGATGGTCATCATCAATGACATTCTTGATTTTTCAAAAATTGAATCGGGCAAACTGTCGCTCGAGTTGCTCGACATTGACCTGCCGAAGTTTGTCGATCGGGTTCTGGCATTATTCGCAGAGCGGGCGCAGCGGAAAGGTCTTACCCTTCAGTCTCGTATTGCGGAGGGCGTACCGGCCGCCGTAAGCGGAGACCCAACCCGACTGCAGCAGGTCCTCAGCAATTTGCTGGCGAACGCCATTAAATTCAGCGATCGCGGCACAGTCTCCATCGTAGTCGACCTGGACCAACGGCCTTCTGAACAGCGGCTCGAGTTTCCCACGACCACGTATGGCGAATCGTCATCGACGACCGACCGCATTTGTCATGTCCGGTTCTCCGTCGTAGACAATGGTATCGGCATTCCGCCAAGCGCGTTCGCCAAGTTATTTCAGCCGTTCGTACAAGCCGACGGATCCACGACCAGGAAGTATGGAGGAACGGGTTTGGGACTGGCCATCTGCAAACAACTGGTGGAGTTAATGGGAGGACACATCGGAGCAGAAAGTGAGCCGGGGTCGGGATCCACGTTTCGGTTCACCGTGCCTCTCCAGCAACCACTCGCGGACAGCGAACGAGAAAAATCAGCCGCCTGACACACTTCCGCGTCCCGTCCATACACCTCGAGTCTCTGCAAAACTCTTATCGCAGAGACACTGCTGTATCTTTTTGGATACTCTCCGTAAGATTTCTCTGGTACACCACCCGTGACGGCCTTCGCACATCTGAATTATCCTATTGAAATCACTAATAAAAAGTAATGGCTTAAAGTTTGCTTTACTTCGTTGCGTACACATAGTATACAAAGCAAGTCGAAAGGGGCTCCTCGCCAACGTCAGCATGTTAACGCTCACCTACCGCAGATCGTAGGAAAACACCTACACCCAAGGATGGCATCTGTGCATTGCCTGACATTCGACATCGAAGAACATTTTCAGGTCTCACGCTTTGATTCACCCATTCGTCGGCGACACTGGGGGGCCTTTGAAAGCCGGGTGACGGCCAACACCTGTAAGGTGCTGGATCTGCTCGCGCGGTATGACACCAAAGCCACCTTTTTTGTCCTCGGGTGGGTCGCTGAGCGTCACCCTGGTCTGATCAAACAGATTGCGGAATGCGGACATGAAATTGCTTCTCACGGGTATGGACATGAATTGGTCACGGCCCAAACCCCCGAATTGTTCCGGGCCGATGTGAGGCAAGCCAAACAGATCTTGGAAGACCTCACAGGATCTCCCATCCAAGGATATCGCGCACCCGGCTTCACGATTACGCGTGAAACGCTGTGGGCATTACCAATTCTGGCGGAAGAGGGTTACACCTACGACTCCAGCATCGTTCCTATCCGGCATGATCATTGTGGTGTCCCCGGATCAGACCCCTGGCACCATCTCAAACAGACCTCGTCAGGCCCTATCTGGGAAGTTCCTCCATCCACGGTAAATCTCGGAGGAGTCCGGGTTCCCATCGCAGGGGGGAGCTATTTTCGGCTGCTGCCGTTTCCGGCCCTGTGCGGACTGATGCGGAGGATTGAACAAAAAGGCCGGCCTCTCGTCATGTATTTCCATCCATGGGAGCTCGATCCTTACCAACCGCATATGGAAGGCCCGTTCCTGTCAAAAATGTTCCACTATTTGAATCTGGACAAGATGGAATTTCGGATCTCTACCATCATGAACACCTTCCGGTTCGGCTCCATCGCTGAACAAATCGATCTGTCGCCGATTTTGCCCATCGATCCCGCTGTCTTCCCTGCTACACCAGCCGAAGTCGCTCAAGACGTCGTGTGATATTCCCTCAGTGATGCGTCAGAATTGTGATGCACCTGCCTATCAGGCACTGCGTGAGCGGTCGCATGCTGTGCAAAAGTAAGGATTGCACTGCCCTGGAAGGTTCAGTACGGTACGCTCGGCATAGACAAGGCTATTCCAAGCTACAAGGGAGAAGGACCATGCAGAGAAGACATGCGAATGTGTGGGGCGAATGGCTCAAAAGGGTGAGTCTGGCCATGGCATTTACCTGTGGCATGCTTCAGCCAACCGCAGGCTTCGCTCAATCCCTCGAAGACACCGTGCAGTTCATCAGCGACATGGCTAATACGCACGGTTTCGTGCGAAGCCTCAGTTGCCGGAATCCGAAAGCTGTCAAACCGACCAAGGTAACCGAAGTGTATAGTGTGATTCCGACGGGAACCAGACTCGGTACGATGGAGTTGAACCATGGGCACGACGAGGTGAATACCGGCTTCACGCATTTCAATCTGCAGGACATCGACAGCTTCGCGTACCAAGGTCAGGACACTCGCGAGAGTAACCTGGTGCTGTACGGAGTCCGCATCTCGTGCAATAGCAACGGCCCATGCATCTTGAAAACTAGCTTCTGCACAGGAGCAGTCACAGAAGTGAAAGGCCAGTTCTCTGAAGACACCTTGCTCTTTCGCTCCGCGTCCCATGCAGAGCGCATGACCAAAGCCCTTTCTCACTTCCTGACGCTGGTGCGCGCCCAGCAACAGAATCAGCCCTTCTAGGCAGAACTGTCAGCACCGGGCAGATCGTGCAAAGTAGATCCGCCCGGATGCTCACGCCTCGCGGCTCACTCGATAATCGTCACCGTCATCTCAACGCGATCGATCGGATTATCGCAGGGTCCCTTATCGGCAGGACTCGGGGCCCCTGTTTGGCACATGACTCTGGGGAGTGCCACGATCTTATCCGCGACTCCGATTCCTTTTACCACTTCCCCGAAAATGGTGTACTTCCGGTCCAAGAACCGCGATTCCTCGACAACAATAAAAAACTGCGACCCTGCGCTATCAGGGTCCTGTGCCCGCGCCATGGAGACGACACCGCGCTTGTGTGGAAGGTCGCTGAATTCAGCTTTAACATTGTGCCCTGGACCGCCTTGGCCATAGGCATCTTTCCTCAACGAGTCCTTGGTATTGGGGTCCCCGCCCTGAATCATAAATCCCGGGATAGCGCGATGAAAAATCGTGCCGTTATAAAAGCCGGATTTTGCCAGCTTGATGAAATTTTCCACATGCTTTGGGGCCACATCCGGCAGAAACTTGATTTCAATGTCACCCAGCTTGGTCTTGATGACCGCTCGCGCATTACTCGCATTGACGGAATCACCAGCCTTAGCAGGGGCATCAGCCGCCAGACAGGTTCCAGCCATGCCGATAGCCAAGATCAGACTCATCACTCCCGCGTATCCAAACCGATTCTGCCATCGTGGTTGTGTCATCGTGCCTCCTTCTCGTCGGTTCACTGAAGAGTAGACTACGCCGTTAATTGTGTCAGGGCTTCCCGCGCGGCCATCTGCTCCGCTTCTTTCTTACTGTGACCGCATCCGACGCCCCGCATCACCCCCTGAATCGTTAACTCGACCTCAAATACTTTTTCATGATCCGGGCCGGACTCACGCACCGTTGCATACTGCGGTAAACTTTCAAAACGCTTTTGGCAGAGTTCCTGTAACTGCGTCTTATAATCGTCCATTCCTGGTCTGGACTGGTCGGCCCGGGCGGCCAGCAATTCCTCTTCCAACACTCGCAAGGTAAACGTCCGGCTCGCCTCAAGCCCACCATCCAGATAGACGGCGGCGATCAACGCTTCAAGCGCATCCGCCAACAACGAATGTTTTTCGCGCCCTTTCGAAAGTTCCTCGCCCTTTCCCAAGCGCAGCAGTCGGCCGAGCTTCATGCGGCGTGCGGCCTTGGCCAGGGACGCCTCACTCACCAAATGCGCTTTCAGCTTGGACAACCCGCCTTCGTTGGTGCCGGGGAATTCAGCTGCGAGGTATTCACTCATGACCAGCGACAGGACCGCGTCACCAAGAAATTCCAGGCGCTCGTTCTGGGTGCGGTCTTTGGTACGTCGCTCGTTGGAGTAGGACTTGTGAGTCAGAGCTTCTTCCAGTAGACGCGGCTGACGGAAACGGTAGCCCAAAAGGCGCTGGACCGCCTCGATTGACGATGCCGACGTCATACCACCTGACTCGTACGTTGAGGAGGATTACTGGTCACACCGGCGAAACAGCAGGCAGGCGTTGACCCCGCCGAAGCCGAACGAATTCGAAAGGACCACCTGCGTCTTGGTTGCACGGGCCTTATTCGGGACATAATCCAGGTCGCAAGCAGGATCCGGATGATCAAGGTTGATGGTGGGAGGGAGAATGCCATGGTGTAGCGCAAGGATGCTGAACACGGCCTCAATCCCACCGGCGGCGCCCAAGAGATGGCCCGTCATCGATTTCGTCGAGCTGACCGGAATCTTATAGGCCTGCTCCCCGAACACGTGTTTGATCGCCTTGGTTTCGATGGCATCGGCCATCGTCGAAGTGCCGTGGGCATTGATATAGCCGATGTCGGTCTTGGCCACACCGGCGTCCTTGAGCGCCATTTCCATACAACGCACCGCCCCCTCACCCTCTTCAGGCGGCGCCGTAATATGGTACGCGTCACTATTCATCGCATACCCAATGACTTCGGCGTAGATGCGTGCGCCGCGTGCGCGGGCGTGCTCCAATTCCTCAAGTACGACCACGCCGGCCCCTTCTCCCAACACGAATCCGTCACGGTCCTTGTCGAAAGGGCGACTGGCCTTCGCGGGTTCGGTATTCCGGAACGAAAGGGCTTTGGCTGACGCGAATCCGGCGACACCGAGCGGGGTAATCGCCGCTTCGGCACCTCCGGCGATCATCACATCCGCATCATTGCGTTGAATGAGCCGATACGCATCGCCGATACAATGGTTCCCGGTCGCGCAGGCCGTCACCGCGCAGGAATTCGGGCCCTTCGCCCCGACCCGAATCGCCACCTGCCCTGAAGCCAGATTGATGATCGTCATCGGAATAAAAAATGGCGAGACCCGACCAGGCCCTTTTTCCTTCAGCACGTCATGGTAATGCTCGATCGACCCCAGTCCGCCGATACCGGACCCAATGTAGACTCCGACCCTTGTCGCCTCTTCAGGCGAAACTTTCAGGCCGGCATCGTCCACCGCCAGTTGGCTCGCCCCCACCGCATAGTGGATGAAGGTGTCCATCTTCTTGATTTCTTTTTTCTCGATGAACTGCGCCGGGTCAAAATCCTTGACCTCCGCGGCAATCTGCGCATCGTATCCGCTCGGATCGAATCGCGTGATTCGGCCGACGCCGGACTCGCCGGCGCAAAGGGCCTTCCACGTCTTCTCTACGCCGGTGCCAAGAGGCGTCACCAGTCCAAGACCGGTCACTACCACACGTCTGACGGGTCGATCGTGCATACTGTCGTCCGTTACGCTTTCTCTTTAATATAATCCAGCGCTTTGCCAACGGTGAGGATCTTTTCTGCATCCTCATCAGGGATTTCAATTTCGAACTCTTCTTCGAGGGCCATCACCAACTCGACCGTGTCGAGCGAATCCGCGCCCAAATCCTCAACGAAATGCGCCTCCAGCGTCACTTCCTCTTCCTCAACCCCTAACTGCTCGGCAATAATTTTCTTCACCCGTTCATCTACTGTTGCCATGGACTTGCCCGCCTCCTTTCTATCTTATCTCATCCGCCACATTCATTGCCGGTTCGACCGGAATCGATCGAGACACAGGCCCGACTCACTTATACCATGAGCATGCCGCCGTTCACGTGTAACACCTGCCCCGTGATATATGACGCTGCATCCGACACGAGAAACCGCACCGCCGCGGCAATATCGGCAGGAAGCCCCAGCCGTCCCAGCGGGATCTGCTTCTGCAGCGCTTCCTTCACCTCCGGCGACAACCCCTGCGTCATGGCCGTATCGATGAAGCCCGGCGCTACCGCGTTGACCGTCACCGCACGACTGGCATACTCGCGCGCGGCCGTTTTCGTAAACCCGATGACCGCTGCTTTCGAGGCCGCATAGTTTGCCTGCCCCACGTTCCCCATTGCGCCAACGATCGACGCGATATTGACGATGCGGCCAAACCGTTGCTTCGTCATGGGGAGTAGTACGGCTTTCGTGCAATGGAAGGTCCCGTTCAAATTGACCTGCAGGACCAGATTCCAATCTTCTTCCTTCATCCGAAGTAGCAGGCCGTCGCGCGTGATTCCGGCATTATTCACCAGGATATCGATCCGACCCCATTCCTGCATGACCTGATCGGCCATGGCCTTGGCATCATTCCAGTCGGACACGTTCACCTTGACACTGAGAGCCCGTCGCCCCAGTTTCTGAATCGCCGCAACCGCATCCTGCGCACGCGCCGGATCGAGGTCTGCCACCGCGATATCCGCGCCATCCTCAGCCAACCCTTCCGCAATCGCACGCCCGATTCCCTGAGCCCCGCCGGTGACAATCGCTACTTTTCCCTGTAATGACATGTGTCTACTCCCACGCAACCCGAAGCTGCTTATCCCTGCCTGTTCACGCCCACCGCGGTGAGAGCCGCGTCCAATGACTTCTGATCATGAACATTGGCCGTGACCGCACCGGGAAGTATGCGCTTGACCAAACCGGTCAGGACCGTTCCCGGTCCGATTTCCACAAAGGTCGTCACACCCATGGTGGCCATCGCCTGCACCGACTCTTCCCATCGCACCGACGACGGCAACTGCCGGACCAGCGATGCCCGGATGTCCGCTGATCGCTGCAGGGCCACCGCCTCCGCATTATTGATCAAGGGGACCGTCAAATCCCGCCACGTGACTCCGTCGAATTCCGCGGCCAGCCGGTCTGCGGCACCCTGCATCAAGGGCGTGTGAACCGGCACACTCACCGGAAGCGGAATCGCTTTCTTGCAGCCCTTCGATTTCGCAATTTCGATCGCTCGTTCGACCGCCGCCTTCTCGCCCGCAATAACGACCTGGCCGGGGGAGTTGAAATTCGCCGCGGCAACCACACCCGCAGACGCGGCTTCCTGGCACACAGCCCTCACGATGTCTGCCGAAAGGCCCAGTAACGCGGCAACCAACCCTGTCCCGGGCGGCACGGCTTCGGCCATATACCGTCCACGCTTTTGCACCAAAGCCACCGTGTCCCGAAACGATAGGCCGCCGGCGGCAAACACCGCTGAATATTCTCCGAGACTATGCCCGGCGACGGCCAGCGGGGTCAGTCCGGCCGGTTCCAAGGCCTTCAGGGCCGCTGCACTGCTCACCAGCAAGGCCGGCTGAGTATGTTCCGTAAGATTCAGTCGTTCGACCGGCCCCTCGAAACACAGCTGGGCCACATCGTAGCCAAGAATAGACGAGGCTTCTTCATACACCGCTCTCACGGCCGGGAACGCCTCATACAGCCCGCGTCCCATCCCGACTGATTGCGACCCCTGTCCGGGGAATAAAAATCCGATGGCTGAAGCAGTCATAGCCGCGTAAGGTATCGTAGAAACCATGCTCAATGTCAACGGGAAAACGCCGAACCCATTCGCCACAGCCGGGCTTCAGTGCCGGCTATCGACCGGTGGCCGCACCCTCACCAGCGAATCAGCGTCGACGCCCATGTCAGGCCTGCGCCGAATGCCCCGAACATCACCAATTGTCCGTCCTTGACCCGTCCGTCCCGCA
>ERZ724516.328-NODE-328-length-30099-cov-8.499534_pt1 | contig 30099 bp, 27 predicted proteins | sample MGYA00376049_ERZ724516 | MGnify/ENA primary metagenome ERZ724516 (study PRJEB28724, sample SAMN07190886) | activated sludge metagenome | isolation source: activated sludge of sewage treatment plant in Hong Hong | place: USA: Christiansburg, Virginia | collected... | reverse complement strand
TTGTGCGTATTTTGAACAAGGCTTAAGAACTACAGTTTTCGGGGGCAAGGTCAGTGCCAACTTCCTGTACGTGACGTTGGAACACCTTAAACGCTTGGAAGGCGAGGTGCTGAACCAGCTCAATGCATTGGGTGAAACACAGGATGCACTGGACCTGGGCCGAGAAACAGTGAACCTGCAACAGTTGCGCGGTATTGAACTGAATGAACGTGCCGCCGCGCTGGCTGAATTGGTATTGTGGATTGGTTTCCTGCAATGGCACATTCGCTCGTTCGGAAACAGCAGCGTGGCCGAGCCGGTTGTGCACGATTACGGCAACATTGAACACCGCGACGCGGTGCTGGACTACGACAGCGTGGAGCCGATGACGGACGAGGCTGGTAGTCCGGTGATGCGCTGGGATGGCGTGACCACCAAGGCCCACCCAGCGACAGGCCAACAGGTGCCGGATGACGCTGCGCATGTGGTGCAGTGGCGCTATGTGAACCCACGACAGGCGCAATGGCCTACCGCAGACTTCATTGTCGGTAACCCGCCCTTCATTGGCGCGGGTGCCATGCGCGGCGCATTGGGTGAAGGCTATGTGGATGCCTTGCGGGGCGCTTGGCCAAAGGTACCAGAGAGCGCGGACTTCGTGATGTACTGGTGGCACCGTGCCGCCGAGTTGGTCGGCGCTGGACAGGCGGAGCGCTTCGGCCTTATCACGACCAACAGCCTGCGCCAGACCTTCAACCGGCGCGTGGTGCAGTCCGCTTTGACCGATGGTCTGAGTCTGCTGTTTGCCGTTCCGGACCATCCATGGGTGGACAGCGCCAACGGCGCAGCGGTACGCATTGCAATGACGGTTGCCGGTGTCGTTCAGGGCAATGGCAAGTTGCTTACCGTGACAAGCGAGCGGTCCAGCGAATATGGCGAAGTGCAAGTGGAGTTGGCGCAGAGCCAGGGGCTGATACATGCCGACCTGCGCATTGGGGCAAACGTTGCCGCTGCCAGAGCCATACAGGCGAACATGGGCTTGAGTAACAGAGGTGTGCAGCTCTTCGGCGCAGGGTTTATCGTGACCCCCGAGGAAGCCGCAGGGCTGGGCTTGGGCACCGTCACAGGCCTTGAAAAACATGTTCGCCAGTACCGCAACGGTCGTGACCTGACCAGCACGCCACGTGGCGTGATGGTGATAGACATGTTTGGTCTCGGTGTTGATGACGTGCGGGCCAGGTTCCCTGCCACTTATCAATGGCTGCTGGAGCGCGTGAAACCTGAGCGTGACCAGAACAACCGCGAAGGCAGGCGCAAGAACTGGTGGCTATTTGGCGAAACCAACCCTAAGCTGCGCCGACAGCTCCAGGGTTTGTCACGCTACATCGCCACGGTGGAGACAGCCAAGCACCGGGTCTTCCAGTTTCTGGATATCAACGTCATGCCAGATAACAAGCTGGTTGCCATCGCGTTAAGCGACGCTCTCAATCTCGGGGTGCTATCAAGCCGAGCGCATGGCGCATGGGCTTTGGCAGCGGGTAGTTGGTTGGGCGTTGGCAATGACCCGGTGTATGTGAAATCACGGTGTTTTGAAGCGTTTCCCTTTCCGGGTGAAGACACTGGCCTTACTCCACAACTGGCCGAGCGCATCCGCAGCCTTGCAGAGCAACTGGATGCCCACCGCAAGGCCCGCCAAGCTGCGCACAGCACCGTGACCATCACGGGCATGTACAACGTGCTGGAAAAGCTGCGCAACGGCGAGGCTCTGACCGCAGCCGAGCGGACTTTGAACGACAACGGACTGGTTGGCGTGTTGCAGAGCCTGCACGATGAGCTGGATGCTGCCGTGCTGGCCGCCTACGGCTGGGCTGACCTGTCATTGCCAGCGGATACCGATGCCCTGCTGCTGCGTCTGGTGGAGCTGAACACCAAGCGGTCCAATGAAGAAGTGACGGGCACGGTGCGTTGGTTGCGGCCCGACTTTCAGCGCAGTGCTGGGCAGGGTGAGCAGACAGCCATTGAAGGGGATGCCGAGATTGACGATGGCGGCGAAGAAAGCGCGCCAACAGCTGCCAAGGCCATCATTGCACCGAAGCCATGGCCGAGCGGATTGCCAGACCAAATCAAGGCTGTGGCTGACGTGCTGGCCGACGCCGGGACCAGCCTCGACCTTGACGGTCTGGCCGCACGTTTTAGCAGCCGTGGGCGCTGGCGTGAACGCCTGCCGACCATTCTTGATGCATTGGTCGCGCTGGGCCGTGCCCGCACGCAAGGCGATGGCCGATGGTTGGATGCTGGACGTTGATGTCGGGTTGGGTGCTTCACGATACGGGTAGCTATAACCCGGTTCAGGTAACCGGGTTGTGGTGACCGCATCGCCTTAACCGCTGCGTTGTCACCGGGTAGGTGTTGCCCATGAATAACAAATAATTCATAAGAATAAATCTATAACAATAACCACTCAAAAAGAACTGAGGGTAAGAAGGTGGAACCCCTGCGAGGGAGGGGGCAAACAGGGGGCGCTATGCGCCCCCTGGGCATGGAAGGTATGAACTGGGCTACTTCGGGTCGCAGCCCTCACCGATGCTCTTCGTCGTCGTACATTTGCCAATGCTGTTCGGGTTGCGTCATAACAGGTACTTTAGGTTTCGGCGCTGACTTCCCACGTCGTTCTGCCGTAGCGCGCCTTTGCTCCGCAATGACGGCAGCCCCCTCCTTCAAGCGCTTGCGACTAGGACATTCGAACAGTATTTTGAAGCCGCGCCCAAGTGGCTCACGTTTGATGAGGCCAAGCGTTTCGAGGTCGGCCAGGTGGCCACGCACATTACTTTCGTCTTTGCCCACGAGCTTTGCAACATGAGACGCCGCATAAGTTGTATTGCCTTCGAAGTGGCACGATGCCAATGCAACGTAGACGTAAAAAGTGGCATTGTCAACGCAGTCCACTAAGTTGAAAAACAGGGCACGAGGTAAGCAAAAGAAGCCCTTTTCTTGGTACCGTTCGTACCATTTGTTGTTTCTGTTGCAGGGGATGCGGTTACGTTGGCGCTTCATTCTGTTGCCTCCGTTTCCAGCTCGCGCGCGAACCATGCGTCGACTTCCGCCACTTTGAAGAATGAGAGACGGCTACCACTAACGTGGCGGGGCGCTGGAAACCCTCGATGGGCCACCCAATTTTCCAGGGTGCGAAGGGATATGCCCAAGGTTTTGGCAAGGGCGGCTTTAAAAATGAATTGATGCATCGAAACACTCCGACGACGGTTGCGACCGTCCGCGAAGCCAGCAAGTTGCCGGACTCGAAGCGTATATCCTCAGGTTTTAAATTCGCGTTGTTGCGCGAATCAATTTGGAGCTGAAACAGCTTTGCCTCTAGTTGCCCAGTTATAGGTGAGCAAAGTGGCGTAAATCAGAATAAAAATACCCACAATCCGGTTGTAGGGATGCGCAAAATAGGGGGAGAAAGAGTAAATCGCGTCGTACACAGCATGCACCCCAATTGCCGCAGTTAGGCCCCCTGACCTCATGTAGATTCGCCCCAATATGACACTGACAAGAAATATTTCCATGAAGACAGAAAAGGAAATTGGTCGAACCCCGAGATGCCATGCGGTAAAAAACACACTCGTAATTGCGATTGCGGCAATTTGACCGAATCTCTCCGCCAGTAGACCTTGCATTGCACCGCGAAACAAGACTTCCTCTTTGACGGCAACGGCGATGCTGGTTAGGGCAAAGACCGTAGCGATAACGGGTGACAACCTGTCGTTACCGACTAAAACCGGGACCGAAAATAGTAGGCCTAGAGCCAAAAAAAGCTGGTACCGATTCGGCGTCAGCGGAGTTGTTATTTTGAATTTCAGAGTGTTTCGAAAGAGCCACCAATACAGCCCGGCAGTCAGCAAGCGCAACACCGTGCGAAACATCTCAACCTCTATCAAGGCATTCGGATATGCTTTTAAAGCCAATCGAGTCGCGACCATACTTGCCGCTTCAACGCTTATGGCAATCAGTATGGTCTTTCCGGAAATACGCATTTTGCCGAGCACTCACTGGCAGTGAGATGCGAATGCCTTCACGCGGACGCTGTGGTCATGAGATTCGGAGGAGACGCCGGAATCGCCTGATTTCGGCCTCCGGATTTCGCACGGTAAAGCGCTTGGTCAGCGCGGTCTATTACATCCTTCACGACCTCGACTCTTTCCCCAAGGCATGTTGACGCACTACGAACTGCATATCCCACAGACAAGGTAAACCTTACTTCGCCGTCGTCACAGATTCGCACCAATTGTTTGCCGGCGTCACTTACCAATCTGTTCGCGAAAATCGCAGCGTCGGACTCTCCGCAGCCTCGCAAAATCAAACAAAATTCCTCGCCCCCGTACCGGCCCGCGATATCTGTCAGTCGAACAGAATTTGCGATAAGACGTCCAACATGTGCCAGAGTGATGTCCCCCCCTTTGTGGCCATAAGTGTCGTTGATTGATTTGAAATGGTCTATGTCAACCATCACAACAGCGTACTGCTCATTTGCATAACGGGTATCAAACTCCTCTGCCATTTCAAAAAAAGTGGTCCTCGTGAAAAGCCCAGTCAATCCGTCTCGTCGCAAATAGGCCAAAGATTCCCGCTGGTTTCGCGCACCGACCATAGAGAAAAAACTCACGGACAGCGCTACTGCAAAAATTGCACCGAATATAGACATACCAATAGGCAATGGTTTGGCCTCGAACAATGCTGAAGATACGTCCCCAAAAGTGCCAGAAATCGCGCGTATCGTCAAAGCAATAGCCAACAGCGCGGATGCTGAGCACGATATCAACTTGGATAGTTTGGACTGACTGTCACCGTGTCGAACAAGCATCACAATAACCATACCAAGCTGGATTGCAATTGCTAGGCAGAGAGTAAAGACTGCAACACTTCTTGGCGTTTCAAGAAAAAAATAATGGGTCAGTACCCCGCTGATTCCAAACGCTGAAGTCAATCCCATAAATCGATAGGATGGCTTGACCTCAAACAAACGCGCATAAGCAATCAGAATGAAAGGAGCGACACCAATTACAAGCAAATTTGGAAGCAAATAGGTTATCCCCCAGGGGGCAAAGCCTCTAAAGTAAAAAAGCAAACTGCTCCCACCAAGAGCAAACATCGCCTTTCCCCACGCTCCTAGCCCATAGTCTTCTGTCTTCCAATTTTTAGAAAAACTGAACGAGACCATTGACAGTAAAAAACCCAACACAGCAATTGTGAAGAGTAGCGTGATGGGGTCCAGGCCAAGACTTGAAGCGTTATTTACGGTGGTCGGCAAAGCTCTCTCCCTGTCATTGTTGTGCGCATGATTTGAGCACATGGGAGGATAAAACATGCATCTTGTATGCAACGTAGCAACTCAGTGCAAACCCTAGTATGAGATTTTCGATAATCTGGCCGATTCCTTGAACGTTGCATACCGAAATTTATGCACGTGAGCGTAAGTCGGCGCATTGCTACACCCTTCATCACATGAGGGCTGTAGCCATGAAATTTCCATCGACCGCGTTGCATGGCTTGCTTACGAAACCAGTAACGCCAGCACAAACAATTTTTGTCAAGCCGCGTGTTATCGCCGCACTCGGCGGGCGCGAGGCTGCCAGGCGCAACGAGTTGAGATGCATGAAGGCTGTTATTCAGTTCGGGCACCTACGCATTTGCGAATTGGCAAGGGCAGTATGGCCCCGTGCGCGCTATGGCGAGCAGGTTGCCCGGCGCACAGTGGCGCGACTGGTCGAACAGGGCCTATTGCTTGAACGGCGGAACGCGCTGGGCTCTAGAAGTTTGTGCGTTACAAGAGGCGGGGCGACCTGGCTGAACGCACGGGGTATTGAGGCTCAACACACTCTCGACCTGTCTAGCGTTTCGGGAAGCACCTTTTTCCACCGTACCCTAGCCACGCGGTACCTCATTGAGCGGCAGGCCGAAGGTTTTCAAGTGGCGGGGGAATATCAACTGCTGCGCCGAAAACTCCCTTTTTCAATCGATGGCACGGTTAAGGCATTGCGCAAGCTGCCGGATGGCACAGTTTGGCAGCGCAAACCCGATGGGACAGTGGCTGTTGAGTGGGTTGAGCAGGAAGCTGCCGCAAAAGCGACAAAGGAGCTTGAAAGGTGCTTGAGAGCTGCGGAGTTTGCGGGGAAAACGCTCGACGCGGAAAAGAAATACTGTCTGGTCGGACTGGTTTTTGTGTTCGACCAGGAGCAAAACCATGCCCGCCGCATCCTACTCGCTGCGAACTCGCGTTGGGGCCATCTGCCCCAGGCAGAACGGGTGGCATTGGAGCGCCGGGTAACACTGGTCGCGGTCGAACTGCGGGACCCGCTGGTATGGCTCCGACACAGCGTCACTACGTTGCATGAGTACCGACAACGGCGCGTCTAGAACAGGTGTCTATACGTAGGTAGTTCAGCACCAATACTCTTAGGCCACGAGGGAACTCTGATTCGGCGCCAGCCCTCGGCGCCCGTTCGTGGGTCACACTACGTCCGAAAAATGCACTGTGCAGCCCCGAAAGGGGGGAAGGGCGCCGAGAGGCGCCTTTTCTGTTTTATGCACAGGCAGATGTGAAAACCTGCGCCGGCAAATGTTGCACTGAGTGTCTATCCAAGGTATCACCCTGGTTCGTGTGGAAAGTCATTTCCGATGTCTGAATCAAGTCTTCAACGAGCGCGTCCCCCTCAGCCATCGCCACTACTCGTGAAAGGCGACTGGTACGCGTAAAGACTCGCGTGAGGTGCCGCATGTCGGCCACGGAGTACCCTGCGGTGGTCTTCAAATTTGTGTGACCTACCGCGGCGGCGACCGCTCTTGTCGATTCATTGGCATCCGCCATATTCAATAGTGCCGTGTCGCCCGTTATCGCAAAAAGGTCAAGGTTTGAAAGACTATTCTTATTGCGATTAATGAAAGAGCGTCGAAAATCTTTCAGAAGTAGGTCTTCCAACCCCATTGCGTTCCGGGCGTCGTCAAATATTTTGCATACGTCATCAGCACTGCCCAGGTGTCCAAACAGTGGGCCATCTCCTGGTAGTTCAATAATCCGCTCCGCAAAAATCTGCGCAGCCCATTGGGACAATGGTACGAATCGCGGTTGCTTTGTCTTCTTTATGGTCTTGTGTGTCCTCAAGGTAAGGCAGCCACCAACGATTGCCCCGTTCGATTGGAAAAATTCAATATCGCTGCTCCTCGCATTTCGGACCTCACTTAAACGACAGCCCGTTTCGTCAATGACTTTCAGAAAGTCCGCAAAATTCTCCGGAAGTGCCGAGCAGTTGAGCAGCTTCGCATACTCGCTATCGCTGGGTAGTCGCTGGCGCTTATTGCCATGTGCGGCGGGCAGCGTAAACGAGAAGGCGTCCATTTCCATGTCGGGTACGCGGAAAGGTGTTTGTTCGGATACCTTTGTCCCTGCAAACCGCAAAATTCGGATGAGAGCTGTCAGTCGCAGACGGACTGTGTTGTCGCCCAACGGCTTTTCCTTGCCCGCTGCGTTTAGGTTGGCGGTATTTGAACGTGGTTGCCGGTCAAATTTCCAATCGGTCTTTAGCTGCGCAATTAGCTGTGCCCCCCGCCGACCATGAAAGTCTTTGAGCGTTTTGTCGGCCAGTAGTCTACCGACCAGTGAATAGTCATTCAAACGCTGGCCGTGACCATCTGGATTTTCTTGGACATACGCATTTGCCCAATAGGTCATTGGTTGGTCCAAGTCCTGGTGGACTTCGCGCTCTTGGCGACGGGCCTTTGCGGGAAGCAACTCTCCCTTGATTACTTTTTCAAGCGCAGATTTTTTATACGCTCTGGCGAGTGCTTGTGTATCAAACGTTTTTGACGCATAGAAAACGCCCTTGAACCATATTTGGGCTTGAAACTTGACCTTGCCACTCTGGGTGGTTACCTGTTTGACATGCTGTGCCTGACTCACTATGTACTCCTGAAAGTACAGTAAATCCACGTGGGTTTAGCCTCTTTGGGTCATTCAGACCAAATGCTCACCAAATGTAGGTTTCGAGTTGGTGTCCACTAACTTGCAATGCCTTATAATCCCGGCGATGCAAAGATGTCGAGTTCGAGCAGTAACCGCCTTGTAAGCGGTAGGTCATCAGTTCGAATCCGATAATCGGCACCATTTGTATTTTTTCGACCCAATCAGGTAGACGAGCGTGGCGCCTGTACTTTCAGGCGGATTGCGCTGACGTCCCACCCCTTTGCGCGCAGGTGCGATTCAAGGGATGGCACGAGTTGACGGATTTTTGCGGCAATGGCGTTGTTGTCGAGGATCAGGCACCAAACGGAACCTTCAATCGGACCAGCGCGTACGGCTGATCGCAATGGAGCGGGAATGAGTGCCTCGACGGACTTCAATCGGGTTGTTGATTCCATTGCGAGACCGGTCAGACGCGCCAAGGTAGGCGAGTCCTGTGTGGCCTGAAGCAGCGTGTAGGAATGATTGCGGCGGTTCATGACCTTGGGAATGTGAAGGGATTCTGAATGCAGTTGATTATCACGGATGCTTGGCTGATCAAGAGTCGTGCCTTTCACCTGAGTGGATCTAAACTTCTGATGGCGATCATCGCGTCATCTTTCGCACTCATGTTGATATCGGCGGGTTTGTACCACTGGGTTTTCCTGAAGGGCGCCCGGGAAGGCTGGCCCATCATCGGAACGCTGGTGCGCCTGGTCGTGAAGGATGAAGTCGCGCAGCAGGATCGCTTCATGCGCGAGAACATCGAAGTCATGGCCAAGAAACTGGGAGAAATGCAGGCCAAGATGCTGCAACTGGAGTCCCTTGGCGAGCGTGTTTCCGGTCTGGCTGGCGTCAATCCTTCCGATATCAAAATCAAGCCGGGTCAGGGTGGAAAGCTGGTTTCTGGCAGAGACCTGTCCATGCTCGAATTGCAGTCCACGCTGCAAGAGCTCGATGAAGTTGCGAGCGAGCGAACTGATCTGATGACCGTGCTCGAGTCACGGTTGTTCGAGCAAAAGATCAAGAAAATGATGATTCCGACACAAACCCCGGTGCCGAATGCCAACCTGGGTTCCATGTTCGGTTGGCGCATAGACCCCATTACCGGGCGCTCGGCCTTGCACACAGGACTCGATTTTCCGGCAACGCCAGGAACTGCCATTTTTGCAGCTGCGGGCGGGGTGGTCGTGACCCAGGAGTTTCAGTCCGAGTACGGCAACATGATCGAAATCGACCATGGCAACGATTTGATTTCCCGATATGCCCATACTTCCAAGGTGGGGGTCAAGAAGGGTGACTTGATCAAGCGCGGCCAGAAAATTGCGGAGGTCGGCAACACCGGCCGGTCAACGGGGCCGCACTTGCATTTCGAGGTCCTGGTGCAGGGCGTTCCACAAGACCCTCAAAAATTTCTCAACGCCGGACGCCAGGTCGCTCCCGCCCAGCTGGCGCAATCCGGTCAGCAGGCTTCATCGGGCTTTTCGTCGCCGAAAGGCAATTTGGCCGTGGCACCCTCCAGTCAACGGTAAAATCAACGGTTTGGTTTTCACGGTGCCGGTTTGATCGCGCGAGCGGTTGAGTTTCATCAGAACATCCCCACTTCACACAGATTAGAAAAAGGACTGCGCTGCGCTGCGAACCCATCGTGGGTCCAGGCCAGTCTTGCATTCATGGCCATCAATATCCTTACCAAAATCTTCGGCAGTCGCAATGACCGCTTGCTCAAACAGTATCGTGCCGGCTTGGCGCGCATCAATGCCCTGGAGGCGCAGTATGAGCAGTTGAGTGACGATGCCCTCAAGGCAAAGACGCAAGAGTTCAAGGATCGCATCCAGAAAGGTGCCACTTTGGATGAGATGCTCCCCGAGGCTTTTGCCGTGGTGCGGGAGGGCTCCAAGCGGGTCATGAAGATGCGGCACTTTGATGTCCAGATGCTGGGTGGTATGTCCTTGCATTACGGAAAGATTTCCGAAATGGGAACCGGTGAAGGCAAGACGCTGACAGCCACACTGCCGGTCTACCTGAACGCCCTGACCGGCAAGGGTGTACACGTAGTTACCGTGAACGATTACCTGGCCAGCCGTGATGCGCAGTGGATGGGGCGGCTCTACAACTTCCTGGGTTTGACGGTGGGAATCAACCTGCCGCAGATGCCGCGGGAAGAAAAGCAGGCCGCCTACAAGGCGGATATCACGTACGGGACCAACAACGAGTATGGTTTCGACTACCTGCGTGACAACATGGTCTACGAAGTGGCAGACCGCGTGCAGCGCGGTTTGAACTATGCCATCGTGGACGAAGTGGACTCCATTTTGATCGACGAGGCGCGCACGCCGCTGATCATCAGCGGACAGGCCGAGGACCACACCGACATGTATCTGGCCATCAACAAGGCCGCACCCCGTTTGCAGAGGCAGGAAGGCGAGGCTGACCCCCGCACCGGCGAGGGTGTCACCAAGCCGGGCGACTTCACGCTGGACGAGAAAAGCCACCAGGTGTTCCTGACCGAACAAGGGCACGAAACCGCAGAGCAAATTTTTGCTGAAATGGGATTGATTCCAGCCGGTGCATCGTTGTATGACCCGGCCAACATCACACTCATGCACCATCTGTATGCTGCGCTGCGGGCCAACAACCTGTACCACCGGGACCAGCACTATGTGGTGCAGCAGGGTGAGATAATCATTGTTGACGAGTTCACCGGGCGTTTGATGACGGGGCGCCGCTGGAGTGATGGACTGCACCAGGCGGTCGAAGCCAAGGAAGGCGTCGCCATTCAGGCCGAAAACCAGACCCTCGCATCCATTACCTTTCAGAACTATTTCCGCCTGTATGCCAAGTTGGCGGGTATGACGGGCACGGCCGATACCGAGGCCTATGAGTTTCAGGAAATCTACGGACTGGAAACCATTGTCATTCCACCCAATCGCGTCAGCCGTCGCGAAGATCAGCTGGACCGGATTTACAAGACCACTCGCGAAAAGTATGAAGCGGCTATCCAGGATATTCGTGAGTGCTATGAGCGGGGGCAGCCGGTTCTGGTGGGCACGACCTCCATTGAAAACTCGGAGGTCATCGCGCAATTGCTGGAAAAGGAAAAGCTGCCACACCAGGTGCTCAACGCCAAGCAGCACGCACGTGAGGCCGATATCGTCGCACAGGCAGGCCGCGCCAAGATGATAACCATCGCCACCAATATGGCCGGACGCGGCACGGACATCGTGCTGGGCGGCAGCATTGGAAAAACCATCGAAGCGATTGAGGCAGATGAGACCCTGGATGCTGGGGCGAAGCAACAGAAAATTGAGGCGGTACGAGCGCAGTGGAGCATTGACCATGAGCAGGTCAAGGCACTGGGCGGACTGCGGATTATTGCCACCGAACGCCACGAATCCCGCCGCATCGACAATCAATTGCGGGGCCGTTCCGGCCGCCAGGGCGATCCTGGCTCGTCGCGCTTTTACTTGAGTCTGGACGATTCATTGATGCGTATTTTTGCGGGCGACCGGGTCAAGGCCATCATGGACCGCCTGAAGATGCCGGACGGTGAAGCGATCGAAGCAGGCATTGTGACGCGAAGCATCGAGAGCGCCCAGCGAAAAGTGGAAGCGCGCAACTTCGACATGCGCAAGCAGCTGCTGGAATACGACGACGTGTCCAACGACCAGCGCAAAGTGATTTACCAGCAGCGCAATGCCATCTTGGACGCGAAAGACCTGACCGCCCAGATCGCATCGCTGCGCGAAGGCTGTTTCCAGGACTTGGTGCGCCAATACATTCCCGCGGAATCCGTTGAAGAGCAGTGGGACATTGGCGCGTTGCAGAAAGTGCTGGCTGACGAATGGCAGATCGCTCTGGACTTGCAGAAGCAGGTGCAGGATGCCAGTGCCATTACGGACGAAGACCTGCTGGCCTCGGTGGCCGCGGCTGCCAACGCACTCTTCACTGCGAAGGTCGATCAGGTCGGGGCGGAGAATTTCACCCAGTTCGAACGCATGGTGTTGCTGCAGAGTATCGACACCCACTGGCGAGACCACCTGAGTTCTCTGGATTACTTGCGCCAGGGCATTCACCTGCGCGGCTACGCACAAAAGCAACCCAAGCAGGAATACAAGCGCGAGGCGTTCGAACTGTTCGGGCAGTTGCTGGACTCCGTCAAGAACGAAGTCACCAAGGTGCTGATGACGGTCAAGGTCCAATCCAGTGAGCAGCTCGAGGAAGCCGCCGACGCCATGGAAAGTCGTGGCGAGAGTATTGCCAATGTGACCTACAGCGCGCCGACGGAAACCGGCGGCATCGAGACCGTGGTGGATCCGGAAACCGTGCGCAGCGGCGTGTCCCTGGCTGCGGCCGATCACCTGCCGCGGGTTGGACGCAATGACCCTTGCCCTTGTGGCAGCGGCAAGAAATTCAAACAGTGCCACGGAAAACTTGCCTGAAAGATTGCGATGTCTGTTAACTTGCCCGCGCCCGATTTGGAGACGCTATTTCCCATTGCCGGCGTTCGCATCGGCGTTACCGAGGCGGGGGTGCGCAAAGTAGGGCGCAAGGATCTGACGGTTGTTCTGCTGGAAGACGGCGCGTCGGTTGCCGGTGTCTTTACGACGAACCGCTTTTGTGCGGCTCCCGTGCAGATTTGCCGACAGCATCTGGATGGGCGCCAAAGTATTCGCGCGATGGTGATCAATACCGGCAATGCGAACGCCGGGACCGGCGCAGACGGCTTGGCCAGGGCCCACAGCACCTGCAAAGCCCTGGCGCAGCAGTTGGGTGTCGCCGCGGAGCAAATCCTGCCGTTTTCCACGGGTGTGATCATGGAGCCATTGCCCAACGATCGCATTGAAGCCGGGCTGGCTGCAGCGATAGCGGATGCCAAGCCGGGTAACTGGCTGCGGGCCGCTGAGGGCATCATGACCACCGACACGGCCCCCAAGGCTTTCGGGGCCAAGGTGACGATCGGCGGCAAGCCGGTGCACATCACGGGTATCAGTAAAGGGGCGGGCATGATCCGTCCGAACATGGCCACCATGCTGGGTTTTATTGCGACCGACGCCTGTGTGCACCAAAGTGTCATGCAGCAACTGGCGCTGGAGTTGGCCGAAGGCTCGTTCAACCGGGTGACCGTGGATGGTGATACATCGACCAATGACTCGTTGGTCGTGATTGCATCCAATCAGGCGGGGCATGCCGAAATTGGCGCGCTGGACAGTGCGGATGGGCAAACGCTGCGGCAGGCCATGCTGGGCGTGGCACGCAATCTGGCGCAGGCCATTGTTCGTGATGGCGAGGGCGCTACCAAGTTCATCACCATCACGGTTGAGGGCGGGCGCAACGCCGCGGAGTGCCGACTGGCGGCCTATGCCATTGCCCACTCGCCCCTGGTCAAGACCGCATTTTTTGCCAGTGATCCCAATCTGGGGCGTATTCTCGCGGCCGTGGGCTATGCCGGCATCGACGATCTGGACCAGAGCCGCATTGAGCTGTTTCTGGACGACGTCCATGTGGTGACCTGCGGTGGGCGCAACCCCTCTTACCGTGAAGAGGACGGCCAGCGCGTCATGAAGCAAAGTGAAATCACCGTGAGGGTAGGTCTGGGACGTGGCGGGGCCACTGAGACCGTATGGACCTGTGATTTGAGCCACGATTACGTGACCATCAACGCGGACTACCGTTCTTGAGGGATTCCTGGGATATGGATGATCGGTTGACCGCGTTTTTGTTGCGCGCAGAGCAGCTGATGGAGCGCATCGAATTCGCGTTGCCCCATGGCCTGTTGCAGCCCGACTGGAATGCCTCCATTGCATTTCGGTACCGCAGACGCAGTTCAGGACAGGGCATCATCGCTCCGGTGGGCCATATTGGCGCCATCAGCCTGGCTGACCTGAAGGAAATTGACGCCCAGAAGGAAAAAATCCAACGCAACACCGAGCAGTTTGTCCGCGGATTGCCCGCCAACAACGTGTTGCTGACCGGTTCGCGTGGCACCGGGAAATCCTCGCTGATACGGGCTTGCCTGCATGCGTATGCCGCGCAGGGGCTGCGTTTGATTGAGGTCGACAAAGCAGAGTTGGTGGACTTGCCGGACATCGTCGAGCTGGTGGCCCAACGACCGGAGAAATTCATCGTCTTTTGTGACGACTTAAGCTTTGACGAAGGTGAGCCCGGCTACAAGGCCCTGAAATCGGTTCTGGATGGCTCGGTCGCCGCAGCTACAGCCAATGTGCTGGTGTACGCCACCAGCAACCGACGCCACCTGTTGCCCGAGTACATGGCAGAAAACCTTACCTACACCCACACCGCGGAGGGAGAAGTGCACCCGGGCGAAGTGGTGGAGGAAAAAATCTCCCTCTCGGAGCGTTTTGGCTTGTGGGTGAGTTTTTACCCTTTCAGTCAGGACGAGTATCTGCAAATTGTGGCGCAGTGGCTGTCCGCGATGGGTGTGGAGCCATCGCGCATCGCCGCCGCACGACCCGAGGCCCTGGTCTGGGCGCTGGAGCGTGGTTCGCGCAGCGGGCGTGTGGCCTGGCAGTTTTCGCGAGACTTCGCGGGTCGTAGCGCCGATCGGCCATGACCCGCAAACCCATCGTGGCAGATCCGGGGTCGGCGCGGCGAGGAGGCCCGGACCGCAGCGCGGTGGACGTAGCGGTTGGGGTCCTGGTGCGGCCTGATGGTGATTTTCTGCTGACATCGCGCCCCCATGGCAAACCCTATGCCGGCTACTGGGAGTTTCCGGGTGGCAAGCTGGAGACCGGCGAAACCGTTCAACAGGCGCTAGCCCGTGAACTGTTGGAGGAGCTCGGGATCCAGATCGGTGCTGTCCATCCCTGGAAAGTTGAAATGGTGGACTATCCGCATGCCCTGGTTCGTCTGCACTTTTGCAAGGTGTTTGAATGGTCGGGCGCGTTGGAGATGCGCGAGGCGCAATCCTTTTCCTGGGAACGGCTTCCCGTCCAAATGGGCCCAGTCTTGCCCGGGACGCTTCCGGTATTGCAGTGGCTGGCAGCAGAGTTGCAATACGACGGCGCTACACATTTGGTAGCGAGCAGCCCAATAAACTAGAGGGCTACAGGGCGATTTGATTAACCTGTTTGGGGTCGGCTGGCGCTATTGGAGTGTGGCGCCGCTGTCGTCCAGATCGTCGGGTGTTATGGGGGCTGCTACCCGAAAACTTTCACTTGCCCATGCACCGAAATCCATGTTCTTGCACCGCTCGCTGCAAAACGGCCGGGCAGGATTGGATACGGCATAGACACTTTCGCCACCGCAGTTCGGGCAGCGGACCAGTCGTTTGGTGTCTATCATGAGCACAGCGTCAGCTCGAATGCACCATCCTCGCTGGAGGTGTGCAGGTGATCGTCTTCCCCGTGGCGCATGAGACGGATCGACACCATGAGCCGGTTTCCGCTGATTTCCGGAATCACCCGCGACGTATCGTCCAGGGAAAGTCTCAAGAGTTGAAAGGTGCGGCCCTGCGGCAGGTTTTGCTGGAACTGCCCGCCGACCGCGATGACCTTTTGAGGAGATCCAGAATCCCGCAAAAGCTTGAGAAGCAGGTGAATGGATTCGGCCAATGGTGCCAATGTCGAGGCCCACCGCTGCAAATCGGTTTGCCGCGACAGGGTGTCGCGGTGCTGCCAGGCAAAATAGGCGGGCAGATCAAACTCGCAGGTTCCACCGGGAATGCCAACCCGGCTGCGTATGCTCATCAGCCAGTCGTTTTCCGTCAGTGCTTGCCCGGCCTTTCCGGGCTGCGCGTTGAGGGCTGCATAGCAGCGTTCCAGTTGGTGGATGATGTTGTCGAGCACGCCCTCCGCAATGGCCGGATTGCCCCGGTAGCCATTCAAGATATGCTTTTGTTTTTCGAGGTCTTTGAGAACGTCGGACTTCAGGTCCGCGCGGGCGCCCACGTCCATCACCTCAAACATGGTGGCAATCGCGAAATGGTGGTCCAGTGCGTCCGCACGGGCCATCAGTTCAGATAGCCGAAGGAACAGGTGTTCCAGACGCAAATACGTGCGAATTCGCTCGTTGAAGGGGTATTCGTATTGAATCACGCTGATCTTTCCGGTGGCCGAATCATAGCCCGAACTGGGTGCCAATTTCACGCACCTGCTGCGCAAGATGGTCTAGTGAGATTCCATCGTTGAATACGACGAGGTCGGCCGATGCCAGACGCTGTTTGCGGGTGGCCTGCACCGCAACAATTTTGCGCACTTCATCCGCTGTCAAAGCATTTCTTCCCATGACGCGCGCAATTTGCGTGTCTTCAGTACAGTCGATCACCAGTACGCGGTTGAGGCGCGTTCTCCAGTGTCCGGACTCCACCAACAAGGGGATGTCGAAAACGATACACGGTGCCCCGGCCTCCTCGGCCCGCTGTGCTTGCTTTGCGATCTCCAGTCCCACCAGTGGATGGACGATGGCTTCCAGGCGGGCTTTGGCTGTGGGGTCCGAATAGACCAAGCCGCGCATCTGATCGCGGTCCAGCGCACCATCGCAGGTGATCATGGCGGGACCAAAAGCGCTCTTCAACGCCGCAATGGCAGAACCGCCTGGAGCTGTCGCTGCCCTGGAAATCGCATCGGCATCAATCAGCGCTGCCCCGAGATGTGTCAATGCCGTTGCGACCGTGCTTTTGCCGCTGCCAATTCCACCGGTCAGGCCCAAGCGATGAGCAATAGCCACGGTTACAGACCGACAACCTGGCGCAGCGTGTCGGCACCCAAAAACAAAGCGGTAAAGCCGGCACCCGCCAGAAACGGGCCAAAGGGCACGTAGCCGCCTTCGCGCAGTCCCGTGGTGAATTTCATCGCAATGCCGACGATCGCGCCGATCACGGAAGCCAGCAAAATCATGGGTATCAGTGCCTGCCAGCCAAACCAGGCACCCAGTGCGGCGAAGAGCTTGAAGTCGCCATAGCCCATGCCCTCCTTGCCGGTTACCAGCTTGAATGCCCAGTACACCATCCACAAGGAAAGGTAACCACCCACAGCGCCCCACAGGGCGGCAGGCTGGCTCACCGGTGTCCATTTCATGGCGGCCGCAACCAGACCCAGCCATAGCAATGGCAAGGTGAGGTCATCGGGCAACAGTGTCGTGTCCCAGTCAATGACGGCCAAGGCCAGCAGCGTTGCGGAGAAAGTGCACCATGCAAGTCCGGTTGCGGATAGACCCCAGCGCCAGGCACAAAGAAAAAACAGTCCGCCGCAGGCGATCTCAACGAGGGGGTATCTCGGACTGATTGGTGCTTTGCACGCAGAACACCCCCCCCGCAGTAGCAGGTAGCTGAGTACCGGGACATTCTCATACCAGTGAATCTGATGTCCGCAATGCGGGCAGCGCGAGCGCGGGACCATCAGGTTGAAGGGCTCTCCAGCCGGCTCCGGAGCACCGGCAAATTCGGCACACTCCGCAGCCCACTGGCGCTCCATCATCTTCGGGAGGCGATAGATGACAACGTTGAGAAAGCTGCCGATCAAGAGGCCAAAAATGGTTGCCAAGGACGCATCAAACCACTGCTGTCCGACGACCAGCATCAAACCACCTGACCCAGCTTGAAAATCGGCAGGTACATGGCAACCACGATGCCACCAATCAGAGTGCCCAGGATCACGATGATGATGGGCTCCATCAGGCTGGAGATGCCGGCGACCATATCATCCACTTCGGCTTCGTAGAAGTCTGCGGCTTTTCCCAGCATGTGGTCAATGGAGCCAGACTCCTCGCCGATGGAGCACATTTGCAGCACCATGGATGGAAACAGGTTGGCATTGGTCATGGCCGCGGTCAGAGCGGTTCCCGTGGAAACCTCCTGCTGGATTTTGAGTGTTGCAGTTGCAAAAACATCGTTGCCAGAGGCGCCACCGACGGAGTCCAGCGCTTCCACCAAGGGGACACCGGCTGCAAACATCGTTGAAAGGGTTCGCGTCCAGCGGGCGATGCACGATTTTTCCACCAGTACGCCAAAGATGGGCAGCTTCAGCATGACCCGGTCCATGAAGGCCTGCATTTTCTTGTTGCGTTTCCAGGACTCCATGAAGAAATACACGCCACCAAACAGACCACCAAAAATCAGATACCAGTACTTGATAAAGAACTCACTCATGGCGATCACGACCAGAGTGGGCATAGGGAGTTCTCCTCCGAAAGAGGTGAACACCTGCTTGAAGGACGGAATCACAAAGATCATGATCACCGCGACGACGACGAAGGCCACAATCAGAACCGAAATGGGGTACATCAATGCCGACTTGATTTTGGACTTGATGGCCTCTGTCTTCTCCATATAGACGGCCAGCCGGTCCAGCAACTGGTCCAGAATACCGGCCGACTCGCCAGCCTCTACCAAGTTGCAATACAGGGCGTCAAAGTACAGTGGGAATTTCCGGAATGCAACACTGAGGGATGTCCCGGTCTCCACGTCGGTCCGGATGTCGTTGAGCAGTTTGGTCACCCGCGGATTTGGATTGCCACGGCCGACGATGTCAAATGCCTGCAACAGGGGCACGCCGGCCTTCATCATCGTTGCCAGCTGGCGCGTGAAAATGGCCAGATCCTTGGGTTTGATGCTTGAGCCCGCGCTCATCCGGCGTTTTTTGATCTTGGTTGGAGTGACCCCCTGCCGCCTCAACGACGCCTTGACCTGGTTTTCACCCGCCGCGCGAATTTCTCCCCGCACCTGCTTGCCGTTGCGGTCCTTGCCCTCCCATTCGAATACGGCTTCTTTACTGACAGCAGTTTTTGCGGTTGCCATAGTTTTCCTCTGAATTCTTTGTTATTCGTTGGTACAGGCGAGAACCTCTTCCAGCGAAGTCAGACCTTGCTTGACCTTGTGTAACCCGGATTGTCGCAAAGAGCGTACGCCTTCTTTTTCGGCCTGAATCGCAATGTCGAGCGAACTGCCGTCCCGAAGAATGATGCGCTGGATGTCATCGGTTATCGGCATCACCTGGTAAATGCCCACGCGTCCCTTGTAGCCGCTATTGCAGAGGGAGCAGCCTACCGCCTTATAAGGCTTCCAGGTCCCGTCCAGCTGTGACTCCTTGAAACCTGCATTGATCAGCGTCGTCTGTGGGATTTCGGCCGGTGTCTTGCAGCTCAGGCACAAGCGCCTGGCCAGTCGTTGGGCCGTGATCAGAATGACGCTGGATGCGATATTGAATGGTGCGATACCCATGTTGCGCATGCGTGTCAGCGTGGCGGGTGCGTCGTTGGTATGCAAGGTCGACAGCACCAGGTGACCCGTCTGGGCCGCCTTGATCGAAATGTCCGCGGTTTCAAGATCGCGAATTTCGCCGACCATGATGATGTCCGGATCCTGGCGCAAAAAGGATTTCAGTGCGACGGCAAAGGTCAGCCCGGCCTTGTCATTCATGTTGACCTGGTTGACACCCGGTAAATTGATTTCCGAAGGGTCTTCCGCGGTTGCAATATTTACACCGGGCTGGTTCAGCAGGTTCAGGCAGGTGTACAGCGAAACGGTCTTTCCGGAACCCGTGGGACCGGTCACCAAAATCATGCCGTAGGGGCGACCAATGGCCTTGAGCAGGCGCTCTTTTTCCTCTGGCTCGTAGCCCAGTGCATCAATGCCAAGCTTTGCGCTGCTGGGGTCCAGAATCCGGATGACTATCTTTTCGCCAAACAGCGTCGGCAAGGTGCTCACCCGGAAGTCGATCACCCGGTCGGGGCCGACTTTGAGTTTCATTTTCCCGTCCTGGGGTACCCGCTTTTCAGAGATATCCATGCGCGAAATCACCTTGATGCGCGAGGCAAGCTTGTCCTTGATGGCTATGGGGGGAGATGCAATTTCACGCAGTTCACCGTCGATGCGAAAGCGCACGCGGTAGGTGTGTTCGTAGGGCTCAAAGTGCAAATCGGATGCCCGCATGCTGAAAGCGTCCATCAGCATTTTGTGCAAGAACCGCACAACCGGCGCATCTTCAACGTCGGACGCGGCGGCGGGGCCGTTGTCAATAACCGCTTCGGCAGCGGCTTCATCAAATTCAAAATCGCCGCCAATGATGTCTTCCATCGCCTCTGTCGCGGTCGTGGCATTGGCATCCACTAGCTTTGACAGCTTGTCGTACTCGGCAATGACCCAGTCGACCCCCATCTGGGTCGAAAACTTGATTTTTTCGGCCGCTGCCTGGTCGGATGGGTCAGCAGTTGCGACGATCAGCCGGTTGCTGCGCTTGCTCAGAACAACCACGCGGTAGGCGATGCAAATCTTGCTATCCAGCAAGCCTTTCGGCAAACGGTTGGCGTCAATCGCGTCCAGGTCCAGCAAGGGTGCTGCAAACGCAGTGGAAAGTGTGTGTGCCAAGTCCCCTGCAGAAACAGCGCCTGAACCGACAAGTTCGGCGATAAAGCTGCTTTTGCTGGAGAGCGCCTTGCGGTATATGTCTTCAGCGGACTTTTGTCCCAGCTTGCCCGCAGTGATAAGGGCCCTCCCGAGGCCAGGAAGGGCTATGGCTTGGTTTTCACGTTGTAAGGGATCGACAGTTGCCATGAACCGATAAGAATATGCGTTACTTAAAAGACTGGTGCATCATCGCTGATTGCGCCTCCAATGTAAATCAATTGGGGACAATGTTACCTTCGTGAGGCGCAGAGCGTTGGCTGCCTGTCATACTCTTGTTCCCATCCACGTTTCAAAATCTGCGACATGAATCCAAACGAGCGCGCGGCGCCTGACAGCATCATTTCCGTCGTTTTGTGCGGTGGCAGCGGTACCCGACTGTGGCCGCTGTCGCGCAAAGCGTTGCCGAAGCAGTTTGTGCCACTGGTTCAAGGCAAGAGCCTGTTGCAACTCACGCTGGAACGTGCTGCGCGGCTTGGGCAGCGGCAACTCATCGTGGCTGCGGAAGACCATCGGTTTTTGGTCCAGGCGTGCGCCGCGGCGGCTGGCGTGCAGGGCACCATATTGCTCGAGCCGGTGGCGCGCAACACCGCCGCTGCCATGGCTGCGGCCGCTTTGAATGTTGCGCCCGACGCGTTGCTGCTGTTTCAACCCGCAGACCATCACATTCCGGATTCGGCCGCGTTCGTCGCCACAGTGCTCGCAGGGGTGCCAGCTGCCCGTGCGGGCTCCATTGTCACCTTCGGTGTGCACCCGACCTTTCCGAGCACAGCCTACGGATATATCGAGCGGGGTGTTGCGTTGACCGGTCAGGGGGCAGCCCACGGTGTGGCCCGCTTTGTCGAGAAGCCCGACGCCACGCGTGCGCAACAGTTGTTGTTGGCTGGGGGCTATTTCTGGAATGCAGGTATTTTTTTGGTTCAGGCGAGCACCCTGCTGGATGCTCTCAAAACCTATGCAGGGGATATCCTGGCGTCTTGTGAAGAGGCGGTTTCCAGTCAAACCACAGACGGCAACTTCCGTCGTCTGGGTTCTGACGCGTTTGCCGCCTGCCGGGCGGAAAGCATTGACTATGCGGTCATGGAGAAGGCCGCCAACGTGGCGGTTTTGCCCTTCGTTGCCGCGTGGAGCGACGTGGGTAGCTGGAACGCCGTAGCCGAACTGACTGCACCCGACGCTGACGGTAACCGCGTCCATGGCCAGGGACATACCGTCCAGGCAACGAACACTTTTATCCATGCTCCACATCGCCCGGTGGTTGCGCTGGGTACACAAAATCTGCTCATTATTGACACCGTAGACGCGGTGTTGGTGGCAGACGCCTCGTCGGCTGAGCAGGTCAAGACAGTGGTAGCCCAGCTGGAAGCCAAGGGTGTCCCCCAGGCCTTGTACCACCGGCACGTGGCGCGCCCGTGGGGCACCTACGACAGCGTCGATAGTGGGGAACGGTTTCAGGTCAAGCGCATTGTGGTGAAGCCGGGCGCCACACTCAGCTTGCAGATGCACCACCATCGGGCGGAGCATTGGGTGGTGGTTAGTGGTACCGCTGAGGTTACCAATGGCGACAAGGTTACCCTCTTGTCTGAAAACCAGAGTACCTATATTCCACTTGGCCAGATTCACCGTTTGGCCAACCCTGGCAAAGTACCTTTGGAGATTATTGAGGTCCAGTCAGGATCCTACTTGGGCGAAGACGACATTGTGCGTCTGGAAGATACTTATGGACGCGTTCAGCGGTAGCTGAAGAATGGTCGGGGTGAGAGGATTCGAACCTCCGGCCTCTACGTCCCGAACGTAGCGCTCCACCAGACTGAGCTACACCCCGCAGCCAGACGTTGTTTTCCGACAAATCAGTGGTTTCTGTCCAGCAATTGCGATGCCAATTGTACCAAACAGTCTTTGTGTAGTCCGTCTGGAAGGCGGGTTGCAGCGGTGATGGCGCGCCTGGCTTCTTGTTGTGCGGCGTTACGCGCGACGTCCAAAGCTCCGGTTGAGTGGACGATGGCAATCACAGCATCCAGCATGGTCACGTCACCGGTTTCGATGGCTTGCTGGATGGTTTCGCGTTCCGATGGGGTCCCGCGTTGCATCGCCGCAATCAGCGGTAGCGTGGCTTTGCCTTCGCGCAGGTCGTCGCCCAGATTCTTGCCCATGACGGACGCATCACCGGTGTAGTCCAGAACATCGTCAATCACCTGAAATGCAGTTCCCAACGCCTGGCCATAGTCGGCGCAAGCCTCTTCGTCGGCTGTGGTGGCACCCGACAGAATGGCTCCAACCCGGGCGCTGGCTTCAAACAGCTTGGCGGTCTTAGAGCGAATCACTTGCAGGTACGCAGCTTCGTCGAGTGCCGCGTTGTGCATGTTCATCAACTGCATGACCTCACCCTCGGCAATGATGTTGGTTGCATTGGCCAGAACTTCCATGATTCGCATGTTCTGAGTGTCGACCATCATCTGGAATGCGCGGGAGTACAAAAAATCGCCAACCAACACGCTGGCGGGGTTTCCGAACCTGGCATTGGCGGTAGGGCTGCCCCGCCGCAGTGCCGAATCGTCCACCACGTCATCGTGCAACAGGGTTGCGGTGTGGATGAATTCGACCACGGCCGCCATGTTGAAGCGCTGCTCGCCTTTGTAATCCAGTGCGCCGCAACACAGCAGCAAAAGTGCCGGGCGCAATCGTTTTCCACCAGCAGAGATGATGTAGTGCGAGACGCTGCCAACCAGGGGGACGCCAGAGGACAACCGCTGGGCGATGACCTGGTCAACCTGGAGCATGTCCTGTTCGACGATAGAGAGCCCGGACGGAGCGCCGGTTGGATTGGCTTGCAAGGCAGTTGAGCTTTATGTTGGATGGGGAATTGTATAGAAGCCGAAACAGCGTTGCGGCGTCCCATGCAGGCCGATTTGACGAAAAATTAGGCTAATGGTATACTCATAGGCTCTGCGAAAATTCGTTTGCAGAATCTCAATTCGAAGAGGTCAATATGTACGCGGTCATAAAAACCGGCGGCAAGCAATATCGTGTTGCTGCCGGCGAAAAAATTAAAGTAGAACAGATTGCTGCGGATGTAGGCCAAGAGATTGTGATCGACCAGGTTTTGGCTGTCGGAAACGGCGCTGAATTGAAGGTTGGCACACCCTTGGTGTCCGGCGCAACGGTGACAGTCACCGTCTTGGCGCATGGCAAGCACGACAAAGTGGGCATTTTCAAAATGCGCCGTCGTAAGCATTATCAAAAACGTCAAGGGCACCGTCAGCAGTTCACTGAACTGCTCATCGGCGCGATTGCTGGATAAGGGGCATAGGTCATGGCACAGAAAAAAGGCGGCGGCTCTACGCGAAACGGGCGCGATTCCAAGCCCAAAATGCTCGGTGTGAAAAAATTTGGTGGCGAATTGGTCAGCGGAGGCGCGATCATCGTGCGTCAGCGCGGCACGAAGTTCCATCCTGGCACCAATGTCGGCATCGGCAAGGATCACACCTTGTTTGCGCTGACTGAAGGACATGTTTCGTTCACCACCAAGGGTGCGCTGAACAAACACACGGTGAACGTGACTGCAGCCTGATCTGCGGTGACTCTCCCACAGAAACCCTGCGCCGCAAGCGCGGGGTTTTTCGTTTATAACTACGCAATACACCATGAAGTTCGTTGACGAAGCCTACATTGACATCTCCGCTGGAGACGGCGGGGCGGGCTGCGTCTCGTTTCGTCACGAGAAGTACAAGGAATTCGGGGGCCCTAACGGGGGCGACGGCGGCCGCGGCGGCCACGTCTTCGCGGTGGCGGACGCCAACCTGAACACGCTGGTCGACTACCGGTTTTCACGGCGCCATGACGCCAAGCGCGGCGAGCACGGCATGGGCTCTGACATGTTTGGCGCGGCCGGCGACGACATCACGTTGAAGATGCCGGTGGGCACCATCATTACGGATGCTGAGACCGGCGAGGTGTTGTACGAGTTGCTCAAGCCCGGTGAGGTCATCACCATCGCCAAGGGCGGGGACGGCGGATTTGGCAATTTGCGTTTCAAGAGCGCCATCAACCGCGCACCACGTCAAAAGACGCCGGGTTGGCCGGGCGAAAAGAAGAATCTGAAGCTGGAGTTGAAGGTGTTGGCCGACGTCGGCCTGCTGGGCATGCCCAACGCCGGAAAATCCACCTTCATCACGGCCATCTCCAACGCGCGTCCCCGCATTGCCGATTACCCGTTCACTACGTTGCACCCCAACCTGGGCGTCGTGCGGGTGGGTCCAGAGCAAAGCTTTGTGGTCGCTGATCTGCCAGGGCTGATTGAAGGCGCGTCTGAGGGGGCTGGACTGGGGCACCTGTTCTTGCGCCACCTGAGCCGCACACGCCTGCTGTTGCATATTGTGGACATGGCTCCGTTCGATGAGAACGTGGACACGGTCGCCCAAGCGAAGGCGATTGTCAATGAGCTCAAAAAGTACGACACGGACCTGTACAAAAAACCGCGGTGGCTGGTGCTGAACAAGCTCGACATGGTGGCAAACGATCAGCGCGCCGCGCTGGTCAAGGATTTTGTCAAGCGCTTCAAATTCAAGGGCCCGGTCTTCGAGATCTCGGCATTGACCCGGGAAGGGTGCGAGCCATTGGTCAAGGAAATCTACAAGCACGTCAAGGCGCAACAGGTCGCGGAGCAAACGCCGGAAGTCATTGATCCGCGTTTTGTGGACCTCCCTGACGCCTAGTCTCACTATAAAAATGGTAGCTGTCTGCGCAATGCAGGCGAGGGCTATCGGCTCATATGGTAAATATGTCTAGTTCCTCTGTGCTGCGGGATGCGCGGCGTATCGTGGTCAAGGTGGGTTCCAGCCTGGTGACCAACGACGGCCGTGGCCTGGACGAAGCAGCCATTGGCGAATGGTGTCGCCAGATGGCGCATCTGATAAGCGACGGGCGCGAAGTCATCATGGTCTCCAGTGGCGCCATTGCCGAGGGCATGAAGCGCCTGGGTTGGACGGTTCGTCCCAAGGCGATCCAGGAGCTGCAGGCCGCCGCTGCGGTTGGCCAGATGGGCTTGGCGCAGATGTACGAGACCAAGCTCAAGCTCAACGGTCTGGGCAGCGCGCAGGTCTTGCTGACCCATGCCGATCTGGCAGACCGGGAGCGCTACCTCAATGCCCGGTCCACACTGCTGACCCTGCTCAAACTGGGGGTGGTGCCAGTCATCAACGAAAACGACACGGTGGTCAACGACGAGATCAAGTTTGGTGACAACGACACGCTGGGCGCGCTGGTGGCAAACCTGGTGGAGGCCGATGCGCTGGTGATCCTGACTGACCAGAAGGGACTGTTCACTGCCGACCCCCGCAAAGACCCCGAGGCCGAGTTCGTGCACGAAGCCCGCGCGGGCGATGCCACGCTGGAGGCCATGGCCGGTGGCGCAGGCTCCAGTCTCGGGCGTGGCGGCATGATCACCAAGATTCTGGCAGCCAAGCGCGCGGCGGGCTCTGGTGCATCCACAGTGATTGCCTGGGGTCGCGAGCCTGACGCTTTGATTCGCCTGACCCAGGGAGAGGCGATCGGCACCCTGCTGGTGGCGCAAACCCAGAAAAATCAGGCGCGCAAGCAATGGATGGCGGACCACTTGCAACTGCGCGGCGCGGTCGTGGTGGACGCGGGGGCGGCCGCCAAAGTGCGCGATGACGGCAAGAGTTTGCTGCCAATCGGCATGGTGCTGGTCGAGGGCGATTTTTCGCGCGGCGACGTGATTGCGGTGCGCGGCGAAAATGGCACCGAGATTGCCCGCGGCTTGGCCAATTACTCGAGTTCCGAGGCGCGGCTGCTGTGTCGCAAGCCATCGGCCGATATTGAAAAATTACTGGGCTATGCTGCAGAGCCCGAGATGCTGCACCGGGACAACCTGGTGCTGACCCGCTGAGCGGGTATCGTGCAGAACGCCTCAGTCGCGGGCCACCTGGCGCCGTTTCAGGGCGTTGACAATATCGTCCCGTTTGGCTGACGTGCGACCGTCGCAGGCGCCTTGCTTGGCAATCGCATAGGCGTGGCGTGACGGCAAATTACTGGTCATGTCTTTCCAGGGCGCCTGTTCGTTGTTCACCCATTGGCCTGCGGCATTGACTCTGGCAAAGGTTTTGACTTCGCCTGTCGTGCAACGGATGCCCTCATACGCCACATTCACAGAACCTGATGCGTTGCGCATGACGACGACATAGCGCACAACACCGTCTGTCGCGCCCACCGCCAATGTTGCGGGGTCGATGCCGACTTTCAGGGTGACATGGGGCGGCATTTCAACAGGAATCAGCAGGTCCGTCGAGTAGGCCGGCGCCGACGGTGACTGTTCCTCGACCCATTCTGGAACCTCGACGGGAGTCTGGGACCAGACACCCGTGGTGGCAAGAGCCATCCACAAGCCGAAAATGACTCTAAATTTCATGTTTGCGTCCATGGCTATGGGCGGCCGGGTCGGGTTCAAACGACGCACCGGGGGGGAGCTCCATACCATTGGGCAGGTCGCGGGCGGATTCGTCCCCATGGTCGTGGGTGCGGTGTCCGTGGCGCAGAAAGCGGTTGCGTGGCTCGTTGCGCGGCAAATAGCGGGCGAGCTCCGTCAGAGCAGTCTCGTAGACTCCCCGTTTGAATTCGACCACGGCGTCCAATGGCACCCAGTAGTCGTTCCAGCGCCAGGCGTCGAACTCCGGGTGGTCGGTGGCACGCAGGTTCAAGTCCCAGTCATGCCCCAGAAGTTTCAGCAAGAACCAGATTTGCTTCTGGCCTTTGTAGTGGCCGCGCGCGTCGCGGCGAATATAACGGTCCGGCACCTCGTAGCGCAACCAGTCTCGGGTACGGGCAACTATGCTCACATGCTCCGGGTGGAGCCCGACTTCCTCGTGGAGTTCACGGATCATGGCCTGCTCGGGAGTCTCCCCCCGGTCAATGCCACCCTGTGGAAACTGCCACGAATGGGTACGAATGCGCTTGCCCCAAAATACCTGATTTTTCTGGTTGAGCAGGACGATGCCGACGTTGGGCCGAAAGCCGTCCCGGTCAAGCATAATCAAACCCCAATTTTTAAACTTCGTTCATTATGCACAGCAAGCGCCGTGTATCAAGGGGCGAGGGCCTTTGAAGTTCACCGAGTCGTCCCATGAAAGCATCCCAATTCCTTATTTCCACCCTCAAAGACGCGCCTGCCGACGCCGAAGTGGCCAGCCACAAGCTGATGATGCGCGCGGGCATGATCAAAAAGCTGGGTGCCGGGATTTACACCTATATGCCCATGGGATTGCGCGTGATCCGCAAGGTGGAGGCCATCGTGCGGGAGGAAATGAACCGTGCCGGGTCCGTGGAATTGTCGATGCCGGTCATTCAGCCCGCCGAGCTGTGGCAGGAAACCGGCCGTTTCACGACCAACGGCCCTGAGCTGCTCCGCATCAAGGATCGCCATGACCGCGATTACGTGGTACAGCCGACCAGCGAAGAAGTGATCACTGACATAGCCCGCCAGGAAATCAAGAGCTACAAGCAGTTGCCCAAGAACCTGTACCAGATCCAGACCAAGTTCCGCGACGAGCGCCGCCCGCGCTTTGGCCTGATGCGCGGGCGTGAGTTCACGATGAAGGACGCCTACAGCTTTGACCGTGACCTGGACGCCGCCAAGAAGAGCTACGACACCATGAGCGGCGCCTACCGCAAGATTTTTGACCGCTTCGGACTGCGCTACCGTGCGGTGGCGGCCGATAGCGGTGCCATTGGTGGCGACCTGAGCGAAGAATTTCAAGTGATTGCTGACACCGGCGAGGACGCCATCGTGTACTGCCCGGACAGCAGCTACGCCGCCAATATGGAAAAAGCCGAGGCGTTGGCCCCAGCCGGCCCCCGTGGTGCCGCCACCCAGGCCATGACCAAAGTGGCGACGCCAGGCAAAAGCACCTGCGAAGACGTGGCCGAATTACTGGGCGTGCCCCTGCAGACCACGGTCAAATCCCTGGTGCTGGCTACCGACGCCAAGGATGACAAAGGCAATGTTGTTAAAACCCAGGTCTGGCTGCTGCTGTTGCGCGGCGACCACGACATGAATGAAGTCAAGGTCGGCAAGGTGCCGGGCCTGGAAGATTTTCGTTTTGCCACGCTCCCGGAAATTGAAGACCATTTCGGCTGTAAACCCGGTTATCTGGGCCCCATCGGTCTACAAAAACCGGTCAAACTGGTCGTGGACCGCGAGGTGGCCGTCATGGCTGACTGGGTCTGTGGCGCCAATGCCGAAGACGTTCACACCACAGGGGTCAACTGGGGTCGGGATTTGCCCGAGCCCACCTTGGTGGCCGACCTGCGCAACGTAAAAGCGGGTGACTTGTCGCCCGATGGCAAGGGCGTGCTGAACATTGAGCGCGGTATTGAAGTGGGACACGTATTCGTGCTGGGCACCAAGTACAGCAAGGCGATGAATGCGACCTTCCTGGATGTGAATGGCAAACCCCAGTTCATGGAGATGGGTTGCTACGGCATCGGCATCACCCGCCTGCCGGCCGCCGCCATCGAGCAGAACCACGATGCACGCGGCATCATCTGGCCCGATGCGCTGGCGCCCTTTACTGTGGTGCTGTGCCCCATCAGCCCGGACCGTTTCCCCGAGGTCAAGGCCGCCGCAGACAACCTGTATGCCGAGCTGCTGGCCGCCGGCGTGGACGTCATGCTGGATGACCGCTGCGAGCGCCCTGGCGCCATGTTTGCCGACTGGGAGCTGATTGGCGTGCCGCACCGCGTCACCATTGGTGACCGCGCGCTGAAAGAGGGCGTCGTGGAGTACCAGCACCGCCGCGACACCGAAGCCACCAAGGTTGCGCTGGGCGAGGTGGCGGCGCTGATTCGTGCCAAACTGGCGGCATGACGCCTGCCAAGCTTCTGTTGGGCCCGCGCGTCACACGAAGAAATTGCCTTCTGCCCTCGTTGGTAGGACTTGGGCTGCTATCGATTCAGGAGCATTCCTGGGCCGGCGCGCAAATCGAGGAACCGCTGATTGACTCGGTGCGCACGGCGCTCAGCAGTGCCGTGCGCAACGCGGCGCCGCCCATTCCCGAGTTTTCCGATACCGAATCGCGCCTGCGCTACCTGCGATGGCTGGTCGCCATGAGCGAACGGTTGAAAAAGAGAAAGACCGATCTGGAGAGCCGCAAGGAATTTCTGCAGACCGTCTGGTACGAAAGCAAGCGCGCGGGGCTGGACGTGTCCCTGGTGCTGGGGCTGATTCAGGTGGAAAGCAATTTCCGCAAGTTCGCGGTCTCGGTGGTGGGTGCCCGGGGCTATATGCAGGTCATGCCGTTCTGGACCCGTGCCTTGGGCGACGGCGATGCCGGCAAGCTGTTTCACATGCAGACCAATTTGCGCTTTGGCTGCGTGATTTTGCGGCACTACCTGGATAGGGAGAACGGCGACCTGTTCATGGCTCTGGGCCGCTACAACGGCTCGCGGGGCAAGCCGCAGTATCCGGATGCGGTTTTTGCCAATAAGCGGTTGTGGGAGTTTGTGCCTGGGAAGTAGGCGCTACTGCAGTGGTGGCTCCGTTGGGCTGCACGTTTTGCTGCGTGTCCCCCGCCCTTCGGGCTCCTCCTTGACCTCCGCAAAACGTACAGCCCAACGGATCTGGGGTGGCGTGTTGGCGTGTAAACGAAACTTGCCAGGTCCTCCCTCTATCCAAGATACCAGCAGCAGGCACCGCGCAGGTGTTCTGCGCAGGTCAAGGAGGAGCCCGCGCAGCGGGCGGGGGACACGGAGCAGA